>Ga0302314_10004169_pt1 | contig 26610 bp, 25 predicted proteins | sample III_Palsa_N2_3_FD_200533 | JGI IMG/M metagenome (GOLD analysis project Ga0302314, IMG submission 200533) | Peat permafrost microbial communities from Stordalen Mire near Abisko, Sweden - III_Palsa_N2_3 | ecosystem: Environmental > Terrestrial > Soil > Palsa > Peat permafrost | place: Sweden...
AATGCCTCCGGAACCGTGGCTCCCGCAGCTGATCTCCTCGACCGAACCTTCCATGCGCTCGCCGATCCGAGCCGCCGCTCGATCGTTGTCCAGTTGAGCACCGGACCGGCCTCGGTGAGCGCCCTCGCGGCGCCGCTGAAGATGTCGCTGCCGGCCGTCGTCCAACACATCGACGTGCTGCAGAAGAGCGGCATCGTCTGCTCGGAGAAGGTCGGACGTGTGCGGACCTGCCGGCTCGAGCCGGCGCCGATGCAGGCAGTCGAGCGGTGGATTGCCCAGCACCGCCAGGTCTGGGAAGGCCGCCTGGACCTTCTCGGCGACGTCCTCAATACGACCTACGGGAGAAACCAATGAGTGTTGTTCACGCTGACTTCAAGATTGATCGCCACTACGACTGCACGCCATCCCAGACCTTCAGTGCCTTTTCGGACCCTGAGCTCAAGCGCCTGTGGTTCGCCGGTCCCGAGAGCCCGGGGTGGGAGCTCGACTTCCGGGTCGGCGGCGGCGAGGTCAATATCGGCGGGCCGCCGAACGGGCCGGTCTACACCTTCAGGAGCCGCTTCCACGAGATAGTCACCGACGAGCGGATCGTCTTCGCCTACGACCTGCTGGCTGACGATCGTCTCGTCTCGGTCTCGCTGACGACGGTCGAGTTCTTCGCCGCCAATGACGGCACTCGCCTGTTGTTCACCGAGCAGGGCGCGTTCTTCGACGGTCTCGATGATCCGGCTGAGCGCGAGCATGGCACCGGCAAGCTGCTTGAGGCGCTTGGCAAGTTCCTGGCCGGGACCGCCGCACGATGACGCTGACCCTGCACGAGCACCCATTCGCTTCCTACTGCTGGAAGGTGCTGATCGCGCTCTACGAACGTGACATCCCGTTCCAACCCCACGAGATCAACGACGAGGCCGACCGCGTCCAGCTGGCCGAACTCTGGCCGCTGGCCACCATGCCGGTGCTCCTGGATGACGCGACCGGGATCAGGCTGCCGGAGTCGACGATCATCGTTGAATATCTCGACAGGGTCGGCGATGCCGCGCCGCTGATCCCCGTTGAAGCAGAAGCGGCCTTGCAGGCGCGACTCTGGGATCGCGTTATCGACGGTCACGTTCAGACGCCGATGCAGAAGATTGTCGGCGACAGCCTGAGGCCAGAGGGCACCGGCGACGCCTACGGGGTCGACGAGGCGAGTGCCAAACTCGACCATGTCTACACCGTGCTCGATGACCACCTGCAAGGCGGCAGCTGGCTTGCCGGCCCGGACTTCAGCCTGGCCGATTGCGCCGCGGCGCCAGCGCTGTTCTACGCGCGCGTCGTTCGACGCTGGGACGAGCAGGGGCTGGTGCACCTCACCAGCTACTTCCAGAGTCTCGTCGCCCGGCCAGCAGTCGCTCGGGTGATTGACGAGGCGCGTTACTTCCGGGAGTTCTTTCCGCTCGGCTGGCCGGGCTACGTCGACTGAGTCGGTACCGGGTCTAGCGCCGTAGCGCCCGGATCAGGGCATCGACACCGCTGCCGGCAGCGGCTCGGACCCGCTCCTCGGCTACGAGGATCTCCCACTCGCCGGGATCGAGCGCGGCGACCGCGTCCTGCACCGAGACCTGCTGCTGGCCGGCGGCAGGCGTCGCCGCGCCGGTCGCGGGGTCGATCGGTTGGTGACCGACCATCAGCAGCGTCCCGCTGGGCGCGACCGCCGCGGCCATCCGCTGCACCATCTCCGCCGGCGAGCCCCCGATGTGGACGTACAGCGAGACCACAAGATCAAAGTGAGCGGTCTGCGTGGTCCAGGACCCGAGGTCAGCCTCAACCCACTGGACCTGGGCGGCGATCTGCGCCCCGGCGCTCTGCGCCGCCGAGCGGCCATAATTGAGCGCCGCTGCTGAGAAGTCGACCGCTGTGACTTGCCATCCGCGTGCGGCGAGCCAGAGCGTTTCCGAGCCATGACCACAGCCCGCATCGAGCGCGCGCCCGGGCGTCAACGCGGAGGCTTCAGCGATCAGATGCGCGTTCGGCGGGCGCCGCGCGACCCCATCCGCGTGCTCACGCAAAGTCCGCGCCCAGAGCTGCTCCCAGAAGTCTTGATCGTAAGCGGGCGTGGTCACAGTGGCTCCGGGGCGAGGCTACCGAGCCACCCTTCGTGGGGCCAAATAAAGCCATCACCTGTATTTGGCCCCACGGAAGGCTGGCTCTGCTCTCAGGCGCGCTCGCCGGCGCGTGGCTACGCGAGCTCGGTTCTGCGCGCGGCGGCACGGCTCACGTCGAGCGTGGTTTCAAGCAGCACATTGCGCTCGAGCGCCATGCGCTCGCTGCGCTTGAGCCCCTCGCCGTCGTCGTATATCGCGAGCAGGCGCTCTGCTTGAGCCGGCGGCACAGCCGCGATCCGCTGCGCCAGCGCGGTCGCGCTCGCAAACAGGGCGTGGGGAGCGACGACATCGCTCACGAGCCCGTACTGAAGCGCTTCGCTGGCGGTGATGAAACGCCCGGAGAGCGACATCTCCTTGGCGCGGCGGGTACCGACCGCGGCTGGCAGCAGCGCGCCGCAGCCCCAGGAGGGCAGCAATCCGAGCTGCAGATGGGTATCGGCAAACGAGGCGGTCTTTGAAGCGATTACAAGGTCACAGGCGAGCGCCAGCTCAAGCCCGCCGGCCACACAGGCTCCGTTCACCGCGGCGATGACCGGTGTCCCGACCTGCAGCAGCACGCTTGGAGGGCTTACTGCGGTGCGCCGGCGCTTTTCGATCAGTTCACGGTCGCTGACGTCGCCCAGATCGACACCACCGCAGAACGCCGATCCGCTACCGGTCACGATCGCGACGCGCACCGCCACGTCGCGATCGAGCTGCAAGAAGGCCTCAATCAGCTCGGAGAAGAGCTCGCGGTCTATCGCATTCCGTTTCTGCGGCCGATTCAGCGTAAGTATCCGGATGCCCGGACGGCTGTCGTCGACTAGCAGCGTCGCGGCGCACATCGGATGAGTACGACCCGGCTAGGCCGGGCGAACCTTCGCGTTGTCCCAGGTGAGCGTACGCTGCTTGGGCACGATGCGGACGTAGATCCGGTTGGCGGCGTAGTGCTCGCGGGTGCGTCCCGGCGTGTTGCTGGGCATCAAGAAGTCCGCGTACTTCGCTGCCAGCGCATCGTCGATCCGGGCCATCATCTCGGGCGAGTAGATCTCTTCGGCTTCACCATGCAGCACCACTGCCTTCAGTTCGGCCCATGCCTTACCGGACTCGACAAGGAACGAGACCCGGGGGTCGCTGAGTATGTGCTTGGCCTTGGCTGACGAGCGCAGCGTGCGCAGATAGACATCACCGTCGATCACCACGAACCACAGCGGCACGACCGCGGGCGCACCACTAGCGCGCAGGGTCGCGAGGATTCCGGTGTGGGAGGAGTCGAGGAACTCGGCTATCTCGGTCTCGTCGAGACGGACGCTCATCGAACGACCTCCAGGGACCAATCACGACGCGAGGTGCGCTCTGAAGGAGGTGCTATGGGTCCTGAGTTGGCGTGCATGGTTCTAGCGAGCTTTGATTTACCTAGCTATATGATTTAGCTTACAAGGAGCGATTGGCGTCTTCGCTGCGCGGTCAGCAGCACATCGTTTCGGTCTTGAACCGGGCGAGTAACGCCCAACGACGCGACCCGCGGTTCGTCGCCGACAGCACCCTGTGCGTCGATCGAGGGGATTCGCTAGCGACAGACGGCACTAATAAGATATAAATCATTACCAGAATGATCAGCCGGACGATGACATTCCAGGACACGCCAAGCGTCACAGGGCTCAGAGAGCGGATTCGCTCGATGATTCAGTCCGAACTGACGCCGGGCTTCCTGCGCGCCTTCGTTTCAAGCGCGGAGTGGCAGCAGCAGGCGACCGCTTTCTGCAAGCGGCTCGCGCGCGAGCGACTGCTGACCTTCGCCTGGTCGCAGGAGTACGGAGGCGCCGGCGCGACCAAGTGGGAGCAGACCGCGTTGCGCGAGGAATTCTGGTCGGCCCACGAACCCCGTGGCGCGCAGTACATGGGCGTCAACTGGGTTGGCCCGGTGATCATGCACTTCGGCACCGACGCCCAGAAGCACAAGCACCTCACTGAGATCGCGGCCGGCGAGGAGGTTTGGTGCCAGGGGTTCAGCGAGCCGGAGGCCGGCAGCGACCTCGCGTCGCTGCAGCTGAGCGCCGCTCGTCAGGATGATGGGAGCTTTCGCGCAAACGGCCAGAAGATCTGGACCTCATACGCGGCATTTGCCAACTGGTGCTTCCTGGCGACCCGCACGAGCCGTGGCAGCCGCAAACACCAGGGAATCACGATCTTTCTGGTACCGATGGATCGAGCCGGGATCACGGTACGCCCGATCAACGCGATGATCGGCGCCAACCACCTCAACGAGGTCTTCTTCGACGATGTCGCGCTCTACGAGGATGAGATCCTCGGCGAGATCGACAAGGGCTGGGACGTGATCGACGTCGTGCTCAAGCACGAGCGTGTGGGAATCGCGCGCTATGCGCGTAGCGACAAAATCCTTCGCGACCTCTGGCCCGCCGTGCAGGCGTCGTCTGGTCCAGGCTCACCCGAACTGCGTTCCGCGCATGCGCGAGAACTGGTGCACGCGCGTGTCGCCCGGCTGCTCAGCTATCGCACGCTCGTGACAACCGAGAACGGCGACATGCCGAACCAGCCGAGCGTCGCGCGGATCGCCTCGACCCTGCTCGACCAGCAGGTTGCTGAGGTCGCGATGGAGGCCGCCGGGCCGGACGCCGTCGACGCCAGCGAGGACGCCGCGCTCGGCGGCTGGGCGGAGGATGCCTGGCGCTACTCGCGATCGTCGACGATCGCCTCTGGCACAACCGAAATCCAACGACTGTTGGCGTCCCGCGCCATGGTGGATCAGGGCTGAGATGGAACGCCAGTGGCCCGATGAGGCGCTTGACTTTGAAGCCGGCGTCCGCGGCGCGTTGCAACGCGCGGGCGGGGTCGAGCTCGCACGTCGCAGCGAGGTCGACCCGTCAGTGCGTGTTGCCGTCGTCAAGCCGATTCTCGATGAGCTCGGCATTCGCGACCTCGACCTGAGCGGCAGTGAGACCGAGGTCGCCGCGACCGCTCTGGCCGTGGCCGCGGCGGGCGCGTTCGTCTGCCCCTGGCCGCTGGTGCAACAGCTGGCGGTGCCGGCCGCGTTGCGCGCTGAGGTTGACGCGGTCTACCTTCGCGACGGAGCTGTAAGGCGCGCCGAGCATCTGGACATCGTCGGCCCCGCAGCAGCCGTTGACATCGTTACTCACGAGGCACAGGCATTGCGCACGCTGGATGGCGCGGGCGCGTTCGTCAGCGGCATGGCACTGGACCCGTTCGGCGTGCGCTGTGAACTCGGCGCTGAAAGCTTTGAGCTCGCCGCGCTAATTCCCGCGCATGTGGTGCTGGCTGCGTTCTGGACAGTCGGTGCGCTGGGTACGGCGCGTGACCTGGCCGTCGAGCACGCTCGGGATCGCCAGCAGTTCGGTCGCCGGATAGCGGATTTCGGGGCCGTGCAATGGCACCTTTCGGACATAGCCCTTGCGCATGACGGGCTTTGGGAGCTGGCTGGGTTCAGCCTCGCGCGTGTGATTGACCAGACCCTGACCGCAGCCGACACACTCGCGCTGCAGTACCTGATGCTCGAGTCGGCTCAGACCGTGTTCATCCACGCGCACCAGGTCTTGGCCGCAATCGGGCTCTGCGACGAGCATGATCTGACCGTGCTTGAGCGTCATGTGCAGCCGCTACTGCGCCGCCCCTGCGGCATCACCCGCACGCTCGGGTTGCTCGCCGAAGAGGTCGCCCGCTCGGGCTTCGACAACCTTTACCCGATCCCGGCCGCGGTGCCGGCGCAAGACCGTGGACATCGAGGAGGACAAATGCAGTTAGCAAACGACGGGAGCGGCTTAGTATGAGCGGAGTGGGGGAGAGCCCAGCTCTGGAGTTGCAAGGGATAACGGTCCGCTTCGGGGGCGTAGTCGCGCTGAGCGACGTCTCGTTGCAGGTCGGCGAAGGTGAGACGGTCGGGCTGATCGGCCCGAACGGGGCCGGCAAGACGACCCTGATCGACGTGATCGCCGGCAATCGTCGCCCAGATCCGGGCGAGGTGTTGCTCTACGGGGAGCGCGTCACGCGGCTGCCTCCGGCTCGTCGTGCGCATCGTGGCCTTGCTCGCACGTTCCAGACCCTTTCGCTGTTCGACGGCATGACCGTCTGGGAGCACGTGCTGCTCGGCTACGCGGCCGGTACTCCGCACGGCGCCGGCAGCGGCCGCTTCGTCTCGCAGCGCAAGCGCCTCGAGGACGCGGCTAAGTCCGACACCAGCGAACTCGGCCCGATCGCGCTGCTCGACAAGCTCGGACTGGCAGCGGTTGCTGACGAGTTGGCCAGCACGCAGTCCGTCGGTGTCGTGCGCATGGTTGACATGGCCCGTGCCCTGGCTTCGCGTCCGAAAGTACTGCTGCTCGACGAGCCGGTCTCCGGCCTACCGGAACCAGAGGCGCGCGCGGTCGCGTCGGCGCTACAGGCGATCCGTAAGGAACACTCGATGGCGCTGATGGTGATCGAGCACAACCTTGAGTTTGCGCGGCTCGTCTCCGACCGAATGATCGCGATCGACTTCGGCAAGGTGATCGCCGAAGGGGCGCCAGATGAAGTGCTCGGATCAGACTCCCTGCGCGTCGCGTACTTCGGTGAGGAGGCTGAGGCCGACGCGCCTACTTCAGATGCCGCAACCGACGCTGCGACGGTTGCAGAGCTCGCCAGCAGCGAGGCGATGACCACCGGTGAGGGAGAGGATCAGCATGATGTTGCGCAGCGCGCTTAACGAGGGCGTGGTGGGCAGCGGACCCGCACACGTCGAGGTCGTTGACCTGACAGTGCGGTACGGCGAGGTCACCGCTCTGCGGCCCGTGTCGGTCACGATCGAACCGGGGACCGCCTTGGCGGTGCTTGGGCCGAACGGCGCCGGCAAGACATCGTTCGCCAACGCGCTGAGCGGAGTGATCCGCAGCGAGGCCACCGCCGTCAACATCGACGGCGTTGACTTCCGCGCGTATCCCTCATACGCCCGTGCTCGGCTTGGCGTTGGTCACCTTCCTGACGCGCGCGCGATCTTTCCGTCGCTGTCAGTCGAGGAGAACCTCAAGATGGGTTTCCATACCGATCGCTCGACATCGAAGGCGAACATCTCCGCCGCCTACGAGCTCTTCCCCAACCTCGATCGCCGCAAGCGTGTCGCGGCCGGGAAGCTGTCAGGTGGTGAGCAACAGATGCTGGCGCTGGCGCGGTTGCTGGTCAGGCCGCCGAAGCTTCTGATCGCGGACGAGCTGTCCCACGGACTCGCGCCGGGCGTCGTCGCGAACCTCTTCAAGCTACTCGAGGGTCTCAAGGGACAGTCGACGATCATCATCGTCGAGCAGTTCGTGACCCGCGCGCTGGCGCTCGCGGACACGGTTCTGGTGCTCTCACACGGAGACGTCATGCACCAGGGCGAAGCCGCGTCGTTCAGCGCTGACCAGGCTGCCGAGTTCTACAGCCTGCAGCCAGCCCGTACGAGCTGATGTACGCACCCGTGCGGGGGCGTGCTAACGCGAGCTGACGGCGTTCTCGAGATCCTCATTCGACACGAAGTGCCGGAGGTTTCTGCTGAGCAGCTCGAGCAGCGCCTCCGGATAACCCACGTGGGACGTGGCCGTGTGCGCGGAGAGATAACAGTTGGGAGCCGTCCAAAGCGGGCTCGAGGCCGGTAGCGGCTCGGTCTGAACGACATCCAGGATCGCCGCCGACAGCTGCTCTGACTTGAGCGCGGCGATCAGTGCAGCCTCGTCCAGCAGGCTGCCGCGGGCGACATTGCAGAGGACCGCACCGCGCTTCAGGGCGGCGAGTTGAGTCGCTCCGATCAGCCCGTCGGTCTGCGGCCCGGCGGGCGCGCAGACCACGACGATGTCGCATTCACCCAACATCAGATTAAGGTCGTCCGCCGCGAACAGCCGGTCGACATCGGGATCGGTGTCGTCGCGACGGGCACTGCGGCGGGTGGCAACGACACGCATCTGGAAGGCGCGCGCGAGGCGTGCGGTTTCGCGCCCGACGGCGCCCAGGCCGACGATGCCGATCGTGCGGCCGGCCAGACGATCGCCGTGTTTCGCCTGCCAGCGTTTCTCCTGCTGGAAGCGGTCGAGCTGGCGGAAGCGCTTGCACTCCTGGAGCAGCCGACCGATTACGAACTCGGCGATCGACCCCGCGGCCACACCGGAGGCATTCGTCACAACGATCCCGCGCGAAGCCATGTCGTCGACCGGCAGATGGTCGGTCCCGGCTCCAATCGCCTGCACCCAGCGCAGCGCCGGCGCGCGCGACAGCAGACCGTCGGGAAGCTCGAGCGCGACGACTACGTCTGCGCCTGCGATGCGATCCCATTCCGGGTTGGACAGCTCGGGCTCGGAGCGGACCGCCCCGCTTACCTCGGCTTCGTCGTAGAGCTTGTATGGAACTACCGAGACCTCGAGCTCAGCCATCGTCGCCGCCAGCCGCTGGGCCGCGTCAGGCGGCAGGAACTGCGGCGCGAGGACTACAAGGCGGATCAATCCCGGTAATCAGGCTCGGTCGCGTCAAGTACGCGCTTCATCGCCGCGAAGCTGCGATCGAGGATCCCGCCGGTGTCGTTCTGCTCTTGATCGACCTTGGTGCGCGCGGTGAAGACCTGCATCTGCTGCTCGCTGAGCTCGGTCAACGGCAGCCCGGTGGCAAGCGCCATCAGCTGAGAGGCGCAGGTGCGCTCCAGCATGTAGAGCTCGGAGTACGCCTTACCGACGGTCGGGCCGGTTACCACGGCGCCGTGGTTACGCAGGAAGAGCACGCTGCAGTTCTCGCCCATCGATTCCGCCATGACCTTGCCCTGATCGGTGTTGGCGTCCTGTAGGCCGTCGAACTCCTCGGTCACTGCGCAACGGTTGTAGAACATCAGCGCGCTCTGGTCGACCATCCGTAGACGGCAGTCCTGGAGCATCGACATCGCCTTGATCGCGGGGCTGTGGACGTGCAGAACACAACGTGCGTCGGGGCGGGCCGAGTGCACCGGGTAGTGAATGCGATACGCGATCCAGGCCGAGCCGTCGGGATGGAAGTCCGGTCCGACATCCAGCAGCGAGGTCGCTGTGACCTGCGACCAGTGCGTGTCAGGAGGCGTCATCAGCATCCGCTCCGGGTCCTCCGGATGGCTCAATGTGAGGTGGTTCCACGTGCCCTCGTTGAGGCCATCACGAACCGCCAGTCGGTGCGCTGCGGCCAGATCGATCCGAGCCGCCTTGACCCGCTCCGACGTTTCGGTCCTCGTCGCTGTGATCGCCATGATCTGAAACTTCCTCTCTGATCGCTCACGAGTCGCCGCCGCGGCTCAGGTGCAGACGCTCCCTTACGTCCTGCCGTATAACCATATACATGATTGAAACCGTTCAGGGAAAGAACTGGATCGAGCGAGCTGGTGGGAGGTTCCAATGGATCTAGGCCTGAACGGCCATACGGCGCTCGTCACCGGAGCGAGCAAGGGCATCGGGCTCGCGACCGCGACGCGGCTCGCACAGGAAGGCGCAAGTGTGGTGCTCTGTGCGCGTGGAGCCGACGACCTGGCGCGGGCCGTCGCCCAGATCAAGGCAACTGGCGGGAGGGCGCTCGGTGTCGTCTGCGATGTGAGTGATAGATCGTCTCCGCAGAAGGTGCTCGCGCAGGTGGCGGCGGCGCAGTTCGGTCCCGTCGACATCCTCGTGAACAACGTTGGACTCGCGACCTCGGCCAAGCTGCTGACGACCACCGACGAGCAGTGGGATGCCGGGCTTGACCTGAACTTCCTCAGTACGGTCCGCTTCACCCGGCAGGTCCTGCCGCAGATGGTGGAGCAGCGCTGGGGGCGGATCATCAACGTCTCCTCGATCTCCGCGAAGCTGCCAAGCCCGAATCACCTGATCTACGGCGCGGCCAAGGCCGCGATGATCCACTTCACAAAGGTCGTGGCCGATTCGTTCGCAGCTGAGGGGGTTCGCTGCAACTGCGTGCTTCCCGGGATAACGCGAACTGAGCTCGTTGAGGCGAACACGCTCGCCGCGGCGGTCGCGACCGGCCGCACACCGGAAGCGGTGATGGCGCGAACGCTCGAGCGGTCCCCCATCCCGGCTGGGCGGATCGGAGAGCCGGTTGAGATCGCCGACGCGATCTGCTTTCTGGCGTCGGCAAACGCCGACTGGATCACTGGGGTGACGCTGCCGATCGACGGCGGTGCGATCCCGACCGTCGGCTGAAGCGGTAGGTCGGCTCGGGAGCCTCAGTTGACGGCTGTCGGGGCCATGTGAGCAGGCACGATCATCCTAGACAGATATATCGTTGAGATGATATAAATGTCTCGGGTTGTGGGAAATCGCACAATCGATCTGCACTGTTTCGATCGTGCGGTGTCTTCACCGGAAGGCGGCGACCGTACCTGGAAGTCGCAAGCAGCGAGGAGAGGAGCACCGTTTGATTCCGATTCGGCGGTCACCGCGGCACAGGTTTGGCCCCGAACGAGACCGCCTGCGACCTGGGCCGGCCTTCCTGGTTGGAGGCGGTCCCGGGTCCGAGCGTGGCAGCTGCGTCAAGGCGGTAAATGACCGTCGAGCAGTGGCAGCGGGTCTTTCGTTTATCTCATGAGGAGGAGAGGACTGATGAAGATGGATTTCGTAAGCAAATGGAAAGCGCGGGCGGTCGCTGCAACTGCAGCCGTAGCGCTCGTAGCGGTGGTCTGCGCGAGCGCTACGCAGGCGAATGTGGTCTCGCACGCCAAGAGCAAGACCGAGGTCAAGGTGATGGCGATCATCGACCTGTCAAACACCGGCGGCCTCTACTACCAGTGGGCCAACTCGTGGACCGCCGCCGTCAAGGCGATCAACGCCTCGGCCGCCAGCACCGGCGCGCGGAAGTTCGATCTGATCACTTGTGACGCGTCGAACAACGCCAACTCATCGCTGGCATGTGGTCAGCAGGCCGTGTCGGACAAGGTCGATGCCGTGGTCAGTCTCGCGGCTGAGGAGCCGTATGTCAGCCTGCTCGCCAAGAATCACATCGTTGACATCAACGCACTGATCGACCCGGCCACGTACACGAGCTCGAACTCGTTCTCACTCTACGGTGGTGGCGCGACCACAGCTCTGTCAGGCGCGGCGATGATGAAGATCGCTGGCTGCAAAAAGGGCTCGTACGTGAGCGCGCTCGACTATCCCGCGGCCACGCTTGCGTTGTTCATCAAGAACTTCCAGAAGGGCGCCTCGGCGCTTGGCATCAAGCCGGCTCCGGGCGTGATCGTGCCGCAGAACACTCCAGACATGGCGCCGTACATCGCTGACGCCGTGAAGGATGGCGCCGACTGCGTCGACGTCAGCGGTGACAGCGCAACCGAGGTCGGTCTGATCCGGGCAGCGCTTGCTTCCCCGACTCCGATCAAGGTCGCAACGGGCCTGTCCTACCTGTCACCACAGACAGTGGCTTCGCTCGGTACCGCAACGGTCAACAAGCTGTACGTGTACGACGACTCTGACGAGCCGAGCGACACTTCGAACCCGACCGTCAAGGAATGGGTTGCCCAGACCGACAAGTACAGCCCGTCGCCGAAGGCACTCAACGCAACCGGCGCTGTGGACTGGGAAGAGATCTACCTGATCGATTACGTGACCGAGCACATCTCAACGCTGAGCGCGGCCAACATCGAGAAGTACATGTCAGCGATGACCAGCTACTCCCCGGGCATCACTCCGCCGGTCGACTTCGCCAAGCCCGCGAAGAACTTCCTCGGCTCGCGGATCTTCTCGCCGTACGCGCGGCGGATTGTCTACAAGAAGGGCACCTGGGTTGACGACGGGCCGTACGTGAACCTGTTCACCGGCGCAGAAGTCAACAACTAGTAGCACCGCCAGTGGCACATCTGCAGACGAGGGGATGAGATGAACATCGTCAATTTCGCAACCCTGGGTCTCGGCTCAGGCGCGATATTCGGCCTACTCGGTATTGGCCTGGTTATCACCTACCGAGGGTCCGGTGTCATCAACTTCGCTGCAAGTGCCACTGGCGTTTTCTTCGCTTATGTCTTCTACCGACTGAATCAGAACGCCGGTCTGGCGACCGGGGTTGCCCTGCCACTGGCGTTGATCGCCTCGGGCGCTATGGGATCGGTGATTCAGCTGGTGGTGATGCGACGACTGCGCGACGCCACCGCCCTCAGCAGGGTCGTGGCGTCGCTCGGTCTCTTCCTGATTCTCGTAGCGGTCTCCGTGCTGGCGTTCGCGCCCCAAGGAGAGAGCGTCTCGGTCCCGTCGCTGCTGCCCGTGGGCGACTGGCGTATCGGCAGCGTGGTGGTACCGCAGGAGGGCGCAGTGCTCACGGCGGTTGCCGTGGCGGTCGCGTTGATCGTATGGCTGCTGCTGAAGTACACACGGATCGGCCTGGCGACGACGGCGGTGGCCGAGAACGGAGTCGTCGCGATGTCGATCGGCCTCTCGCGCGACGCCATCGGCGCAGCCTCCTGGGCGGTCGGATCGGCCGTCGCCACCCTCGCAATCGTCTTCGCCGCGCCGTTCTCCGGACTCAACGTCCAGGACCTCGCGAACCTGATCATCCCGGCGATGGCGGCGGCACTGATTGGCAGCTTCAGCTCCGTCTGGCTCGCGCTCGTCGGGGGGCTGCTGCTCGGCATCGGCGAGTCCGAGATCAGCCAGTTCTCCTGGAGCGCGAATGGCTGGACCGCGGCGATCCCACTGCTCGCGATCGTGGTGCTGCTCACCTTGCGCGGCTCGCAGCTACCCGGCAAGGGCACGATTGTCGGCCAGCTGCCGTCACTTGGCCCGGGCCGTCTGAGGTGGCGTCACGGCGTTTACCTGATAGCCGGCGTGATCATCGTGCAGTCGGTTCACGGGGTCTGGCTGGGAGCGATAACCACGACCTTCCTGATGGGCATCGTCGTGCTGTCAGTCGTGGTCGTCTCGGGCCTGACGGGCCAGCTCTCGTTGGCCCAGCTATCGATGGCCGGCCTCGGGGCTTTTTTCCTTGCGGTCTTCACTGAGCTCGCCAAGATCCCCGCGCTGCCGGCCGGGATCCTTGCGGTCATCTGCACCGCGCTCGCCGGCCTCGTGCTTGCGATTCCCGCAGTCCGAACTCGCGGCAACAACCTCGCCGTCGCGACGCTGGCGTTGGCCGGCGTTGTCGAGGCGATGATCGTCGACAGCATCTGGACCGGCGAGCACCTGGGCACCAATCCGCTGCCCAGCCTCTCGCTTTTCGGCATCAACTTCGGCGGAACCTTCTACCCGCACGCGTTCGGCACTTTGGCACTGGTGGCATTCGGCCTGTCGGCGATCACGGTCAGCCGCATCCGCCGCAGCCGCGGCGGCCGGCAGGCGCTGGCCGTACGCGCGAACGAGCGCGCAGCCGCGGCGCTCGGCATCTCGGTTACCGGAACCAAGCTGGCGATGTTCGCGATCGCCGGTGGGCTGGCGGGTCTGGCCGGTGTGCTGATCGAGTGGAACTTTTCGATCGCGAACTTCAGTCTGTTCACCGCCAACAACAGCCTCGATGTGACCGTCGGCGCGGTGGTCGGCGGCATCGGCTGGGTCTCAGGCTCGCTGCTCGGATCGAGCACGCTCTCGGGCACCGTAGGACCGCAGATACTCTCATCGGTGACCTCACCGTCCAACTGGCTCGAATTGCTTGCCGGCGTGGTGGTGCTGCTGACAGTCCTGCAGTCCCCGGGTGGCGTCGTCGAGTTCAACATCACTCAGGCAAAGCACCTCTGGTCGAAGCTGCGCGGTACCCATGAGACTGAGATCTCTCTTCCCCAGCTCAGCTCAGTTGCCACCGTGGGTGAGGCGGCGCCGGCGAGCAAACTGGAAGCGCTCCGAGGCGCAGTGACCCCGATGGAGGTGAGCGTCGAAGACATCACGCTCCGCTTCGGCAAGGTGGCGGCACTTGACCACGTAACCCTGAAGATCGCGCCGGGCGAGGTGGTCGGTCTGATCGGCCCCAACGGCGCGGGCAAATCGACACTGATTGACGTGATTACCGGCTTCCTCAACCACTATGAGGGCACGGTGCGTTTCAACGACACCGCGGTCGATCGGCTGAGGCCGCACCAGCGCGCGCGCCTCGGCGTGGTACGGACGTTCCAGTCACTTGAGCTCTTCTCCGACATGGACCTCGGTCAGAACGTCGCATTGGCGGGCGACGATCTCACGCTCCGCGGCTTGATCAGAGGGTTGATCCACGATGGCAGCCACAGAAACCCGGAACTCGATGAGCTGCTGTCGGTGATGGGGCTCGCGCCGTTCGGCCACCTGCGTCCAGACCAGGTCTCCTATGGCACAAGGCAGATCGCAGCGCTGGCGCGCGCGCTCGCGCGCCAGCCTGGCTGCCTCTGTCTCGACGAGCCGGGCGCCGGTCTCGACGCGGCCACCAGAACCCATCTGATCTCGCTGCTGACCTCGATCTCACGCAGCCTTGGCACCGGCGTACTGCTCGTCGACCACGATGTCGACTTTGTCCTTGCCTCCTGCTCGCGGGTAATCGTGCTCGACATGGGCAAGGTGATCTACGAGGGACCGCCTGAGGGCGTGCTCTCCGATGATCGCGTACAGGCGGCTTACTTCGGTGTCGAAATCGACACCGAAGAGGTGATCGACGACGAAAAAGCAAGTGCGGCTTCCGTGATCGGTTTGGCCGCCGGCGGCGATGAAGGAGAGCTCGCATGAGCGCCCTTGCGCTGGACGCTAAGGACCTGACCGTTGGTTACAACCAGGTGCCGGTCATATCGAATATGAACATCCAGATTGCGGCAGGTGAGATCGTGGCACTGCTCGGACGCAACGGGGCCGGCAAGACCACGACCGTGAACACGATTGCCGGCCTGCTCACGCCGATAGAGGGCACGGTGACCCTCGCTGACAAGGCCGTCAGCGGCTCGCTCAACCGCCGCGTGACGAAGCACGGGCTGGCCCTGATCACAGAGGAGCGCGCGATTATTCGCGGACTGACGCTACTCGAGAACCTGAAGGTCGCGAAGGCGAGCGCAGCACGAGTGTTTGAGGTGTTCCCCGAGTTGCATGAGTGCCGGAATCGCAAGGCTGGACTGCTCTCCGGAGGGCAGCAGCAGATGCTCGCGATGGGCAGGTGCCTGGCGACCGACCCCAAGCTGCTGCTCGTTGACGAACTCTCCTTCGGTCTCTCACCACGGAGCATCGAACGGCTCGGCACGGCGTTGGTACGAGCGGCGTCAGCCGGGCTGGCGGTGCTGATGGTCGAGCAGCAGCTTCCGTTCGCGCTCAGCATCGCGAGCCGCGGATATGTCGCCAGTGGCGGCACACTGCAGGCCGCGGCATCTTCGGATGAGCTGGGCCGGCTGATGAGAGGCACTGACGTCGTCGGCGCTCCAGACGCATGAGCGGTTCAGTGCCGCCGCTGACAGTCTGGGCAGCGATCAGTGAGCAGGCCCGGATCGCCCCCGATCATCCGGCGATCAGGACCTCGGACGCGGTGTGGTCCTACGGACGCTTCTGCGAGGCAGCGCAGAGCATCGCCTCTGGTCTGATCGGGCTGGGGCTCTCAAGCGGCGACCGGGTGCTGATTCTCGGTGTCAACAACGCCGAAACCTGTCTCGTCTGGCTCGCCTGCCACCGAGCAGGCCTGACCGCCTGCTTCGCGAGCAGGAAGGCGACCACGCGAGAGCTCGCTCACGCAATCCAGGTGCTTTCACCGGCAGTGGTCGTCGGCGCGCGTCAGCAGCTTGATCTGGTCAGTGAGGTGCTGGCGTCGATCGAGGGCTCCGGCGACACTCGCCTGCTGCCGTTCGGCCTCGAGGCCGGCAGCGTCTCAGTTGAGGATCTGCTCGACTCGCCGATCACCGTCATCGAAGAGCCGCAGCCGCAGAACGTTGCGGAGATCCTCTTCACCTCCGGCACGACGTCATTGCCGAAAGCTGTGATCGCCACCAACGAGGCGCTGCTCAACCACTGGCTGGCGGTATCAAGGCACTACCTGCTGGGTCCGGACGACGTCGGCTACATGGTGACCCCGATTCACCATCAGTCGGCGCTGCGTCATGTCGGCCTGATCTCGTGGCTCGCCGGGGCCGAGGTTTTCGTCGCCGACGGGTTCCACCCCAGACACGTCTGGAGTGACATCGCCCGCTACGGCGTCAGCTACACCTGCATGCTCGACGCGATGTTCCGCATCCTCTATTCACTGCCCGAAACGCCGCAGGAGAGCGGGCACCGCCTGCGTCTTGTGATCGGCGTTGGCGACCACGCGCTCGCCGAGTTGTGCGAGCGTCGCTACGGTTTTGAGGTCGCTGAGGTATATGGCAGCACCGAGACCGGAGCGCCGATCACAGCAAACCTCGGTATGGATCCAGCTGAGCACGCCAGATACCGGCATGCGATCCCGGGAGCGAGGTTCTGCGGCTGGCCGCTGCCTGGCAATGAGGCATGGATCAGAGCGGCAGACGATATGGCGGCCGGGGCGGACGGCATCGGCGAGATCATCGTACGCTCGACGCTCGCATCGAGCGGCTACTTGAACGGTCCGGCCTACGGAGGCGATGACCCGGGAGATGACGCGTTCCGTTCGTCCGACCGCGGCATCATCGGCCCAGACGGCGCGCTCTACTTTGCCGGCCGTTCACAGGAGATCATCCGGCGGGCCGGCGAGAACATCTCCGCGCTGGAGATCGAGGCCGTAATGAACGAGCACCCTGACGTAGTCCACGTGGCGGTGATCGGCGTTCCCGATGCGGTCCGTCAGGAGGAGGTCAAGGCGTTTGTCGTAGCCTCGCGCGAGGACCTTGAACCCGCGGAGATCCGCTCCTGGCTCGAGAAGCAGCTGTCGGCACACAAGCTGCCGCGCTACATCGATCTCTGTCCGGCCTTCCCCCTGACCGAGTCTGGGAAGATTGCCAAAGCTGAGCTGATGCGCGGCAACGTCGAGACGCTTCGCAGCTTCGATGCAGTCGAGCCGACTGCACAGAGGTCCAGCTCCCGATGACGGCCCGGAAGTTCCCGATTGAGGCCGGGCAGATCATGATGTTCGCCCGGGCGATCGGTGACGGCAACCCCGTCTACTACGCCGGGGAAGACCTCGTCACCGATCGCGAGCAGGTGATCGCGCCACCGACGTTCGTTGAGGCCAGCATCCACTACGACGGCTCCTTCCCGTATCGCCCGCGGATCGGAGAGCAGTGGTTCGGGTCGGCGACGAAGAGCTCAAGCGGTCCGCCGCCCGCGGCTGCGGCCGGGCCAGGCACGAGTTTCCATGCCGAGACTCACCTCGAATACTTCGGGCTGCTGCACCCCGGTGACCTGCTAGATGTTCAGGAACGTCCCGGTGAGAGCTGGGAGAAGGCCGGGTCGCGCGGCGGGCGGTTGTTGTTCGACAGTTACATCGCGGAGTTCTTGCGTGACGGCACGCTGCTTGTCCGTAGCACCACGGTTGTTGTGACAACCGAGGCGAAGATCGACCCCGGTGTTGCCACTGGCTCGCCTGGCTCCGGCGCCGCCGCTGACGCGAGTAGCGACGCTGCAGCGGGGGGGAGGGCGACGGGCGTCTTATCTTTGCTGGAGCCGATCGCCTACCCGATTCCGGCGCTCAGCGCCGGCGACGTTCGGGTCGGAACCAAACGCGAGCAGGTACTCGTTGAGAACCTCACGCGCGCGCAGATCCTGATGTACGCCGGGGCCTCGGGTGATTTCTCACCGCAGCACACCGACGAGCTCTGGAACACCGAAGTCGCTGGCTACCCCACGATCTTTGCCCACGGGATGCTGACGATGGGAATGACCGGGCGGCTGCTCACCGACTGGTTCGCAAATACTGCGCTGCGAAAGTTCAGCATGCGGTTCTCACGCCAGGTCTGGCCGGGAGACACTCTCGCCGCCGGCGCCGAGGTGACTTCGCTGACGGTCAACGGTAATACCGCTCTCGTGGAGCTGAGCCTCGAGACGACGAACGCCGCCGGCCAGGTGGTGGCGTCGGGGTCAGCGCGCCTTGAGCTTGCCGCCTAGCGCTGACTAGTCCATCCCTCCGAGGTAACCGCCGCTGGCCGTGATCACCTGCCCGTGAACGTAGTTCGACCATGGTGAGCAGAGGAAGAGAATCACCGAGGCGGCCTCCAGCGTTGTTGCAGCGCGTCCCAGCGGGATTGTCGCCGGAGCTCGTTCGATCACGCTATCGGGGATGCCGAGCTGAACCTCCGCATCACCCACCATCATCCGCGACTCGCTTGTCTGGGCATGGGTGAGACGGGTGTCGACGAAGCCGAAGGCCACGGCGTTGACGTTGATCTTCAGCGGTCCCCACTCCTTGGCGAGTGACTTCGTCAGGCCGATCACCGCAGCCTTGCCGGCCGCGTAGTTGGCCTGGCAGATCGCTCCCTGGGTGCCGGAGATCGAGCTGACGTTGACGATCTTGCGAAAGCACTCGACGCCGGCCTCGCGCTCGCGTTTCGCGGGTTCACGCAGGTGCGGTGCGGCTTCGCGCAGCACCCGGAACGGGACCTCGGCGTGGATCCGCAGCATCGTCGAGAACTGATCGTCAGTGATCCGGTGGGCAAGCCCGTCCCAGGGGAACCCGGCGTTGTTGACGACGATGTCCAGCTGCCCGAACGCGTCGATTGCGCGTTGCACGACGAGCCGCGGACCTTCGTTGCTCAGCAGGTCACATGCGGCCGTCGCGCTCGGTCCGCTGAGCTCGGCCGCCGCCGCTGCGGTCTCTTGCTCATCCAGGTCGCAGATCACGACGCTTGCGCCGTGATCACTCAGCAGACGGGCGGTGGCGAGTCCGATGCCACGCGCCGATCCGGTGATGATCGCGACGCGACCCTCCAGCAGTCTCTCCATCGACGCGCTACTTGAGCTGGGCGAGGCCGCTGTCGGTGACCCAGGCACGGACCTCGCCGCGCCGGATCTGTCCGGTGGCCGGTGTGCGCGGCAGCTCGTCGAGTTCGACGACCCGCCGCGGATGCTTGAATCGGGCGAGCCTGCCTGACAGGTGGGTGCGCAGCTCCTCGACGGTCGGCAGTGACGAGCCATTGACAGGAACCAGGACCGCGCAGACGATCTCACCCCACTGGAGGTCGGGCACCCCGACGACACAGGCGTCGGCGACTCCGGGCAGATCGCGCAACGCGGCCTCGACCTCTGCCGGCGCGATCGTTTCCGCGCCCGACCGGATCACCTCGCGCTTGCGGCCGCTGATCGTGATATAGCCGTCAGTGTCACGTTCAGCCAGGTCGCCGGTGCGATACCAACCGTCGACCACGGTCGCGGCCGTCTCCTCCGGCTTCTCGAAGTAGCCGGACATCATCTGATCGCTGCGTGCCATCAGCTCGCCATCGACGATCCGCACCTCAACACCCGGGGCCGGGAGTCCGACGCTGTGGGGCTTGCGGCTCTGCTCGACTGAGTCGATCATCGCACCCATACCGAGTTCGGTCGCGCCCCAGCCGGTCGAGCAGCTGGCGTTCTGGAAGCGCGCCTGGATCCGCTCTATCAGCAACGGGTCGTAGCGGTAGGTCCCGGTACAGGCGAGCCGCAGTTCACTGTCGCCGGGCGTCGGCTGCTCATCGAGGATGCGCTCCCAGACTGCGGGCACCGCGTACATCGCGCGTGGCGACCAGCGTCCGACCAGAGCATTCAGCGACGGGCCGTCGGCCTTGTAGGTGAGGTGCGCAGTGCGCAGGTGCGCCCATGGGACCAGCACGTAGTTCCAGCCCGCCCAGTGGAACAGTGGGAAGGTGTTGAGCTCGCCGCCGCCGCAGTTCGGCATGCGGGTCATTCCGTTGTACGAGCGGTTCCAGCTGGCGCGGTGCGAGACCATCACGCCCTTCGGCAGGCCGGTGCTGCCGCTGGTTAGGAACAGGGCGTGGATGTTCTCGTCGTCGACTTCAATCAGCGGCTGATCGCTGCTGGCCGCTTCGAACGCCGCTGTGAGGTCCTCGCCAACCGAGCCCCCGCCGACCGTCGCCAGCCGGACGCCGGCTCTTGCGGCGAGCTGCTCGCCCTCCGCCTGCATGCGGGCATCGACCACAAGCAGCGCGGGGTGCACGTACCCGACCAGCGGTTGCGCCTCGTCGAGCGACAGCGAGTCCTTGAATGGCACAAACGCCACACCGAGTTTCTGGGTACCGCAGAAGACATCTACCTCGCTGATCGAGATCGGGCCCCAGTACATCAGCCGGTCACCACGCTGCAGGCCGAATCGACTCAACGCCTGCGCCATCCGGCAGGCGCGCAGCTCCGATTCGGCGAACGTCAGCGACTCATTGCCGAGGGTCACCGACAGTTGATTCGGGACCGCTGACGCGGCCAGCTCGAGAATCCGGCCGATCGTGTGCGGGAAGCTCATTCGCTCCCGGCCGCGCCGGCGGCCGCTGGATCCCAGGTGTCGCGCAGAACGCCGAACTCCGACTCATGTCCGAGCGTCTCACCGAGATATCCCGGGCCCTCGGAGGCGGCGGTCACCCAGCCGGTAGGGCACATCGTCAGGATCTCAACGAGCGAGAAACCATGCCCCGCGAGCTGGTGCTCGAACGCACGCTTGAGCAGACGCTTTGTGCGTGAGACGCCGGCGGCGTCACTCACCGTTGTACGGGCGACGAAGCTCACTCCGTCCATCCCGGCAAGGATCTTGCTGAGCGCGATCGGGTATCCGTGCTGCTCGGCGTTGCGACCATCAAGCGTTGAGGTCGAGCGTTGCCCGATCACGGTCCCGGCGGTCATCTGCCCGCCGGTGTCGCCGAAGACACCGTTGTTGAGCAACAGGCAGGTGATGTTCTCGCCGCGCGCCGCCGCGTGCATGATCTCGGCGAGGCCTTCATTGATCATGTCGCCGTCGCCCTGCATCGTGAATACGAAGCGGTCCGGACGCATGCGTTTGATCCCGGTCGCGGTAGCCGGTGCCCGGCCATGCAGCGAGAGGTTCATATCGACGTCAAGGTGGGTGATCATCAGCGCCGAACAACCGTGGCCGAAGACGCCGATCGTGCGCTGCTGCAGCTGAAGCTCCTCGATCGTCTCGAGCACCAGCCTGATCGAGACCGGGTGGCCGCAACCGGGGCAGAGCGGGTGCTCGCGGCTCAGCAGCATGTCGGGCGCCGACGGCGCCCGCAGGGTTGCGGTTGCGAGAGTGTCGGAATCGGTCACTGGGTCATCTCCTCGATTAGTAGCTCGATCCGAGCTCGCACCGCTGGGGCGTCGAGCAGTTCGCCAATGTTGATGCCGGAGTCGTCGACGGATATGCCGCCGATCGGACGGACCAGCTTGCGGTTAGGCACGTTGAGCTTGACGTCGTCGATCATCTGGCCGGCATTCAGCTCGAACACACCGATCGCTTTGGCTGACTCAGCCGCCGCCTCCAGTTGGTCGCCGGGGAATGGCCAGAGTGTGATCGGACGGAACATCCCGACGCGCACGCCCTCCGCGTTCAAGTCACGCACTACATGCTCCACAAACGCCGCGGCGGTACCGAACGCGACGATCAGCGTCTCCGCGCCTTCGGTGTGAACCTCTTCCCAGCGCGGCTCGTTGCGGGCGATCACCTCGAACTTCTCGGCAAGGTTCACCCAGTGCGTCTGCGGGCCGAGTCCCGGGTTGTTCGCCTTTCCGCCGGCGAAAGTCCAATAGCTCTTGGAGTGGCCGGTGCCGGTGCCGGCGCCGTCGAGCGCCCAGGTCTTCTCTGGCAGCGGTTCGAACTCGATCGGCGAGAGGTCGACGCTGACCTGGGTGCGGGCGAGGATGCCATCGGTCAGCAGGATCCCGGGGACGCGGTACTTGTCGGTCAGGTGGAACAGCAGCTGCGTCAGTTCCACCGCCTCGGGCACATCCTTGGGTGCCATGCAGATCGTCCGGTAGTCCCCCCAGCCGCCACCGCGGGTCGACTGGAAGTAGTCCTGCTGCATCCGCCCGACCGTGAACACGACCAGCGGTGTCTCGTGCAGGCCTGCTTCTGCGATCGCCTCCTGCATCAGCGCGACGCCCTGGCCGGTTGATCCGGTTGCGGCGCGGAAGCCGGTCATCGCTGCGCCGAGCGCCATGTTGACGCCTTCAATCTCAGTCTCGACGTTGATGCAGACGCCGTCCGCATGGGCCAACTCGCGCGTGAAGGTCTCGAGGATGTCTGTGGACGGAGCCATCGGATAGCCGGCGTAGAAGCGCAGCCCCGCCGCCATCGCTGATCTTGCAATGGCCTCGCTGCCGCTGCAGAGGCTCTTAGTGGGTTTCGTAACAGTGCTCATGTCGTGGGTGCGAGTCGGTAGACCTCAAAGACGTAGTCGGGGCAGATCAACTGGCATGCGGTGCAGCCGGTGCAGCCGTCACTCAGTTCGGGATAGCGAAATCCGCTCTCATTCAAGGCGGTCGACATTGAGAGCACGCTAGGCGGGCATGCGGCGATACAGAGCTCACATCCTTTGCAGCCCTCGACATCGATCGTCACCGTGCCGGTTGCGCGTCGCTCGCGGGTCATGCCGCGATCCCCGTGGGGCGCAGCTCGAAGAGGTGGCGCAGATCGTGAGCCGCGTCGCGTCCGGCATCGATCGCACGGGCGTTGCGCTCGACATGTTGGGCGCGATGTGCCGGGACGAGCTTGCGCATCGCCGCGAGCAGACTTTCGTGCGCCACCGCGCCGCTGATCGTGTTGAAGGCTGAGATCAACGCCATCCCGGTCACCAGCGGCGAGCCGATCTCGCGGGCGATCTCAGACGCCGGGATCGGAATCAAGGTCTGCTCGGGGCCGGCGATTACGGTCGACGCGGTCTCCGCGTCGACCACCAGCAGGGCATCAGCGTCCATGCGCGAACTGGGGTCCTCCCAGAACCGGTGGTGCAGCACAACCGCCGCGTTGGCGCGCGCGGCGACTGGCAGCGCGTGCAGCGGAGCATCACCGATATGGATTGTCGCCATCGACTTGCCGCCGCGCATCTCGCCGCCGTAGGCACCGTTGAACATCACAAACCGGTCCTCGTTCGAAGCTGCGAGGGCGACCATCTTGGCCACCAGCTGGATGCCCTGACCGCCGATCCCGCAGACGAAGGTGCTGTATTCCACTCCACCACTCACGATCTATCGCCTAAATCATTAAGACATAATACTTGGTGACAAAGCGCACAGGCGCCAGATCCGCCCGGGCGACGTCTAGCGGTGGGCGCCAGCGGCGGCCAACGCCTGCATCCCGGCCGCGTCAACTCCTAGCCATTGGCTCAGTACGAGCTCTGTGTCGCGCCCAAGTTCCGGGGCGGCGCCGCGCACCTCTGGGAACGCTCCGTCTCGGAGCCATGGCAGCGAGCAAACCGGTACGGGCTCGAGCCAGCGCGAGGTGACAGTCGTGAAGAGATCTCGGCTGACCCACGGGGAGTCGGCGACATCTTCACCCGCGACCACGTAGCCGAGATGGTCAGTGAGTGGGGCGGGTGAGACCGCGCCCTCATGCTGGGCGTCGACAAGGTTGCGGCCGTTGGCCGTGACTGCGCTCTCGAACTGTGTGAGCGAGATCGCGGCGCCGTGGCCGCGTCGCGCCACCGAGAGAACTCCGGCGAGCGCAAGCAGCAGCGCTTGGCTGGCGGCGAGCGCGTCTGAAAACCCGACGGTCATGCCGCCGAGCGGCGGTTCGCCTTCGTAGCCGATCAGGTCCTCGACGCCGGCGGCGCTCGTGAGCACGCCGGCGTAAGCCCGCAGGCTTCCCAATTCAGGGTGTTCGCCGAAGCCGCGCATCGAGATGAAGGTGCAGGTCGGATTCGTCTCGAGCACCGCCTCGGGGTCGATGCCCCAGCGCGCCATCACGCCCGGCGACAGGTTCTCGACAATCACATCAGCTTCGTCCGCGAGGCGCCTGAGCATCTCCCGGCCGGCCCCGGTTTTGAGATCGAGCGCGACGCTCTGCTTACCGCGATTGAGCGCCTGGAAGTACTCCGTGACTTCCATCGGCGGTGCATCGGCGCGCGGCGGTCGCACAATTGAAGCGCCGCGAATCCGCGTGTTGTCGGGGCGGCTTGCGCTTTCGACCTTAACAACGCTTGCGCCCAGATCGCCGAGCGCGGTCGAGACGGCGGGCCCGGACCAGACCCAGGCGAGGTCGAGCACGCGCAGGCCGTCGAGCGCCTTGGGTACCGGTGCGACCGCCGCGCTCTCAACAATCGTGAACGGCCGGTCCGGGGCGTTGGCGGATCCGGGGGTGAAGTTGCGCCAGCGCCCGGCGAACGAATCGAGGGCAAGGACCTCCTGCGGGGTCTTGACCGGACCGCCGGGGAACTTTGCCGCGGACATCAGCTCGATCAGCTGCTGGCGCGTGTGCTTGGCGATCCACGGCGCGATCACCGTATCCGCCAGCGCCGGGTCGGTGCGTGCGATCACTCGCGGATCACGCAGCCGCTCGTCCTCGTGCAACTCGGGAGCACCGACCATCTGCACCAGCGCGGCCCAGTGGTCTAGGCCACGTCCCATCAGGCAGAAGAGCCCGTCCTCCGCCTCAAACAGCCCATACGGGTAACAGCCGCCGCATCCGCTGGCGCGGCGGCCGTCGCGGTACCAGCGCGCCCCGTAGGGCTCGTACATCTTGATGTTGGTCGCGACCAGCCAAGCCGCGACGTCGGCCGCGGCGACTTCGGTCTCGGCGCGGCCGTCGAGCAATGCCGCAAGTGCGGCCGCCGCCAGGTGCGCGCCGACCAGCGAATCGAGTGCGCCGTTGGGCAGGGAGAGCGGATCCATATCGGGCCTGCCGAGCGCGATCGCGATGCCGCCGGCGGCGCAGGCCTCACGCTCGCTCAATTCGCGTCGTGGCTCCGGCGCGGTCGTGCCGCTGCCGGTGACGGTGACAAGGACCGAGGCCGGAACGGCAGCTTGTCTGGTCGCCGTCCGCGCCAGCAACACGTCAACGGTAGCTCCCTCTGGCAGCGGCTGCAGCGGTCCGAGCCACTCAAGATCGGCAGGCTCGGCGGTGAACTCGCCGACGGCAAACGTCTGCGCGCCGAGGTCCGCAAGCCAACGGGCGGCGATGTGCAGCGGCCTTGAGCCGCCGCACACGCCGACCGTTGTTCCCTGCAGGAGAGGAGAGGTCGCACTCACTGTACTTACCGTAATATCAAATCATTCAAATGATGTGGAGGACTGAAATCAAGATCGCTGATTTTGTGAGGCCCAGCGATCTGCTGATCTGGAGCCAGGGCACCGCCGAACCGCGCACGCTGACGCGCGCGCTGGTCGAGCAACGGGCAGACGTCCACGGCGTCAACGTCATGCTCGGCGTGCACTACTCCGACACCTTTGGACCTGAACACGCCGACCACATCAACTTCAGCGGCTTCGGCGGTTACGGGACTAATGCGCGTCTCTCGAAGGCCGGTGTGCTCGAGGTCATCCCGGCACACATCTCGCGTACGCCGTCACTGATCCGCAGCGGCGCGCTGCCGGTCGACGTGGTCTTCGTCCAGGTCAGCCCGGCCGACGCCGACGGCACTCACCGCCTCGGGCTTGCCGCCGACTACCTGCAGGCTGCGATCGCCCGTGCACGGGTCGTTGTGGCCGAAGTCAACCCGGCGGTGCCGCGCACCGAGGGGGAGACAGTGCTGCGCCCAGACCAGATTGACTTCGCCGTCGAGGCGGCCGAGCCGCCGTTGGAACTGCCCGGATCGGCGCTCAGCGCGACCGAGCGCAGCATTGGCGAATACGTTGCCGAGCGGATCGCTGACGGCGCCGTTCTGCAGTTTGGGATCGGCACGATCCCCGACGCTGTCTGCGCCGCACTGGCCGGCAAACACGACCTTGGGATCCACTCGGGCATGATCGGCGACGGGGTGCTTGACCTGATCGAGGCCGGCGCGGTGAGCAACCGCACCAAGCAAGTCGATCGCGGGGTCTCCGTCGCCGGAGTGCTGTTCGGCACCAAGCGGCTCTACGACTACGCGGATCGCAATCCCGCAATCGAGTTGCGCTCGATCGACCACACCCACGCACACGCAGTGATGAGCAGCTTCGACGCGTACGTGTCGATTCAGAGCGCGGTTGAGATCGACCTCACCGGCCAGGTCAACGCGGAGACGCTGAACGGCGTCCACGTCGGCGCCGTCGGCGGTGCCAACGACTTTGTACGCGGCGCAGCGGCCTCGCCACACGGGCACGCGATCACGGCGCTGCGCTCGACCACGACCTCAGGCACGATCTCGCGGATCGTGCCGAAGCTGAACGACGGGGTCGTCACGACGCCACGCAGCGACGTCGACCTGGTGGTGACCGAGTACGGGGTTGCCGAGCTGTACGGACGCTCGCTGCGCCAGCGCGCGGAGAGCCTGATTGCCATCGCCCACCCTGACTTCCGCGACTCGCTCCGCGAAGCCGCAGAAAGGCTCTGCTGATGACCGGCCTCTGGTTTGAGGAACTGACCCCTGGCGTGACTGTTCAACACGCAGTCCACCGGACTGTGACCGAGTTCGACAACGTGCTCTTTTCGTCGCTCACGCTCAACACTCAGCCACTGCATATCGATGCGGAGTTCGCGAGTCAGACCGAGTTCGGCCAGCCGCTGGTCAACAGCCTGTTCACGCTCG
>Ga0302314_10004171_pt1 | contig 26604 bp, 28 predicted proteins | sample III_Palsa_N2_3_FD_200533 | JGI IMG/M metagenome (GOLD analysis project Ga0302314, IMG submission 200533) | Peat permafrost microbial communities from Stordalen Mire near Abisko, Sweden - III_Palsa_N2_3 | ecosystem: Environmental > Terrestrial > Soil > Palsa > Peat permafrost | place: Sweden...
ACGGGCAGCGGCTTCGCGATCAAGCGGTGGGGCCCGCTGCCCCGGTACTGACGGAGGATTCCGGTCCGGCGCCGCTGATCGGCGGCGAGCAGCAACGGCTCGGTCGGACAACCGTCACCGTGACGGGTGTCCGACCGGCGACCTTCGTACATCCCCCCCCCGGGGGCCGGCGCCAGTGACCGAGCAGGGCGGCGCGAGCAGGATTGAACTCGCTGGGAGACTGCCGGCCGTCGCCGCCGACTACGTCGCGGACCAGCGCGCCCACCACGAATCTCCTGGCCGGTCGGCGTCCCAGCCACCGTCATCGTCTCCTCGCAGAGCCCGTTTCCGAACTCGCCGCCCGATGCCCAGGCGTGGCGCACCGCCCAGGCGCGGTTCGCCGACGCGGCGCCCAACCGGCTGCTCGTCACGGCCGCTCGGCGGGCGATTCGTCCACCTCTCGTGGGTCGGCAGGATACCCCGGGAAGAGGGGACCCGAATGTTCCGGCGGGCCAAGCTCACGCTGGCCGGCGTTCCGTCCGAGGTTCTCTTCGGGACGGTTTGGTCAGCCACGGTTTGGTCAGCGACGGTCGAGTGCGTGGGCGAGTTCGTCGGCGGCCTCGCGCACCCGGGCCGAGTAGGCAGCGGCGTCCGGCTCGTCGACCCAGCGCCCGAACGCGGTCCGGAAGACGGCGACGCCGACGTTCGCCAGCAGGCCTGCCGTCGCCGGGGCGGCCCCGCGCTGTTGAAGAGCCGCGTCCAGGGCGTCGCAGACGGCGGCGAACTTGGTGCGGCCGCGCTCCTTCAGTTCGGTGCTGCTGTCGACGATCGCCTGTCGCTGCGCGGCGTGCGGGGCAACCTGGGCCGCCACCATGTCACCGACCCGTTCAAGGGCGCTGAGCAGGGCTTCGAATGGCGTGAGCCCCGCTTCGGCCTTCAACACGGCATCGGCGAGCGCGGCGGGGAGCTGATCCGAGCCGGCGAAGAGCACGTCGCGCTTGTCGGCGAAGTAGCGGGAGAACGTGCGACGCGTCAGCCCGGCGCGCTCGGTGATCTGCGCGACGGTGACGTTCTCGTACCCGTGCTCCACAAACAGCGCCAGCGCGGCCTCTCGCAGCCGATCCTCCGCTCCCTGCTCCCAACGTGGCATGCCTGGGATTCTAACAGCGATGACTCATCGAGACATCACGTGCTAAAGTGATGTCCCAACGAGTCATCATGAATCCAGGAGGAGCACCATGGCACTCACCGGTCAGCGCATCGTCGTCATCGGCGGCAGTTCCGGCATGGGACTGGCCACGGCCCACGCGGCCGCGGCAGCCGGCGCCGTCGTCACCATCGCCTCAAGCAGCAAGGAGCGCGTCGACGCCGCGCTCGCCGAACTGCCGGACTCGTGCGACGGCGCCGCACTGGACGTGCGCGACGAGGCGGCCGTCGCCGACCTGTTCGCCCGCGTCGGCGAACTCGACCACGTGGTGTTCACCGCCGGCGACCAGCCCGATCGCCGCGCACTCAAGGAACTCCCGCTCGACCAGGCCCGCCGCAGCCTCGACGTGCGGTTCTGGGGAGCCGTCGCGGTCGCCAAGCACGCGGCCCCGCGCATCCGCCCCGGTGGCTCGATCACCCTCACCTCCGGGACGGTCGGCGTCCGCCCGGTCCCCGGCGCCGCCCTCGCCGCCGCCGCAACCTCGGCCACCGAGGGCCTCACCCGCGGACTGGCCGTCGATCTCGCCCCCGTCCGCGTCAACGCCGTCCGCTCCGGCGCCGTCCGCACGCCGCTGTGGGACGCCGTTCCCGAAGTCCAGCGCGCGGCGGTATTCGACAGCTTCGCGCGGCGCGCCCTCACCGGTGCGATCGGTGAGCCGCAGCAGATCGCCGCGGCGAACCTCTACCTGATGGAGAACCAGTTCGTCACCGGCACCGTGCTCACCGTCGACGGCGGCTTGATCCTGACCGGAAACTGACCGCGGCGGCGGCGAAGTCATCCGGTCAAGGCACTGGTGGGCGGTCAGTGGTGGCCGGCGGTCTGGACGTCGCCAGGGGTTGCGGTCCGGTCGTTCCGCTTGAGGGCGGTGCGGGCGCGGTTGCTGAGCATGCGGCGGTTGCGCAGGTGGAGCAGGAGTTCTCTGGGCGGCCTCTGGAGGTGGGCCCCGGGCCCCAGGAGCCGGTGCTCGTCGAGGATGACCAGGGTGTGCTCGGCCCACGAGATGAGTTCGATGGCGATGCGCGCGGGGCCAACGTCCGGGCCGGATACGTGTACGTGATCTCCAATCGTGGTGCGTTCGGCGAGCACATGATCAAGATCGGTCTGACCCGCCGCCTGGGCTTCGACGTCCACGCCCTCATCCTCTCCGAGGACGCAGTCGGCCTGGAACGCAGCCTGCACCTGGAATTCCACGAGCAGCCTGAAGCCCCGGAGTGGAGGGCATCCGGCCCGCGCGGCAAGTGATCGGGCGTGCCAAAGGTCAGCGTGCTACCAGTAGTACGCAGTCGCCGCAGACCGCGCGGGCCGGGGGAGCGGACAGGCGATGGATGAGGCAGCAGCTTGCCCGCCGGAATTCGGGCCCGACAGTGCCAGGCTCGTGTGCCAGGCGCGGGTCCGACAGCAGGGCTTGGGCGACGAAGCGGCTGCGCTGCGTCAAGTCTGGTTGCTGCCGGGCGATTTGAACCGCCGCGCTGTTGATCGCCGAGGCGGTGTTGCCCCACAGCACGCGGGGGGAGACACGGTACCGCTCGGCAATCAGGGTGGTGAGAACGCCGACGCCGTCTCCCAGAACCAGCTCTGTGCCCGGGTTCGATCCCATCGCGGGTGCTGCGGCGACGGACAGGGGATAGGGTCCGCCCAGCCGGTCCTGCCACCACAGTTCGTCCAGTCGTTGGTCGAATGGTGCTCCGCCGAGTGCGGCCACGGCCACGGTGGGGGCGATCAGACGGGCGACCAGCCCCAGGTGGGTGGTGGACGCGGCAACGCGAGGTTCCACCTGCGCCGGGTCGCCGTCGGGGGACAGGGCGGCGGATACGGCACGGACCCGCCGCTCCAGGACGGCCGGGTCCTCGGTCAGTTCACGCATCGACCGCCAGGGTGGCTGCGCGGGCTGCCCGTGGGTGTGGGTGTCGACGAGCGTGTAGGGGCCGAGCCTGGCGAGTTCGTCGCTCGGGACGTGGCGGGCTCGCCAGGCTGGGGCGGGGGTGTCCATGAACGCATTCTGGCCTGGAGAGCCGGTACCGGTTCGGCCGGGACCGTCCGCGCCGGGACCGTCCGCGCCGGGGCCTTCGCGGGGCGGCCGAGCGGGAACCGCTCCAGCAGGGCGCCGAAGACCAGGGCGATGGTGGTCCAGATGAGCAACTGGTTGAGGATCGAGTACCAGCGGAACTTCCAGAGCACGTCAGGATCGAACCCGGGGTAGACGATCTGGCCCGGGGCTATGGTCTGGCCGTGGACGACGAGCGGCGTCGAGAGGATGTTGACGATCGGCTGCGGGGTCTCGGTCGCCGCTCGGGCGTAGCCGAACTGGCCCGCGTTCGCGATCAGGACGCTGTAGACGACCGGGAACGCGGCGGCCGACAGTACGACAGCGGTGGTCATGCTGTACCGGCGCATCAGCCAGCGAGCCAGCAGGACCGCGAGTCCGAGCAGGATCAGCGAACTGCCGACCATGGCCAGGTACAGGTGGCCCCGGGTGACGATGGTGAAGGTGTGGCCGGTGGCCGGTGGGTTGGCCGGGTACTTCACGAACGGCAGCAGGTAGATGCCGAGGAACCCGAAGCCTGCGATCAGCCAGACCAGGTTGCGCGGGCGGATCTGGAAGCGGCTGTGCATGAGCACGTAGGCGACTGCGACCAGGGCGCCCATCGCGGCCGAGAACGCGATGATGCCGCTGGCTATGCCGATGGTGGACTGGATCGTGCGCGAGAAGATCTCGGGGCCGTCCGGGGCGGCCGGGCGGCCTGCGGCGCGGTTCAGGGCGGCGAGGATGTCGTCGCGCCCGGACTCGTAGCTGATGGCCTTGTTGATGACGGGTTCGGCGAAGACGCGGGCGAAGACGAATCCGAGCAGCCCGGCTGTCGCCCCCGCCGGCGCTCCGCGCAGGACGGTGCGGATTTCCATGGGAGTTCCCCTAGTTCAGTCAGTGGCAGGGGAAACCGAGGAAGTGGCGGGAGTCGTGCACCCACTCGTGGATGACCATGGTCTTGCCGAAGACGGGGGCCATGCCTTCGTCCACGCCGACGAAGTAGTAGACGGCCAGGGCCAGGAAGACGGTGATGCTGAGTACAGCCGCAGCGCGGCCCTTGGATATGGCGTCGGGCGACACTGTGATTCCGGGTGCGCAGTGCTGCTGGGCGCGGGAACAGTGGTCATGATGAGCCTCCGATCGGGATGGTGCGTCCCTGGTTCGGATGGGGCCTCATGACGGCGGCATATCTGACTGACCATCGCACCTGTCTCAGAGGCAGCAGCGCTGGACCACAGTGGCACTACCGTGCTGGATTCTCACCAGCTTCCGAACGCCGTCATGCACTGTGAGCCGGCATGGAGTTCCCTGGGTGCCCACGGCAACGCCGCGAGCGGCACGCGAACAGGCCCGGTGTCGGAGGTCACAGATGGGTCTGCGAATCCCGTCGTGTGATCTCTCGGAGGTACCGGGTGACACCCTCGCTTGTTCCTTCTCCGGTCCATCCGGTGGGACTGCGGTCATCGGGGCGACACTTCGGCATCTAAGTGGTCGGCGTTCCAAGTCCTTCGGGGTTGCCGTGGGACCACTCTGCTCGCTGCGGAATTCGCGGGACTTTAGGTGCTGGCTCTGGAAGGCTCGGGTTAGGGGGCTTCGGCTCGGACACGAGTAATCTGTGCTGGTAGGGGAGTAGCGGTCGATGAGTTTCACATTTGAGGGACCGGTTCTGGAAGGCATGCTCGTTCGTCTGGAGCCTCTGGATCGAGGCCATGCGGAGGGCTTGGCCTTGGCGGCGGAGGAGGACCGGAAGTCGTACGGGTTCACCTGGGTTCCTGTCGCGGACGAAGTCGAGGGGTACGTCAGCGCCCGGCTTGCTCGTGCCGCCGCCGGAACTGCCGTCCCGTATGTGCAAGTGGAGCGGGCATCAGGGCGGGTGGTGGGGGCGACGGGCTACTGGGATCCGCGGCTGTGGCCGACAGGAGACAGCCTGTGTGCTGTCGAGGTAGGTGGCACCTGGCTCGCCGCGGCGAGCCAGGGCACAGGGATGAACGCCGAGGCCAAGTACTTGCTGTTCAAGCACGCGTTCGAGACGTGGGGGGTGGCACGCCTCGACTTGAAGACCGACGCGCGCAACAGCCGTTCGCGGGCCGCGATCGAGGGGGTTGGCGCGCGGTTCGAGGGCGTGCTGAGGAACTGGTCCCGGTCGTGGGTAGCAGGTGAGGACGGTCGACTCCGCGACTCCGCGGTCTTTTCGATCACTGCTGAGGAGTGGCCGGACCGCCGGGTGAGCTTGGAAGAGCGAATCGCTCAGGTTCTCGGACGCAGGCAACCAGGGTCCACCACCCCCTCACCGGTCTGATCTCGATACCACTCGGCGACCGGCACAGGACTCCATCCAGAGATCGTGCCTGAGTCATCGCAGGACGCTGTGGGTGCCGATAACTCATCCGTGCAGCTCGGCGCACAGACGGATGGACGCGGCGACCACGCAATCAGCTGAAGAGCTGAACGCGTTCAGTTGATCTTCCGTTCACCCTGAACGCGTTCTGACTGCCCACCGCCCCCTCGGTCATAGAACCTCGGAAGGCATCCCCACCCGCACGGATGAGTATCGGCACCCACAGAGTCCAGGTCGCGGTCGACGGTGGCGGGTTTGAGCAGGCAGGCCGGTTCGACCGGTTCCAGGACCGGGTCCCAGCCGGTGTGCTCGGCGATCAGTCGGCGGAAGTCGGAGTCCTGGTCCCCTGGCTGAGCAGGTGGCTGATGGGGGTGGCGGTCAGCCGGGTGCCACCGTCGACCTGGCGGTCCCGGCGGACGCCGCCGCACAGCAGGTCGCCGCCGAAGCCGTCGTCGGTCAGGACCGCAGCCCCTGAGGTCCCCGATTAGCGGGTACCACTGTCGATGGGCGGGCCTTGGGGGTGGTGCTGGTGACCCCGAAGGCTCTGTCAGTTGCTCTGCCGGTCAGCGGGCTGCCCGTTGGAGCCAGTACTCGGTCTGGTCTCGATGCCCAGCTCTTCCAACCAGCCAAGATTGGCGCCCTCGACCCGGCGTGCCTCACGCCGGACGCGCAAGCGAGTGTCGTGTTCCCTGGTCCCGTCGAAGACATTGTCGAACATCACCGCCGGAGCGTAGTGGAGCAGCAAGTCCCCCAAGGGGTATCCGCGGCGCGCGTGTGGCGGTCCGAGCACAGCCCAGGACCAGTGCACGGCGCTGAGCGCCTCCTGCTCGTCGGGCCAGTGCTCACCTCGGCGCGCAGCGGCGAACAGTTCCGCGCGCCGCTCCGGGTCCAGCGCTTTCCACTGCCGCGCGGACTCGAGCCTCACCCATCGTGGACCTGGCATGTGAGCCTCCAAGCTCCCTGCACCTGCGGTCGTCAGCGCGTGCTGCCGATATGTTGCTCAGCGTATCCGGTGCGCTCCGGCAGCCCTGCGGGGCCTCGCCGCTGCCCGTGTCGCCGCTACTGCCAGCCACCTGCCGGTCGCGCGAGACCCCGAAGCCGACCGTGCGCCCTCGTGTTCTGCGCTTTTCGACCACCAAAGTTGTCAAACCTATATGCGATTCATGTGCCTGGATTCCAAACGCATCGATGGAATTGGCTGTTCGATGGACGCCATGCCAGCAAAAGGAAGCGTCCGCTACCTGGACTCTGGCGCACCTTATTGGGGAGCGTGACGCTCTGCGATCTCGGCCGGAGGGAGGGTACGTCCACGGTGCCGACGCTGGAGCTCAAAGACCGAGCCGTCGGGGTCTGAGTCGCAGTTGAGATGACCTACCGTCACCGCTCCCCACCAAGCTCAACGAGCGAGCCCGACCCATGACTCGCGGGACGTCCTCAGCTGTCAGCCACAAAGCGTAGGACCTCTACCGACAACCGTCACATCTTCGCCAACCTCTCCCGTACGGACAAGCCAGCGGACCACCGCCGTGCGCTCGGCCTGCGGCCAACGATCCGAATGACGACCGCCATCGGCCGGGACTTCTACGAGCAGAGCGACGTCTGGGCCCAGGGCCACGCCATCGGTAGTCAGGCAAGGCCAATGAACCAAAGGCCAATTGCCGCACCCCATCCCATGCGTGAAAGTGAGATCACGTCAGGACTCCTCGGGTGTGAACCGCAGTGGAGCAGGGGTGTCGCCGGCGCAGAGCCTGGATGCCTCCTCAAGAGGTGACGTCTCGTTGGCGGTGCATGGCCGCCGCGCCCTGGCTGTCGGCGAACTCACTCTCGAATGCGTCGGCACCCTTTCCGACTTGACGATGCAGCAGTGCCAGGCCATCCACGCTCACCTCACCGAACACGTCTGCGAAGGCTGGTGTGGAGGTCAGTGGGTGAGATCCGCGACATTCCCGTCACTCGAAAAGGATCACGCCTGGGATTCCCCCCGAACTTTCGAAGGAGTGACCATGACGATAGTGGAATCACCCGAGAGCCAATCGCTCACCAATGACCCACCCAACGCAGGCATTCGCCCGAATCGCAGCATCCTGAAGATCAACCTCCTGATCGCCCTGACGGTGTGGGCGTTCTGGCTCATCTTCGCCAACGTACGCGGCTTCGAGGCGATCGTGCACCATTGGTCCATAACGATCATGATGGTCTTCGGGTCCTTCATCGCCGGAGCCACCAGCGAGGGCGGCGGGGCGGTCGCGTTCCCCGTGATGACCAAACTCCTGCACATCCCGGCCAACGAGGCCAGGCTGTTCACCTATGCCATCCAGAGCATCGGTATGACCTCGGCATCGATCAGCATCCTGTTCCTCCGGGTCAGGATCGAACGCCGGATCCTGCTGTTCGCCACGCCCGCCAGCGTCGTCGGCGTCGTACTGAGCGCCACCGAGATCGCCCCGCACATGAGTCTGCCCGAGATCCGGATCTACTTCACCGTGCTGCTGACCAGCCTGGGCCTCGCCCTGATGATCCAGCACATCCGCAAATCGCACGATCGCAATCTGGCGATCACGGTGTTCGGACAGCGGCAGGCCGCGATCCTCATCGTGACCGGTTTCGTCGGCGGAATAGTGTCCGGCTTGGTCGGGATCGGCGAGAACACGGTGGCGTTCATTGTGCTCGTGATGCTCTTCCGGGTCTCGGAGAAGGTCGCCACGCCTACGACAGTCATCCTGATGACGATCGTCTCGATCGTCGCCTTCATGACCCATCTGTTCGTCATTCGAGACTTCGTCGGAACCCCGGTGCCGGCCTACTGGCTGGCCGCGGTGCCAGTGGTCACGGTCTTCGCTCCAATCGGAGCCTTGGTCTGTTCGAAGATGTCGCGAACAGCCATCCGGCTGATGCTGTGCTTCCTCATTTCGTGCGAGTTGGTCAGCACTCTGGTGCTGGTGCCCATTCCGACCGCCACCCGATACACGGCGGGCGGCGTGCTGATCGTGGTCACCGCACTCTGCTACATGATGACCCGGGTCAAGCGCTATGACCCGGAGGTCGGCGTCGAGAAGCCCGTCCTGGATCCAGCCGGGGCAAGGGCATAAGAAGACCGCGGCGACAGGGCCTCTGGAGCGTTCAACGGTCTCGACGACCACGAGCTGCGCCAGGGAGCCCTGGGCCGGGTTGCTGACGCTACTGAACGTGAACTTGTGATGTCGGCCTCGTAGAGGTCTGTCCGTCTGGGGACCCGGAGCCCATAGCTCTGAAAGTCGCGCGGTGGAGTCGGTGGTGCGCCGGCATCCGCCTGCCGTCATCCAGGCTGTTCAACGCTTCGGTCGGTGCCGAAGCGTGCCTGGCCTACGGTTCGGTCATGAGCACACACTCCTACCAGGCCAGTCTGCACTGGGACGGTTCCACCGGCGCCGGGGTCCGCGGCTACTCGCGCGACCACACCGCTGTCGCCGCGCCCGCCACCACACAGGTGGACCTGAGCGCGGACCCGGCCTTCCGTGGCAACCCCGACCGGCTCAACCCCGAACAGCTCGTGGTGATGGCCGCCTCGTCCTGCCAGATGCTGTCCTTCCTGGGCGTCGCTGCCCGGGCCCGGGTGGATGTCCTGGCCTACGACGACGAGGCCACCAGTCACCTCGACCGCACCGCCGAACCCGCCCGCCTGGCCGCGATCCACCTGCACGTGACCGTCAGGGTTGCCGCCGGAACCGACGAGACCAAGGTCCAAGAACTCGCAGTGCACGCCCACCGCGACTGCTACATCGCCAACAGCCTGTCGATCCCCGTCGAGGTCACCACCACCGTGGTGGCCCCGTGAGCGTCGGTCTGCAGGACCTCGAGGTCCACTTGCCGAACCGGCCCGGAGCTCTGGCCGACCTCGGCCAGGCGCTCGGCAACTGCGGAGTGAGCCTGGAAGGCGGCGGTGTGTTCACCCACAACGGGCATTCCGTCGCGCACTACCTCGTCGACGACGGTCCCGCTGCCCTGGCCGCTGTCACCGCCGCAGGGCTGGGCACCGCCGTCGTGCGCGATGTCGCCATAACCCGATTGGACCAGGACAAGCCCGGACAACTCGGCGCACTCGCCCGCATGCTCGGCAACGCCGGCGTCAACGTCCTCGTCCAGTACAGCGACCACTCCGGCAACCTCGTCCTGCTCGTGTCAGACGAGCACACCACTGTGTGCCGCGACACCATCGAACGATGGGAGCAGGGCTGACCCGGCATCCCGCACGTCACCTCCCGCCGCCGCGCACCCGCCATCCACGCCCCCGGGCAAACTGCGCTACGCCGTCGAGCAGAACCGCGCCCTGCTCCACCAGTCAAGCGCGTCACCGCCGGAGAGGGGCAGCATCCAGGCGTGGTCCTTCCAGCCGAAGCCCTTCGGTTCGTCCTTGCGGCCCCGGTACTCGCGGATCGCGTAGCCCCGCCATCGAGACGCGGCCCGAGCCACGTCCGTGTACACGGACGACGGGAGTGATGCCCTGGTGGCGTCAGGTCCTGGCACGCGGCGGCGTCATCGACTGGCCGGCCTCGTCCTCGAAGACCACCCAGGCGTTGTTCACCGCCGCGGTGCTCGTACCCGCGGCCGGACCTCCCGCCTTCACAGCTCCACCGCGTCGTCGTCACGTTCGATCGCGCGCCGGGCGGGCTGCTGCCAGGACCAGCCGTGCCGCCGCAGCAGCCGCCACGTCCCCTCCACCGTGTACGAGACATGGACCATGCGGCCGATCAGCGTCTTCACCCGGGCAGGCGTCCACCGCTGGTCGGCCCATCCGTGCGCCAGCGGGCCGCGCTCCAACTCTCTTTCCAGCCTGGCTATCTGCTTGTCCGACAGTCGAGGTCGGCCAGGCGATCCCTTCGGCGCCACCCCGGCCAGGCCCTCCTCGCGCCACTGGCGCCGCCGGCGTTCCACCGACCGTTCCGAGACACGCAACGAGGCAGCGATCTCCCGGTTCTTCTCGCCGGCCATTCGTCAACGGGCCGAACAGTAAAGAGCATTGGGGTAGGCGACGCACCCGGTGCGAGACCTCCGGTTGTTTCTGGGACGTGGAACGAACCCCCTCGCCGGCCTGCTCGCGCCCGGCAGCGGCAGAGTGCCGAGGGCGCGGTACCGTACCGTCGCTGGAGGCATAGCGGGCCCTGCGCCGGGACATCGTGGCCCCGCGGGGTCACGAACCGCGCCACCTCTACGACGAGCACCCGGTCGCCGACACCACCCGGCGACGCCCACGGCACGACCTCGCCCTGGAGGCCGGCGCCCTGGGCGACCACTGACATCACCTCGGTGTACGAAATGCCAATTGCTGCTTCTTTTCCTGTACGGAACAGTCGGATATCGACGGGCCGGGCAGCGGCCGGCATTCGTGCGGAGGGTCGAGATGACGGTGGTGCTTTCAGGCCTCGGGGCTTACCTGCCTCCCCGGGTGGTGACGAATCACGAACTGTCCAAAACCTTGGACACCACGCACGAATGGATTGTGACCCGGACCGGGATCAGTGAACGCCGAATGGTCTCCGACGGCCTGTCGACAGGGGACCTGGCGGTCGAGGCCGGCCTCAGGGCGCTGAATTCGGCGGACGTGACCGCGGTGGACGCGGTGGTCGTCGCCACGACCTCACCCGATCGGCTGTGCCCGGCAGTCGCCCCGGAGGTCGCGCATCGGCTGGGCCTCGGCCCGGTGGCCGCCTTCGACCTGACCTCGGCGTGCAGCGGCTTTCTCTACGGACTCGCCGCCTCCGCCGGCCTGGTCGCCTCGGGCACGGCCGACAGCGTGCTCCTCATCGGGGCCGAGGCGTTCACGACGCTCGTGAACGCGCGGGACCGCGCGACGGCGCCGATCTTCGGCGACGGTGCGGGCGCCGTGGTGCTGCGCCGTGGCCGTTCCGACGAGCAAGGCGCGCTGGGCGGGTTCGACCTCGGCAGCGACGGGGCCCGCGCCGACCTGCTGGCCATTCCGGCCGGCGGATCGCGGCAGCGCTCCGCGGACGACGGCCCGGGACACGGCACAGTGCCGACCGAGGACTGGTACCTGCGGATGGACGGTCGCCCGTTGTACGTCCAGGCGGTCGAGCGGATGACGCAGTCCGCGCAGTCCGCGCTGAAGAAGGCCGACTGGTCCGTGGCCGACGTGGACTGGTTCGTCGGCCACCAGGCCAATGTTCGGATCGTCCGGGCCGTGGCCGAGGAGCTCGACGTGCCCGAGGAGCGTGTCGCGGTCAACATCGAGCGGGTCGGAAACACCCTCTCCGCCTCGATTCCGTTGCTCCTGAACGACATGGCGGCGAGCGGCGACCTTCGGGCCGGCCATCGCGTGCTGCTCTCCGCCTTCGGGGCGGGCCTCTCATGGGGCTCGACCGCCCTCGTCTGGCCGGACCTCCGGGTGGAGAGCGTTCACTGACCCGTCCCCGGCATTCCCAGCACCGACCGACCACCAGGAGGAACAGATGAGCTCGCTCCATGACTCCGTCGCCGATGTGTTCGTGAGCCGATTCGGTCTCGACCGGGAGGAGATCAGGCCGGACGCGACGTTCGACGACCTGGGACTCGACTCGCTCGCGCAGATCGAGCTCGCGACGGCCCTGAAGAAGCGACTCGGGATTGTGATCACCGACGCCGAACTGTCTGAGGTCTCGGTGGTCTCGGACATCGTCACGCTGCTGGAGCAGAAGGGCGCCACGGTCTGATGACCGGGTTCGCCGCCGCCATCACCGGCATCGGTCTGGTGACACCGGCCGGGATCGGCGTCAAGGAGAACTGGGAGCGGGTGGTCGACGGGCGAGGGACCGCCGAGCACCATGAGGACCTGGCCGGGCTGCCCGTGACGATGGCGTGCCGCGTGCCCGGCTTCTCCCCGGAGCGTCTCGGGTTGCGCGGTGCCTGGCAGTGGGACCGCTACGCGCAGTTCGCGATCGCGGCCGCACACGAGGCGCTGGCCCAGGCCGGACTGTCCGGCGGCGAGTGGTCCGACAGCACGCGGGTTGCCGTCATCGTGGGTTCCGGAGCCGGCGGCACCGCGACGCTGGAGGCGCAGCAGCGGATCCTCATCGAGGAGGGGCCCTCCGAGGTCTCCCCGATGACCCTGCCGATGGGCCTGCTGAACATGGCGGCAGGGCAGTTGGCCATCGACATCGGGGCCAACGGACCCTGCCTCGCGCCGTGCACCGCGTGCGCCGCCGGTGCCAGCGCCATCGGCCTGGGGCGGGAGCTGCTCCGCTCGGGACTGGCCGACATCGTGGTGGCTGGTGGGTCGGAGGCGCCGATCACCCCGCTCTTCCTCTCCGCCTTCGCCCGCATGCGCGCGCTCTCGCGGAGGAGCGAGGAACCGGCGACGGCGTCGCGGCCCTTCGACGTGACCCGTGACGGGTTCGTCCTCGGGGAGGGAGCCGGGATTCTGGTCCTGGAGACCGAGGAGCACGCCCGTGCCCGGCGGGCGCCGGTCGTCGCCCGGATCGTCGGCTACGGCGCGTCCGCGGACGCCCATCACGTCACCTCTCCTCATCCCGAGGGCAGGGGAGCCGAGTTGGCGATGCGCGCGGCGCTGGCCGATGCGGGTCTGGCAGGTCGGGACGTGGGATACGTCAACGCACACGGCACCTCGACGCCGCTCAACGACGTGATCGAGGCGGCGGCGATCCGCAGGGTGGTCGGGGCCGGCGTTCCCGTCAGCTCGACCAAGGGCGTCACCGGGCACCCGCTCGGCGCTGCCGGATCCATCGAAGCCGCCTATACGGCCCTCGCCGTCCACCATCGTCTGGTGCCACCGACGGCGAACCTCGGCACACGCGACCCCGCCGTGGAGATCGACGTGGTCCAAGGCAGGGCGCGACCGGGGCGGGTGGATGTCGCCCTGAGTAACTCCTTCGGATTCGGTGGCCAGAACGCCGTACTGATGATCACTTCCTGACCTGTCCCAGCTTCATGAGCCGAACCGCACCATTCCCGCCGAGGAGGATCGCGTCAGATGACCGAGGCTGTGGCAGCGCGTCCCAGGGCGCCGAAGGACGGTTACGCCGACTCGTGCGCCGAACTGACCGGGCTCCTCTTCGACGGCGGGTACGCCGAGGTGCACGCGGACATCCGCGACCTCCTGTACGACCCGGCGTTCGACCCCTGTGAGGGGCTGGCCGCCGAAGGAGCGGGGCGGCTGGCGTTGGACCGGGCGAGATTCGTCCACGGCCGGCTGGAGCGCCCCCGGGAGATCCTGTGCCGTCCACGACGGCTGTTCGCCCTGGCCGAGTGGCCGGTGCTGCTCGACGTCTCCGTGTTCTCAGTCCTGATGATCCACTACAACCTCTGCCTCGGTACGGTGTTGGACCAGGGTGCCGACCGGACCGGTATGGAGGACGTCATCGACGAACTCGACCGCTTGGCCTCGTTCGGGACGTACATGGTCACCGAGCTCGGGTACGGCAACAACGCCGCCGCGATGCGCACCGAGGCCGTCCACGACCCGGTGAGCGGGACTTTCGTCCTGAACACCCCTGACGTCCTGGCCCAGAAGTTCATGTCCGGCAGCGGGGTCGGGGACGCCCCCGTCCTGGCCGTCGTCATGGCGCGGCTCAAGGCCGAGGGGAGGGACCACGGCGTCTTCCCGTTCGTGGTCCCGCTCAGCGACAGCGAGGGACCGTGCGCCGGTGTACGCGTGCGTCCGTGCCCGGAGAAGCCGGTCCAGGGGCTCGACAACGGCGTCACCTGGTTCGACCAGGTCAGGATCCCGTGCCGGAACCTCCTGCACGGTGGCCGAGCCGCCTTCTCGCCGGACGGTGCGTTCCGTCCGGAGGGCGGGAACCAGCGCAAGCGCTTCCTCGCCGCGATGAGCCGGATCCAGCCCGGACGGCTGTGCATGTCCAGCGCGGCTGTCAGCACTGGCCGGGCCGCCGCCTACATCGCCCTGCGCTACGCCGCCCGGCGGCTCACCAACGCTCCCGGACGCCACGACGTCCCGGTCATCGACTACCGGAGTCACCAGAGGGCCCTGTTCACCGCGCTGGCCAAGGTCTATGCGATGACGCTGCTGGTCAACCATGCCAAGCGGGAGTACCTGCGGCGGCAGGACGCCGTCACGGTGGAGCTCAACCAGCTGATCTCGATCACCAAGGCCCTCTCCACCTGGGAGATGAGCGAGGTCGTCGCCGTGTGCCGGGAGCGCTGCGGTGCTCAGGGCCTCCTGAGTGTGAACCGTCTCGTCGACTACGGTTCGCTGCTGCAGGGGCTGGTCACCGCGGAGGGGGACAACCAGGTGCTGCTCGCCACGACGGCCGGGCAGATCATCGCCGGGAGCGGTGACGAACCGCGGGACGCCGCCTTCCGGCCGGGGGACGGCGATCTGTGCGATCCCGCTTTCGCCGTGGGCGCGTTGCGCCATCGGGAACAGGCGCTGCTCCGGGCCGCCCGGGCGGCCATGGCCGACGAGTCGGGCGGGCGAAGCTACTTCGAGGCGTGGAACGACACTGTGGGCGCCGGGCTGGCGATGGCCAGGGTCCGCGGGGTCCGGACGGCCCTGGAGTGCCTCGTCGAGGCGCTGGGAGAGCTGGGCGATCGGCGGGCCCACGAGGCGCTCGCCCTGCTCGCCACACTCTACGGCCTGACCGAGATCCAGCGGGACGCCGGCTGGTACCTGGCGCGGGGCGTGCTGACGGCCGACCAGGTCGAGGCTCTGCCCGCGACCCTCGACCGGCTGTGTGCGCGGATCCTGCCGCACGTGGAGACGCTGATCGGCGGATTCCAACTGTCCCCGGAACTCCTCCGAGCGCCCATCGCGGCGGACGACTACGCCACCGCCTTCCCGTCGCCGGTCCCCACCGGCGAAACCGCTCCGCCGACCCTCTGACGCCCACCGGGAGCTGAGAGACCATGGCACGACACCTCTACGCCTGCGCCATCCGCTGGTCGGACATGGACATCTACGGCGTCGTCAACAACGTCGCCTTCCTCCGCTATCTGGAGGAGAGCAGGATCGACTTCCTCTTCCGGGCGGCAGCGGACGAGGGCGGCAGCTGCTTCGAGGACGGTGCCGTCGTGGTCCGGCACGAGATCGACTACCGGCGCCAGCTCGTCCACCGGCATCACCCGGTCGACATCGAGATCTGGGTGTCGCAGCTCCAGTCGGCCACCGTCACCATGGACTACCGGGTCATGGACAGCGACACGGTGTACGCCGTCGCCTCCACAGTCATGGCGCCGTTCGACTACGGGTCGGGCCGCCCGCGACGGCTCACCGAAGCGGAGTCCGACTTCTTCGAGAAGTACCTCGAAGCGCCCGTACCCTCGTCGGCTTCCCTCCGGTGAACGGTCACCACTGTCGTCGTATCGTCCAAGGAGTCTGCTGATGAACCGATCGGTCCTGGTCACCGGAGGGAATCGGGGTATCGGGCTCGCTGTGGCCCGAGCGCTCGCGGAGGACGGTGACCGGGTCGCGCTGACCTACCGCTCGGGTGAACCGCCCGATGTCGCGTCCGAGCTCGGCGGTCTCGCCGTCCGGTGCGATGTCACCGACGCGGCGCAGGTCGAGCAGGCGTACAAGGCGGTGGAACAGGCGCACGGCCCCGTCGAGGTGCTGGTGGCCAACGCCGGGGTCACCAGGGACCGGCTGCTGGTGCGGATGTCGGACGAGGACTTCACCACGGTCCTGGACGCCAACCTGACCGGGGCGTTCCGATGCGTCAGCCACGCGGTCGATGGCATGCTCCTGGCCAGGAGCGGGCGGATCATCCTGGTCTCCTCGGTCGTCGGCCTGCTGGGCTCCGCCGGACAGGCCAACTACGCGGCCTCCAAGGCCGGCCTGGTCGGGTTCGCGCGCTCGGTGGCCCGCGAGCTGGGATCACGTGGCATCACCTGCAATGTCGTGGCGCCCGGCTTCGTCGACACCGACATGACCAGGGCCTTGAGTGAGAAGCAGCGCGCCGGAATCCTGGCCGGGGTACCGCTCGCCCGAGTGGCGCAGCCCGATGAGATCGCCCAGGTGGTGCGGTTCCTGGCCTCCCGCAACGCCTCCTACATCACCGGCGCGGTCATACCTGTGGACGGCGGGCTGGGCATGGGGCACTGACGCCCGGTCACCGTCCCCGTTCGCACCGTGGCGCCGGTCCCGCCGGTCAGCTCGGGGTGGCGCGCCACCACGGTGCGGCAGTGGGCGGCGAACGCGGCGGCGCGACGCGTGGGCCGCGCGCCGGACGGCAGGGCCAGTACCACCGGGAGCGGGACGACGGCGTCCCGGATGCGTCGAACGGCCACGCGGCGCCCCTCGTAGCTGACGTCGGCAGCCGGACGTTGGACGAGCAGGGAGTAGCCGACGCCCCGGGCGACCAGGCTGCGGACCGTCTCGAAGCTCGCGGTGCGGTGCCTGACGGCGGGGACCACCCCTGCGCCGGCGAGGAGTCCGCTGAAGTAGCTCGGGTTGGGCGGCAGGTCCAGCGAGATCATGTGGTGGCCGGCGAGGTCGGCGAGCCGAACGTTCGCCGAGGCCGCCAAGGGGTGTGCGGGCGGAAGCAGGACGTGCGGAGAGGCCAGGTACAACACGTCCTGGCCGACGCCCGGTTGGATGTCCAGGCCGTAGAGCAGCGCCAGTTCGCACCGGCCGATCAGCAGGGACCGCTGGAGCTCGGCCGGGGAGCCCTCGATGAAGTCCAGGGCCACCTCGGGAAACGCGGTCTCGAACTCCTCCAGCAGCGACGGCAGCAGGAACGGCGCGAGGGCGGTGAGGCAGCCGACCACCAGCCGGCCCGCCGGGGACTGTCCGAGGTCCCGCATGCCCGCCTGGAGCTCGTCGGTGCGGGCCAGCAGGGCACGCGCCTCGGGCAGGAACAGCCGGCCGGCCTCGGTCAGGGCCAGCCCCCTGGCTTTGGACCGGAAAAGCAACTGCACGCCGAGTTGGCGTTCGAGTTCTCCGATTCCCAGTGAGACGGCGGACTGGGAGACATAGAGCCGTTGTGCCGCCCCGGTAATCGTTCCGATCTGTGCGGCGACCACGAAGTAGTCGAGCTGGCGCAGGCTGATCCGGTCAGTCATGAGTAATTGTCATGCGAGAGGCCATATTTATCACCTTTTCACGTCCGGTGGAATGGACGAGACTGGATTGATCCCATCAAGGAGGCTGCGTCATGGCGGCGATATCGGCGGCATCGTGCCCCGTCCACGAGAGCTTCGACCCCCTGTCCGACGCCTATCTGGCCGACCCCTATCCCGACCTGTCCGCTGTCCGCGATGAGGTCCCCGTCTTCTACGCGCCGTCGATCGACATGTGGGTGGTGACCCGGTACGACGACGTGGAGGCAGCGCTGAAGGATCCCGGGACGTTCTCGGCCGCGGTGGGCCAGCGTCCGGTCTTTCCGTTGACGGAGGAAGCGCTGGGAATCCTGAAGGAGGGGTTCCACGCGAGCCCGGTGATGTCCGACTGCGACCCGCCCAAGCACACCCGCATCCGCAGGCACAACGTCCAGGGCTTCTCCGCGCGGAGGATCTCTCTGCTGGAGCCCAAGGTGTGGGCCAAGGCCACCGAACTGGTCGACGCGATCCGGCCCGGACGGGTCGACCTGGTGCCCGCGCTGACCTATCCGCTGCCCGCGTACATGATCTTCACGTTCATCGGCTTCCCGGATGAGGACATGGACATGATCAAGGGGTGGTGCGGCAATCGCATCACCTTCAGTTGGGGACGGCCAAGCCCCGACGAGCAGCGCGACGTCGCCACCAACATGACCCGTTACTGGCGCTACTGCGAGGAGTTCGTCGCCCGACGGGCGGCCGAGCCGGTGGACGACTTCACCAGCGACCTGATCCGCGTCCACCGGGCCGACCCGCAGGCGCTGTCGTTGGAGGAGATCACCAATGTCGCCTACGGGCTCAGCTTCGCGGGCCACGAGACCACGTCCAACTTCACCGGCAACGCGATCCGCCGTCTGCTCACCCATCGCGAGCAGTGGGAGGCGCTCTGCGGCGACCGCTCGCTCATCGGCAACGCGGTGGAGGAGGCCCTGCGGTTCGACAGCAGCATCGTCGCCTGGCGTCGCATCACCACCCGGCCGGTGTCCGTCGCCGGCGTCGACATTCCGGAGCAGGCCAAGGTCCTGTTGCTGCTCGGCGCCGCCAACCGCGATCCGGCGCACTTCGAGGCCCCGGAGACCTTCGACATCCGCCGCGGCGACGTCCGCGGGCATCTCGCCTTCGGCAAGGGCATCCACTACTGCCTCGGCGCCGCACTCGGCCGGATGGAGGCGAGGATCGCCTTGGACCTGCTGGCCCAGCGGGCACCGGGGATGACCGTGGTGCGCGACCAGGAGTTCAGCTTCCCGGCCAACATCTCCTTCCGGGGACCCCAGAGCCTCCTGGTCGACTGGCCGGGGTGACCCCCGGCGGCGTGGGCCCTCACCATCCCTCCGGCGTGAGCTCCGAGGGATGGTGAGGCGCGGACCGGGCCGGAACGGCACGGATCGGAAAAGCCCCGTCCCGCGAGAGCGCCTCGGAGGCGAAGGCCACCAGGCCGGCCTGTAGCCGCGACTCCACATCGAGCTTGGCGAGGATCTGTGCCAGATGTGCCTTGGCCGTGCGCTCCGTGATGCCCAGCCTGCCGGCGATCGTCCGGTTCGAGGCACCCTGCGCCAGCAGGTGGAAGACCTCGAGCTCCCGCCCGGACAGCAGCGAGACCCTGGCGAGGACCGCTTCCCAGGCGCGGTTGTCGGAACCGAGGCAACTGCGCATGACGTTGGTTCCTGCGACGGGCATGGGGTTTCCTCAGGTCAGGTCAGGTGTCGATCGGACGGGGAGGGGGCTCCAGGGGCGTCCTCGGCCGGCTCGGCCAGTTCCTCGGGCCAGCAGACCGGGTCGGAGAGGCTCGCCCACCAAGGCAGGGCCGTGAACGTGGGCGTGGGCGTGGGCGTGGGCGCGCCGGTGACCCGGCTTTCCACCACGACGAAGACCACGGCCGCACACACGATGCCCAGCACGCCCGCCGTCGCCCAGCGATCAGCGGTGGGCTCGTTCAGGCGGGCCAGGAGCAGTTCGGCCAGTGCCCAGGTGGTCGAGACCAACACGCCGGCGACCACCGGGACCACAACCGTGAGGCGGACGCGCATATCGCTCTTCCCTTCGTTCGGCCGGACACCGGGGCGATACGGACGCATGGACGGTCAGGAAGCTTCGGCGAGTTCGCCGGGCAAGAGGGCCCCCGACAGGTCGTCGTCAAGGTACGGATGGCAGACGAGCAGGTCGGGCAGGAGCGGCTCGCCGTGGTCGTACCTCACCGGGTGACCGTCGACGCGGCGCACGACCAGTCCGGCGGCGGCGGCAACGGCCAGGGGTGCGGCGGCCGTCCACGCGCCCTGGCCCGCCGTGTGCAGGTAGGCGTCGGCCTCTCCGCGAACGACGGCCAGGACGTTGGCCCCCGCCGATCCCATGGCCAGGACGTCGGCGTCCACTCGGCAGGCCGCCGCTCCCGCATGGCTGGAGGGATCGCGGGAGTCGACCAGCAGCCGTGGTTGGGTCAGCGGGCGTTGACCGGGTGCGACGGGCAGGGGGAGCCGCTGCCCGGTGTGGGCGTACGCGCACAGGGCGGGTACGGCGACGGCGGCCGCCGTGACGCCCTGGCCCCTTTGCCACAACGCGATCTGGACGGCCCAGTCCGGGCAGCCGGGCCGGCTGAACTGGCCGATCCCGTTGAGCGGGTCCACCAGCCACACGCGCTTGGCACGGGTGCGCTTGGGATCGGTGGGGGTGTGTGGGGTCAGGACGAGATCGGTTGGGTACTGGGCCCGAATGCGGGTGCGAATGAGCATGTCCGCCCAGGTCGAGCCCATTCGGCCGAGTTCGGACCCGCTGGTGATCTCGCCGTTCTCCTCCTGGAGTCGCAGGTCGAGCAGGAGCTGAGCGGCGGCTCGGGCGGTCTGGTCGGCGAAACTGGATTCGTCGTACAGGTTCAGGGACGCACGCATGGATCGGCCTCCGGGGATGCGTTGGTCGGGAGAAGTCGGGCTACAGCGGCATCGCGGTGCTCTGCAGCGCCTGGCTCAGCGAGGCGAGGAGGGTGTCGGCGATCCGGGGACGACAGATCAGCAGGTCGGGAAGGTAGGGGTCCGGTTGGTTGTACGTCAACGGCGAGCCGTCGATCCGGCTTGCGTGCAGGTGGGCGCCACGTGCCACGCCCACCGGAGCGGCGGAGTCCCACTCCCACTGCCCGCCGGCGTGGAGGTACGCATCGGCTGACCCGGACACGACCGCGAGCGTCTTGGCACCGGCGGAGCCCATCGGGATCAGGTCGGCGTGCAGGGCGACCGCGACGGCCTGGGCCACCGCGGGCGGTCGGGTGGCGCTGACGAGTATGCGCAACCGGCCGGTCTCCGACGGAGGCTCGGGGGGCATGTGCGGGTTGAGGTTGGTGGCCACCAGACCCCGGGCCGGAGCGGCGACGGCGGCTGCCGTGATGCCGTGGCCGCGTTGCCACAGGGCGATATGGACGGCCCAGTCGCTGCGGTCCGGGTGGGTGTACTCACGGGTGCCGTCCAGCGGGTCGACGATCCATACGCGCGAGGCCGTCAGGCGGCCCGGGTCGTCGGTCGACTCCTCCGAGAGGATCGCGTCCTCGGGGTGGCGGCGGCTGATCTCGTCGATGATGAGCCGGTTGGCACGCTGGTCGGCGAGCTTGCCCAGCTCCCGGGGGCTGCCGACGACGGCCTGGGGCGGATGGGCGCGCAGGCTCAGCAGGAGCTGTCCGGCGGCCTGGGCGCAATGGGAGGCGAAGCCCACATCGGATTCATAGGCGCGGTTCACGGTCATCGGCGGAGTCCTTCTACGAGCGGGCGTCGGTGAACGGGGCACCAGCCATGGCGGCGGACAGGGTCGTACCGTCCGTGGGGTCGATGAGCAGGCAGGAGCCAGTGGTCCGGTTGGTCGCGTAGGCGTCCAGCACCAGCGGTTCCTCGGTGCGGACGACGACAGTGCCAATGTCGTTGGCGTTGAGCAGGCCCGGCTGGGGATGCCGGGACAGGTCGGTGATGTCGAGCCGGTCCGGGATGGCGCGCACCTGTCCGCGTGTCGTGCGGCTGGTGTGCTTGACCAGCACCTGGTCGCCCACGCGCAGCGGACGGTCGGCCAGATGGCAGGCTGTGGCGGTCAGTTCGCGGGTCAGCATCGGCGCGTCGTGGGCCAGGGTGATCAGGTCGCCCCGGGCGACGTCGAGGTCGTCCACCAACCGAAGGGAGAGGGCCTGACCGGCGTGCCCTTGGTTCACACTGTCCTGGTAGCGGTCGATGGCGGCGATGTGGGTGTGCCGGCCGGTCGGCCACACGGCGATCCGGTCGCCGACGGCGAGGCTGCCGGACGCCAGTTGACCGGCGTAGGCCCGGTACCCGTCGCCGGGTCCGTCGATGACGTACTGGACCGGGAAGCGTGCCGGGGCGGTGGCGGTGTCGTCGGCGATCTCCACGTCCTCCAGATGGGCCAGCAGTGGCTGGCCCGCGTACCAGTCCATGTGCGCGGAGGGTTCGACCACGTTGTCGCCGCACAGTGCCGAGAGCGGGATGGCGGTGACGCGGTGGATGCCCAGACTCCGCGCGTACGCGCTGAACTCGGCGGCGATGGCGGCGAAGACCGACTCGGAGTAGTCGACCAGGTCCATCTTGTTGACGGCCAGGACCACTTGGGGCACGCGCAGCAGGGCGGCGACGGCGGTGTGGCGGCGGGTCTGCTCCACGACGCCGTTGCGGGCGTCGACCAGGACCACGGCCAGTTCCGCGGTGGACGCACCGGTGACCATGTTGCGGGTGTACTGCACATGGCCCGGGGTGTCCGCCAGGATGAAGCGCCGCCGCGGCGTCGCGAAGTAGCGGTAGGCGACGTCGATGGTGATGCCCTGTTCCCGCTCGGCACGCAGGCCGTCGGTGAGCAGCGCGAGGTCGGCCTCCAGCAGGCCGCGGTCGTGGCTGGTGCGGGTTACCGCGTCCAGTTGGTCCGTGAAGATGGACTTCGAGTCGTACAGCAGGCGGCCGACCAGAGTGGACTTGCCGTCGTCGACGCTGCCGGCCGTGGCCAGGCGCAGCAGGGCGCCGGCCGGACGGACGTTCCCGGGCACGAGGTGGTCGGCGTCCGCGCGGGTGCTCGGGCTCACTAGAAGTACCCCTCCTTCTTGCGGTCCTCCATGGCGGCCTCGGACATCTTGTCGTCGGCGCGGGTGGCCCCCCGCTCGGTGATGCGGCTGGCGGCGATCTCCTCGACGACCTGGGCGACGGTGACCGCCTCGGAGTCGACGGCGCCAGTGCAGGACATGTCGCCCACGGTGCGGTAGCGCACGGTGCGCACTTGCAGGGTCTCGCCGGGGCGCGGCCCGTGTGCGCTCTCGCACCAGGGGCCCGGGGCCAGCCACATGCCCTTGCGGTCGAAGACCTCGCGCCGATGGGCGAAGTAGATGCTGGGGAGCGGGATCTCCTCACGCTCGATGTACTGCCACACGTCCAGCTCGGTCCAGTTGGACAGCGGGAACACGCGGACGTGCTCGCCGGGGGAGTGCCTGCCGTTGTAGAGCGACCACAGTTCGGGGCGCTGGCGGCGCGGGTCCCAGGCGCCGAACTCGTCGCGCAGCGAGAACACCCGCTCCTTGGCGCGGGCCTTCTCCTCATCACGGCGGCCGCCCCCGAACAGGGCGTCGAAGCCGCCCTGGTTGATGGCGTCGAGCAGTGGCACGGTCTGCAGCGGGTTGCGGGTACCGTCCGGGCGTTCGCGTAGCCGGCCGCTGTCGATGAAGTCCTGTACGGAGGCGACGGTCAGCCGAAGACCCAGGCGTTCCACGGTCCGGTCCCGGTACTCCAGGACCTCGGGGAAGTTGTGACCGGTGTCGACGTGGAGCAGGGTGAAGGGAACCGGGGCGGGCCAGAACGCCTTGCAGGCCAGGTGCAGCATGACGATCGAGTCCTTGCCGCCCGAGAAGAGCATGGCGGGTCGCTCGAACTGGGCTGCTGTCTCACGGAAGATGAACACCGCCTCGGCCTCCAGCACGTCCAGGCTGGACAGGTGCGGGGCCGTCGTGATCGGGGCAACGGTCATGCCAGGTTCCTCCTGACGAGTTCGGCGAGCAGGGCCGCGGCGGATTCCGCGGAACTCTGCAGATGAGCGTCGATGCGGAGGTCCGGGTTGACCGGTTCCTCGTAGGGGTCGTCGACCCCGGTCAGGCCGGAGATCTCCCCGGCCGCCTGCTTGGCGTACAGGCCCTTGACGTCCCTCACGGCGCACGTCCCGGTCGGCGTGGCGACATGGACCTCCAGGAAGGGCGTCCCGGCCGTCGCGTGCAGCTCGCGCACGGCCCGCCGGTCGCCGGCGTAGGGGGCGATCACCGGCACCAGGACGGTGACGCCGTTGCGGGCCAGCAGCTGGGCGATCCAGCCGATGCGCCGCACGTTCTCGGACCTGTCCGCCCGGGAGAACCCGAGGCCGCGGGAGAGGTACGCGCGCACCTCGTCGCCGTCCAGCACCTCCACCGGGCGGCCCTGGTCCCTGAGCTGCTCGGCCACGGCGCCGGCGATGGTGCTCTTGCCCGCGCTGGGCAGCCCGGTCAGCCAGACCGTGGCCGAGCCCGGAGCCGGATCGGCCGGGCCGGGTTCGTGCCGGTGTTCGAGAAGGTGCATCGCGGGACTCCTAAGGATGGTGGGCGGACATGGGCGATCCCTCAGCTGAGGGACTCCTCGGACGCGCGGGCCGCCCAGACGGCGAAGCGCTCGCCGTCGGCGCGCTGCTCCTGGTAGCGGCGCAGGACGCGCTCGACGTAGTCGGGCAGCCCGTCCTTGGTGACCTTCAGGCCGCGGACCTTGCGGCCGAACCCGGCCTCCAGGCCGAGCGCGCCGCCGAGGTGGACCTGGTAGCCCTCCACCTGGGCGCCGCTCTCGTCGGCGACCAGTTGGCCCTTGAGGCCGATGTCGGCGACCTGGATCCGGGCACAGGCGTTGGGGCAGCCGTTGATGTTGATGGTCAGCGGCTGGTCGAAGTCCGGCAGACGCTGCTCCAGTTCCTCGATCAGGGACTGGCCGCGGCCCTTGGTCTCGACGATGGCGAGCTTGCAGAACTCGATGCCGGTGCAGGCCATCGTTCCCCGCCGGAACGGGGAGGGGGTGACCCGCAGGTCCAGTGACTCCAGCCCGGCGACCAGCGACTCGACCTGATCGCCTTCGACGTCCAGGACGATCATCTTCTGCTCGGCCGTGGTGCGCAGCCGGTCCGAGCCGTGGGCCGCGGCGAGTTCGGCGACCTTGCCCAGCGTCGAGCCGTCCACCCGCCCCACGCGCGGCGCGAAGCCGACGTAGAAGCGGCCGTCCCGCTGACGGTGCACTCCGACGTGGTCGCGCCACTGGCCCGCGGGCTGATCGGGGGCGGGCCCGTCGGCGAGGCTGCGCCGCAGGTAGTCGTCCTCCAGGACTCGCCGGAACTTCTCCGGACCCCAGTCGGCCATCAGGAACTTCAGGCGGGCGCGGGTGCGCAGTCGCCGGTAGCCGTAGTCGCGGAAGATGCTGATGACGCCTCCGTAGACGTCCGCGACGTCCTCCAACGGGACCCAGGCGCCGAGTCGCCGGCCGAGACGGGGATTGGTGGACAGGCCGCCGCCGACCCAGACGTCGAAACCCGGTCCGAGCTCGGGGTGGACCACGCCGACGAAGGCGAGGTCGTTGATCTCGTGCGCCACGTCCAGCAGCGGTGAGCCGGACACGGCGGACTTGAACTTGCGCGGCAGGTTCGAGAAGTCCGGATTGCCGATGAAGCGGCGCTGGATCTCCTCAATGGCCGGTGTGCCGTCGATGATCTCGTCCTCGGCGATTCCGGCGACCGGTGAGCCCAGGATGACCCGGGGGCAGTCGCCGCAGGCCTCCGTGGTCGACAGTCCCACGCCTTCCAGGACCCGCCAGACGGCCGGCATGTCCTCGATCCGGATCCAGTGCAGCTGGATGTTCTGGCGGTCAGTCAGATCAGCGGTGCCGCGCGCGTAGGTCTGGGATACCTCCGATATGGCCAGTAGTTGACTGGTCGTCAGCTGCCCGCCATCGATGCGGACCCGGAGCATGAAGTACTCGTCGTCCAGTTCGCCCGGGTCGAGGATCGCGGTCCGGCCGCCGTCGATGCCCGGTTTCCGCTGGGTGTAGAGGCCCCACCAGCGCATGCGTCCGCGCAGGTCGGCGGGGTCGATGCTGGCGAAGCCCTGCTGGGAGTAGACCGACTCGATGCGGGCCCTGACGTTCAGTCCGTCGTCGTCCTTCTTCAACTGCTCGTTGGCGTTGAGCGGTGTGAAGTGGCCCATGGCCCACTGGCCTTCGCCCCGGTGCCGGGAGGCCTTGCGCGACGGCGCCGCCGCAGGGGCAGCGAGAGTTCGCTCGCTGGAGGGGGGAGTGTCAGGCATCAGGATCCTCATTTCCGCCCGGTGCGGGCTGAGTCCCGCGTGGGGACGTCACGGGTGTGCGGCGAGCACGGGTTCGGGGACGGGGGCTCGCTCCGGCGAGCGGGTGCTGCCTCGATCGGTGACCGGCGGGTGCGTGACCGTCCAGGTGTCGGCGCCGGTGAGCAGGGCGGTGAGGTCGCCGGGGCCGTGCCGGTCAGTGGCCGCGTCGAGCTGGTCGGCCATCAGGGTGTCGTAGACCGGGCGGCGGACGCTGCGCAGCACGCCGATGGGGGTGTGCTGGAGGGTGTTCGGGTCGGCGAGGCGGGTGAGCGCGAAGGCGGTGACGGAGCCGGCGGCGTGGGCGTCGTGGACCAGGACGTCGTCCCGGTTGGCGTCGGTGACCGGGGCGGTGGTCAGTTCGCCGGTGGCGGGGTCCCTGAAGACGCCTTCGCCGCTCTCGACGCCGAAGCGGATCGGCTGGCCGTGTTCCAGCCGGATCAGCGCCAGGTCGCGAGTGCTGGGCTCCTTGAGCGCGTCGAAGGCTCCGTCGTTGAAGATGTTGCAGTTCTGGTAGATCTCCACCAGCGCCGCGCCCTGGTGCTCGGCGGCGGCCCGCAGCACCGACTGGAGGTGCTTGCGGTCGGAGTCGATCGTCCGGGCGACGAAGGTGGCCTCCGCGCCCAGTGCCAGCGACAGCGGGTTGAAGGGGGCGT
>Ga0302314_10004176_pt1 | contig 26583 bp, 12 predicted proteins | sample III_Palsa_N2_3_FD_200533 | JGI IMG/M metagenome (GOLD analysis project Ga0302314, IMG submission 200533) | Peat permafrost microbial communities from Stordalen Mire near Abisko, Sweden - III_Palsa_N2_3 | ecosystem: Environmental > Terrestrial > Soil > Palsa > Peat permafrost | place: Sweden...
GGCTGAGGTAATGCTCCAGCAGGGTGCGGTGCTGCGACTGGATGAGCACAGCGCGGTGATGCTGGTCGCGAAGAGCCCGGGACGCGTGGAGATTGAGATTGAGCGAGGGCGGGCTGAGGTCGAGGTCGACCGGATTGAGAAGACGGATTACCTGCTGATCGACCAGAAGGATGGTGGGACGCAGATTGAGAAGGCCGGGCTGTATGGGTTCGACGCGAACAAGAACACGATGCGGGTGTTCGATGGGGAGGCCGCGGTGTTTGGCGGGACGGGAACAGGGTCGGATCAGAAGTCGGTGACGGTGAAGGGTGGGCATACGTTGAGCGTGACGGCTTCGCCGGGGAAGGCGACGGAGTTCGATCGCGACCAGGCGCTGGCGGGCGATGAGCTGTTCCGGTGGGGTAACGAGCGTGAGCATGAGGATGCAGCTGCGGGCGGCGGCAGCTATGCGCCGGAGCCGGGAGTTTATCCGCCGTATCCTTATGTGTATCCCTATGCTGCGTATGGCTTCTACCCGTATGGGGTCTATCCGGGCTATGGGTTCTACGGACCGGCGTTTTATGGTGGGTATGGGTTTGGGTTCGGTGGGTACTATCGCGGTGGCTATGGTGGTGGGTTCCATGGTGGTGGTCGGCGGTAGGTTGTTGCTCGGCTGAGGTATGGAGCGGTGACTGCGAAGAGCGCGTCACCGCTCTTTTTTTGATTTAAGACTGTCCTGGGACGTGCCCGCTGCGCGCGGGGCGGTCCCTTCGGGACATGTGATCCGCTTCGCGTCGCTCCTCCCGTTGGTCGGCACAATCTTCTGTTGCGACCAGCGGGAGCACCACCGCGAAGCGGATTGAAAGTCACGATGGGACCGCTGCCCGCGTAGGGCGCTTTTCCGCAGGCGGTAGACGACGTTGTGTCGACTCTAGACAGCCCTGCTGCGGAATACGCCAGTTTTTGGTGCTTTTCGGGCTATTCTCACAACAAATCCAGGCCAGAACGACCGATCTCACTCTTCTCCCCAGGTGACCTATGGCTTCGCTCTCTCCTGTGCCTGTGCTCTTTTGCACGGATGATAACTACTGGCAGCATATGGGAACGACGATCGCATCCCTGCTGCACTCCAACCCTGCGCAACCGTTTCGTATTATCGTCTGCTCGGCAAATCGGAATCTCGAAGGCGAAGCGAAGATCAGGCAGATCACTTCGAATGTTGAGTTCGTTCAGTTCAACATGAAGAATGCGAGTCTGCGCACCGATCGTCACATCACGATTGCGGCGTATCTGCGGCTGTTTTTGACGGAGTTCGTTCCGGCGGATGTGGACCGGCTGATCTACCTGGATTGCGATGTGATTGTGTGCCGGGATATCGGCGAGCTTTGGAGTACGGACCTTGGGGGAATGCCGATGGGTGCGGTGCCTGAGCCGTATGCGGGGCAGGCGGCGCTGGGGTTCGATGTGGGCGATCCGTACTTCAACTCCGGCGTGTTGTTGATCGATTTGAAGCGGTGGCGGGAGGAGCGGGTGGTGGAGCGCTTCCTCGAGTATGCGGAGCGGAACAAGGAGAACCTGCTGGCTCACGACCAGGATGTGCTGAACGGCGTGTTTCGTGGGCGGATCAAGGCGTTGAGCTATCGGTGGAACTTCCATGCGCCGTTTGCGGATTTTCAGGCGGCGGAGCTTGGGGTGACGCAGCGGGAGCTGGCGGACTTTCGGAGCAGGCCGGGGATTGTGCACTTTGTGGCGCGGGAGAAGCCGTGGTTCAAGGGGCGGGAGCCGCACTACAAGCAGCGATACTGGGCGATGTTGAAGAAGACGCCGTGGCGGGACTATACGCCGCCCGATGAGGCGAGCTTTGTCGAGCGGATGAAGCTGAAGGTGAGGGAGCGGATCAACTGGATGTTTCCGGGAGTGGCGGCGTGGCTGCGGGGGAAGATGGGGAAGCCGGGAAGGCTGGAGATTACAAGGGATGTGGGGAAGAAGGCGGCTTGATTTTTTTTGGCGTTGGATGAGGGGGAAAGACAAATTCGGGGGTCCCTCCGCTGCGCTTCACTTCGGTCGGGATGACAGATGTTCTTTTACAGTGGTAGAGAGTTGGCGGGAGCGGTCTCGCTTTGCTCGATGCCCACCTTAGGCGCGAGAGTGCCGCGCCGAAGATGGGGCACCCGGGTTTATTGGTTCCCATATTTCAGAGGCGATATGTGGGGCAACCCTTGGGCGTGGCTCATGTGGGAAAAGCGAAAGCAGATCCTCCCGCTGCGCGGAAGGATGACAAGACTTCAAAGAACGATCTACGTCCCACCCTTCGACGGTGAGGCTGTCGAAGGATGGGGTACCCGAACATTTTGGGCTGTTAGTAGGTGGCTAGGTGGACTTGCAGGACCTGCGGGATGGAGGTGAAGTTCAGGCCGTAGTCGGTTTGGTCGCCGTTCCAGATGCGCTCGAACTGGAAGTCCTTGCGGTCGTAGGTGCCTTCTTCAACTTTGACGAACTGGCGCTGTTTGGTGGGGTCGGTGGGTTTGAAGTCGACGCGAGCGTGGATGGCGGTGACGAGGAACTCGTCGGGGCCGAGCTGGGCGACCATGGCGCCGCCGTCGGCGGGATCGTTGCCGGTGGGAGCTTTGCCGTCGCCGAACTGAGGTAGGCCGTAGGAGATGATCGCCTTCCAGGCGCCGAAGTCGAGGGTCTGGGTGTGGACCTTGGGATCTTCAGAGACGGCCTGGAGCTTGCCTTCGAAGTTCAGCTTGGCGATGACGCGATCCATGTGACGGAAGATCTGGTAGTTGAGGGCGAAGGGCTCGATGGCTTCGTCGGTGATGCGGGGTGCGCCGAGGGGGAAGTTGACGTAGCCGGTGGTGTCCATGCCGAAGGGGGAGAAGCCGATGGTCTGGTGGCCGAGGGCCGCAAAGAAGAAGCGGGCGTAGGCGGGGGCGTTGCCGGTTTCGGGGACGAACATGGGGTTGTCGGGGCGGTGGTAGATATCGAGGTAGCGGGTGTAGTCGGAGTAGTCGGAGTCGTAGATGTCGGGGCCGATGACGTCGATGTGGGTGGCGGTGGCCTTCCAGAGATCGAGGACGTTGTCGGTGGGGCCGCCGCTGGCGTAGGCGCCGGGAGGGCCGGGGTGGTCGAGGCCGCGGAGGGCGACGTTGACGTAGAGGGGGAGTGGGTTTTCGGCTTTGCCGGCGGCGGCGACCTGGTCGATGAAGTGGGCGACGGAGTAGGCGTGGAAGAACTCGTTGGCGTCGGGACCGAAGACTTCGTGCCAGGTGCCGGGGGATTTGTGGAGGGCAGATACGAGCTCTGCGGGAACCTGGCCGGCGATGAGCTGGTTGGCCTGGGGGGAGAAGTCGCGGGCGCTGCCGTAGGTGCCGGACTCGTTCTCGACCTGGACCATGAGGACGGTGTGCTGCGGGTCTTCGGCCTTGAGGGTGCGCATGAGGGTGCTGAAGGCGGCGGTGTCGGCTTTGAGGGCGACGGCGGAGTGGGGTGAGAGGGAGTCGACTTTGCGGCCGTCTTTGTTGGTGACGTGTGGGACGTGGGCTTCGTCGAGCTTGATCCAAGAAGGGGTGTAGTGGCCGCTGGCGTTTTTGTAGGTGCCGAACCAGAGGAGGACGAGGTGGAGGTGGTGCTCGCGGGCGTCGGTGAGGAGGGCGTGGAGGTTGGTGAGGTCGAAGTGGCCGGGGGTGGGCTCGAACTGCTCCCAGTAGATGGGGGCTTCGAGGGTGTTGACGCCGAGATACTCGGCGGTGGGCCAGACTTTGTCGAGGGAGGCGGGCCAGGCGCTGGAGTTGTTGATCTGCGCGGAGAGCATGAGGTAGGGCTCGCCGTCGACGAAGAGGGCGGAGTGGCCGTTCTGGTTGACGATGCGGGGGAGCTCGGTGTGCGGGGTGGGCTTTGCGGCTGGCTGGGGTGCGGGCGCGGGGGACTGGGCTGGGAGGGCGGCGGCGAGGAAGAGGAGCGGCGTGAGGAGGTGCGCGCGGGTCATGTGGCCATTGTTCTATGTTTTTGATGGTTGTGCGAACTGCGGTGGGTGGTGGGTGAAGGGAAAGACAAATTCGGAGGTCCCTCCACTGCGCTCCTCACGATGAAGCTGTGAGGAGCTTCGGTCGGGATGACACGGTCTTCTTTGCGAGGGATGGAGAGGGGCGGGAGCGGTCGAGCTTCGCTCGATGCCCCATCTTAGCGACGATGATGCTGTCGCGAAGATGGGGCACCCGGGTGGTGGTTCGACTTAAGGCAGAAACAGCTGCGCGGAAGGAGGACAAGGTTCCAAAAGAGGTGGCGGGGAGGATTTGGCGCTTGCTCGAAATCGGCTTTGGCCGCTATAACTTGGACACACTTTATTTTTTGCCCTTAGTAAGCGTTGGGACGGGGTTGTTGGTTGGGCTTCGTTGTTGGCCTTGCGGGTCTTTTTTTCTCTCTAGCTGCCGCGGTGTAACTCCGCTGGGATTTTTATGACGAGTTTTGTCCCGGTTTCATGTGGTCTGGTGCGACGCGTTGTGCGTGGTGGTGTGGTCTGTCTTGTGGCTGGCTTGGTGCTGGGGCTTGGTGGTGGGCGGAGCTGGGCGGGGTCCAAGGATAGTGTGCCGGACTGGGTGAGGACGGCGGCGCAGCAGACGGTTCCCAAGTATCCGGCGGATACGAATGCGGTAGTGCTGCTGGACGACACGGAGTTTCGGGTCGCGCCCAATGGGCAGGCGGTGGAACATCGGCGGCGGGTGGTGAAGATCCTGAGGCCGCAGGGGCGGGATGATGCTCTCGTGGGGGTGTCGTTCAACAAGGATTCCAAGCTGCTGTCGCTGCATGTCTGGAGCATTGGGCCGGATGGGCATGAGTATGCGATGAAGGACAACGAGATCCTCGACCTGGGGTATCCGGGTGAGAGTGGGGAGCTCTACCAGGATGCGCGATACAAGCTGGCGCGGGCGCCGGGACGGGATCCTGGCGGGGTGGTGGCGTATGAGTATGAACAGCGGCAGCCCTCGTATATCAACGAAGAAGACTGGCACTTTCAGGAGGACATTCCGAGCCTGAGCCGGACGTTCACACTGGAGATTCCGCCGGGATATACGTATGAGACGTCGTGGGCGCATGCGAAGCCGATTACGGTGATCGACCTGGAACACCAGCGGTGGCGGTGGGAGATGACGAATGTTCCGGCGGTCGACCTGGAGCATGTGCCGATGCATCCGAGCAGCGGGGCGCTCGAAGGGCGGATGGCGCTGCACTATAGCGGGCCGGGCGTGGCGATGCCGCTGGGCAATACGTGGCAGAGCATCGGGGCATGGTATACGCGGCTGGCGAAGGACAGGCTGGCGGCGTCGCCGGAGATTGCGACGAAGGCCAATGAGCTGGTGGCGGGGAAGACGGACTTCTTCGACCGGACCGAGGCTGTGTCGGAGTATGTGCAGAAGCAGATACGGTACTTTGTGGTCGAGCTAGGCGTGGGCGGATGGCAGCCGCATGCAGCGGCGGAGATCTATCGCAACCACTATGGGGATTGCAAGGATAAGGCGACGCTGCTGTCGGCGATGCTGTCGACGGTGGGGATTCACTCGACATTGGTGATGGTGGACACGGAGCGGGGAGTGATCGATCCGGCGGAGCCATCGATGTTCGGCAACCATATGATTGCGGCGATCGAGATTCCGAAGGGGTATGAGTCGGCGAAGCTGCGCAGCGTGGTGACGGCGAAGAATGGGCGGCGGTACCTGATCTTCGACCCGACGTGGGAGAAGACGGCGTTTGGGCAACTGGAGCACAACCTGCAGGGTGGGTATGGACTGCTGACCGAGGGTGACGAGAGCCAGGTGATTCAGTTTCCGGTGCTGAGTCCGACGCTGAATACGATCCATCGCACGGCTAATTTTGAGCTGGGCGAGGATGGAGTGTTGCACGGGAGCGTGACGGAGAAGCGGTTCGGGGATCTGTCGGAACGGCGGCGGGAGCTGTTTGCGGAGCGCGATGTGAAGGATCAGCAGGAGTATATGGATCATGTGCTGCAGCGGGACTTCACGAGCTTCTCGATGAGTGACCTGAAGGCGGAGAATGTGGACGCGTTCAACAAGGAGTTGACGACGACGTTCACGTTGAGTGCGGGACGATACTCGACGAAGATGGGGCCGCTGCTGATGGTGCGGCCGAGAGTGCTGGGCGATGAGGGGCTGGAGCTGGACCACAAGCCGCGGACGGTGCCGATCGATCTGGAACAGACGATGCAGGAGCAGGACGACTACAAGATCGAACTGCCTGCGGGGTATGTAGTGGATGAGTTGCCGGACCCGGTGAAGCTGGATGTGGGGTTCGCGGCGTATGAGAGCGTGAGCAAGCTTGAGGGCAATGCACTGCATTACACGCGGACGTATACGGTGCGCGAGGTGGAGCTGGGGCCGGAAAAGTATCCGGAGTACAAGAAGCTGGTGGAGACGATTGGGAATGATGAGCAGAGCCGGGCGGTGTTAAAGAAGCAGTAGGGACGGGGTGTTCGCTGGCGGAGGTTTTGCGCGAGCGGAGTTGAGTGAAGGAATACGGAACGGAAACGGACAAGGGAGATTGGGATGCGGGCACGTCGAGTTGTATCTGCTGCTTTGATGGTTGTGGGGATGGTGCTGGGGTCGAGCGCGGCACAGGGACAGTGGACGCAGCCGACGGCGGAGGAGCTGTCGATGACCTCGCTGCCGCAGGTTCCGGGAGCCCCGGCGTTCTACCTGTTTCGCGAGGAGAAGACGATCGACCACCTGCATGTGTACAGCGAGTACGTGCGGATGAAGATTCTGACCGAGGGTGGGAAGAAGTACGCCAACGTGGAGCTGAAATACTACGGCGGCGGCGAGATGCGGCGGAGTATCGGCGAAGTCGCGGGGCGGACGATCCATCCGGACGGGACGATCATTCCGTTTACCGGCAAGCCGTATGAGCAGACGCTGGTGAAGGCCAAGGATTTCAGCCAGAAGGCCAAGGTGTTTACGCTGCCGGATGTGACGGTGGGGAGCATTATCGAGTACCGGTACAACATGCGGTGGGAGGACAACTGGTACTCGTCGCCGGAGTGGATTGTCCAGAACGATCTGTACCTGCTGAAGGGGCACTTTGTGTGGCAGCCAACGGATCGGGTCCTGACCTCGGGCGGCAAGCATGAGAAGGTGGACGACCGGCTGGCGTGGTCGCCGATTTTGCCGACAGGGGCAGTCGTGACCCGGGTGACGCGGCCGGGGAACTCGCTGACGCATGAAGGCGACACGACAATGGAGTTGAACGTGGCCGATATACGTCCAGCGCCGGAGGAGGAGTACATGCCGCCGCTGGCGGGGTTTCGCTACCGGGTGCTGTTTTATTACACGGGGTATGTGGACCAGAACGAGTTCTGGAAGAAGGAAGGCAAGGACTGGTCGGGGGACACGAACAAGTTTATTGGGAGTGGGGCGGGCGTGAAGGATGCGGTCGCTCATCTGACGGCGGCGAGTGACACGCCGGAGGTGAAGCTGAAGAAGATCTATGCGGCGGTGATGGAGCTGGATAATACGGAGTTCACGCGGGAGCACTCGCGCAACGAGGACAAGGCGCAGGGGCTGTCGCAGGTGAAGACGACGGATGACGTGCTGGCGCACAAGCGTGGGACGAGCGACCAGTTGGCGCTGCTGTTTGTCGCAATGGCACGGGCGGCAGGGCTGAAGGCGTATGGGATGGCCGTGACTGACCGGGACAGGAGCATGTTCTACGCACCGTATATGAGCCTGGGGCAGTTGGACGACTATATCGCCATCGTGGAGGTGAATGGGAAGGAGGTGTACTTCGATCCGGGTTCACGCTATTGCCCATATGGTCATCTGGCGTGGAAGCACACGATGACGCGAGGGCTGCGGCAGATGGAGGGTGGCTCTGCGATTGGGACGACGCCGAGTGAGAGCTATAAGTTTTCGCAGGTGTCGCGGGTGGCAAACCTGACGCTTGATGAGCAGGGCGTGGCGTCGGGGAAGATCGACCTCGTCTATACGGGGCTGCACGCGCTGGAGTGGAGACAGAAGGGGTTGACGGGCGATCGGGAGAGCCTGGAGCACGAACTGAAGGAGCATATGGAGGAGATGCTGCCGGGCGGGGTGGACGTGAAGGTGACCTCGATCGACAAGCTGGCGGAGTATGAGGAGCCGCTGGCGATTCATTATGAGGTGAAGGGGCCGATCGGGTCGTCGACGGGCAAGCGGCTGCTGATACCGGAGGACCTGTTCGAAGGAAACTCGAAGGCGAAGTTTGTGCATGAGAAGCGGGAGACCGCGGTGATCTTCGACTATCCGTCGACGACGCGGGATGCGCTGCGGATCAATTTTCCGAAGAACTTTGAGGTGGAGTCGCTGCCTGCCGGGGACACGATCGAGTATACGAAGCATGCGGTGTACGACTTGAAGACGGAGAAGACGGCGAAGAGCGTTACGATTCGGCGAGACCTGATGTTTGGGGAGTTCTTCTATTTGGTGCCGGAGTACCCGGAGCTGCGGGACTTTTATACGAAGTTCCAGACGAAGGACCAGGAGCCAGTGGTGCTGAAGGTGGCGGCAACTACGGCGAGTTCGACGGGCGGGAACTGAATCGGCTAACCGATTACTGGAACCGCGAGCTGGAGGGTGGCCAGCTTTGCGGGCGATCGGTGGGAGAGTCGGCTGCGGACATCGCTGCTGGTGGATGGCAAGCTGAGGGGAGCTTCTCGACGACCGTGGTGCCGGGAACGGCGGACTCGAGAAGGGCTTTGATCTCGCGTAGAAGACTATCCATGTGGAGACGGATGCTGATGGATCAGAGGCTGTTGCATGGGGTTGCAGGTGGGGAAGGGCTTGGAGTGCGGATGACGGCGCGGGTCGAAGTCTGAAGAGCGTGAGAGTGGGGTGGACGCGGTTGAGTTCGTTTACTTTTGCGGGGGTGAGAGGGCGCAGTGCTGGCTGGCGTAGGCGCCGTCGCGCTCGAAGAGGCGGAGCTGCGGGTCGTCGGGGTTGAAGGGTTCGAGGCGGTGGAGGAGGGTGAGGGCTTCGGCGGGATGGCCAAGCTTGCACTCGATCCAGGCGAGGTTGAGACCGGCTGGGGTCTGGCTGGGGTCGGCCTGGATGAGGCGGTCGAGGAGGTGGATGGCTTCTTCGATCTGGCCGGAGGAGGCGTCGAGAACGGCGAGGTTGGCAAGGGCGGTGGGCTGGTAGGGGTCTTGTTGTAAGGCGGTGAGGTAGGCGGTGCGGGCTTCAAGTGGCTGGGCCTCGAGCTGGTGGAGGAAGCCGAGCTGGGTGTAGAGGAGCGGGTCGGGCTGTGGCTTGGTGGCTTGGGGTTGTTCGATTTCTTTAGGGGCTTCGGTGAGGTAGTGGAGGGCTTGTTGCTGGTCGTGCTGCTGGTGGTTGGCGTGGGTGGCGAGCTGGGCGTAGGCCATGCCGTAGTCGGCGGCGGTGGCGGGGGTGTTGCCGACGGGGATGAGTGGGTCGTCTGGGTGCGGGGTGGTTGAGGGGTAGGATCTGGGGCGGGCTTCGATGTCGTGGTCGGTGAGCTGCTCGTGAGAGATGTCGGCGGTGGGGCGGGTGGGCATGTGGCAGGAGGCGCAGTCGGGCTGGTCGGGGTGGTGTTCCGAGGCGAGTTTTGGGCTGGTGTGACAGGACAGGCAGCGGGCGCGGAAGAACTGGACGCGCTCGGCGGGGGAGGGGGTGGAGTGGGGATCGTGGCAGGAGGTGCAGGTCAGGCGGTCACCGGTTGCCCGTTTGCAGGCGCTGCGCAGGAGGGCCTCGTACTGGCTGCTGGCGCGGGAGCCGCCGGACTGCTGGCTGGCGCGGACGAAGTAGACGGCGGTGTCGGCGAGGTCTTCGCCGGGGAGGAACTGGGCGAGGGAGTGGCCGGGACGGTAGACGACGGCGTCGCCTTCGAGATGGCACTGGATGCAGGCGCTGTCGCGGCGGGTGGGGGTGAGCTTGGCGGGGTTGAGGATTGCAGCGTGGCCGTGAGCGGCGAGGTGCTGGGTGGGGTCGCCGTGGCAGGCGGAGCAGCCGATTCCGCCTTGCAGGAAGGGGGCTGAGGAGAAGCGGTTGCGGGCGGTGGGGAGCGAGGGCTGGACGGCGGTGGCGTGGCAGTGGAGGCAGTTGGGGTCGACGGGGAGGACGGCGGGCATGGTGCGGGCGTCGTCGAAGGCGGGTGCCATCGCCCAGGTGTTGCGGCGGGTGTAGAAGTTGATGGGCAGCTCGAACCACTGGCCTTCGAGCTGGTAGAGGTAGGTTCGGCCATGGCGGCCGGAGCCGATGAAGTAGGTGAGGGGGCGTTCGCCTTGCAGTGGCTCTGATGCGGAGGTGCGGGTGAAGGACATGACGGGTTGGCCGTCGCGGGAGAAGACGCGGTAGTCGATGTTGGAAGGGGCGTGGTGGAAGGCGCCGGGCTGGAGGGCGGAGGTGGCGAGGCCGCTGCCCTGGGCCATTGGGGTCTGCTCGTAGCGGGCGTAGATGGACTGGTGGCAGGAGGCGCAGACGGCGTCGGGGTTGGTGAGGGGCGGAACGGTGGGATTGAGCGGGGCAGGACTGGCTGCGGCCTGGACGGGGTGGGGGTTCGGGATCAGGCAGAGGGTGAGGATTATGGCGGCGAGGAGGATGAGGAGGGTGGTGGGGTTCCTCATGCGCTTGTCTTTCGCCGATCTATGATTCGGGCCTGAGTGCCATGACTGGTTCATGGAGTGGTGGGGGCGGACGAGGGAGTTGATGCCTGCAGGTCGGCGGCGCGGCGGCGTTCGAGGGCGGCTTCGGTGAGCTTGCCCTGGCGGGAGAGGGCTTCGGCGAGGAGGGTGTGGGGTTCGGGGAGCTTGGGGTCGGCGTCGGTGGCGGCGTTGAGCTGGACGACGGCTTCGGGGAGCTTGCCTTCGGCGAGGAGGGTGCGACCGCTCCTGAGGGCGAAGGTGGCGCGCTGGCGGGCGACGGCGGTGCGGCTGAGGTCGGCGGCGAGCTTGCGTTCGGCGAGGGCCTGGTCGGGATGGCCGGTGCGGATGAGGAGGGCGGCGAGCTGGACGTGGAGGCTGGGCTGGTCGGGGCGGAGGGCGGTGGCGTGCTGGAAGGCGTCGATGGCGTCCGCGGTGTTGTCGGAGTCTTTCAGGACGCTGCCGAGGAGGGCCCAGGCTTCGCCGTTCGCGGGCTGGAGCGTGGTGACGAGGCGGAGCTGGGTGGCGGCTTCGGGGAAGCGGGCCTGCTGCATGTAGATGACGCCGAGGGTGTAGGCGGGGTCGGGGAGAGTGGGGTCAAGTTGGGCGGCGTGTTGCAGCTCGGCGATGGCGTGGGTAAGGTCGTCTTTGAGCTTGTAGGCGAGGCCGAGATCGTGGTGGAGGTGGGGGTTTTGCTGGTCGAAGGCGAGGCCGGCCTGGAACTGCAGGATTGCCTGGTCTAGGTCGGATTGCTGGAGAAAGGCGACGCCGTAGTCTTCGCGGAGGGTGGGGGAGTCGGGGCCGAGGGCCAGGGCGCGGGCGTAGAGCGGCAGCGCGTCTTTGGCGTTGCCGGTCTGGACGAGGGCGAGGGCGTAGTTGATGAGGGCGGCGCTCTGTTGGGTGGGGTCTTTTTCTGCGGAGGAAGACGACGTTGCGGCGCTGAAGAGCGGGATGGAGGCGGGGGCGTCGCCGCTGGCTTCGAGGGCTAGGGCGAGGGCGTAGGTGGCGTCGGGAGGGGTTTGCGGGGTGCGGAGCTGGGCGGCGCGGTGGAGTTCGGCGAGTGCTTCCGGATCGTGGTGGGTGGCGGAGAGGGCGCGGCCGAGTTGGAGGTGGGCTTCGAAGCTGGTGGGGGCGGCGGTGACGGCTTGCTGGAGAGGTTGAGTGGCGGCTTCGGGTTGGCCGAGGATGAGGCGGGTGACGCCGAGGAGGTATTGGGCTTGAGGGAAAGCAGGGTCGAGGGTGACGGCGCGTTCGAAGTGGGGGAGGGCCTGGTCGGGGTGGTTGGACTGGGCGAGGAGTGCGCCGAGGGCGACTTCGAGAGGGGCGTTGTCGGGGGTGCGGGTGAGGGCTTCGGTGAGTTGGGATTCGGCTTCGGTGGGGTGGTCGAGGGCAAGGAGGGTATTGGCGTAGGCGAGGGATTCGTCGGGGGTGAGGGTGGGGGCGTTGGGGCTGGTGAGGGCTTGTTGGAAGAGCGGGAGGGCGTTGGGGTGGTTGTTGAGGGCGGACTGGACGTGGGCGAGGTTGAGGGTGGAGGCGGTGTCGGCGGGATCGAGGGCGTGGGCGCGCTGGAGCTCGTGGAGGGCGGCTTTGAAGTTCTGCTGGGCGAGGAGGATCCCACCAAGGGCAGCGTGGGCGGCGGCGATGTGCGGGGCGAGCTGGACGGCCTGGGCGAAGCTGCGGCGGGCGAGGTCGAGGTTGTTGGCGCTGGCGGCGGCGAGACCGGCGCGCATGGCGCGGTCGGCGGCGGCGAGGGTGGTTTTGGAGGCGGTGGGTGCTGATTGCTGCGACGAGGCTGGGGTTGTGAGCGAAGTCAGGGCCAGGGTCGCGGCCAGGAGTGCGACGCGAGTGGAGGGGCGCTGGCTCGGCATGGTGATGGCTATAGTACGGAACGGTACGGACAGCTTGCAAGGTAGAATGGGCGGCTTATGAGGAGGTGTAGCGTGGGGCCTGCCTGGGGTCGGTTGCTGGGAGTTGCGGCGGTGGGTGCGGGGTTGGCGCATGGGCTTGGGTTGGCTCAGGGGATGGGGGTGATGCAGCGACAGGTCGGGCTGAAGCCGGTAGAGGCGTTTCCGCTGCGAGAGGATGGTCTGGTGCTGCGGCGGACGGTGCGGGCGGGTGAGCCGTTTACGGTGGCGGGGCCGCAGGGTGTGATGGTGGGGGAGCAGCAGGGGACGTTTGAGGCGTGGGTGTTGCCGGTAAAGCTGCTGAGCCACTTCACGATTGAGGCCGAGGTGGAGGGGTATCCGGTGCCGATCGATTTGAATGCTGCGGCGCGGGAGATCGAGGTAAGGCCGGATCGGACGACGATTACCTACTCGCATAGTGCGGTGACGGTGAGGCAGACGATGTTTGCGCCGGAGGGTGGGGCGGGTCACGAGGTGCCGGACGGAACGGGAGCGGTGGTGCTGTTTACGGTCGATGCGGTGAGGCCGGTGGACCTGACGTTTCGGTTTACGGGAGAGATGCGGGAGATGTGGCCGAAGCCGGGTGGAGGGTCGCCTTCGGCGGAGTGGGTGGAGCGGGGAGCGAGTGGATTTTATGTGTTGCATACGGACTTCGACACGCTGGCGGGCGCGGTGGCGCTGCCGGGGGCGAAGGCGGGGATCATGGCTCCGTATCAGGAACGGCCGCGGGAGTATCCGCTGGAGCTGAAGCTGCATGTGGACCCCAAGGTGGATCGGGGGAAGGTGTATCCGCTGCTATTGGCGGTGGGGAGGACGAAGGAGGCGGCTGAGACGGCGACGCTTGAGAAGAAGCTTGGGGAGCTGAACGATGGGCTGGCAGGGATCTATGCGGCGCATGCGGAGCGGTATCGGAAGCAGGCGGAGGAGCTGACGTCGATACGGACGCCGGACGCGGGATTGAATGAGGACTTCGAGTGGGCGGTGACTTCGATTGGGCAGTTGCGGGCGAAGGCGCAGCCGACGGCGGCGATGCCAATGGGCGAGATGGGATTGGTGGCGGGGTACTACGCGTCGGGGGACTCGGCGCGGCCGGGGTTTGGGTGGTTCTTTGGAAGGGATGCGCTGTATACGCTGTATGCGGTCGACAGCTATGGGGAGTTTGGGCTGGCCAAGGCGGAGTTGGAGTTTCTGCTGCGGCGGCAACGGGCGGACGGGAAGATGATGCATGAGTACTCGCAGACGGCGATGGATGTGGACTGGGGCGCGCTGCCGTATGAGTATGCGGCGGCGGATGCGACGCCACTGTTCCTGACGACGCTGCTGGACTATGTGCGGGCGAGTGGGGATGTGGGGTTTCTCGCGGCGCATAAGGATGCGGTGCTGCGGGCGTGGCGGTTTGAGACGACGCATGATGCGGATGGAGATGGGATTTACGACAACGCGGAGGGAACGGGATGGGTGGAGAGCTGGCCTCCGGGAATGCCGAAGCAGGAGGTGTATCTGGCGCTGCTCGATCAGCAGGGGTCGGCGGCGATGGGGCAGTTGGCGAAGCTGATGGGGGAGGATCGCATTGCTGCGCAGGCGACGGCGCGGGCGGTGGCGGTGAAGGAGACGATTGAGCGGGAGTACTTCGTTGGGAAGAACAAGGCGTATGCGTTTAGTTGGAATACGGGGACGCTCGATGAGACGAAGACAGTGTTTCCGGCGATTGCCTGGTGGAACGATGGAGCGGGCTATGCGGCGGGGTTGGGTCATGGAGAGGCGAGCCTGACGCGGTGGGCTTCGCATGATTTTGCAACGGACTGGGGGCTAAGGGATGTGGCGGAGAGCGATCCGCTGTACGACCCGATCAGCTATCACCAGGGGTCGGTGTGGCCGCTGTTTACGGGGTGGGCGGCGATGGCGCAGTATCGGGCGGGAAGGCCGCTGGCGGGGTTTCAGAGTGCGATGCAGAATGCGGACCTGACGGGGGCGCAGGATCTGGGTGCGGTGACGGAGCTGCTGTCGGGCGCGTTCTTCGAGCCGTTTGGGAGGAGCACGAGCCACCAGTTGTGGTCGTCGGCGATGGTGGTGACGCCGGTGTTGCGGGGGATGTTTGGGATTGGCGTGGATGCGGTGGCGGGAACGGTGACGGTTGCGCCGAGGCTGCCGGGGGATTGGGATTCGGCGGAGGTAAGGCGGCTGCATGTGGGGGCTTCTGTTGTGAATGTGGAGTACAGGCGCGTTGGGGCGGAGATGGTGGTGGCGTTGACGCATGTGTCGGGGGCGACGGTGCGGCTTGCGGGGGCTGGGGCGGATGGGCGGATGCGGTTTCCGTTGCCGGGCGTGGAGGTGTCGATTGGGCATGAGCTGCCGGTGGCGGGAGCGCGGACGGGGCAGGTGAAGGTGCTCGATGAGGCGGTGAAGGGCAGGGAGTTGCGGCTGGAGTTGGAGGGAGTGAGTGGGACGGAGGCTCGGCTGAAGGTGCGGAAGAATGCGGCGGGGTTGAAGGTGACGGCGGAGGGGGCGATGATCCAAGGGGATGAGGTGGTGGTGGCGTTTGCGGGCGGGAGTGGGTATGGGACGAAGGTGGTGACGTTGCGGTGGTAACAGGGCCCGCTACGCGCGGGGCGACCACTGTGTGGTGTGTGATCACTTCGCGTGGCGGCAAGGAATCTTGTGCCGACCAACGGGAGGGCTGCGCGAAGCGGTATACACACCACGAAGTGGTCGCCGCCCGCTTGGGGCGCTTTTAGTTGTTTGATTTTCCGATGAGGTCCTGCAGCTTGAGGTAGACGCTGTTAGTCCAGCCGAAGCCGACGACGTTGGACTTGTAGCCCGCGGCCACTTTCACGTTTGCGTCGCCGCTGATGACGTTGTACTTCTCGCGCATCGTGCCGTCGTGCTGGTAGTTCTCTTCGATGGTGGCGGAGAAGGCGTGGGCGATGCGGAGGGCGTCGGCGTGGAAGCCGGACTTTTCGAGGCCGTCGACGGTGAGCCAGGTGGTGGGTGCCCAGCCGAAGGGGAGATCCCATTGGACGCCGGAGGCGTTGTCGCTGAGGGCCACGCCGCCGGGATGTTCGAAGTCGGAGAGATGGGATTCGACGGCGGCGGCCTGGGCCTTTGAGGCGGCTCCGGCCCATAGGGGGTAGAAGGTGCTGAGGTACTTGTAGGGGGAGGGCTTGGCGGCGAGGAAGTCGTAGTCGAAGTAGAGGCCGGCGGCGGGGTTCCAGAGATATTTGTCGATGGCGGCGTGACGGGCTTCGGCGCGCTTCGTCCAGGCGGCGGCTTCGGATGGGTGGTTGAGGAGGGTGGCGAAGTGGGCCATGTCCAGCTCGTATCTGTAGAGAAGGGCGTTGAGGCAGACGGGGGCGAAGTGGTCGGTTGAGCCGGAGAAGGGGCCGAAGCGGAAGCTGGTGTCGAAGCCGGACTCGCGCATGGCGCGGTCTCCGGTGTAGAAGGCGGCGGAGAGGCGATGGCCGTCAACGACGGCGGCGGCGCAGACCTTGGAGATCTTCGGGTCGCAGGTGGCTTTTTCGAGGGCGGCTTGCTGGGCGGGAGTGCGGTTGGCGGGAGAGTCGACGAGGTAGTCGGGGTGCTGGTCGGGGTGGGCGAGCAGCCAGTGGATGACGTCGGGGTAATAGGTGGAATCGTCGGCCATCTCGGGGACGGGACCGGCGCCAAGGTCGCGGTAGCGGGCGAGGCCGGTGGTGCCTGCCTGATGGGCTGGCGAGGTCCAGAGGGCGTAGTCGCGCTGAGCCATCGCGTAGGCGTGGGCGAGCCACTGCTTGTCGGGCGTGTTGTCGGGCGACTCGTAGACTTCGCGGATCATCGAGGTGAGGAAGGGTGGCTGCGAGCGGGTGAAGAAGTAGGTGCGGTTGGCGTTGAGGATGGCGCCGTAGTTCTCGATCTCGAAGAAGAAGTTTTCGACCATGCCGCGGGCGAGGGGCAGCTGGTGATCGTGGACGAGGCCGAGGAGGATGAAGTAGCTGTCCCAGCCGTACATCTCGTTGAAGCGGCCGCCGGGAACGACGTAGCGATTAGGGAGATAGAGGAGACCTTCTTTGGGGAGCTCGGCGGGGCGGACGTCGCCGAGGGCGTGGATAGGCCGGGGGAGCGGGCGGACCTCGACGTGGCACTGCTGTTGCATGGCGGCGACGGCGGCGGGTGTGGGGAGACCAGCGGGGAGATAGAGGATGGGGGTGGTGGTGACCTTGAGGTCGACGACGGACTTGCACTCGGACATGGAGCGGGAGAGGGTCTGCCAGCCGGAGGCGATGTAGTCGCGGATGGGAGTGCGCGGGGGGGCGGGGGCGGTTTGGACGGAAGGGGTCTGGACTGAGGGTGACTGGGCGAAGGCTTGGGTGCAGAGGAGTAAGGCGGCGACGAGGGTGAGGCGGGACGCTTTGGTCATGGTGGGCTTTCGAGATGGATGCTTTCTTGCTTGATGATCGAGGCGCGGCCTTTAGCTTCTTCCACTGCCCGGTCGACGAAGCGGCGCCTGGGCTCGGTGAGAATGATACTGCTTCTTATTGTCCTCCTCCGTTTGGGGCGAAGAGGATAGCGTGTGAAGCCAACGACAAAAGCAACGACGAAATTCGGGGGTCCCTCCGCTTCGCAGTGGACGATAAGGCCGTCCACTGCTTCGGTAGGGATGACAGACTTTTTTCCGAGTGTTTTCCCTACCTTTTGCTTACTCCTTCTTCAGGGCTGTTTTCTCGCTTATTGGACTTGCGCGACCCAGGAGGAAAAGGGTGGGAGGGTGATGTTCTGGAGCGTGGACGTGGAAAGGAGAGATGGGTCGTCGGTGAGCAGGGTCTTAACCTGTTTGGCGACGATGCCCGTGCTGGTGAGGTCGAGGGAGATGGTCTTCGGCTCGGCGGTGAAGTTCATGGCGACGACTACGGCGGGTTGGCCGGGGCCGGTCGAGCGGAGGTAGGAGAGGACGCTGGGGTTTGCGGTGTCGAGCATGGTCATGCCGCCGTCATGCAGCGCGTGGTTGGTGCGGCGGAGGGCGATGAGATGCTCGAACCATTGAAGCTGGGAGGTGGGGGTGGCCTGCTCGTTCTGGACGTTGATCGTGGTGGAGTTGGAAGGGATGGGAAGCCATGGGGTTGTGCTGGTGCTGAAGCCTGCGCCCGGAGCGGTAGTCCACTGCATGGGCGTGCGCTCGCCGTCGCGGCCTTTCTCAGCGGGCCAGCCGGTGATGCCGATGGGGTCTTTGACCTGATCGCGGCGGGTGGGGGTTGTGGTGGGCATGCCGAGCTCTTCGCCGTAGTACATGAGGGCGGTGGCGCGGGTGGTGAACAGCATGGTTGCGAGGATCTTGGTGATCTGCTGGTCGTGGACGCCGTCGCCGTAGCGGTCGATGGAGCGGACGTTGTCGTGGTTGTCGAAGACGAAGAGGGGTTGCGCGCCGTGGAGCTGGGTCTCGGCCTCGTCGATGTGGGCGCGGAAGGTGGCGGCGTCGAGCTTGTCGTGATTGCCGTGGAAGCCGACGAGCATGTCCATGGGGAGCTGGAGTTCGTCGGCAGCGGTGCCACCATACCACTTCTCGAGCTCGGCGGTGTTGGGGAGATAGGTCTCGCCGATGAGGACGCGGTTGCCGGGATAGGCGGCGACCATGGACCGCATGCGGCGGATGACGTCATGCACCTCGGGGAGGTTGTTGGTGTAGACGTCGGATACGTTGGGATCGCCCTGGGCGTTGACGCCGCCGGTCTCGGGCTCGTTGCGGAGCTGAGGGTCTTCAAAGAGGGTGGGGATGGCGTCGAGGCGGAAGCCGGCTACACCGCGGTCAAGCCAGAAGCGCATTGCGTCGAAGGCGGCCTTCTCGACGGCGGGGTTGCGCCAGTTGAGGTCGGGCTGCTGCTTGTAAAACTCGTGATAGTAGAACTGGTGGACGGCGGGGACCCACTCCCAGGCGGAGCCGCCGAAGTCGGAGACCCAGTTGTTGGGCGGGACGCGACCCTCGTGCTCGAAGCGCTTCTGGTAGGCGGTGACATCGGGGCCGTCGGCGGGCAGGCCGTCATTCCAGACGTACCAGTCGTGCTTGGGGTTGGTGCGCGAGCTGGCGGAGTCGATGAACCACTGGTGCTTGTCGGAGGTGTGGTTGAGGACCATGTCGAGGAGGACGCGGATGTGATGCTTCTGGCCTTCGGCGATGAGGTGGTCCATGTCGGCGACGGTGCCGTACTGGGGATCGACGGACTCGTAATTGGAGATGTCGTAGCCGAAGTCAACCTGGGGTGACGGGTACATGGGGGCGATCCAGATGGCGTCGATGCCGAGGTGCTCAAGGTAGGGCAGGCGCCGGGTGATGCCGTTGAGGTCGCCGGTGCCGTCCCCGTTGGAGTCCTGGAAGGAGCGAGGGTAGATCTCGTAGACGACGGCGTGCTTCCACCAGATTTCGGATGAGGTGGGCGAGGCGATGGGGGTGGTCTGAGCATAAGCGGAAGCGAAGGGGATGAGAGTGCTGAGGGCCGCGGCGAGAGCGCAGAGACGCAGTGCGCTAGGGGTGCGCCGGTGAGTCGAGGGGGTCATTTGAAGTCCTCCAAAAGCTACGCAGAGGACTATACCATCCGGTGGAGCGGGAAGAGGCTGGTTGTCATAGCAGATTGAGGCGTGGATAACGCGTAGGCGGTCGGCTACGAAGCGATGAAACGGTGTCTTCAGGGATGAAAAGATCTGGAGACACTGCTTCGTGTGGGTAGCCATCCCGTTTTGGGAGGCGGGAAGCGGTAATGACAGATTTGTCTATGGCGCACTGCGATTTCCCACGGAAGAATGTTGACAGTTTGCGCACTGAATCTGTAATGTTCGTCCCGCATAAAGCTGGATGGCTTCTTCGCGCCGAAGTTTCACGCATCTGGAGCGGGTTTTACGACTCCTGAGCGATGGACCGGCGAGGCGTGATCGGAACGGAAACAGATCGGGCAGCGGCACCAAACGGCAGGACTGAGCAGGACTTGGGAGGAGCTAAGTGATGGGGATTTTGTCAGGGCAGCTTCGGCGGATGGGGTGTGCAGCCGTAGTCATGACTGCGTTGGTCGGGACAACGACGGCGTTTGGGCAGGCGGTGTACGGCTCGATCGTGGGGACGGTGACGGATACAACGGGCGCGGCGGTGCCGAATGCGACCGTGGTGGTGACCGACATCGCGAAGGGCACCAGCGTGACGGTGACCAGCAATGGGGCGGGTGAGTTTACGGCGGAGCATTTGATTCCAGATATCTACTCGGTAAAGGTGAACGCGGCGGGGTTCAAGGCGTTTGAGCAGAACCAGATTCAACTGTTTGCGGATACGTCGACAAAGGTGACGGCGGCGTTGCAGATTGGCGGCGCGGACCAGACGGTTGAGGTGAGTGCGGACCAGGTGCCGCAGTTGAAGTCGGATCGCGCGGATGTGTCGACGGAGTTCAGCGCGCAGGAGATTGTGGACCTGCCGATTCCGGATCGCAACTTTACGAATCTGCAGTTGTTGCTGCCGGGCGCGCAGCAGTTGGGCTGGAGCCATGCGGCGGATGAGAATCCGCAGGGGTCCAAGCAGATCGAGGTGGATGGGCAGGCGTTTGCGGGGGTCGCGTTCCAGTTGGATGGAACGGATAATCAGGATCCGATTCTGGGAATTATTGTCGTGAATCCGAACTCGGATTCGCTGTCGGAGACGAAGATTACGACGCAGAACTTCGACGCGGAGTTCGGTAAGGCGGTGTCTTCGGTGGTGACGGCGCAGACGAAGTCTGGGTCGAACAGCTTTCATGGGTCGGCGTTTGATTATCGCGAGAGCAATGCGAATCTGGCGCGCGATCCGTTTACGCAGGGGCCGAGCCAGTTGTCGGCAACCAATCCGTTTCCTGGTGGGTTGAAGAACCAGTTCGGCGGATCGGTCGGTGGGCCGGTGTTGAAGAACAAGGCATTTTTCTTTACCGACTACCAGGGTGTGCGGCAGAAGGTTGGCATTGCGAACGTGCAGACCGTGCCGACGTCGCATCTGATCTCGACTTGCCTTGGGCAGGCGACGGCGTCCGATGGCACGCCGGGCTGCGACTTTAGTGAGTATGCGACGGCGTTGGCGACGACGCAGTTGATCTACCAGAACTCCGGTGGGACCTCGACGCCGTATACCGATAACGTAATTCCAACTGGGCAGCTTTCCGCTCCTGCGTTGGCTCTCTTGAAGCTGCTGCAGCCGTATGCGCCGAACACATCGGGATCGCTGAACGGCACAAAGAACAACTATGCCGCGAGCGGCACGGGCGGATTCAACAGCGACCAGTGGGATGTGCGTGGGGACTACACGCTGAATGACCGGGTGCACGTGTTTGGCCGGTTCAGCCGGTTTACCGACACGCTGACGGGCACGACGATCTTCGGCGCGGCGGGCGGAGCGGGCTTTGGCCTGGGCGGGTATGCGGGTTCGTCGAAGGGCGCGAACGACAGCGCGGCGGCGGGCGTGGATATTGCACTGAGTTCGAAGCTGGTGACGGACGTTCGGCTGGGCTACTTCCGGTACAACATCATCACGGCCAAGTATGACGAGGGCACGGACTTCGCGACCAACCTGGGGATCAACGGGTTGAATACGAGTTCGGCGATTACGTCAGGCGCACCGGGCTTCCAGATTCAGGAGGTTGGTGCGAGCTATAACTCGTTCCCGAGTCAGGATCAGGGGCCGCAGTATGGCGCGTCGTTGAACGTGGATCGTTGCAACTGCCCGCTGATCGAGCGCGAGGATCAGTACCAGTTGGCGAACAACTGGACGCGGACGATCGGGAACCACTCGGTGAAGGTGGGCGTTGACCTGCGGTATGCGCGCAACCTGCGGGTGCCAAGCGATAACGACCGTACGGGCGTGTTGCAGTTCAACTCCGGGCCGACCTCGCAGTCGGGCACCGACGATGGCGGCCTTGGGTTCGCTACGTTTGTTCTGGGCGAGACGACGAACTTCCTGCGGTATGTGAGCACGTCGACGAATGCGAAGGAGTTTCAGAAGCGGGACTTCTTCTATGCGCAGGATACGTGGCGCGTGACGCAGAAGCTGACGGTGAACTACGGGCTGCGGTACGAGTTGTATTTCCCGGAGTCGATCAACGGGCCGGGGAATGGATCGTTGCTGAATCTTCAGACCGGGTATAACCAGGTCGCGGGGATCGGCGGCGTGAAGAGCAATATGAACTACGACCGGCCGGGCAATCCGTATAACCCGCGCATCGGTATCGCGTACCAGGTGAAGCCGACGACGGTGATCCGCGCGGGGTATGGACGGAGCTTCGATATCGGGGTCTTCGGGTCGATCTTCGGACATGCGGCGACACAGAACCTGCCGGTGCTGGCCAGCCAGCAGATTACGCAGACGGGCGGCAACCAGAGCTATGCGTATCTGTTGACGAACACGTTCCCCTCGGCGACGACGGTGACCGTGCCGTCGAATGGGCTGCTGCCGAATCCGGGCAACCTGGTGAGCTCGCACACGAGGCCGAATCCACTGCGGCTGCCGACGCTCGATGCGTGGAACCTGACGCTGCAGCAGGCGTTGAGCCCCACGCTTTCGATGACGGTGGCGTATGTGGGGAACAAGGGCACGCACACGTTGGGCGACTCGTCGGGGCAGGAGTTGAATCCGAACGAACCGGGCATTACGCTGCCGGCGCAATACAGCGTGAACGGGCAGGAGCTGCACTACGATCCGAGTGGACCGTCGACGATTACGCCGACTTCGACCGCGACATCGACGAGCAATGCGCTGTACCTGCAGCGCTACTATGGCGGCAAGCTGGCGGCTTGTTCGGATGCGAACTATACGGCGGTTGGCGGCGTGAATGCGCCGAATGGAGGATGCGGCTGGACGGACAGTCTGCAGGACTACGGGGACGAGTTGGACTCGCACTATAACGCGCTGCAATTGACGCTGACCAAGACGATGACGCATGGGATTCAGTTGAACGGGAACTATGCGTGGCAGCAGGCGATGAGCGAGAACGCCGGGTATTCGACGTGGAGCCATCGGGCGGTGTACGGGCGCGACAGCGCGCTGCGGCAACAGCAGATCATCGTCTACGGGATCATGCAGCTGCCGTTCGGGAAGAACAAGGCGTTCCTGAACAGCACAAACGGGATCATCAACCAGATTGTGAGTGGCTTTGAGATCAGTCCGGTGATCAACTTCTCGAGTGGGCTGCCGTTTACGCTGAACTACTCGACCTGCAGCAATAATCTGCCGGGAGGCGCGCCGTGCTATGTGAATGGAACCGGCAGCTCGTTCCATCCGCACGTGACGGGATTCCCGGGCAACAGCCTGTCGTTCTATAACGCTTATAACCTGACTTCGAGCAGCACGCCATTCCAGATTCCGGGGCTGGATCAGATTGGTACGGCGGGGAGAAATACGGCGTTCGGGCCGCACTTCTTCAACACGGATCTGTCGGTGCAGAAGAACTTCCTGATTATGGAGAAGTACACGTTCCAGCTCAGGGCGGATGGGTTCAACGCATTCAACCACATCAACTGGGCGACTCCGAACAGCAACATCGACCAGGGCGGCGCGATCTCGTCGGGACCGTTCCCGGGCGGATCGTCGAATCCGAGACAGATGCAGTTCTCGGCTCGCGTGCAGTTTTAACCAACGGCACTGTTTGATTGGCGCGGGAGAGCGGGAACGCTCTTCCGCGTTTCTTTGTTCGGGAGTGGAGTTGCGCGTAGGTTAGAGGAACGTTGGTTCGTGGAGATGGGTTGATGCGTGGGATGAAGCGGGTCGCGGTGCAGGGGCTTGGGTTGCTGATGGTGGGTGGTTTTCTGTGGGCTTGTGTTGCCGAGGCTGCTGCACAGGATAAGGCTGCGAATGCCGCTGCGGCGGCTGCTCCGAGTGATGCTGAGACGGTGCGTGGATTGCGGCGGCTGGTCGATACCGGGCATGCGGAGGAGGCGCTGAAGCAGATTGCGCAGTTGCGGGGGGAGCAGCCTGGGAAGAAGGGGTTGAGCGCGGTCGAGGGGATGGCGTTGTATGGGCAGGGGCAGCTCAAGGGGGCGGCGGATGCGTTTGCGCTGGCTGTGGCGGAGAACGCGGGAGATACGGAGTCGGCGGAGATGGAGGGGTTGACGCTCTATCGTCTGGGAAGGCCTGCGGATGCGATTCCGTTGCTCGAAGGGGCGGCTGCGAAGCTGAGGGCGGCGGCCAGGACGCAAGGGACGAGCGATGCGAAGCAAGGGATGATTGCTGCGAATCGGAAGGTCGATCCGAACTACCTGCTGGCGCTTTGTTATATGGACACGCGGCGGTATGACGATGCGCGACATGCGTTCGCGGCGCAGTTCGGGTTTGTGCCGGATGGGGCGGGGGCGTATCTGTTGACGGCGCGGATGCTGTTTCGGCGGGAGTATCTGCCGGTCGCGCAGGCGGATGCGGAGAAGGCCGCCGCGCTTGAGCCGGGGTTGCCGCTGGCGCATGCGCTGCTGGGGGAGATTGCGCTGGCGGGCAATCATATGGATGAGGCGATTGCGGAGTTTGAGAAGGAGCGGAAGGCGAATCCGCTGGAGCCTTCGGTATATGACCGGTTGGGCGATGCGTATGGGCGGGCGGGGCGCTATGACGAGGCGAGAGATAGTTTGCAGCAGGCGGTGCTGCTCGAGCCGAACTCGACCGGGCCATACATTTTGCTGGGCAAGACGACGTTGAAGCAGGGGGATCCTGTGGGGGCGGCGCGGTATCTGGAAAGGGCGGCGAAGATGGATCCGTCGAACTATATGACGCATAGCCTGCTGGGGCAGGCGTATCGGGCGATGGGAAGGACGGAGGATGCGAGCCGTGAAGCGGCGATGGCGCAGAAGCTTCAGGCGGCGAGTGAGCCGAAGCTTGAGACGGTGCATTGATTTGTGACTGGCATTGAGTCGTGAGTGCGTCTTCATGCGAGGCCGGGCACTGACTCGAAGTGGCGCGTTGAGAGCGGTGTGAGCGGCTGGCTATACTGCTTGGGTTCGGTGGGAGTGGGGTCGAGGTGATCTGGACGAGACGTGGGTTTGTGAGGTCGCTTTCGCGGACGGCGGTGGTGCTGACGCTGGAGGATGTGTTAAAGCTGGCGCTGCCTGCTCGGGCGCTGCAAGCGGCTCAAGGATCAGGACAGCAGCAGAGCGGGCAGACGATGGGGACAAGGCCGGGATTTGAGGCGCAGGCGCGGCCTGCTCCCAAGGGTCTGCCGTCGCCGGTGGCGGGGACGCCCCTGGGGTATAGCTTCGTCGATGTGGCGCGGCAGAGCGGGCTGACGACGAAGACGATCTTTGGCGGCGAGCATACGAATCGGTATCTGCTGGAGACGACCGGGTGCGGGGTTGCGTTTTATGACTTCGATCACGATGACTGGTTGGATCTGTTTCTGGTGAATGGGACGCGGCTCGATAACTCTGCGGGGTTCGCGAAGGGGCAGGAGCCGGTGAGTCATCTGTTCAAAAACAATCGCGATGGGACGTTTACCGATGTAACGCTGAAGAGTGGGATGACGCGGTCGGGGTGGGGGCAGGGATGCTGCGTGGGGGACTACGACAACGATGGGTGGAACGATCTGTTTGTGACGTACTACGGGCAGAACATTCTATATAAGAATCACGGCGATGGGACGTTTACGGATGTGACGGTGAGGGCGGGACTGGGGCAGGCGAAGACGCGGTGGAACTCGGGCTGCGCGTTTGTGGACTATGACCGGGATGGGCATCTCGATCTGTTTGTGGCGAACTATATCGACTTCGATGTGAAGACGGCTCCGCTGCCAGAGGTGGCGGGGTGTGTGTACAAGGGGATTCAGGTCGCGTGTGGGCCGCCGGGGTTAGAGGGTGGGAAGAATATTCTGTATCGGAATAATGGCGATGGGACGTTTCGCGATGTGAGCGAGAAGGCGGGGATTCTCGGGACGATTGGGACGTATGGGTTGAGCGTGGCGGTGGCGGACTTCGATAACGATGGCTGGCCGGATATCTATGTGGCGAATGATTCGACGGCGGCTACGTTTTACCAGAATCAGAAAGATGGGACGTTCAAGGATGTGGCGGTGGAGTCGGGGATTGCATTCTCGCCGGATGGAAAGCCACAGGCAGGGATGGGGGTTGCGGTGGGGGACTATAACCGCGATGGGCTGCTCGACATTGTGAAGACGAACTTTGCGGGGGATACGGACTCGCTGTATCAGAATTTGGGTGAGGGGATCTTTGAGGATCGGACGTATCTGTCGGGGTTGGGCATCAACACGCGGTACCTGGGGTGGGGAGTTGGCTTTGCGGATCTCGATAACGATGGGTGGCTGGATATCGTGGTGTCGAATGGGCATGTGTATCCAGAGGTGGATGGGGCCGGGGTGGATGCGCCGTATGCAGAGCGGAAGTATTTGTATCGTAATTTGCGGAATGGGCAGTTTGAAGAGGTGACGAAGCTTGCGGGTGCGGGGATGATGGAGGCGGTCTCGGCGCGTGGGTGCGCGTTTGGGGACTATGACAACGACGGGGATGTCGATGTCGTCGTGAACTGCGTGAATGCGTTGCCGCAGTTGCTGCGATGCGATTCGACGGTTGCGCGTAGCTGGATCAAGATTCGGGTGGTTGGGACGAAGAGCAATCGGGCCGGGATTGGGACGCGGATTACGGTGACGGCGCAGACGACCTCGCAGGAGAAGACAGGTGTTGGGAGGCAGCCGTTGCGGCAGATTGAGGAGGTGCGGAGTGGGGGGAGTTACTACTCGCAGAACGATCTGCGGATTCATTTTGGGCTCGATGCAGCGACGACGGCGGATGTGGAACTGGCTTGGCCATCGGGTTTGAAGGATGTGGTGCGGGGGCTCGTGGTGAATCGGCTGTACGTGATCGAGGAGGGTGGGAAGGTTTTGAAGACGATGGCGATGACAGGTGTGACGCCTGTGGGTGGACGGGTGGCGCAGTGAGGCTATTGCCGGCGGCTTTGATCTGGGTTGGTCTCTGTGTGGTGGCGTTTGCGCAGGGAACAAAGGCGAGGAAGATCTATCCGGCGAGTGCGGAGCATCCGACGCCAGCTTGGTTTGTGGATGTGGCGGCGAAGGCTGGGATCGCTGTGCGGAATGT
>Ga0302314_10004178_pt1 | contig 26581 bp, 22 predicted proteins | sample III_Palsa_N2_3_FD_200533 | JGI IMG/M metagenome (GOLD analysis project Ga0302314, IMG submission 200533) | Peat permafrost microbial communities from Stordalen Mire near Abisko, Sweden - III_Palsa_N2_3 | ecosystem: Environmental > Terrestrial > Soil > Palsa > Peat permafrost | place: Sweden...
CTTGCCGGGCAGGGAGGAGATATCCAGCGCCGACTTTCGCCGGGTCAGTTCGCGGGCCTTGCGCGCGGCTTCGCGGGCGGCGGCGGCCTCCGAGATCTTCTGCACGATGGCTTTGGCCTCGGCCGGGTGCTCCTCGAACCAGGTGGCGAGGCCGTCGCCCACCAGGCCTTCCACCGCCGGGCGCACTTCGGATGAGACCAGCTTGTCCTTGGTCTGGGACGAGAACTTCGGGTCCGGCACCTTGACCGACAGCACGCAGGTCAGGCCTTCGCGGGCGTCTTCGCCGGTGACGGAGACCTTCTCGCGCTTGGTCGCGCCGGAGCTTTCCGCATAGGCGGTGATCACCCGGGTCAGGGCGCCGCGGAAGGCGGACAGGTGAGTGCCCCCATCCCGCTGCGGGATGTTGTTGGTGAAGCACAGCATGGTCTCGTGATAGCTGTCGTTCCACCAAAGCGAGAGGTCGATCTCCACCTTCTCCCGCTTGCCGCGGATGACGATGGGGGTTTTCAGCAGCGGGCTCTTGGCCTTGTCCAGGTGGCGGACGAAGGCTTCGATGCCGCCGTCGTAATGCAGGATTTCCTCGAACGGCTCGGCGCCGCGATGGTCGCGGAAATAGATGGTCACGCCCGAGTTCAGGAAGGCCAGTTCGCGCAGGCGATGCTCGAGGGTTTTGCGGTCGAACTCGATGAAGGCGAAGGTTTCCAGAGACGGCAGGAAGGTGACTTCGGTGCCCGTCAGATATTCGCCATTCTCTCGCCGGGGCGCTTCGCCGGTGACCACCAGGGGCGACACCGCGTCGCCGCGCGCGAAGCTCATCTCGTGGGCCTTGCCGTTGCGATAGATGCGCAGGGACAGGGTGTCGGACAGGGCGTTGACGACGGAGACGCCCACCCCGTGCAGGCCGCCGGAGACCTTGTAGGAATTCTGGTCGAACTTTCCGCCGGCATGCAGCTGGGTCATGATGACCTCGGCCGCGCTCACGCCCTCGTCGTGCATGTCGGTGGGGATGCCGCGCCCGTCGTCGGTGACCGTGCAGGAGCCGTCAGGATTCAGGATCACCTCGACCCGGGTGGCGTACTCGGCCAGGGCCTCGTCGATGGCGTTGTCCACCACCTCATAGACCATGTGATGCAGGCCCGAGCCGTCGTCGGTGTCGCCGATATACATGCCAGGGCGTTTGCGAACCGCATCCAGGCCCTTGAGAACCTTGATGGAATCGGCGCCGTAGTCGTCGCCGTTCAGCTCGCGGTCCGGGATTTCGGAATCAGGAATTTCGTCGCTCATAGGTCAACCGTTTCAAGAAAGCTCGCCAGCGTCGACGCGCACGCCCTGGGCGCGCCCGTGTAATCCGTCGAACAGCGCTCCGTCGGCGCCTGTCAGAAAAGCCTGCAGGTCGAGCGCCTCGATTTCATCGAACAACGCCGTGCGCCGGATGGGGTCCAGGTGCGCGGCGACTTCGTCCAGCAACACTATAGGATTCGGTGTGGATTTTGCACCGGAAAGTCGCGCGCCCTGCGCCAGAACCAGGTTCAGAATCAGCGCCTTCTGCTCACCGGTCGAACACTCGGCCGCATCGCGGTTTTGCAGCCGGTGGCGGACGGAAAGATCGCCGCGATGCGGGCCCGTCAGGGCTCGTCCGGCCGAGCCGTCGCGGTCGCGAGACCCGGCCAGGGCGGAGGCCAGCCGGCCGGCGATTTCGGCTTCCTCCAACCCGGCAAGCGCCATCTGTTCGAAGGCGCCGGTGAGGCCGAGGTCGGCGCGCGGAAAGGCCCGTTCGGCGCCGGAATCGATCTGCGCCTGCAGCGCCGCGAGGCTTCGCGCCCGCGCGCCGGCCATGGCCGCGCCGGCCTCGCCCAGCTGGGCTTCCAGGGCCGTCAGCCAGTCGGCGTCGGCCGGCCCGTCGATCAGCAGCCGCATCCGCTCCCGCATGGCCCGCTCATAGGCCGTGACCCGCCCCCCGTGGCCGGGCTCGGCGGCGAACACCAGGCGGTCGAAGAACCGGCGGCGGTCGGAGGCGGCTTCGAGAAAGAGCCGGTCTTCCCGAGGGGTGAGCCAGACCAGGCGCAAGATGTCCGACAGCCGGCCCGGCGGCACGGGTTCGCCCTCCAGCCGCACCAGCCGGCGTGAAGCGCCGGCGGCCTCGACCCCCGTGCCGACGCTGACGGCGCCGTCATCGCCCTCGATGTCCGCCGAAACCGCCCAGGCGCGGCCGTGCGCCTCCTCAGGCTCGCGGCGGCCCAGGTCGGCGATGGAGGCGCCGCGCAAGCCGCGCCCCGGGGAGAGCAGGCTGATGGCCTCAAGCAGGTTGGTCTTGCCCGCGCCATTGGGGCCGAACAGGAAGGCGCTGCGGCCGTCCAGCACCAGCTCCGCACGGGTGTAGCCGCGAAAGTCGGTCAGGGTCAGGCGGCGGACGCGGGCGATGGTCATCGCGGGGCCGGCGCCCTAGCCTGCGCGCCAGAGGTCAACGGGGAGAAAGCCGGGATGTCAGCCAGTCGCGCTTTGGGCCATCGGGTCTTGGGGGTGTGTCTGATTCTCACGGCGGTGGTCACTGTGGCCTATTGGGTGGACTATTTCACCTCCGCCGAGGTCGCGGTGGTTCCGGCGCGTTGGTACACGGCCTTTGAGAGCAGCTTCCCTGTCGCCGACGCCTGGATGGCGTTGACCAGCCTCGCCGCTGGCATCGGGTTCTGGCGCAGCTCCACCTGGGCGGGCCGCATGGGCCTGCTGGCCGGCAGCGCCCTGCTCTATCTGGCGGCGATGGACATCACCTTCAACCTCGAGAACGGGCTTTATCCCCTGGCGCGCACGTCGAACGCCATGCGGTTCGAGATGCTGATCAACGGCTGGTCGCTGGCGATGGGGGCGGTGGTCATCGCCGCGTCCTGGCGGAAATCGCGCGGCTAGCCCGGCCCGCAAATTTTCAATCGGCCGGCAGTCGCGGCGGCGCGCACGGCGCCAGTGCGCCATTAAGGCCGCTATTGTCAAAGGCCGAACCCACCGGCGCGTCGAGGACCGCGGCAATTGCAGGATCGTAGTTGGCGATCGTATTCACGTCATAGACGGCCAGATTGCTGAACTGATCCATATATTGCGGGGATTCATCACCCGAGAAGAACCGCCAACCGCTGTCGATCCGATTGCGGGGCGTTTCTCGATAGCAATAGCCGACACGGCAGCCATCGACCGTGACTCTATCCGTGGCGATACAGCTTCCCCGGCCCGGCGCAACGCTCGTGATCTGATCGGATCTGAGCTTGAACGCCTTGGCCAAGGTCAGACCCGCAGCGGCATCAGCACATACTGCACATCCGGGTCGGTCGGATCGAGCATCAGGGTTGGATCGCCGGGGGTGGCGAAGCGGAACTCGGCGACGGCGCCCATCTGTTCGGTGACGTCCAGCAGATAGCGGGCGTTGAAGCTGATCTCGAAGGGCTCGCCGTCGTAGTCGACTTCCAGCTCCTCGACGCCCTGGCCGGCCTCCATGTTGCGCACGGTCAGGATCACCCGGCCCGGTTCGATGGCCATCTTCACCGACCGGCTCTTTTCCGCCGAGATGGTGGCGACCCGGTCCACCGCCTTGGCGAACAGGGTGTTGTCGACGGTCAGGACGCGGTTGTTGTCCTTGGGGATCACCCGCTCATAGGGCGGGAAGGAGCCGTCGATCACCTTGGAGGTCAGGGCCGCGCGGCCGAACTCGAAGCGGATCTTCTGCGCCGAGATCTGCAGGTCCACGGTCTCGCCCGCGTCTTCCAGCAGCCGCCGGGCTTCCTGCACCGTCTTGCGGGGCACGATCACGCCGGGCACCCCCGCCGCGCCGTCGGGCGCCGGCATCTCGGCCAGGGCCAGGCGGTGGCCATCGGTGGCCACGGCGCGAAGCTTGGTCACGCCGCCCTCGACCACAGTGTGCAGATAGAGGCCGTTGAGATAATAGCGCGTCTCCTCGGTGGAGATGGCGAAGCGGGTCTTGTCGATCAACCGGATCAGCTCATTGGTGTCGATGGTGATGCGGCTGGACAGGCCGTCCGACGACATGACCGGAAAGTCCCCCGCCGGCAGCACCGGCAGATTGAACTTCGAGCGGCCGGCGGAAACCTGCAGCCGGGGATCGTCGCCGGAAAACCGCAGTTCCACCTCGGCGCCCTCGGGCAGCTTGCGGACGATTTCATAAAGGGTGTGGGCGGGCGCAGTGATCTGGCCCTGGCCATCGACCCGGCCCGGAGTCTCGTCGATGATCTCCATATCCAGGTCTGTGGCCGAGAAGGTCAGGGCGTCGCGGTCGGCGGACAGCAGCACATTCGACAGGATCGGAATCGTGTTGCGGCGCTCCACAACGCTCTGCACGTGTCCCAGCGCTTTCAGCAAAGCCGCGCGCTCGATGGTTAGCTGCATCTGGTCGTCCGATCTGGCGGCCGCTTGTCGAAACGCCCCCGGGCGCGGCCACGGCGAGGGGACCGGAGATTAGCCGAAATCGCCTCTTGGGGAAGGGGGTTGAGGCAGGCTTACGCATCAATCTGGCTGACGGACCACATCGGGTTGACAGCGGCCCTTGGCGAACCCAAATAAGCATGGAACCTGCGTCAAATTGACGCGTTGAGCCCTTTGCTGCGAGAGCACGCCATCCCAGCTGAAAGCCCGTGTGGGGGCCTTCGGTCGATAAGAATCGGCGCATCGACGCGAATTGGCAGTCCTGGACCCTGGGGTATAGCGGATGCGTGCGATCAGCATCGTCTTGGCGACGAGCGCGGCGTTATTCGTCGTGAGTTGCCAGAAAAAGCCGACGCCGCCCCCGCCCCCCACCGTCATCGTCTCCAAGCCCCTGGCTCAGAAGCTGGTGGACTGGGACGACTATGTCGGCCGCTTTGAAGCGATCAATTCCGTCGATGTGCGTCCCCGGGTCTCTGGCTATCTGACCGCCATCCCCTTCAAGGACGGCCAGATCGTCCACAAGGGCCAGGTGTTGTTCGAAATCGACCCGCGCCCCTACCAGGCGGCGCTGACACAGGCGCAAGGCCAGGAGGCGCACGCCCAGGCGGCGCTGGCCAACGCCCAGGTCGAGCTGACCCGGGCGACTAAGCTGTTGGCCGACCACGCCATCGCCGAGCAGGAATACGAGACCCGCCTGGCGACCCAGCAACAGGCCAATGCCGACCTGATCGCCGCCAAGGGCCAAGTGCAGACAGCGCAGCTGAACCTGACCTTCACCAAGGTGATCGCCCCGATCAACGGCCGCATTTCCGACCGGCGGGTGACGGTGGGCAATCTGGTTTCGCAGGACACCACCGTCCTGACCAACATCACCGATCTGGACCCGATCTACTTCACCTTCGACGCGCCGGAGTCGCAGTACCTCAAATACGAGCAGCAGCACCTGAAGGGCGAGCGCCCGTCATCGCGGGATTTCGCCAATCCGGTGGAGATCCGCCTGCAGGACCAGGCCAACTACACCGTCCACGGCTACATGAACTTCGTCGACAATGTGCTGGACCCCAATTCCGGCACCATCCGCGGCCGCGCCTCGGTGCCCAACCCGCAATATCTGCTGGCGCCGGGCCTGTTCGGCCACATGCGCCTGCTGGGTTCGGGCGCCTATACGGGCCTGGCCATCCCCGACAACGCCATCACCACCCAGCAGAGCGACCAGATCGTCTATGTGGTGGGACCGGACAACAAGGTGAAACAGGTCAAGGTCCAGGTCGGGCCGCTGGCGCAGGGGCTGAGGGTGATTACCTCGGGCCTGACCGCCAATGACGAGGTGATCATCAACGGGGTGCAGCGCGCCAAGGTCGGCGTCACGGTGACGCCGAAACAGGGACAGATCACCGCCCCCGATCCAGGCTCTTCGCCGACGCCCGCCGATCTTGCGCCGCCGCCGGCCTCGGCCACCTTCGCCGCGCCCAACTGATATCCGGCGATGAAGTTTTCCCACCTCATGATCGACCGGCCGGTGTTCGCGGTCGTGATCGCCATCCTGATCACCCTGATGGGCGGCATCGCCTATCCGAACCTCGGCGCGGCCCAGTATCCCTCCATTGTGCCGCCGACGGTCAACGTCACCCTCACCTATGCCGGCGCCTCGGCCGAGACCCTGGCCTCGACGGTGGCCGACCCGATCGAGGAGCAGATCAACGGGGTTGAGGACATGCTCTACATGTCCTCCCAGTCGACCGGCGACGGCAACCTGCAGATCACCGTCACCTTCAAGCTCGGCACCGACCTGGATAAGGCCGAAGAGCTGGTGCAGGACCGGGTCAACACCGCCCTGCCGCAGCTGCCCACCGAGGTGCAACAGACCGGCATCACCGTTCGCAAGAGCTCGCCCGACATCCTGATGGCGGTGCACATGTACTCGCCCGACGGCTCGCTGGATCAGGCCTATGTGGCCAACTACGTCACCCTGCAGATCGAGCAGCCGCTGCTGCGGGTGCAGGGCGTCGGCGACCTGTCGGTCCGCGCCGCCCGCGACTACGCCATCCGCATCTGGATCGATCCGGACAAGGCTGCCGCCCGCAACCTGACCGTGGACGACATCGTCAACTCCCTGCGCAGCCACAATGTGCAGATCTCCGCCGGCAACATTGGCGCGCCGCCGTTCGGCAAGGCGCCGTCGGCCTACCAGCTGCAGGTCGAGGCGGAGGGGCGGCTGGTCACGCCGCAGCAGTTCGCCGACATCATCCTCAAGCGCGACGCCCAGGGCCGGCTGACCCGGGTGTCGGACGTGGCGCGGGTGGAGCTGGGCGCGGCGACCTACACCACCGACGCCTACCTGGGCTACGAGACCAACGGCAAGCCGGACACCGAGCCGGCGGCCGCCATCGGCATCCTGCAGCAACCGGGGACCAACGCCCTGACCGCCGCGCAGGGGGTGATCAAGGAGATGCAGGAGCTCAAGAAGAACTTCCCGCCCGGCCTCGACTACAAGATCATCTACAACCCCACCGACTACATCCAGCAGTCCATCAACGAGGTCTACAAGACCCTGTTCGAAGCCCTGCTGTTGGTGGTCATCGTGGTGATCGTGTTCCTGCAGAGCTGGCGGGCGGCGATCATCCCGATCCTGGCCATTCCGGTATCGCTGATCGGCACCTTCGGGATGATGCTGCTCGCCGGCTTCACCTTGAACAATCTGTCCCTGTTCGGCCTGGTGCTGGCTATCGGCATCGTCGTCGATGACGCCATCGTCGTGGTCGAGAATGTCGAGCGCCATCTCGAACACGGCATGTCCCCCGCCGAGGCGGCCCACACCACCATGGACGAGGTCGGCGGCGCCCTGATCGCCATCGCCCTGGTGCTGGCCTCGGTGTTCGTGCCCGCAGCCTTTATTCCGGGGATTTCCGGCCAGTTCTATCGCCAGTTCGCCCTGACCATCGCCTCGGCCACGGTGATTTCCCTGGTGGTGTCGCTGACCCTGTCTCCGGCGATGGCGGCCTTGATCCTGCGGCCCAAGCGAAAGGCCGGCGATCCGCTCACCGGTCCGGCCTGGACCCACCCCCTCGCCAAGTTCGGCGACGCATTCGACCGCGGCTTCAACCGCCTGGCCGGCGGCTACGGAACCTTGACACGCAAGTTCCTGCGCCTCGCGACCCTGATGATCGTCGTCTATGTGGGCCTGATCCTGATCACCGGTTGGCGCATGGTCGCCACCCCGATCGGCTTCATCCCGCCGCAGGACCAGGGCAATGTGATCATGGCGGTCAATCTGCCGTCGGGGTCGTCGCTCTCGCGGACCGACGCCGTGATCCGCAAGACCATACCCTATGCCCTGAGCGTGCCGGGCATCATCGGCGCTTCCTCCTATGCCGGCGTCGACGCCACCACCCAGACCACCAATTCGGCGTCGGGACAGGCCTATCTGATCGAGAGCCCGTTCGATGATCGGTCCAAGCACCATGTGACGCTGAAGAGCATGATCGCCCAGCTCACCAAGAGCCTGGGGGAGATACCTGACGGCCAGATCCGCATCCTGCCGCCGCCCCCCGTACGGGGGATCGGGACCCAGGGCGGCGTCAAGATGATCGTCGAGGACCGGACCGGCAAGGCGGACTATCGCGAGCTGGAGCAGACGGCCAAGACCCTGGTGGCGGCCTTCAACAAGGACCCGAACGTCAGCGGCGCCTATGCGCCGTTCTCCACCGACACCCCGCGCATCCATGCGGACATCGACCGGACCAAGGCGGAATACTACGGCGTGCAGGACTCCTCGGTGTTCGACACCCTGCAGACCTTCCTGGGGTCCAGCTTCATCAACGATTTCAACTATCTCAACCACACCTACCAGGTGTACGCCCAGGCGGACGCGCCCTTCCGCCAGGACCTGTCCTATATCCAGCGCCTGCAGACCCGCTCCGCCAACGGCGCGATGATGCCGCTGGGCTCCGTGGTCAATCTGACCCGCACCACGGGCCCCTACCGGGTGCTGCGCTATCAGCTTTATCCGTCGGCGGAAATTCAGGCGAGCACGCCGGAAGGCCGCTCCACCGGTCAGACCATGACCGCCATGGAAAAGATCGCCGCCAGGACTCTGCCCAATGGTTATTCCTATGAGTGGACGGAGCTGGCGTTCCAGCAGGCCGCGGCGGGCAACACCGCCGGCCTGGTGTTCGTCCTGGCTGTGGTCCTGGTCTTCCTGCTGCTTGCCGCCCTCTATGAGAGCGTGACCATGCCGCTGGCGGTGATCCTGATCGTGCCCATGTGCCTGCTGGCCGCCATCACCGGGGTCAACATCATGGGGCTGGACAACAACATCCTGACCCAGGTGGGCTTCATCGTGCTGATCGGTCTGGCCGCCAAGAACGCCATCCTGATCGTCGAATTCGCCAGGCAGGGCGAGCTGGAACACGGCCAAAGCCGCGCGGACGCGGCGGCCGAGGCGGCGCAAACCCGGCTCAGGCCCATCCTGATGACCTCCTTCGCCTTCATCCTGGGGGTGGTGCCGCTGGCTTTCGCCCATGGCGCGGGCGCGGAGTTGCGTCAGGCGCTGGGGGTCGCGGTCTTCTTCGGCATGATCGGCGTGACCATCTTCGGCCTCACCTTCACCCCGGTCTTCTACACCGTCACCCGCGCCCTGAGCGATCGGATGCCGCAACCGCCCACGTCAAAGGCAGGCCACGGAAAGGGCGACGCCCCGCCGGAAGATCCCAATGTGGAGCACGTCCTGTGAGCCGGCCGTCCCGCACCCTGCTGATCCTCGCGGCCTCGACCCTGGTGCTTGGCGCCTGCGCGGTTGGTCCCAACTACAAGGCCCCGCCCGCGCCCGAACCGGCGTCCAAGGCCTTTGTCTCGCCGATCGGGTCCTCCGCCACGGCCGATCAGCCGCCCCCCGACTGGTGGCGGCTTTACAAGGACCCGGCGATCGACCCCCTGGTGCAGGAGGCCCTGGTTCACAACAAGAGCCTCGAGGTCGCCGCCGCCAACTTGGCGCAGGCGCGGGGCGCCCTGACCCTGGCCCGCGCGCCGCTGTTTCCCACCAACACCATCAGCGCCGGAGCCCAGTATGGAGTCACCTCCGACTCCCTGCTGATCAGCGAACTGGAACACCAGAAGCCGCCAGGCCCGGGCTGGTTCTATTCCCTGGGTCTCGACGCCTCCTATGAGGTCGACATCTTCGGCCGGGTGCGCCGGGGCGTCCAGGCGGCGAGGGCCGACGTCCAGGCCCAGGCCGCGGCTCTCGACGCCTCGCGCATCAGCGTTGCCGGCGAGACCACCCGCGCCTATCTGAACGCCTGCGCCTACACCCAGGAACTTACGGTGGCGCAGCAGTCGCTGAATGTCGCCACCCAGACCTATGACGTCACCGTGCGCGAGGCCCGCGACGGCGGCGCCTCCGACCTGGACGTCGCCCGCGCCCAGGAGGCGATGGAGCGGGTGCGCGCCACCCTGCCCACCTTTGACGCCAACCGCCGCGTGGCCCTGTTCCAGCTGGCCGTGCTGACCGGCGAGCCGCCCGAGAACATCTCCCAGGCCGCGGACGCCTGTAAAACCCCGCCGCAGCTCACCACCCTGCTGCCGGTAGGTGATCTGGACAGCCTGTTCCGTCGCCGCCCCGACGTGCGCGAGGCCGAGCGTCAGCTGGCCGGCAATGTCGCCCGGATCGGCGTCGCCACCGCCGACCTCTTCCCCACCATCAGCATCGGCGCCAACGCCGGCACCTCGGCGGTGACGCCCTCGGGCCTGTTCCAGTCCAGCAGCTCCACCTATGGAATAGGCCCCCTGCTGAGCTGGACCTTCCCCAACACCCTGGTGGCCCAGGGGCATATCAAGGAGGCTAAGGCGGCCGCGGCCGGCTCCTACGCCAATTTTCAGGGCGTAGTGCTGCAGGCGCTGCAGGATGTGGAAAGCGCCCTGACCACCTATGACGACGAGATCAAGCGCAACGCCGCCCTGGTGCGCGTCCACGATCAGAGCGGCGTGGCGTTCAGGCTGGCGCAGACCCAGTACAACCTGGGCCGGATCGGTTACCTTGATCTCCTGACCGCCCAGAACGACCTGATCAGCGCCGGCGCCGATCTCGCGGCCTCGGACCAGGCGCTGGCGTCAGACCAGGTGACCCTGTTCAAGGCCCTCGGCGGCGGCTGGGAACAGGCCCCGCCCGTGTCAGCGCCGCCCGCGGCCGATTGGACGCGAAAGAAGTAGCCCCTAAGCCTTCGCCGCCGCCGTCAGCTGGTCGGCGTATTGGCCGCCCTTGCGGTAGCGGTAGAGGTAGGTGGGCAGGATGGGCTCCAGCGCGGTCGCGGTGATCTTCAGATCGGCCAGGGTCAGCGCCCCCGGCGCCACCACATTGTCGGCGCGCAGCAGGATGACCTGGTCGGTGGTCAGCGGCGGCGCCAGCGGGAAGGGTTGCAGGGCCATCAGGTCGCCGCCGATCCCGATCAGGCTGGCGATGCCGAACGGAACGGGCGCCAGGAAAGGCTTGCGGCCGATCTCCAGGCACATCCGCTCCATCAGCGCCTTGAAGGTGAAGACGCCGGGTCCGCCCAGCTCATAGGTCTTGCCGGCGGTGTCGGCGTCCAGCAGGCAGGCGGCCACGGCATTGGCCACGTCGCCCACAAACACCGGCTGGAACCTGGTCTCGCCGCCGCCGATCAGCGGCAGCACCGGCGCGGCGCAGGCCATCCGCGCGAAGCGGTTGAAGAAGGCGTCTTCCTGACCGAACACGATGGAGGGACGCAGGATGGTGGTGGACGGCATGACGTCGCGCACAGCCGCCTCGCCCATGGCCTTGGTGCGGGCGTACTTTGACTCGGAGTCCGCATCGGCGCCGATGGCCGAGACATGCACCAGCCGGGTCACGCCCGCCGCCTTGGCCGCCTCGGCCACGGTGCGCGCGCCCATGGCGTGCAGGCTCTGGAATTTCTGACGGCCGCGCTCGTGCATCACCGCGACCAGGTTGACGCATCCTTCCGCGCCGTCGAGCGCGCGCGCCACCGAGGCCGGCATGCGAATATTGGCCTGCACCACCTCGATCTGGCCGACGTCCCCCAGCATGCGCAGCTTGTAGCCCTGGCCGGGATTGCGCACCGCGACGCGAACCCTCAGGCCTCGCTTGGCCAGCGCCCGCACCACCTGGGCGCCGACGAAACCCGAGCCGCCAAAAACGGTCACCAATCCGTGCATCAAAGAGGCTCCATCGCTGGCCGTCACTTGCGAGTCGCATAGACGAGCCTGTGCGTCGGCGCAACGCGCGAGGCGGCGTGGACGCCCCTTGGACGGCTCAGGGATGCGGCGACGGCTCGCGGAGGGCTTTGGAGCCCGGACGGTAGCCGTCGGTGAAGTGCCGGCCCGGAAACTCCAGGGCTCCGGCGATGCGGCCCGCAGCAACCGGGCGGCTTGGAGCGATCAGCGGTTCTTCAGGGTCTCGATCAGCCGGCGCAGGGGCTCGCGGCCGGCGAAGATGAACAGGAAGGCGCCCAGCATGGCGCCCAACAGGGAGTAGATCGCCTCGTTCATCACGCATCCTCGCACTAAGACGGACCTTTTTTGGCGCCCTGCGCGACGCCGGGCCAGCCGACTTATCGCCGCAGCCGCCTGCTCTGCCCTGTCCGGCATCGGTGATTGCGGCGCGGGCGGATCAGGTGATCAATGGCGGCGTTTAGCAGAGCGCGGGCGTCCGCCCTCGGGAGGCCGATATGTATAGCCGCATTATCCTCGCCTACGACGGCACGCGGGAGGGCCGGGCGGCGCTGCGCGAGGGCGCCCTGCTGGCCCGCCGCTGCGGCGCCGAGGTGCATCTGCTGTCCGTCGTGCCCAACGACCAGGGCGTCCAGTTTGCGGAAAGCGTCCAGGGCGGCCCCATCGACCGGCTTGAGGACGTCTACAAGGGGATTCTCAAGGAAGGCCTGGAGCGGCTGCAGGCGCTCGGCTTCACCCCCCAGGCCCGGCTGGTGATCGGCGATCCCGCCGAACAGATCGGTCTTTTCGCCAAGGAGATCGGCGCGGACCTGGTGGTGGTGGGCCACCGTAAGCAGAAGCTGATCCAGCGCTGGTGGTCAGGCTCCTCCGGCGCCTATCTGGTCGACCACCTGGGCTGCAGCCTGCTGATCGGCCGCAACACCATCAGCGACGAGGCCTTCGCGGCGGAGATGAAGACCGAAAAGGTCTAGGCGCCCCGCATCCGCGCGTAGAGGTCGGCGATCCTCGCCACGGCGGTCCGGGCCTCTTCGTGGTCGGGGGTCTCGTTGTCGTCGCCGTAGCCGCGCATGTCGCCGCCGTCGACCATCTGCATGACGACGCCGTCCCGCCGCGGCAGCATGTTCACACCCCTGTAGATGACGCCGTAGTCGACCTCGGGCTGCGGGATCAGCCAGGCGATCTGGCCGCGTACGGGAACGATGGACTCGTCCTTCCACAGGGCGCGGGCGCCATAGCCCGGACAGTTGATCACCACCTTTTCCTTCAAGGCGCCCAGCTCGGCCGGGCTGTGGAACTCGGCCCGTTCGATCCGGCCGCCGGCGAGGCGGAAGTCGGTGAGCAGGGTGTGGCCATAGTCGGCGATGTTGAACATCATCGCCGAAAAGCGCCGCACATAGGGGGTGGGAAACGGGGTCGATCCGATAGGCAACGGCGTCGAGGCCGGGGTGATGTCGCGGATGCGGTCGCCGTATTCGGCGAAGTCCAGCTCGCCGGGGGCGAGGGGACCGGGCGGCGATCGCGGCGCGTCCGACAGAATATAGCGATCGTTCCATTCCACCGGGGAGCCGGGCAGGCCCAGATACCCGCGGTAGGTCTTGAACGAGATCCGCGCCATCTGCTCCCACAGGGCGGCGAATCCCGGCGCGGCCTTGTCGGTCAGGGCGATGCGGGAGTCCGGGGTCCAGCTGCCGGTGGCCCTGGACGACCGGGTCTCCGGCAGCCAGTCGCGAGCGTAGATGGTCACTTGGGCGCCGGCCTTCTGCGCCAAGATGGCCGAGGTCAGGCCCAGGGCGCCGCAGCCCACAACGGCGACCGATTTGGGACTGGAAGCCATGGCCTTCTGCACCGCCAGGGTGCTGGAGCCCCAGGACAGCGACCAGCCGGAGCCGCCGTGGCCATAGTTGTGCACCACCAGGGCGTCGCCCAACTGTTCGGTGTCCAGCCGCGGCCCCGCCGCCCGGAACGGGCGCAGGCAGACGGTGACGTCGAACAATCGGTCCTCGCTAGCGCGGACGGGAGCGAAAGTCCGGGCGAACGATGGACTGGCGCCAGGCTGGGCCAGGCTGGCGCAGCCGCCGAGGCCGACCAGGTTGAGCCCGCCCAGCACCCCAGCGCCCTGGAGCATGCGGCGCCGATCGAGCGGAATGGAAGATCGCATGGTCAGCCTCCAGCATTACGCCGTTTCCGACTACACGACTTCGCTGAGCGCGTCAGGATGAGGGAATTCTTGACCTGGAGTTCCCCCATTCCGGGCCAGATACAGTCAGGCTGAAGGCGCCCATGGCCTTTGCCGCCGCGATGTCCTCGGCGGTGGAAACGCCCCAGGGGCCGACCAGCAGGCCCAGCCGTTCCGCTTCGGCGACCCGCTCTGGGGTCATGTCGCTGAGATGCGGAGACCATTCCATACCGCGGTGCGCCTTGATCGCCTGAAACTCTGAGCCGCCGTGGTCGAGCGGGTCGCATCCGTCCGTCCAGGGCGAGCGGCCATCCGCGCCGCGTTTCACCTGACCGGCCATGGCGTGCGGAATAGTCAGGTGTGCCGTCTTCACGCCTGGCTGGCGCGCCGTGGACAGCCGCAGCACCTGCCAGTCGAAGGCGATGATCTTGGCGTGGTCCAGATAGTCCGCCGCCTCCAGGTCGTCGAACACGGCGGTGGTGATCGTGTCTGGCGCGGGCGCGTCAGTGGAGTCCTGGGGGTCGGTCTTGATCTCCACATAGAGCAGCCGGCGGGGTCCCGGCGCGGCGTTCAGCAGGGTGAGCAGCTCCGTCAAGGTCGGAATGCGAACCCGGTCCATCTGCATCTGATTGGGATAGCGCCGCGCTGTCTTCGACCCCGGCCGCGCGCGGCCAATGTCGTAGCGGCGCAGGTCGTCAAGGCTGAGGGTCTTCAACGCCGGCCCCGCCGCCTCGAGCCAGGCGCCGTCCAGCCGCGTCTGGTCGGCGTGGAGGCGGTAGTCGTGATGCGCCACCACATGGCCGTCCGCGGTGATCTGGACATCGATCTCGATCCCGTCGATGGGCGCGGCGAGACAGTGCTCGGCGCCCTCGAGGGTGTTGGCGGGCCAGGCGCCATAGCCGGTGGCGCCGGCGATGATTAGCGGTTTGGCGTAGGCCATGGCGGCTCCTTCTGGCAGAACTGACCCTATAGAAAAGTCTAGGGAGGAGTCATGACGGTCGAAACCCAGCGTTTTCGCTATGAGGGCGCCGATGGAACCGGCCTGGCCGGCTTCCGCTGGAGCGGGCGGGGCAAACCCAAGGCCGTCATCCAGATCGCCCATGGCGCCGGCGAGCACGCCCTGCGCTACCTGGAGCCCTTCACGCCCATCATCGAGGCCGGCTACCGGGTCTATACCGCCGACCATCGCGGCCACGGCATGACCTCGGGCATGACCCATCTGGGCGATTTCGGGCCTGGCGGCGCGCCGGCGGCCGTGGATGACATGGCGGTGCTGTCCAGGCGCGCGCGGGCCGAGAACCCGGACCTGCCGCTGATCCTGTTCGGCCATTCCATGGGGGCGATGTTCTCCCAGGCCTATGTGCTGGACCAGTCCGACCTGATCGACGCCCTGGTGCTGTCCGGCACGGCCGGGCCGGGGCGGCTGTCCGCCGACGGCCTGAACAGCGGGTTTGGCGCGCCGCGCACCGACTACGACTGGCTGTCACGGGACGAGGCGGAGGTGGACAAATATATCGCCGACCCCTTCTGCGGCATCCGCTTTACGCCGGAGTCGATGGCCTCCTTCATGGCGCTCCGCGAACGCGACATGGGGCCTGCTGCCCTGGCCAAGATCAAGCCCGGCCTGCCCACCTATGTCATGGTCGGCGACGCCGACCCCATCAACGCCAAGCTCGCCCGGCTGACGCCCCTGGTGGACGCCTATCGTGCGGCGGGGCTCAAGGTGGATCTGAAGATCTATCCGGGCGGCCGCCACGAGATGCTGAACGAGACCAACCGCGCCGAGGTGGTCGCCGATCTCAAGGCGTGGCTGGACAGGACGGTGGCGATACTCTGAAGCTGGCCGGCGCGTCGCCTCGCGCTTCGACAAGCTCAGCATGAGGCGATGGATGGGCCGGTGATGCCCGCCCGCCGACGACACCTCATGCTGAGCTTGTCGAAGCATGAGAGCGCCAGAGCAGACTCCGCTGTAGCGCCTGCTCGGTTTTGACGGACTAAGCTGCGCCGCGCCCCTTGGAACCCTCGGCCCATGAAAAAAGGTAAGAGGGTTCTGTTGTGCGCATCCCCGCCGGCCGGCCCCTACCCCCGCAGCTTGCGGGTCAGGGTCTCCAGGTCGTTGGCCAGCACGGGATCGCCCGCCTTCAGTTCCTCGATCCGCCGCACCGCGTGCAGCACGGTGGTGTGGTCGCGGCCGCCGAAGCGCCGGCCGATATCCGGCAGCGAGCGGGTGGTGAGCTGCTTGGCCAGCCACATGGCCGCCTGGCGCGGCCGGGCGATGGCGCGGTTGCGCCGCTCGGAGATCAGGTCCGTCTGCTTCATCCCGTAGTGTTCGGCCGTCGCCTTCTGGATGTCGTCGACGGTGATCCGCTTTTCCCCGCCGCGCAGGTGGGGCCGCAGGATCGCTTGCGCGTCCTCAAGTGAGAGGGTGGCGACGCGCTCGCCGGCGCGGGCCACCAGGGTGTTCAGCGCCCCTTCCAGTTCCCGCACCGAGTCGGTGAACCGGTCGGCGAGGAATTGCAGCACCTCGGGACGGCCGGTGAGGGCGGCCAAGCCCTGCTGGCGGCCCAGCTGGACCAGCTTTTTTTCCAGGATGCCCAGGCGCAGGGTGCGGTCCGCCGGCTCAATGCCGCAGACCAGGCCGGCCTGCAGATGCGAGCGCAGTCGCCCATCCATCTCCGCCAGGTCGCCCGGCGCCCGGTCGGTGGTGAAGACCACCCGGCGGCCGTCCTGGGTGAGGGCGGCCAGGGTGTGGAACAACTCTTCCTGGCTGGACTGTTTGCCGGCGATGAAGTGGACGTCGTCGATCAGCAACAGGTCGGCGGTGCGCAGCTCTTCCTTAAAGGCTGGGCCGGTGCGCTCCATCATCGCCCGCACGAAGCTGGTCAGGAACCGCTCGGCAGTCAGATAGATCACCTTGCGGTGGGGCGCCGTGCGCATGGCCTCCCAGGCGATGGCGTTGAGCAGGTGGGTCTTGCCGAAGCCGTAGGGGCCATGGAAGACCACCGGATTGAAATGGCCGTCGCTCCAGGCCGCCACCCGGCGGGCGACCGCATAGGCGAACTCATTGGCCGGGCCGGGGACGAAGGTGTCGAAGCGGAACCGCTCCTGCAGGCCCGCGGCCCTGGCCAGATCCAGGTCGCCCTTCTCGGCCGTCGTGGCGATCAGGGCGGTTTCATCAACCACCGGCGAGGTGAGCTGGGAGGGCGGGGCGATCGCCAGCAGGGCTTCCGGCGCGGAGGCCGCGGCGTCGCCGTCGAAGTCCACCCGGGCCTTCAGATCCAGCCGGCGGCCCAGGGGATCGAGTTGGCCCCACAGGTCGACAATCCGCCGCCAGGCGTTGCGGCGCACCCAGTCGCGGGCGATCCCGGTCGGCGTGACCAGAACCAGATCCCCGGCGCCGGTCTGGCGAATGCAGGCCTGACCGAGCCACGAGCCAAAGGTGTCGTCGCCCAATTCCCCCTTGAGCGACAGACAGACCTTGGCCCACACCGCCGCCGGCAGGACCACGCCTGCCGCATGGTCAACAGTATGTCCAACGGAGCGGCGCACGCCGGCTCCATAGCCTGTCGCAGTCATTCTTGACCCCTGAACATGTTGTCTAGAGCCCCGCGCCCCCCGTTGCGGTGCAGAAGCTAAAGCGCACAAAACCCCGTCCGGCGAACGTGATCCGTCCGCCGCTGACATTTCATCCGTACTGAGATGGAAGCGTCTTGGATTAACGATAGCCCCCACCCGAGGCCGGTCAACCGGGATTCTCTGCCGCTACGTTTGATATTTTTCTTGACAGTTGGGAGGCCCCTCGCGCGCCTGGGGAAACTGGGATTTGGGTTTCCGACCACGGACCAATTTGCCGCAGTTCCAGCTAGCCATGTTATCCGAACACGAAAAAATCCGCCCAGAAAACCTGAGCGGATTCAATGCGTTACGAAAAAGTCGTTTAGAATTGGGGGTTTAGGCCGCGGCCAGTTTTTTCAGGCGAGCCGCCAGCCGCGACACTTTGCGCGAGCCCGTATTCTTGTGCACGACGCCCTTGGAGACCGCGCGCATCAGCTCGGACTGAGCCTCGATGAAGGCGGTCTTCGCGACCGCCGCATCGCCGCCCACCAGGGCTTCTTCGAACTTGCGAAGGAAGGTCCGCACGCGCGAGCGGCGCGACTTGTTCACTTCAGTGCGGCGGGCGATCTTGCGGATCGATTTCTTGGCGCCGGGGTTGTTGGCCATCTTGCGTTCTTGCCTTCAATACCGATAGCCGCCGAAAGCCCGTTCCGGCGGGAAAATTGAGAGAGCGGGCATATACGGGAAGGGGATGGCGGGGTCAATGCGTGGCGAGGGAGAGTCGGCGTTTGATGCACCGGCGCTGGCCTCGCCCTTCGACAGGCTGAGGGTGAGGCGAATGAGGAATCCGTGAAACCCAACCCCTCCCGCCCATAAACCCACCTCATGCTGAGCTTGTCGAAGCATGAGAGAACCGAGTCCGTTTTAGCCAAGCATCGCCCGTGATGCTGGCTCACCCCACGCGGCGAGGCCAAAGGCCCCGTCCTTGACTGCGACGAGCGCCAGAGCAGACTCCGCATCCAGGACTTAAGGGGGACTTTAGGTCGAGCCGACCGGCTTCGGGTCTGAGAGCGGGGCACCGGGCCAGGCTATGCGAGCTGTGACCAGGACGAACACCATGAACGCGACCTGCAAGGCCACCTGCCAATAGTCCAGCGGGTGAAACGGAGCCGGATGGGCGTGCAGGTCGATCGCTGCGAACAGGATGTTGTGCACAACGTCGGCGACGATAATGACCACCGTCAAGATCACGCCCCGCCGAGGCCTGAAGAATAACAGGGCTGCGGCCAGAGGGTCGGCCACCGTAAGCCCCGTCCAGAAGATCACGGTCGCCAAAGGCGATCCGCCGTAGTTCCAAAAGACGCCGTGAAGAACAAGCACGGAGGCATGGTCGAGCGTCGCGGCGAGCAGACAGATTGCATAGATGACGCGGATCAGACGACCTGACCGGTCGGCGGGTTGGTCGGCCACCGCTACCGCCCTTTAAACGCCGGCTTCCGCTTCTCAATGAACGCGGCCATGCCTTCCTTCTGGTCCTCGAAGGCGAACAGGGAGTGGAACAGGCGCCGTTCCAGCTTCATGCCCTGGGCCAGGGGGGTTTCGTAGGCGGCGTTGACCATCTCCTTGGTCAGCATCACGGCGTTCAGGGACATGGAGCCGATGGTCTTGGCGGCCGCCAGGGCCTCGTCGATCAGCTTGTCGGCGGGGACAACCCGGCTGACCAGGCCGACGCGCTCGGCCTCGGCGGCGTCCATCATCCGGCCCGTCAGCACCATGTCCATGGCCTTGGCCTTGCCGATGAAGCGGGTCAGGCGCTGGGTCCCGCCCGCGCCGGGGGAGACGCCGATGGTGATCTCCGGCTGGCCGAACTTGGCGGTCTCGGCGGCGATGATGAAGTCGCACATCATGGCCAGCTCGCAGCCGCCGCCCAGGGCGTAGCCGGCGACGGCGGCGACGATCGGCTTGCGGATCTGCGAGGCCTTTTCCCAGTTCCGGGTGATGAAGTCCTCGCCATAGACATCGGCGTAGGACTTGGTGGCCATCTCCTTGATGTCGGCGCCGGCGGCGAAGGCGCGCTCGGAGCCGGTCAGGACGATGCAGTGAATGGCGGCGTCGTGCTCAGCCTCGTCCAGGGCCGCGCTCAGTTCCGCCATCAGCTGGGCGTTGAGGGCGTTCAGGGCCTGGGGCCGGTTCAAGCGGATCAGCCGCGTCGTCTCGTAGGTCTCGACGATCAGGGTCTCATAGCTGCTCATGACGGTCCTCTAGCGCGGCGCGGATTGAATCTATGGTCCATCAACCCGAAACCCGTCCTTGCGCAAGAGGGCGACCACCGAGTCCGGCCCGACCAGGTGGCCGGCGCCGACGACCATGACGGCTTCGCCCTGGCCCGCCAGCCGTTGTTCGATGCGGGGGATCCAGCGCTTGTTCCGGTCGGCCACCAGGGCGCGGTATTCGCCGGGGGCTTCCTTCATCATCGGCTCGATCGCCTCCTTGCGCAGGGCCTTGACGTCCCCCGCCAGCCAGGCGTCGACCAGCCGCTTGTAGAGGGCCGGCCCGGTCTGAACCTCGCCCATGGTTTCGCGCAGGGAATCGATCTGGTCCTTGTCCGGGACGTCGGCCAGGAAGCCGATCTGTTCGACCACCCCCTCGAAGGCCTGACGGGGCAGCGTCGGATTGGCGGCCGAAAGGGTCTGTTCAACGCCGCTGTCCGCCTGGGCGTCGGCCAGCTTGTAGCTGGCCACCGACAGGGCCAAGTCCGCGTACCAGGGCCGCAGGCGGTCCAGCAGGGGCATGGGCAGGCCGCAGATCTTCGCCGCCGCCGCCAGCCGCTCGCGATCGGCGGGGGTGAGTTCGGCGCTCAGGGTCTGACCCTCGGGCAGCAGGCCCCGCTTGATGGCATATTGCTGCGCGCCGAGGGCCGAGGACTTGTCGATGGGAATCTCGAACCACAGGTCGTTGGCCTGGGCCAGGGCCGCCTTCAGCGCCGGCGGCTCCCAGTCGATCCCCGGCGCCAGCAGATGCACCGAGCCGAACAGGACGACGGTGGCGTGGGGGCCATGGACGATCCAGACCGGCGGCTGAGCCCTGGCGGGCGCGGCGGCCAGGGCAGCGCAGGCGAGGACGGCGAGGCCGAGGGAACGGAGGAAGCGGGTCATATGGAGCCCTGATCGACAAACGAGTGGATGGTTAAGTGCGTGCTTCGACGCGCGCCCTTTGGGCGCGGCTCAGCATGACGTAGATTTTTGAGCCCAACCCAACCACGTCATCCTGAGCCGGACGCGAAGCGGCCGCGTCGAAGGGCGCACACGACCTCGGCGGCGGCCGACCCCTCATCGCTGGCACACGGGGCAGAAGAAGGTTGAGCGGCCGCCCTGGACGATGCGGGCGATCACGCCGCCACAGCCCGGCTTCAGGCAGGGCTCACCCTCGCGGCCATAGACCTTGAACCGGTGCTGGAAATAGCCCAGCGCGCCATCGGCCGCCGCATAGTCGCGCAGGGTCGACCCGCCGACCTCGATCGCCTCGGCCAGGACCAGGCGGATGACCTCGATCAGGGTTGTGAGGTCCTTGGGCTTCAGCGACCCGGCGGCGCGCTCGGGGGTGATCCCGGCGCGGTGCAGGGCTTCGCAGACATAGATGTTGCCCAGGCCCGCGACCACGCGCTGATCCAGCAGGGTCGCCTTGACGCTCTGCTTGCGGCGGGCGAATTCGGCCTTCAGGTGGGCGGCGGTGAAATCCTCGCCCAGGGGCTCGGGGCCCAGGCCCTTGAACCAGGGATGCTCTGCCAGGGCGTCCTCGGCGATCAGGTCCATGTAGCCGAACCGGCGCGGGTCGAAATAGGTCACCGTCTCCCCGTGCTCGGTGTGGAACAGGACGTGGGCGTGTTTTTCATCGACGGAGGTCGCGTACTCGAACTCGCCGGGCCTTTGCCTGGCCTTGGCGCTGGCGATCTCGAACCGGCCGGACATGCCCAGGTGCATCACCAGCACATCGCCCCGGTCCAGGGGCGCCAGCAGATATTTGGCCCGCCGGCTTATGACGCCAATCCGCGCGCCGGTGAGCCGCTGCACGAACCCGTCCGGCAGGGCGAACCGCAGGTCCGGCCGCCGCGCCTCCACCCGAACCAGCCGCGCGCCGTCCAGCACGGGCGCAAGCCCCCGGCGGACGGTCTCGACTTCGGGCAATTCAGGCATGGGGCGTGGGTAACATGGTTTGCCCAGATTGGGAGGCCGGTGTGGCGGATAGAGGGTTTTCACCGCTAAGGCGCAAAGGACGCGAAGGCGGGCTTTGCCCGCATTAAACCCGTCGAGAGCAGGGCAGGCTGGCCGCGCTTCGCCGCCTTTGCGTCTTAGCGCCTTGGCGTCCAACCTAGGAAAACACCTGCCTCCTCAAACCCAAGCCGCTTAAGCGGATGACGCAAGGCGGGCTTGCGGCTAAGAGGCGTGCTCATGAGCGGACCTGGCGCGACTTTCGGCTTTCGTGACGTGGACCCGGCGGAGAAGCCGGGGCTGGTGCGCGGGGTATTCGACCGAGTGGCCGGCCGCTACGACCTGATGAACGACCTGATGAGCGCCGGGGTCCACCGCCTGTGGAAGGACGCCGTCGCTGCGCGGCTGAACCCGCAACCCGGTGAGACCATCGTCGACTGCGCCGGCGGCACCGGGGACATGGCCCGTCGCTTCGCCAAGATGGCCCGAGGCGCCCAGCTGCGCCGGGGCGGCGACGACGCCACGGTGATCGTGGTCGACTACAACGCCGAGATGATCGCCGCCGGCCGGACGCGCGACTATCCGCCCGAGATCGTCTGGAGCGTCGGCGACGCCCAGAAACTGCCCCTGCCCGACGCCTGCGCCGACGCCTATTCCATCGCCTTCGGCATCCGCAATGTCACCGACATCTCGGCGGCGCTGCGCGAAGCCCGCCGGGTGCTGAAGCCTGGCGGGCGGTTCGTCTGCCTGGAATTCTCCCGGCCGACCACCGAGGCCCTGCGCAACGCCTATGACGCCTACTCCTTCAAGGTCATCCCGCAGATCGGCGAATGGGTGGCCAAGGACCGGGAGTCCTACCAGTATCTGGTGGAGAGCATCCGCCGGTTTCCGGATCAGGCGGCGTTCGCGGCGCTCATGCGCGGCGCCGGGTTCGACAATGTGACCTGGTCCAACTTCACCGGCGGCGTCGCCGCCCTGCACCAGGGCTGGGCGCTTCGCCGGACATGAGCGATGTCGCGGCCGCCGGCCGGCTGATCCGATCCTGCTGGGTCCTGCTGCGGGCCGACGTGCTGATCCCGCGCGAGGTCGACCCGATCCTGCCGCCGTCGGTCAGAGCCATCGCCCGGACCTTGCGCCTGTTCGCCGGCCCCGCCTCCCGCGATGGCCGCCCGGGTCAGCGGCTGGCCAGGGCGTTCGAGCACCTGGGCCCCGCCACCATCAAGCTCGGCCAGGTGCTGTCCACCCGCGCCGACATCTTCGGCCGCCAGTTCGCCGACGACCTGGGCCGGCTGAAGGACCAGCTGCCCCCCTTCCCCACCGCGGTCGCCAAGGCGACCATCGCCGACACCCTCGGACAGCCGGTGGAGTCCCTGTTTACGGAATTCAGCGAGGCGCCCATCGGTGCGGCATCGCTGGCCCAGGCGCATTCGGCGCGGCTGGCGGATGGCCGCAAGGTTGCGGTCAAGGTGCTGCGGCCGGGGGTCGAGCGGCGGGTGGCCCAGGATCTGGAGATGCTGGCCCTGGCGGCGCGGCTGACCGAACGCTTCGTCGAGCCCGCGCGCCGGCTTGAACCTGTTGGCGCCATCGCCACCGTGGCCCGGTCGATGACCCTGGAGCTGGACCTGCGCCTGGAAGCCGCCGGCGCCAGCGAGCTGCGCGAAATCATGGCCGAAGACCAGTTCATGCAGGCGCCCCGGATCGTCTGGCCCGGCGTCGGCAAACGCGCCCTGACCATCGAATGGGCGCAAGGGATGGCCCTGTCGGATCCCGCCGCCCTGGACCAGCCGGGCATCGACCATCGCGGTCTGGCCGACAACCTGGTCCGCGCCTTCCTGGCCCAGGCGTTGGATCACGGGGTCTTTCACGCCGACCTGCATGAGGGCAATCTGTTCGTCAGCGCGCCGGCCACGATCACGGCGGTGGACTTCGGCATCATCGGCCGGCTGGACGCGGTGGCGCGGCGACACCTGGCCGAGATCCTGTGGGGTTTTCTGCAGCGGGACTATGTCCGCGTGGCCAAGGCCCATTTCGACGCCGGCTATGTGCCCGCCCACCATTCCCTGGCCGCCTTCGCCCAGGCCCTGCGCGCGGTAGGCGAGCCCGCCATCGGCCGGGCCTCGGCCGAGGTGTCCATGGGCCGGCTGCTGGGCCTGCTGTTCGAGATCACCGCCATCTTCGACATGCGGCTGCGGCCCGAGCTGGTGCTTTTGCAGAAGACCATGGTCACGGTGGAAGGGGTCGCGCGGCGGATCGACCCCACCCACAATCTCTGGGCCTCGGCGGAGCCGGTGGTGAAGCGCTGGATCACCCGCGAACTCTCGCCCGTCACCCGCGCCCGCGAACTGGCCGAGGACGGCGCCCGCATCGTCAAAGCCCTGGCCAAGCTGGTCGACCCGCCGCCTCAGCCGGTGGTGATCGTCGAACGCGCGCCAACCCGGCTGATCTGGTTCGCTATCGGCGCCGCTGTGGCGGGGGTTGCCTTCCTGGCGATGACCTACCTGCGGCGTTGAAGAAGAATTTAACCGCTAAGGACGCGAAGAACGCCAAGGAAGGCGCGAAGCGCGAGTCAGTCGGTGAGCCCGTCGGCGCCGCTTTGCGCGCGGGCAAAGCCCGCCTTCGCGTTCTTCGCGTTAAACCTTCGCCCCTATCGCCGCCCGCCCCAGAAGCCGACGATCTTCTTTACCTCGGCGACCACCGGATCGGCCACGGAGCGGGCCTTTTCGACTCCGCCGTCGAACACGCGGTCGATTTCGGCCGGGTCGCTCATCAGCCGGCGCATCTCATCGCCGATGGGGGCGATGACCGCGGCCATCAGGTCGGCCAGCTTCGGCTTGAAGACGCCAAAGCCCTGGCCGCCGTATTCGCGCAGCACGTCGGCCTTGCTGACCTCGGACAGGGCCGCGTAGAGGCCCACCAGATTGTCGGCCTCGGGGCGGTCCGTGAGGCCATCCAGGGTTTCCGGCAGCGGCTCGGCGTCGGTGCGGGCCTTGCGGATCTTGCCGACGATGGCGTCGGCGTCGTCCAGCAGGTTGATGCGGGAATAGTCCGACGGGTCGGACTTGGACATCTTCGCCTTGCCGTCGCGCAGGGACATGATCCGGGCGCCCGGCCCCTCGATCACCGGCTCGATCAGGGCGAAGAAGCCCGGGGCGTCGAAGTCATGGTTGAACTTGCCGGCGATGTCGCGGGTCAGCTCCAGATGTTGCTTCTGATCCTCGCCCACCGGCACGTGGGTGGCCTTGTAGACCAGGATGTCGGCGGCCTGGAGGACGGGGTAGGTGTAGAGGCCGACGCTTTCGCGCTCCTTGTGCTTGCCTGCCTTGTCCTTGAACTGGGTCATCCGGTCGAGCCAGCCCAGCCGGGCGACGCAGTTGAAGATCCAGGCCAGCTCCGCGTGCGCCGGCACCGCCGACTGCGGGAAGATCACCGCCTTCTTTGGATCCAGCCCCGAGGCCATGTAGGCGGCGGCGATCTCGCGGGTCTGCGAGATCAGCACATTGGGGTCCTGCCAGACGGTGATGGCGTGCAGGTCGGCGACGAAGATGAAGCAGTCCATCTCGTCCTGCAGGCGGTTGAACTTCTTCAGCGCGCCCAGGTAGTTGCCCAGGTGCAGCGAGCCGGACGCCTGGACGCCGGAGACCACGCGAGGGGGACCCGCGTAGGGGGTGGGGGATTGATCGGTCATGTTGAAGCTTTTGGCTGAGAGCGGCGATGCGGCCAAGCGGTATCGCGTCCGCCTGGAGAGCGAAATCTAGGCGAAGCCTTCACGCCATCGCGGGCAGGTATGCAGGACCGTGCGCATGGCCGATCTGGTAGCGCGATGTGGCGAGGTGGGCAAGGCGGAGTCCCGCTACCGCCGCCGCAATCCCCGAATTTCCGCCAACGTCAGCCCGCCCGACCCCAGCAGCAAGACCGGGTAGACCAAGGCCGCGAGCGCCGTCACTGAAAGGATCGCCAACTCCTTGGCGCCGACGGCGCGGATCAGGTGGATGTGGCTAAACAGACCCTGGATAAACGGCCGGTAGTGGGACGCCGCCGCCAGCAGGCCGCCGAGCACGGCGCTGGCCAGGACGATGCGCGCAAACCTGGACCAGGCCTTGGCGCTGGGGCGGTAGAACCTTCGCCGGCCCAGGGCGATCAGCAGCATGGTGACGTTGATCCAGGAAGCCAGGCTGGTGGCCATGGCGATCCCCGCGACCCCGACCAGATTGAACAGGGTGAAGCCGGCGACGACATTGATCACCACGGAAATCACCGCGAAGTTCATCGGCGTGCGGGTGTCCTGCCGCGCAAAGAAGGCGCGGGACAGCAGGGCCGTCAGGGTGAAGGCCGGCACGCCCCAGCCGTACTGCTGCAGCGCCATGGCGGTCTGGTGAGCGTCAAAGCTGTGGAACTGGCCACGGGTATAGAGGCCGTCGATCAGGAAAAACGGCATCGCCAGCAGAGCCGTGGCGGCCGGGATGGTCAGGGCCATGGAGAAGGTGATGGCCTGGTCCATGGTCTCGTTGGCGCCCACTTCGTCCCCGGCGTGGACCGCGCGAGAAAGCCGGGGCAGCAGGGCGACGCCGACGGAGATGGCGATCACCTGGGGCAGCAGATAGAGCCGGTCGCAGACCGAAAGCCAGGTCTTGGCGCCGTTCACATGGCTGACCAGGAACTGGGAGACAAAGACGTTGATCTGGCTGACGCTGGCGGCGAAGGCGCCGGGCAGGGCCAGGGCGACCAGGGCGCGGATTTCCGGCGTCAGGCGCGGCAGCCGCCAGTTCACGTTCGCGCCCGACTTGCGCACCCCCCACCAAAGCAGACCAGCCTGGGTGACGCCCGCGAGAATGACCCCGACGGAAGCGGCCATGGCTGCGGCCGTGGGGCTGTGGGTCGGCAGCACGGCGACCAGAGTCCAGATGTTGAGCAGGATCGGCGCCGCCGCGGACAGGATGAAGCGGTTGCGGGCGTTCAGCACCCCCGCAAGGTGGGCGTAGATCGCCATGCAGGGCAGGTAGGGCATGGTGATCATCAT
>Ga0302314_10004179_pt1 | contig 26574 bp, 27 predicted proteins | sample III_Palsa_N2_3_FD_200533 | JGI IMG/M metagenome (GOLD analysis project Ga0302314, IMG submission 200533) | Peat permafrost microbial communities from Stordalen Mire near Abisko, Sweden - III_Palsa_N2_3 | ecosystem: Environmental > Terrestrial > Soil > Palsa > Peat permafrost | place: Sweden...
ACCACAGACCAAACAGCAAGCCGATCAGCATCCGTCGCTTCTCTGAGTGGTCCTGGCACGGTGTTGCCGCGCCGTCGTAGTGGCGCGAAAATGGTCCGTGACGGGGAGGGGGCCGCACGCTCTCGGAACGGGCCTATTTTCCGATGAGCCGGCCCGCCGGAGGCGTCGTTGACGTTGACTTGCGGACACGAAACCTCACGTCAGGAGCCGACGCCACGTCACATACAGGCCAGGGTACGTGTGAGAAGTAGTGCCCGAGGAACGTAGGGCTAGCCCTACGAGGGCCGACCGCACGTGGGAAAACGGCAGCTCAAGTGCATGTCTTGGCGAAAGGCTGACAGGGGTTTGCCGTGTAGAGAGCAAGGGCTCTGAAGGACAGAGTGCTTACTCACCGTCGTGGATCGTCTGAACCTCTCGACGACGCGGTGCGCTGGGGGTATTGTGGCCGCGCGCTCCTCATGAATATCGAAGTTGGGCGTGCGGTGGTGGCCGCAATCATGATCCCGGGCGCTGCGCCCGGCCTGAGGCACTTGCGCGAGGCGATACTCCCGGCGTGCGCGCCGGTATTTGACCATCCGTGTGGGGGAGTAGCGACGTGCCCGGAATGCAGATGCAGGGTTCGGAGGGTGGGCCGTTCACTATCGGCCTCGCCTATGTGATGTCGTGTGTGGGCTGCGCCCTCGGCCTGGCGGCCATGGCTCGGGCCCGCTCCGCGAAGGGCCCGGCCCGTGAACGCTGGCTGGCGCTGGGCGCCGTGGCCATCGGAGGTACCGGGATCTGGGTCATGCACTTCATCGCCATGTTGGGATACTCGCTTCCCAACGTCCAGATCAGATACAACCTGCCGATCACGATCGCGAGCCTGCTCGTGGCCGTCGCCGTGGTCTGGTTCGGGCTGCGCTTCACCATGGCCGGCGGACGCAGTATCAGTTCCGTGATTCCGGGTGGCGTGGTCACCGGCATCGGGGTCGCCGGCATGCACTATCTGGGCATGGCCGCCATGGACGTTTCAGCCTCCGTGCACTATCGACTCTGGGTCGTGGCGCTCTCCCTGCTGATCGCCGTGACTGCGGCGACGGTCGCCCTCTGGTTCGCGGCGAACCTCGATTCCGTGGCCGCGATACTCGGCGCCGCGATGGTCATGGGCGTGGCGGTATGCGGGATGCACTACACCGGGATGGCCGCCATGATCGTGACGGCATCTTCGTCCACGAACACCGCGGGCCTCACCTCGACCCAGCTTCTCGGCCCCCTCGCGGTCGTCGTCAGCATCTCGACCTTCGCGATCCTGCTGACGATCGGCCTGAGCCCAAGCGCGCAGGAGATCGAGCGGGAGGCCGGAATCAGGGAGAACCTTCGCAAGCTCGACGCGATGCGCGACGGGTTCTAGGGCGAGGTAGCACAGCATCTTACTGGCTCTTGATGTGGCCCTTCATCTCCTCGAGCCTCGTCAGCACCGGGTAACCGGAGACGCTCAGGGCATTGCCGTGGCCGGTCTCGTGGATGTCGAAGACGGACTGTATGGCCGCGTAGAAGCCCTGCACGTCAAGGGTTTGGTTTACTGCGCGCTTCGCCTGGCGTAGCGCGAAGGGGTGCATCTGGGCGATCTGCTTGGCGAGTTCCATCGTCGCGGTGTCGAGGTCTTCCAGCGGGACCACGCGGTTGACCATGCCGACTTTCTCTGCCTCTTCGGCGGTTACGGCGCGGCCGGTGAACAGGATCTCCTTGGCCTTGCGGGCACCTAGCTCCCAGGTGTGGCCGTGGTACTCCACGCCGCCGATGCCCATGCGCACGACCGGGTCGGAGAACAGGGCGTTCTCCGCGGCCACGATGAGGTCGCAGGGCCAGCACAGCATCAGGCCGCCGGCGATGCACCTGCCCTGCACGGCGGCGATGGAGGGCTTGGGGGTGTTGCGCCAGCGCAGCGTGTACTCCAGGTACCGGCGCGCCTCGGCGTTGTAGATCCACTCCAGGGTGATCTCGTTCGGGGCGGGCCAGCGGTCGTTGAGGTCGTGGCCGGAGGAGAAGTGCTTGCCGTTGCCCTTGAGCACGATCACGCGCACGTCCTCGTCGGACGCGGCCCTCGCCCAGGCCGCGTCCAGGGCGTCCAGGAGTTCCGAGCTCTGGGCGTTGGCGACCTCAGGGCGGTTCAGGGTGATGACGGCCACGCGCTCGTCGACCTCGTAGAGGATCTGGTCCATGGTTGAGAATCCTTAGCGGGGCAGGCCGAGGATGCGCTCGGCGACGATGTTGCGCTGGATCTCGGAGGTGCCGCCGGCGATGGTCCCCGCGAAGGTGCGCACGTACCGCTCGAACCAGCTGGCGGAGAAGTTCTCGTTGTTCATGTGGTTGTACGGGGCGGTCGAGGCCGGATGGACCAGACTCTCGAGCCCCTGCTCCTCGAGCGCGTGCAGGGAGGCGTTCTGCACGGCCTCCGAGCCGAGGAGCTTGAGCATCGACACCTCGACGTCGGGGCGCTGGCCGGCGAGCTGGCGGTAGCCGAGCAGCTTGAGGGCCTGCACGTCCATCATCAGCGTCGCGTACCACTCCTCTTCGCTGGGCGCGTCCCCCAGCAGGTCCTCGAGCCGTTCGGCGTAGCTGAGCCAGAGCATCGTCCGCTCATGGCCGAGCGAGCCGTTCGCCACTTTCCAGCCCTCGTGCAGCGGGCCGACGAGGTTCTCCCGGGGCACGACGACGTCGGTGAAGAAGACCTCGTTGAAGTCCAGGTCGTCTTCCGCCGCGATCGAGCCGAAGGGTCGGCGGACGACGCCCTCGGTGTCGGTCGGGATGAGCAGGACGCTGATTCCCTGGTGCTTGGGCGCGTCCGGGTCGGTGCGCACGAAGGTGAGCAGCACGTCGGCGTCGTGCGCGCCGGATGTCCACACCTTCTGGCCGTTGACGACGAAGTGGTCCCCTGCTTCGCTCAGCACTGCGCGGGTACGCAGCCCGGCCAGGTCGGAGCCCGCGCCCGGCTCGCTCATGCCGAGGGCCGCGGTGATCTCCGCGCGCAGGATCGGGACCGCCCAGCGCCGCTTCTGCTCCGCGGTGCCGAAAGACAACAGCGAGGCCGCGATGATGCCGAGCCCCTGCGGGTTGAAGCTGTGGTAGATCCGCCGCCGGGAGAGCTCCTCGAGGTGCGCGAACTGCTGCTGCAGGCTCGCGTTGCGCCCGCCGTACTCGGGCGGGTTCGCGGGCAGCAGCCAGCCGGCCTCGAACAGCGTCCGCTGCCAGCGCCGCGCCCACTCGGGGATGTCAGCGCTCGACTTGGGGCGCGGCAGGGCCTCCGCCTCGCTCGGCAGGTTGGCGTCCAAGTACGCGGAGAACTCCGCGCGGAACTCCTCGACCGCGGGATCATCGGTCAGTCTCATGCCAGCAGAGCCCTTCTGTGGACGGACGCGGTGCCCAGCAGCAGATCTCCCGCCTTGGCCCGCTTCAGGTGCACCTGCAGCTCGTTCTCCCAGGTGAAGCCCATGGCTCCGAACAGCTGCAGGCCGTGTTGGAAGACCAGGCGCTGGCACTCGCCGGCGGCGGCCTTCGCCATCACGGACGCCCGGTGGCCGCGCGGATCCTCCTCCGCGAGGGTCAGCGCGGCGAAGTAAGCCAGAGCCTTGGCACGCTCGATCGCGACATACATGTCCGCGGCCTTGTGCTTGACGGCCTGGAAAGAGCCGACCGGCTTGCCGAACTGCACCCGCTGCTTCACGTGCGTGACTACGAGGTCGAGGATGCGGCGGCAGCTGCCGACCGTGGAGACCGCCAGGCCCATCAGCGCGAGGTCCGGGATCCCGGCAACGAGGTCGGGCCGGGCGACGTGGGCCACGTGCAGAGTCGGGTCGAAGATGCTCACCCGCTCCGCCGCGAAGTCAGCGCCGTCCACGACGACGACGCCGTCCTTGGTGAGGATCGCGACCTCGTCGGCCCGGTCGGCGTCGAGCACGAACCGGCCCGTTCCGTCGCACACACCCGTCCCCGAGCTCCGGGGCAGTCGGCCGGCCAGCGGAGTGAACCAGGTGGCCGTGGCGAGGAAGGGAGTCGGATCCGCCGCGTACCCCAGTTCCTCCAGCACGATCGCCAGCTCGATCGGAGGGGCCTCCAGCCACCCCAGCTCGAGATACGTCGCCCAGAGCTTGTCCTCGGGCAGCGCCTGGATCTTGGCCACAGTCCTTCGGACCAGCTGTTGGAACATCAGCTGGTCCTTGTCGAACTCGAACTCCACGGGCGTCCTCCGCACGGGTCGTTGCGATCGAGCGACGGCCGGGGTCGGGGCCGCTGGCGATGAGAATAGCATTTCCGAAACACGATAGTAAGACTCTCGGAAACTGCAGAGAGGCCTTCGGTAGGGAGCCCCGATTGCTTATCGCTGAGGTGGAGTATCATTCTTCCTGTGACCGACGCCCTCACCGAACCCGCCTGGCGCCAGCGCGCCGTCGAGCGATCCACCCGTGCGGCCAAGCAGCGCGCCGAACAGCGCGTGCAGGTCTTCCTCGACTCCGCGCAGGCGCTGCTCGCCGAGCGCGGAACGACGGAGTTCACGGTCCAGGAGGTCGTCGACCGCTCGAAGCAGTCGCTGCGCAGCTTCTATCAGCACTTCGACGGCAAGCACGAACTGCTGCTCGCCCTTTTCGAGGACGCGCTGTCCTCCTCGGCCGCCGAGATCGGCGAGCTGGTCTCCGCCGAGAGCGATCCGCTCAGCGCGCTGCACCTCGCCGTGCAGCGGCTCTACGACCAGTCGCACCAGGATCCCGGTGAACGGCGTCCGCTGTTCAGCGACTTCGCCCTGCAGCTGATGATCAAGCATCCCGCGCAGGTGGCGACAGCTCATCTGCCGCTGCTCGCGGTGTTCACCGAGCTCGTCGAGCGGGCCGCCGAGGCCGGCGCGATCCCGCCGGGCAAGCCGCGCCGCCGGGCCTCCCTGGTCATGCAGACCGTCATGTTCACCGCGCAGTCGCCCGCGGTCCCGGTGGGCAGCCACGCCACGCCGGTCACCGCCGAGGAGATCTGGCAGTTCTGCCTCAGCGGCATCTCGGCCAGTTCTCCCGCGCTGCAGGGTCCTGACGCGGCCGAATAACGGCCGGGCGGATCACGGCGGTCACCGCGTGAAGCGGACGAGTGCTTCCTGCGCGTAGGAGGCGACCAGCGCGCCGTCGCCGGTCAGTACGTCGCCTCGGCCGAAGCTGCGGCCGTGCGCGAGTATCGGACCGTGCTGGCGTAGCAGGAGCCAGTCATCCGTGCGCAGCGGCCGGTGGAACCAGACGCTGTGCGAGGTCACCGCCGAGGTGAACGCCGTTCCCGCGTCATGTTGGCAGACGCCCTCGACGGCACGCAGCGCGGTCCCGATGAGTGTGAGGTCGGTCGCGTACGCGGTCAGCGCGGGGGCCAACGCAGGATCGACCTCCGGCGTGCGCAGCCAGAGTTCGTACTCGGGCGGGGCCACGTCGCGGGAGTCGAGATCGTCGGTCGAGCGAGTATCCCAGGGAAGTAAATCTTGGGTTACGCGGTGGGTCTCGTCGGGCACGGTCGGAACCTTGACGACCCTCTGGTAGTCAGGCCCTTCCTCCACCTTGTGTAAGGACACTGAGGCGGTGGCCAGCACGCCCTTCTGCTGGCGCGCGGTGATCGTCAGCGTCGCGAACGTGCCGCCTTCATGGACGCGGGTGACGTCGTAGACCACCCGCTCGTCCGCCTGGCCCGCACGCGGGAAAAGGGCATGCAGGGACTTGATTCCCTTGTCCGGGCAGGCGAGGCGCGCGGCCTGGACGAACTGGGCGAGCAGCTGTCCGCCGAACAGCCGGTGGTAGTCGAGCGGCAGGTTCTCGCCCACGTAGCGCGCGGCGGCGGCGTCCTCCCGTAGGTCCAGGCAGGCGAGAAGGTCTTTCCAGAGGACTGTCACGGATGCTCCCGGTACGGGCCGACGAAGTCGAAGATCACAGGTTGATAAGGCGCGGCGCCGAGCGGGTCTCCAGCAGGACCGCCCCCGCCTCGCGGGTCAGCTCGCGTGCGCTGCCGAGCAGGCCGTCGAGCACCAGGGCGCGCCGGACGTGCCGGTGCAGCCCGTGCTCGGCGGTGAAGCCCGTCCCGCCGAGGACCTGCTGGCAGTGCCGCGCCGCGGTCAGCGCGGCCTGTGCGGCCGCGGCCTTGGCCAGCAGCGCGCCGAGGTCGTCGTGCGCGGCGACGAGCGTCGCCTCGGCGCCGTCGAGGGCGACGAGGGTCTCGGCGAGCCGGTGCCGGACGGCCTGGAAGGAGGCGAGCGGGCGGCCGAACTGGAGCCGCTCCAGCGCGTGCGTCCTGGCCAGATCGAGCATGGTCCGCCCGATACCGAGCAGCCACCAGCCCAGGGCCACCCGGCCCGCCGCGAGCGGAACCGGCTCACCCGCGGCGACCTGACGCAGCGGCAGATCGCCGTCCAGCGCGGTGCTCGGCCCGTCGACAAGGTCTCGCCGGTCCCAGACGACCCAGGACCCGCCGGCGTAGGGCAGCGGCACGGTACCGCCGAGGTCACGACCCGCCGCGTCGAGCACCACGTCGTTGATCAGTGGCGCGTGCGAACCGGTCCAGCCCAGCAGCTCGAAGACCGTGGGGACGGCGACGTCCGGCAGTTCGGTGAGCAGTTCCGTCCAGCCGAACTCGGCCATGGCCCGGTCCAGCGCGTCGCCCTTGGTGCTGTCCATCATCGCGGTCAGCGCGTCGGTGAGCGCGCGGCGCTCGGCGGCGTCCATGGTCATTCCTTCCCCAGGTCGAGCTGCCGACGGGCGATGATGTTGCGCTGGATCTCGGCCGTGCCGCCGTAGATGGTCGCCGCCCGCGAGTACAGGTATTCCGTCCGCCACGGCGTCTGCGCCAACTCCATTACGCCGGGCAGCAGGTCCCTGGCCGTGTCGAAGAGCTGTTGTTCGGCCGTGGCGAGCAGCACCTTGTCCACCGACGTCTCCGGTCCGAGCTTGCCCCCGGCGGCCAGCCGCTGCTGGGTCGCGTGCGAGCGGCAGCGGACGGTGTGCAGCGCCAGGTACGCGGACCCGACCGCAGCCGCCGCGTCCTGCTCCTTGGTCTCGGCGAGCAGCCGGTCGAGCCGCGTATACAGGTGCGCGATCCGGTGCCAGAAGCAGGTGGAGCGCTCGTGCGGAAGCAGGTCCATCGCCAGCATCCAGCCCTGGCCGGGCTCGCCGAGCATCCGGTCGCCCGGGATCACCACGTCGTCCAGGAAGACCTCCGCGAACTCGTCCACGCCGTGCATGGTTCGCAGGGGCCTGACGGTGATGCCGGGGGAGTCCATGTCGAGGAAGAACGCGCTGATCCCGCTGTGGCCCGGTCCGGTGCGGGCGAGCAGCACGCAGCGGGAGGCGTATTGGGCGAGGCTGGTCCACACCTTCTGGCCGCTGATCACCCAGTCCTCGCCGCGCGGGACCGCCCGGGTGCTCAGCGACGCGAGGTCGCTGCCGGAGCCCGGCTCGGAGAATCCCTGGCACCACTGCTCCCGGCCGCTGAGCAGCCGCGGAACCATCTGCGCGGCCAGCGCCGGAGGAGCATAGGAGATCATCGTCGGGACGAGGACCTCGATCATCGAGTAGATGCCGGGTTCCGCCAGTTCGCGGACCGCGACCTCCTCGCCGAGCACCGCCCGCAGCACCGCGGGGCCGCCGAGCCCGCCGACCTCGACGGGCCAGCCGTGCCGCATCCAGCCCGCGTCGTACAGCGCGCGGCGCACCCGGGCCAACTGCGCGACCTGCCCGTCCAGCGACGAGTCGGGGCCGGGGGAGAGGTCGGTGCGGTCGAGCCAGGCGCGCAGGCCCGAGCGGAAATCCGCGATGTCCGTCTCCGGCAGTTCGCCGCTCACGTGGCAGAACGCTCATACGCGTGCGGACGCCCCGAGTCGTGCGCGCCGCTGCGGCGGATGAACGTCATGGCCCTGGTTCGCAGCCGCCAGCCTTCGTCCGTGCGCACATAGCTGTCGTTGTAGTAGCCGATGCGCATGTCGTGGGTGGCGTGGTCGATGAAGCACAGCGGCTGGGTGCCGGTCGCGTCGTCGCCGTCAAAGAGTTCGATGACGGGCGTCCCGGTCAGGAACAGGCCCTTCGGCGCGGCGGCGACCAGCGCAGGGAACTCATCGAGGCCGTAGGTGTCGCCGAAGGCGCTGTAGGTCCCGTCCGGAGTGAACACCGCGAGCACGCCTTCGAGGTCGCCGCGGGTGATGTGGACGGCGTAACGGGCCAGCAGTTGCTGGATCTCCATGAGGTCCTCAGTGGACAAGGGGGTACCGCCTTTCCGTTTTCCGAGAATCATATTCTCACCCCGTGCCGGTGTGTCTAGGCGGGCCGCACGATCTTGGCGAAGTCCCAGCTGACGATCTTGTCCGGGAGCAGCCGCAGCCAGCCGTGCCGACCGTCGTAGCGGAAGTCGGCGCCGCCGGTGTACTTGTCCGCGAACAGCCGCTCGGGCTCGCGCAGCTCCTCGACCGGCTTGCCCGTGCGCGGCGTCTCGCCGACGACCTCGGCCCGGCCGGCCAGCTCGACGCCGCGAAGCCGCAGGAAATCCGGCCCTCCGTCGTCGACGACCACGCTCACCCGCGGATCCCGGGTCAGGTCGGTCCAGCGCTGGCTGCGTACCAGGGAGTTGAGCCACAGCGCGGTCCCGTCCCAGGCGAACCAGAGCGCGCTCGCGTGCGGCGCCCCGCCGGGACCGATGGTCGCGAAGCGGCAGACGTACTGCTCCCGCAGGAATGCGTCCCGCTCCTGCTCGGTCATCGCGATCGCTCTTCCCCGGCGCTGCTGCGGCACGGTTCCTCCTGGCTGCGAAAGGTTGATTCTCCGTCAACGAGAAGATAGTTTACGGACGTGGAGAGCGGAAGTCCTGCGCTCGAAGGTCGATGAGGACCGGCACTGAGGAGGCCACCGTGCAGAAACCCACCGATCCGCCCGTCGCGCGCTCGGAGGGGGCACCGGCCGCGGTGGCCGGCCCGCCGGTCGCCCCGCTGCGCCCCGGCGACCAGCTCGCCGGCACCGTCGGCGCCGCCCGGGTGGTGGTCGTGCGGGCACCATCCGATGTCAGGCCGCTGATCGCCTGCGGCGGCGAGCCGATGGTCCCCGCGTCCGCCGCGCCGCGCCCGCCCGGGCCGCGTCCGTCGCCCGCCGCGCCCGAGGAACCGGGCACGCTCATCGGCAAGCGCTACGTGAACGCCGACGAGACCCTCGAACTGCTCTGCGTCAGCTCCGGGTCCGGTGCGCTGAGCTGTGATGGAACGCCGATGACGATCAAGGCGGCCAAGCCGCTGCCCGCCTCCGACTGAACGTGAAGGGAACCCCCATGCAGCGTGACGATCTGATCCTGATCAGCGTCGACGACCACATCATCGAGCCGCCGGACATGTTCGTGAACCATCTGCCGGACAAGTACCGCGCCGACGCGCCGCAGCTCGTCCACCAGGAGGACGGCACGGACGTGTGGAAGTTCCGGGACACGGTCATCCAGAACTCCGCGCTCAACGCGGTGGCCGGCCGGCCCAAGGAGGAGTACGGCCTGGAGCCGCAGGGCCTCGACGAGATCCGGCCCGGCTGTTACGACGTGAACGAGCGGGTCGCGGACATGAACGCGGGCGGCATCCTCGGCTCGATGAACTTCCCGTCCTTCCCCGGCTTCGCGGCGCGCCTGTTCGCCACCGAGGACGTGGACTTCTCGCTCGCGCTCGTCCGCGCCTACAACGACTGGCACATCGACGAGTGGTGCGCCGCGTACCCGGGCCGGTTCATCCCGATGGCGATCCCGGTCATCTGGGACGCCGAACTTTGCGCCGCCGAGGTCCGCCGGGTCGCCGCGAAGGGCTGCCACTCGCTGACCTTCACCGAGAACCCCGCCGCGCTCGGCTACCCGAGTTTCCACGACCCGTACTGGAACCCGCTCTGGCAGGCGCTGTGCGACACGAACACCGTGCTGTCCGTGCACATCGGCTCCTCGGGACGGCTCTCGATCCCCGCGGTCGACTCGCCGCCCGACGTGATGATCACGCTGCAGCCGATGAACATCGTCTCGGCCGCCGCCGACCTGCTCTGGTCGCGGGTCCTGAAGGAGTTCCCTGATCTGAAGATCGCGCTGTCCGAGGGCGGCACCGGCTGGATCCCCTACTTCCTCGAGCGGGTGGACCGCACCTTCGAGATGCACGCGACCTGGACCCTGCAGGACTTCGGCGGCAAGCTGCCGTCCGAGGTCTTCAAGGAGCACTTCCTCACCTGCTTCATCCACGACCCGCTGGGTGTGAAGCTGAGGCACGAGATCGGCATCGACAACATCGCCTGGGAGTGCGACTACCCGCACAGCGACTCGATGTGGCCGGGCGCGCCCGAGGAGCTGTGGACGGTGCTGGAGAGCGCCGGGGCATCCGACTCGGACATCAACAAGATGACGCACGAGAACGCCATGCGCTGGTACTCCTTCGATCCGTTCAAGCACATTCCGCGCGAGCAGGCCACGGTCGGGGCGCTGCGCAAGCAGGCCGAGGGCCACGACATCACCATCCGCTCCCGCAGCCACCGGGTGATCTCGCCCGAGGTGAAGCTCGAGGCCTACCGCTCCCGCGCGCGCAGGGCGACGGCGCTGGCGGCGAAGTCATGACACAAGAGGTCCTGGTGATCACCGGTGCGGGCGGCATGGGGCTGGCCGTGGCACGACGGCTCGGCTCCGGCAAGCAGGTCCTGCTGGCGGATGTCGCCCCGGCCGCCCTCGGCACGGCAGCCGCCCGGCTCAGTGACGACGGGTACCGCGTGGAGACCCACGTCGTCGACGTCTCCTCGCCCGAGTCGGTTGCAGCCCTGGCCAAGCACGCGGCCGACCTCGGCCCGGTCACCGGTCTCGTGCACACCGCCGGACTCTCCCCGGTGCAGGCCTCGGTCAAGGCGATCCTCGCGGTGGACCTGCTCGGCGTGGCACTGGTGGCGGAGGAGCTCGGCGCGATCATGGCGCCGGGCGGCGCGGGCGTGGTGATCGCCAGCATGTCCGGGTACTTCCTGCCGGACACCGTCCCGCCGGAGCAGGCCGCGGCGCTGCGCAACGCCCCGTCGGACGAGCTGCTCGCGCTGCCGGCCGCCGCCGAGGAGAACTTCAAGGAGCCCGGCCTGGCATACAGCTTCGCCAAGTGGGCCAACCGGCTGCGCGTGCAGGGCGTGAGCCGGGTGTGGGGCGAGCGCGGCGCCCGGATCAACAGCGTCAGCCCCGGCGTGATCTCCACCGCCATGGGGCGGGCCGAACTGGGCGGCGCGAGCGGTGCACGCATGCGCGCGATGATCGAGAACTCCAACGCGCAGCGCCCGGGCACGCCGGAGGACATCGCCGCCGCCGTCGAGTTCCTGCTCGGCCCGAACTCGAGCTTCGTCTCCGGCATCGACCTGCTCGTGGACGGCGGGGCCGTGGCGGCGGTGCTGAGCGCGGCCCGCTGACCTTCCGTAGCTGCAAGTACAGCCCACTTGAGTCAATGGAGACATGTTGACGTCCTCCCCGTCCTAAAGGGCGGGGAGTCCAACCGTCGCCGGTTGGGTTTCCTGCTTCGTCGCCGAGTGCCCGCCAGGAGGTTTCCTTTGAGGTCTTACACCGGCTCCACAGGCGATCACGGCGAGCCCCGCCGCTTCAAGGTTCCGGGCCGCGTTGACGTCCCGGTCGTGCACCGCGCCGCATCCGGCACAGGTCCACTCCCGGACGTCCAGCGGCAGCACGGACACCCGATGCCCACAGGCCGAGTAGGTCTTGGACGACGGGTGGAACCGGTCGACCACGATCAGATCCCGCCCGTACCAGGCACACTTGTACTCCAACTGCCTGCGCAACTCGCACCAGGCGGCGTCCGAGATCGCGCAGGCCAGCGTGTGGTTGCCGAGCATGTTGCGCATGGCCAGATCCTCGATCACGATCACGCGGTTAATGGGCACAGCGGTTTCGCGGACGAGTCGAGTGGTCAGCTGGTGCAGATGGTCCCGGCGCCGGTCGGCGATCCGGGCGTGAACGCGGGCCACCTTCACCCGTGCCTTCTCCCGGTTCTTCGAACCCTTCTGCTTGCGCGCCAACTCCCGCTGCGCCCGAGCCAGCCGCTCACGGTCCTGCTTCTCGAACCTCGGGTTCTCGACCTTCTCCCCGGTCGAGAGCGTGACCAGAGCGGTGATCCCCGCATCGACCCCCACAATCGGGTTCGGCGCGGGCGGCAGCGCGCGGACCGAGGCGTCCTCGCACAGCATGGAGACGAACCAGCGTCCCGCGCTATCGCGAGAAACGGTCACCGTGCTCGGCTCCACGCCCTCGGGCAGCGGACGCGACCACACGATATCCAAAGGCTCAGCCATCTTCGCCAGCCTCAACACCCCGTCACGGAATGTGAAAGCGGAACGAGTGTATTCCGCCGAAAGCCTCGACTTCTTTCGCGACTTGAATCGCGGATAGCCCGCCCGCTTCGCCCAGAAGTTTACGAACGCGCCCTGCAGATGCCGCAATGCCTGCTGAAGCGGCACACACGAGACTTCGCCCAGGAACGCCAGTTCCTCTGTCTTCTTCCAGCCGGTCAGCAGCGCGGAGGACTCCGCATAGCCGATACGGCGCGACTCCTGGACCCAGGCGATAGTTCGAGCTTCAAGGGCCTTGTTGTACACCAGGCGCACACAACCGAACGTGCGGCTCAACTCGGCCGCCTGTTCATCCGTCGGATAGAAGCGGTATTTCAACGCCCGCTTCATCGCCTCTCGCACCATACCTCACACGGTATCAGACGTGTTTACCAGAAAGGGAATCTCATGCGAAACACCGGAGGAAAGGGCTTCCTCCCCGCCCTGAAGGACGGGGTCTCCGCCCTAGATTCGCGATGAGTCGTAGCGTCGAGGGCAAGATCGCGGTCGTCAGCGGAGGATCGACCGGGGTGGGCAAGGCCGTGGCCAAGCAGCTGACCGAGTCCGGGGCGCAGGTCGTGGTGCTCGCGCGGCGCCCGGACCGACTCAAGGCGGCCGTGGCGGAGATCGGCGGCGACACGCTGGGCATCCCCACCGACATCGGCGACGGCGAGAGCGTGCGCGCCGCGTTCGGCACGGTCGCCGAGCGCTTCGGCAAGGTGGACATCCTGTTCAACTGCGCCGGCGCGGCCCGGATCCGGGCCATCGAGGACTCCACCGACGAGGACATCAAGGCCTGCGTCGGCACCAACCTGCTCGGCCCGATCCACACGACCCGCTCGGCGGTGCCGCTGCTGCGCGCGGCGGGCGGCGGCGACCTCGTCAACGTGTCCTCGGAGATCACGCTCGACCACATGCCGCTGATGTCCCTGTACTCGGCGACCAAGCACGGGCTCAACGGCTTCACCAACGCCATGCGCAAGGACCTGCGCCCCGACGGTATCCGGGTCACGCTGGTGATCCTCGGCGCGGTCGGCGACACGGCCTTCTTCGAGAACAACTTCACCCGCGAGGACCGCGAGCGGGCCCGCCCCGTCTGGGACGCCGACGGCTACCTGGCCAGGGTCGGCGCCACGAAGGCGATCACCTCGGCGGACGTCTCGCAGATCCTGTTCGAGCTGGTCACCCGCCCGGCGGAGATCGGCCAGGACGTCATGCACATCCGCCCGGCGGGCTGACGTGGACCATCACTTCGTCGCCGCGAACCCGCCGTAGAACACGCCGAGGCCCAGCGCCACACAGAGCCCTGAGACGATCCAGAAGCGGATCGTGATGTTGACCTCGGGCCAGTCCATCAGCTCGAAGGTGTGGTGGATCGGTGCCATCAGGAACACGCGCTTGCCCTTGCGCAGCCGGTAGGAACCGACCTGGATCACGACCGACAGCAGCTCGCCGAGGAACAGGCCGCCGATGATCAGGGCAAGCAGTTCGGTGCGTGTGCAGATCGCCAGGCCGGCGAAGGCGCCGCCGAGGGCGAGCGACCCGGTGTCGCCCATGTAGATCTTCGCCGGGGCCGCGTTCCACCACAGAAATCCGAAGCAGGAGCCCATCAGCGCCGCCGCCACGACCGCCAGGTCCAGCGGGTCGCGCACCTGGTAGCAGCCCGCGCTCGCCGACGTGCCGCAGCTCTGGCCGTACTGCCACACGCCGATCACCACGTACGCGCCGAAGGCCATCGCCGAGGCGCCGGCGGCCAGCCCGTCCTGGCCGTCGGTCAGGTTGACCGCGTTGGACCAGCCCGCGATCATCAGGGCGCTCCAGATGACGAACACCACCGGGCCGAGGCTCAGCCAGCTGATATCCGTCAGAAAGGAGACGTGCTCGCTCGCCGGGGTCAGCCCCAGCGAGTTGCGGAACTGCAGGACCAGCACCGCGAACACGAGCGTCACGATCGTCTGCCCGGTCAGCTTCGCCTTCGCCCGCAGGCCCAGCGAACGCCGCCGGTAGATCTTCATGAAGTCGTCCACGAAGCCGACCGCCCCGAGGCCCGTCATCAGGAAGAGCACGAGCAGCGCCGAGACTGTAGGTGCCTTCCACGTCAGCACCTTGGTCAGAAAGTAGGCGATCAGCGTGGCCAGGATGATGACCGTGCCGCCCATCGTGGGCGTGCCCCGCTTGACCAGGTGCGACTTCGGCCCGTCCTCGCGGATCTCCTGGCCGTAGCCGCGGCGGGTGAAGTATCGCACCGCTATCGGCGTGCCGACCAGCGAGAGGATCAGCGCGACAAGGGTGGCAAACAGTACTGCTCTCATCGCTGTGTGTCCTCCGCGTGGGCCCGTCCGACTTTCAGGTGCGCCGCAAGCGTACGGACTCGGGAGCGGCTATGTCGCGGGCCTCTGGCCGCCGCGCGTCATACGCTGTACCCGCCGTCGACACCGAGGGCTTGGCCGGTGATGAAGTCGGCCCGGTCCGAGGCGAGGAACGCGACCGCCTCGGCGATGTCCGTCGCGTCGCCGAAACGGCGCAGCGGGATGTTGCGCCGGGCGACCTCGAGCGCGGCTTCGTCGAGTTCTCCGGAATCGATCAGCCGCGCGCCGATCCCGTCGGTCAGCATGCCGGGCGCCACGCAGTTGACCCGGACGTTGAACCGCCCCTCCTCGGCGGCCAACGCGCGAGCGACCGCCTCCACCGCCCCCTTCGTCCCGGAAGACAGTCCGTCGCGGACCGGGAACCGGCGCGTGGCCACAGTCGTGACCACGACGACGTTGCCCCGGCTCGCCCGCAGCAGCGGCAGCGCGGGATGAAGCAGGTTGTAGAAGGCGACCGCGTCCGCCTCCAACTGCGCCCGGTACTGGCTCGGCGTGACCTTGCTCAGATGCACCATCGGCACGTGCGGACCGGCCGCGTAGACGAGCGTGTGGATGCCGCCGAGCGCCTCGGCCTGCGCCGACACGGCGTGCGCGGTGGCGGATTCGTCGCCCAGGTCGAGGCGGAGCGCGAAAGCCCGCCGCCCGTACTGCTTGACCTCGTCCTTCAGGGAGTCGGCCGCCGTCTGGTTGGCGCGGTAGGAGAACACGACGTCGCTGCCCCGGCTCGCCAGAGTTCTGACGATCGCCGAGCCGATTCCTCCGGTGCCGCCCGCGACGAACGCGATCCCCGCTCTGTCGCTGAAGTCCTGTTCCACGTCCATCTATCTGTACCTGCCGTCTCACAGTCCAAGGGACTTGGCGATGATGACCTTCATGACCTCGCTGGTGCCGGCGTAGATGCGGGCGACGCGCGCGTCCGCGTACAGCCGGGCGATCGGGTATTCGAGCATGTAGCCGTAGCCGCCGAACAGCTGAAGGCAGCGATCGACCGCGCGGGCCTGGACCTCCGTGCAGAACAGCTTGACCTTCGCCGCGTCGGCGCCCGAGAGCCGGCCGTCGACGAGTTCGAGGACCGCACGATCGAGCATCGCCTGCGCGGCCTCCACGTCGGCGGCGACGGCGGCGAGCTCGAACTTCGTGTTCTGAAACGAGGAGACCGGAGCGCCGAACACCTTGCGTTCCTTGACGTATTCGATCGTCGCGTCCAGCGCGGCCTTCGCCTGGGCGACCGAGCCGACCGCCACCGTCATCCGCTCTTGAGGCAGGTTTCGGCCGAGATAGCCGAAGGCCGCGCCCTCCTCGCCGAGTCGGTTGGCCACCGGGACCCGCACGTCGTCGAAGGACAGCTCAGCGGTGTCCTGCGCCTTGATGCCGATCTTGTCGAGGGCCCGGCCGCGCGCGAACCCCGGCATCCCGTCCTCGACGACCAGCAGGGTCAGGCCCGCGCGCCGGTCCCCGGGATCGCTCGACGTGCGCGCGACGACGATCACCAGGTCGGCGAGCAGTCCTCCGGTGATGAATGTCTTGGCACCTTTGAGGATGTAGTGGTCCCCGTCGCGCACGGCGGCGGTGCGCATGCCCGCGAGATCCGAGCCGGTGCCCGGCTCGGTCATGGCGATCGCGGTCAGCAGCCGCCCGGCGACGAGGCCCGGAAACCAGCGCTCGCTTTGTTTCTTATCCGCGTAGGCGAGGAAGTACGGGAGGATGACGTCGAGCTGGGTACGCACCGTGCCGAGCGTGACCAGCGCGCGCGCCGCTTCTTCCTGGAGTACGACGTTGTAGCGGTAGTCGTCGATGCCCGCGCCGCCGTACTGAGCGGGCAGCGCGATGCCGAGGACGCCCAGAGACCCCAGCTTCTCGAAGATCTCGCGCGGCAGCCGACCGGCTTTCTCCCAGTCGGCGTGGTGCGGCACCACCTCTTTGGCCACGAAGTCCCGGACCAGAGCCCGGAACTCCTCGTGGTCGGCGGTGAAGACGTCTCGGCGCACGATGTCCCCCCTCGGGTCAGGATACGAGCTCGAAGATGGTGGCGTTCGCGGTGCCGCCGCCCTCGCACATGGTCTGGAGGCCGTAGCGGATGCCGTGTTTGCGCATATGGTGAATCATCCTGGTCGTCAGGACCGCGCCGGAGGCTCCCAGCGGGTGGCCGAGCGCGATCGCGCCGCCGAGCGGATTGAGCAACTCGGGGTCGGCGCCGATCTCGATCAGCCAGGCGAGCGGTATCGGCGCGAAGGCCTCGTTCACCTCGAACACGCCGATCTCCGGCAGTCCGACGCCGGCCTTGCGCAGCACCTTCTCGGTCGCCGGGATCGGGCCGGTCAGCATGAGCACCGGGTCGGAACCGACGACCGCGCCCGCGCGGTAGCGCACGATCGGGTCAAGTCCCAGCTCGCGTGCCTTCTCGGGCGTCGTGACGAGCAGCGCCGCCGCGCCATCAGAGATCTGGGACGAGTTGCCCGCGTGGATCACGCCGTCCTCACTGAAGGCGGGCTTGAGTTTGGCGAGGCTCTCCACGCTCGTCCCGCGCCGGATACCTTCGTCGCGCGTGAACTCCGTCCCGTCACCGTCTACTCTGACCGAAACGATCTGGTCATCAAAGGCGCCGGAGTCCTGCGCGTGCGCGGCCCGCTCGTGGGAGAGCGCGGCGAACGCGTCGAGCCGGTCGCGGGTCAGCCCCCACTTCTGCGCGATCAGCTCGGCCGAGATCCCCTGGTTGAAGGAAAAGTTCTGATAGCGCTCCAGAACCCGCGGCCCGTACGGTTCACCGCCCGCCTTCGCCGAGCCGAGCGGCACCCGGCTCATCACCTCGACCCCGCCGGCCACGACGAGGTGCTGGTGACCGGAGACGACCGCGTGGACGGCGAAGTCGAGCGCCTGCTGGCTTGATCCGCAGGCCCGGTTGACGGTCGTGCCGGGAACGCTCTGCGGCCAGCCCGCGGCCAGCACCGAGTAGCGGCCGATGTTGCCCGCCTGGTCGCCGACCTGGGAGACGCAGCCCCAGACCACGTCGTCCACGGCGGCCGGGTCGATGCCCGTCCGCTCGACGAGCGCGTTCAACACCAAGGCCGAGAGGTCGGCCGCGTGCATCGCAGACAGTCCGCCGTTCCGCTTGCCGACGGGGGTGCGCACTGCTTCCACGATCACTGCTTCACGCATCGGACTTTCCGTCTCCGTGGTCGGGTCGGTCGACAGCCGGAATGTTGGCGCCATTTGCCGCCCACCGGCCGGTGAACTCGGCCGTGCGCTTCCCGGCGAACGCGGCGAAGGCCTCCGGGACGTCGGCCGTGGCGAAATTGACCGCCTGCGCGCGTGCCTCGTTCGCGAGCGCGTCACGCAGCGTGCGATCGGCGCCCTCGTTGAGCAGCGCCTTGGTCTGGGCGAGCGCGATCGGCGGCCCGGCCGTGAGCCGCGCACCGATGTCGGCGACGAACGCGTCGATCTCGGCCGCGGGCACCACCCACGTCACCAGGTTCAGCGACTTGGCCTCCTCGGCGTCGATCATCTCGGCGAGTAGGGCAAGCCGCTTGGCCTGCTGAAGGCCCACGAGTTTCGGCAGCAGCCAGGAGCCGCCGAAGTCCAGCGACAGCCCGCGTCGCGCGAAGATCTGCGAGAACCTCGACTCGGGCGTGGCCACCACCAGGTCGCAGCCGAGCGCGAGATTCCACCCGGCGCCGACGGCCACGCCGCTCACCTTGGCGACCGTGGGGATCGGCAGCTCGTGCAGCAGGATGCAGACCTCGTTGAGCGTGCGCATGTAGTGCATGGGGTGGGTGGTTCTGATGCGTCCGCTGGAGATGTCGGCGCCGGAGCAGAAATCGCCGCCCGCCCCGGTCAGCACCAGCGCGCGCACGCTCTGATCCTTGCCCGCCGCGACAAACGCCTCGCGAAGCGCCTCCCAGAGTTCGTCGTTGATCGCGTTCTTCCGCCGCGGCCGGTTCAGAGTCAGGGTTCGCACACCGTCCGCGTCCTGCGACAGCAGCACGGATTCGTCGCTCATGACCGCTCTCCCCGAGTCGTGGCGGAACTGGTGACGCCGTTCGTCCACAGAGCCCTGATCTCCTCTTTACCGAGCCCGAGTTCGGTGAGAACCGACTCGGTGTGCTGGCCGAGTGCGGGGACTGCCCCCATCGGCGGCTCGTAGCCCGAGACGACCGGCGGCGGTAGCAGGGCCGGAACCGAACCGTTGGGCGTGTCGAGCCGGCGCCACCGGTCGCGGGCCGCGAGATGCGGGTGCGCGATGACGTCGCTCGGCGTGTTGTAGCGGGAGTTGCCGATCCCGGCCGCGTCCGCGACGCGCTGAATCTCCGCCAGATCGCGCCCGGCGCACCACGCGGCCACCTGCTCGTCCAGCACGTCACGGTGCTCAACGCGGCCCGGGTTGGTGCGGAACCGCTCGTCGTCCGCGAGATCACGACGTCCGAGCAGGTCACGTGCGTACCGCTGCCATTCGCGGTCGTTCGTGGTGCCGAGTACGACGGTCTGGCCGTCGGCCGTGGCATAGGCGCCGTAGGGTGCGACGGCGGGGGAGCCCATGCCTCGTGGCTGCTGATCGATGCCGGAGTGCTGGGTGTAGGTCAGCGCGTAGCCCATCAGGTCCGTCATGGTGTCGAAGAGGCTGACCGAGACCGCGCGTCCGTGCTCGCCTTGTGTGGACCGGCCACGTTCGCAGAGCAATGCCATGATCGACAGGGCCGCGTACAGACCGGTGCAGATGTCTGCGATCGGCGGCCCGGCCTTGGCGGGTGCGCCCGGGAATCCGGTGATCGAACAGGCCCCTGATTCGGCCTGTACGAGCAGGTCGTAGGCGCGCTTATGGGAGAGCGGACCACCAGGCCCGTACCCGTCGATCTCCACGGCGATCAGTGCCGGGTGACGCGCCGCCAAGTCGTCCGCAGAGATGCCGAGCTTGGCCGTGGCCCCCGGAGTGAGGTTCGAGACCAGCACGTCGGCGTGGTCCAGCAGTTGGTGCAGAACCTTGAGACCGTCCGGCGTCGCCAGATTGAGCGCTACCGACTCCTTGCCCCGATTGGCCCAGACGAAGTGCGCCGCGAGGCCGTTGACCACGTCGTCGTAGTGCCGGGCGAAGTCCCCGCCCGCCGGATTCTCCACCTTGATCACCCTGGCTCCGAAGTCACCGAGGGTGCGGGAGCAGATCGGCGCCGAGACGGCCTGCTCCAGCGACACGACCGTCACCCCGTTGAGGGGGCCGTCGCGCGTGGGTTCACCGGACATTGATCTGGGCACGCAGTTCGTCCTTCAATATCTTCTGGCTGGCGTTGCGCGGCAGGCGCTCGACGAAGCGGACGTGCCGCGGGACCTTGAAATTGGCCATGTTCGCGCGGGCCCACTCGACGACCTCGTCCTCGGTCGCGGGGTTCGCGTTCGGTGCGAGGACGATGAACGCGCAGCCGACCTCGCCGAGCCGCTCGTCCGGAACCCCGATCACCGCTACCTGCTGCACTGGGTCGAAGCCCAGCAGGATCTTCTCGATCTCGGCCGGATAGGCGTTGAAGCCCCCGACGATGTACATCTCCTTCTTGCGGTCGACGATGGACAGGTTCCCCGCCTCGTCAACCATCCCGATGTCGCCGGTGTGCAGCCAGCCCTCGGCGTCGATGGCTGCCGCGGTGGCCTCCGGCTCGTCCCAGTAGCCGCGGGTGACGGTGTACCCGCGGACCAGGATCTCGCCTGCGCTGTCTGCGGGCACCTCAGCACCGTCCTCGTCCACGATCCGCACCTCGACGTCCGGGATCGCCCGCCCCGAGGTGGCCGCGACCGTCTGCTCGGAGTCCTCGATGTGCGTCGTCGTCACCAGTGCCGAAGCCTCGGTGAGCCCGTAGGCGCTGAGCACGATTTCAAAGGTGAGCACTCGCTTCATCGCGTGGACCAGCGACTCGGGGATCGTGGTGCCGCCGGTCATCGACACGCGCAGTGAAGACAGGTCGTACTCGGCACGTCGCGGATGGTTGAGCAGGTCGGAGAAGATGGTCGGCGGCCCCAGCAGGACGCTGACCCGCTCCCGGCTGATGGTCTCGAGCGCCGCGCCCGCGTCGAAGACCCGCATGGGTAGCACAGTGACGCCGTGGATGAACGAGGCGAGCCACCCCGCCTTGTATCCGAAGCAGTGAAAAAACGGGGGGATGATCAGGAAGCTGTCAGTCGGCGCGAAGGTGTACTCTTCGGCCATCCAGCCGTAGGCGCGCACCGATTGGCCGTGCGTCAGCACGACGCCCTTAGGATTGCCGGTCGTGCCCGAGGTGAACATCACGTCTGAGACGGTGTCCGGAGTCAAGATATTGATCGATTCCTCGGCCCGTTGCCGAGCGACGGTCTCGCCGCCCTTGAGGAAGTCCTGCCACGTCAGATTGGCTGCACCCGGAGGCCCGAGCAGAGACACCGTCCTACGCAGCGCGGGCAGGTCCGGGTCAGCCTTCTGCAGGTCGGCGATGTAGTCGTTGTCCAGGAACGAGGACGCGAGCAGCGCCTTCGCCCCCGACTTACGCAGAATGTAGGAGAGCTCGCCGCTCTTGAACCTCGTGTTGAGCGGCACAATGACGCCGCCGGCCCCGAGGATCCCCAGCGCGGCGATGATCCACTCCGCCGAGTTCGGCGCGCACAGCCCGACCCGGTCTCCCGGCTCGATGCCCAGCGCGATCGTCGCCCGGACCGCGTCGACCATCTGATTCGCCAACTCGTCGAACCCGTAGCGCCGATTCCCGTCGATGATCGCCGGCGCGTCGCCGAAACGCTCGGCGGCGCTGCGCACGACGTGCGGGATGCTCGGGTATCGCTGGTCATAACGCATAGTCCGTGACTCCCGTCGTTTTCAGTCGCCCGACGGCAGACGCAGCAGCCGTTTCGCGATGATGTTCCGCTGAATCTGGGACGTGCCGCCGTACACGGACGCCGCGCGGGAGTAGAGGTACTCGCCGAACAGCTCACCGGACTCCGGCTCCAACAGCGCCTCGGGGAACACCCGGAGCGCCGTCTCGTACAGCCGCTGCTCGGCCCGGGTCATCAGGAGTTTGTCGATGGACGACTCGGGCCCGGCGACCTGCCCGTCCAGGCGTTCGGCGATGCGCCGCCGGGCGTGCGCGACGAGGACCTCGTAGTCCACGACACACTGCCCGACCTCGCTGATCAGTCCGTCGGGCAACTCGGCCGGACGTTCGCGCACGGCCCGCCTGAGCTGCTCAACGACAAGTCCGTACTTTGAGATGTGCCCGGTGTCCAGGGCGTTGCGCTCGTAGGACACGGTCGTCATGGCGAGCGGCCAGCCCGCGCCCTCGGCACCGATGAGCTCGGCTTCCTCGATCCGAACGTCATCCAGGAACAGTTCGCAGAACTCGTCATCACCGTTCGCCGCACGCAGCGGCCGTACCGTCACGCCCGCGCGATCGAGCGGCATCGCGAAGGCCGAGATCGACTTGTGCCGAGGCGCCGACGGGTCCGTATCGGTCCTTGCCAGCAGCAGGCAAAGATCAGAGTATTGAGCGTAACTGGTCCAGAGCTTCTGGCCGCGCACGACGTAGTGGTCCCTATCCCGTCGGGCGACCGTGGCCAGGCCCGCGAGATCCGATCCCGCGCCGGGCTCGCTGAATCCCTGGCACCACACGTCGTCGCCCGCGAGCATCCGGGGCAGCAGCCGCCCGCGCTGCTCCTCGGTCCCGAACTCCAGGATCGCGTGCGCGAGATACCCGATCCGCGGCACGCCCGGCGCGCCGCAGTCCGCGAGCTCCTCGCTGATCGCGACCTGATGCAGAGTGCTGAGCCCGCGTCCGCCGTACTGCGCGGGCACGTCGAGGCCGACCCAGCCGCCCGAGTGCAGCAGCCGGTGCCAGCGATTGAGGAAGACCGGAACCGGTTCGTCCGCGTGACGCTGCGGAAGCGGATTGTCGGCAAGCCAGGCGCGGAACGCCTTGCGGAGCTCTCCGAGTTCCTTCGGGTCGCCGAAGTCCAAGGGCAGATCGGTCACGCTACGGCCTCCGCATCCGCGCCGGCGAGCAACGTCAGAAGGTCGGGCGTCGTCGCCAGGGTCAGGCTGCCCACGAGGATCCTGCGCAGATACAGATGCGCGGGGAATTCCCAGGTCTGCGCTATGCCGCCGAACACCTGCATGGCGGCTCGGATGACTTCGGGCAGCGACGTGTTCGTCTCGGCTTTCGCGACACGGCCCGCCTTCAATGCCTGCGCGGGCTGCTGGCCATCGAGGGACCATGCGGCGTGTCTCGTGGCGCTCGTGCACGCCTCCACCAGGACTGTCGCATCGGCGAGGATGTGCTGGACCGCCTGGAACGAACCGATGGCCCGCCCGTACTGGCGACGGTCGCGGGCGTATTCGACGCTCCGTTCGAGCAGCGACCGCGCCGCGCCGAGCAGTTCGCTGCTCACCATGACGAGTGCGAAGGCCTACCACTGCGCGTACTGCGCGGAATCGAGTCGGCCGAGCTGCTGGCTGGGGGAGTCCTTCGGTATCCGCCGCACGGCCCGCCCGAGATCCGCGGTCGGTGCGGACGGTCCCAGTTCGAGCACTGTCACGGTCCCGTCGGCCGCGACGCAGAGCGCGGCGTCCGCGCCGTCGCAGTCCCAGGCAGCGAGGCCGCCGCCGCTCGGGCTGACTCTCGGAAACCGCAGATCCTCGGTGAGTGCGATCGTCGGTGTCGCGCAGTCGGGCCGCATGGTCGAGCCGAGGAGCCGGAGCAGCTCCGGGACGAGCAGCGCGGTCCCGACGAAGGACGTCGTCATCGGCTGCCGACCGTGTTCCTCGGCGAGCAGCGCGCATTCCTGCGCGGTGGCGGCCGGCGGGGTCGAACTGCGCAGCTCGGACAGGCCCAGGTCATCGAGCGTCTGCCGCGCGACCGCTTGCGTCTTCGGGTCGGGCACGCCGGAGCCGACCCCGAACCGGGTGACGAACGAGCGCAGCAGATCACGCACCGCCAGAAACTCTTCGGCATCCACCGGCTATGCCTCCTTGGCCACCGCGGCCCGCCGCTGAGCGCGGGCCGTCATCTCGTCGATGATTCGGATGTGGTCGGGGCTGGTCATCGTGGCCTGTTCGGCCGCCAGGGCGGCCTCCATAGCCCCGGCCGAGACGTGCTCGATCAGCTGACCGAGTGCCAGCTTCGTCTGCCGCAGCGCCTCCGCGGGCTGAGCGGCAAGCCGGTGGGCCAGGGCGAGCGCCTCACTCCGCAGGTCCGCCGCCGGAACGACGCGATTCGCCAGCCCCAATTCCACGGCCGTCGCCGCTGGGATCCGGTCCCCGGTGAACAGGTACTCCTTCACCTTCAGCAGGCTCGTGAGCAGCGGCCACAGCGTCACGCCGCCGTCGCCGGCCACGAGCCCGACCGAGATATGCGGATCGGCGAGGTACGCGTCGTCCGCGATCAGCACGAGGTCGCAGCCCAGCGCGAGGCTGCAGCCGAGCCCGACAGCCGGACCGTTGACTGCCGCGATCACCGGCAGCGGGAAGTGCACCATCTCCGTCTGGATGGTCCGGTCGAAGTGGATCGAGCGCCGTCTCAGGGCCGGATCATCGTGGTGGTTGCGCAGGTGGTCCAGGTCCCCGCCGGCGCTGAACGCGCGGCCCGCCCCGGTGAGCACCACGGCCCGGGCCCCGGGATCCGCCGCGATCTCCTGCCAGACCTCGGAGAGCCGCTGGTGCAGCTCCGCCGAGACGCTGTTGAGCCGGTCGGGCCGGTTCAGCGTGACGACGCGGACGTCCCCGTCGGCCTCCACGGTCAGCACGGAACTCACCTTGCACGCTCCTCGCCCGGCTCCATCGCCTCGGATTATCATTCTCACAAAACGAGAATGACCCTCTCACTGTTGCGGAAGCTTAAAGGTCGGACCGAATCCGGTCAAGGCAAGGGCTCGGCGCCTATTCACTCCGAGGCTCAGTCCGAGGCCGCTTCGCCCAGGTCGAGCAGCCCGCGCTCGTCCACCCGGGCCGCGGCCCGCGCGAATCCGCACACGTGCCGCGTCATCCGCCGCGCGGCGGCCTGCTCGTCCCGCGCCCGGATCGCCTCGGTGATCCTGGCGTGAGCCTTCGCTGTCAGCTCTCTGACCTGCACGTCCATGAACGCTTCGAGGTCCGTCGCGGCGTAGATCGACTGGGAGAGCGCGCTCATGAACCCGATCAGCAGCTCGTTCTCGCCGGCCTGCGCCACCGCGTTGTGCCAACGGATGTTCGCACGCAGGAACCGCGGGATGTCGGCGCCCGCGTCGACGAGGTCCGCGTTGGCCGCGTCGAGTTCCGCGAGCCCTCCATCGGTGCGATGCCGCGCGGCCAACGCGGCGCACGTGGGCTCGATCGCCTCGCGCGTCTGGTGCAGGGATTCGAGGCGAATCTGCTGGCCGCGGATGACGAGCTGGACCGTGTTCGCCAGGGACTTGTGATCCGGTCGGTGCACGAAGGCGCCGCCGCCGCGCCCCGGCCGGATGCGCAGCAGGTTCTCGACTTCGAGCACGCGCAGTGCCTCGCGGACCGTGGCCCGGCTCAGCCCCGTCTGCTCGACCAGCTGGCGTTCCGCCGGCAGCGCCGTGCCCTCGACGAGCTCGCCGGAGAAGATCCGTTCGCGCACCTGCGCGGCCAGGATGTCCGAGGCCTTCGGAACGGTCAGCGGCTCGAACCGCGGGCTCTGCATGGTTCCAGCGTATAACCTTCGCCCTCGACGTTTGGTCTGACCTTTGTTATGGTCTGCCGCACGTCGACTTGCGGAGGTGTCCGGCCCGTGGATTTCGAGCTGACCGAGGACCAGGAGACGATCCGGAAGGCCGTCGCCGGGTTCCTGCGGGACTTCGACGACCGGTACTGGATGGACAAGGATCTGGAACACGAGTTCCCCGCAGAGTTCTACGACGCGGTGGCGCGCGGCGGCTGGCTGGGGCTCACCATCCCCGAGCAGTACGGCGGGCACGGGCTCGGCATCACCGAGGCCACGCTGCTGCTGGAGGAGGTCGCGCGATCCGGCGGCGGGATGAACGCCGCCAGTTCGATCCACCTCTCGATCTTCGGCATGCAGCCCGTCGTCGTGCACGGCTCCGAGGAGCTCAGAGCGCGGACGTTGCCCCGGATCGTCAGCGGCGACCTGCACGTCTGCTTCGGCGTGACCGAGCCGGGCGCCGGCCTGGACACGGCGAGCATCACCACCTTCGCTCGGCGAGACGGCGACCACTACGTCGTCAGCGGCCGGAAGGTGTGGATCTCCAAGGCGATGGAGTCCGAGAAGATCCTGCTGCTCACCCGCACGTCGAAGATCGACGAGGTCGAGAAGCGCACCGACGGCATGACGCTGTTCCTGACCGATCTGGACCGCGACAAGGTCGACATCCGGCCGATCCCGAAGATGGGACGCAACGCGGTCACCTCGAACGAGCTGTTCATCGACGAACTGAGGGTGCCGGTCGCGGACCGGGTCGGCGAGGAGGGCAAGGGCTTCCGCTACCTGCTCGACGGCCTGAACCCGGAGCGCATGCTGATCGCCGCCGAGGCGCTCGGGATCGGCCGCGTGGCCCTGGACAAGGCCGTGCGCTACGGCAACGAGCGCGTCGTGTTCGGCCGGCCCATCGGCGCGAATCAGGGTATTCAGTTCCCGCTCGCCGACTCGCTGGCCCGGCTGGACGCGGCCGAACTCGTCCTGCGCAAGGCCACCTGGCTCTACGACCGCGGAAGGCCGTGCGGCCGGGAGGCGAACACCGCCAAGTACCTGTGCGCGGAGGCCGGTTTCGACGCGGCCGACCGGGCGCTGCAGACCCACGGCGGGATGGGCTACGCCGAGGAGTACCACGTCGCCCGCTACTTCCGCGAGGCCCGGCTGATGCGGATCGCGCCGATCAGCCAGGAAATGATTTTGAAC
>Ga0302314_10004184_pt1 | contig 26558 bp, 23 predicted proteins | sample III_Palsa_N2_3_FD_200533 | JGI IMG/M metagenome (GOLD analysis project Ga0302314, IMG submission 200533) | Peat permafrost microbial communities from Stordalen Mire near Abisko, Sweden - III_Palsa_N2_3 | ecosystem: Environmental > Terrestrial > Soil > Palsa > Peat permafrost | place: Sweden...
TCGCGCTAGGGACAGTCGCGCTAGGGACAGTCGCGCTAGGGACAGTCGCGCTAGGGACAGTCGCGCGGGGAGCGCCGCCTTAGAGCTCGATCCCCGGGTAGAGCCGGTGGCGGCCGAGCAGGTCGGCGCACCGGTCACGGCAGTCGGCGGCGACCCCCGCGTCGAGGGTGTACTTCGCCTTGGCGGTGCCCCCGGCTTGCGCGGTGGCGGGCGCGGTGGCGGCGAGCACGGTGGCGAAGATGCCGGCGATCTCGTCCAGCTCGTCCGGGCCGAACCCGAGCGTGGTCAGCGCCGGGGTGCCCATCCGGATCCCCGAGGTGTACCAGGCGCCGTTGGCGTCGCGCGGCACGCTGTTGCGGTTGGTCACGACGCCCGCCTCGAGCAGGGCGGACTCGGCCTGGCGGCCGGTCAGCCCGAAGCTGGCGGCCACGTCCGCGAGCACGAGGTGGTTACTGGTGCCGCCGGTCACCAGGCGGACCCCGCGCCGCAGCAGGCCCTCGGCCAGGGCCTGGGCGTTGCCGGTGACCGCCGCCGCGTAGTCGGCGAACGCGGGCTGGCGGGCCTCGGCGAAGGCGATCGCCTTGGCCGCCATCACGTGCGGCAGCGGGCCGCCGAGCACCATCGGGCAGCCCTTGTCGACGAACGGCGCGTACTCGTCGGTGCACAGCACGAACCCGCCGCGCGGGCCGCGCAGCGACTTGTGCGTGGTCGACGTGACCACGTCGGCGTGCGGAACCGGGTTCAGGTCCCCGGCCAGCACGCCGCCCGCGACCAGGCCGGCGAAGTGGGCCATGTCGACCATCAACGTGGCGCCGACCTCGTCGGCGATCTCGCGCAGCACCCGGAAGTTCGGGTTGCGCGGGTAGGCCGAGTACCCGGCGACCAGCACCCGCGGCCGGAATTCCCGGGCCTGGGCGGCGATGGCGTCGTAGTCGAGCAGCCCGGTCTCCGGGTCGGTCCCGTAGCTGGCCTGCTCGAAGAGCTTGCCCGAGATGTTAGGCCGGAAGCCGTGGGTGAGGTGGCCGCCGGCGTCCAGGGCCATCCCCAGCATCCGCTGTGAGTGCAGCTCACCGCGCAGCCGCTGCCAGTCCGTTCCCGCCAGGTCGTTCACGTGCTTGACGCCCGCGGCGCGCAGGGCGGGCTCTTCCACCCGGCGGGCCAGGATCGCCCAGTACGCGACCAGGTTCGCGTCGATGCCCGAGTGCGGCTGGACGTAGGCGTGGTCGGCGCCGAACAGCGCCCGGGCGTGCCCGGCGGCGATCGTCTCGACCCGGTCCACCATCTCGCAGCCCGCGTAGAGGCGGTGGCCGGCCGTTCCTTCCGCGTACTTGTCGGACAGCCAGTTGCCCATCGCCAGGAGCACCGCGGGCGAGGCGTAGTTCTCCGACGCGATCAGCTTGAGCTGCCGCCGCTGCGACGCGAGCTCGCCGGCGATCGCCGCGGCCACGTCGGGCTCGGCGGCGGCGATCGTCTCGAGCGCGGCTGTGTAGGCCGCGGCGGCCGAAGGCGACGGGGTGCGGGCCGGGGAATCGGGTACCGGGCTGGTCACGGATACGGGGCTGGTCATCGGAGTGCTCCCTAGGGCTGCGTTCGGATACGCTCGCCCAGGCGCACGGCTCGCCCGGCCGTAGCCGGGGGGCCGCTCCACGGTGGTGCTCCACCCGAACGCCAGTCACGGCCCGTGAGTAGGGTACCAACGAGCGAAAGAGGAGAACATGGCAATGCGCGTCGTCACCCCTTCCGGCCGGGGCTTCCTGCTGCTGGACTCTCACCCGGCCGGCTGCGAGCGGGCGGTTCAGGACCTGGCCGCGACGATCGCGGCTCTGCCCCCCGTTCCCGGTGTTCCCGGTGTTCCCGGTGTTCCCGCTGTTCCCGACGGGGGGCGCGAGCGCCGTCCGGTCGCCCTGGTCATCGGGTCCTCGGCCGGGTACGGGCTGGCCGCCACCGTCGCCGGGCTGGTGCGCTACGGGATCACCGGCCTGGGCATCTCCTTCGAGAAGGCGCCCGGACGGCGGACCGGCACGGCCGGCTGGTACCGCACCGCGGCCACGGCCTCAGTCGCGGCCGGGGCGGGCAGCGGCTTCACCTTCCTCAACGCCGACGCGTTCGCCGACGCGACCAAGGACGAGGCCGCGGCCATCCTGGCCGGCCAGTACGGGCCGGTTGACTACCTCATCTACTCGGTCGCCTCGCCCCGCCGCAGCGACCCCGACACCGGCGTCACCTACTCCTCGGTACTCAAGCCCCTGGGGGAGGCCGCGGTCACGCGCACGCTGGCCTTCGCCGCCGACGGCGAGCCGGCCCTGAGCGAGACGGCCATCGAGCCGGCGACCCCGGAAGAGGAGGCCGCCACCGTGGCCGTGATGGGCGGCGCCGACTGGCGGCGCTGGGTCACCGCCCTGGGGGCCAAGGGCCTGCTGGCCGACGGGTTCCGCACCGTCGCCCTGACCTACATCGGGTCCGAGCTGACCGCGCCGATCTACCGCTCCGGCACCATCGGCGCGGCCAAGAAGGACCTCGAGGCCACCGCCAGCGGCATCACCGCGGACCTGGAAGCCAGCGGCGGCCGGGCCTGGACCAGCGTCAACGGCGCGGCCGTCACCCAGGCGTCCACCCACATCCCCGGCATCGCCCTCTACACCAGCCTGCTGCGGGCCGTGCTCGGCCCGGCGCTCCAGTCCCCGGCCGAGCAGTCGGCCCGGCTCTGGGACCAGCTCACCGGCCACGCCGAGATGGACCTCGACGAGGCCGGGCGGATCCGGCTCGACCGCTGGGAGCTTGACCCCGGGGTCCAGGCGGAGGTCACCAGGCGCTGGCACGCCGCCACCCCGGAGACCATCGGCGAGCTCGCCGACCTCGGCTGGTTCCGCGCCCAGTTCCGCGGCCTGTACGGGTTCGACGTCCCCGGAGTCGACTACGCGGCCGAGACCGAGACCGAGGTGCCCTGGCCCGGCGATCCGGCGTTACGTCCAGTCGGTGTTAGATCCAGTCAGTGTTAGATCCAGTCAGTGTTACAGCCAGTCGGTGTGGCCCGGCCAGGCGAGCAGGGTGTCGACGACCTCGGGCGGGCCGTCGGCGCTGGCCTGGTCGGTGGCCGCGTACCGGCCGCGGTAGAACAGCAGCGGCCGTCCGGCCCGGCACGGGCCGAGCTCGGTGACCCGGCCGACCACCATGTGGTGGTCGCCGGCCTCGTGTACGGCGGTGACCGCGCACTCCATCCAGGTGAGCACCCCGGCCAGGACCGGCGCGCCTTCCCGGGAGGGCGACCAGGTCAGCCCGGCGAACTTGTCCGTCCCGGTCACGCCGAACCGGCGGGCGGTCTCCTGCTGGCCGACGGCGAGCACGTTGGCGCAGAAGTAGCCGGCCTTGGCGATCGCCCGCCAGGTGGCCGACGACCGGCTCGGGCAGAACAGTACCAGGGGCGGCTCAAGCGACAGGGCGGCGAACGCCTGGCAGGCGAACCCGGCCGGGCGGCCGTCCTCGGCGCAGGTGATGACGGTGACGCCGGTGCAGAAGTGACCGAGCACCTGCCGGAAGCCCGCCGCCTCCACGTCAGGGCACGCCGGCATCAGGGTGCCGGGGGGCCGGCGAAGCTGTGTCCCCAGAGGCTGACCGCGGTGGTCTCCCGGCTGACCCAGGTGGCGTCGTCCACGAGCCGGCCGTCGGTGCCGTACTCGATGTCGAACCCGCCGGGAGTGCGCACGTAGAACGACACCATCAGGTCGTTGGCGTGCCGCCCGAGCGACGCCGAGACCGGCGCCTTCCGCCGCGCGCACCGTTCGAGCGCCCGCCCCACGTCGTCCAGGGTCGCCACCTCGATCATCAGGTGCACGATCCCGGCCGGGGCGGGCGTCGGCGCCAGGGCGAGCGAGTGGTGCCGCGGGTTGCAGCCGAGGAACCGGAACCACACCGGCGGGTCTCCCGGCGACCCGCCGAAGAACTCGGCCGGCATCCGCATCGAGTCCCGCAGCCGGAAGCCGAGCACCCCGGTGTAGAAGGCGAGCGCGGCATCGCCCGCCGTGTCGCCCGCTGCGCCGCCCGCCGTGTCGCCCGCTGCGCCGCCCGCGCCGGGCACCGGCAGGACGACGTGCCCGAGACCCATGTTCCCGGTCACGAACGTGTTCCCGTACGGGCTGACGGCGGGCCGGTGCTCGAGCGCCGCGCCGCGGAACACCTCGATGGCGTTGCCCGCGGGGTCGTCGAAGCGGAGCATCTCCCCCACCCGCCGGGCGGCGAGTTCGTCGGGGGTGGCCGCCTTGACCGGGACGCCCGCGTCCGCCAGGGCGCGCCCCACGGCCGCGAAGGCCGCCGCGTCGGCCACCTCCCAGCCGGAGGCGAGCAGCCGTTCCCGCTCGCCGGGCACGATCACCAGCCGGGCCGGGAAATCATCCATCCGCAGGTACAGGGCGCCCGGCTCGGGACCCCGTCCCTCGGTGAGGCCGAGAATCCGGACGCCGAACTCGCGCCACGCGGCGACGTCGGCCGACTCGATCCGCAGGTAGCCAAGAGACCGGATCAACGGTCCGCTCCTTCCAGGAAACCGGTGGTCAGCTGGTTGAACTCGTCGAACTTCTCCAGCTGCGCCCAGTGCCCGCAGCCGCCGAAGACGTGCAGCCGCGCCCGCCTGATCAGCTTCAGCGCGACCAGGGCGCCATCCAGGGGGTTGACCCGGTCTTCACGGCCCCAGATCAGCAGCACCGGGTTCCGCAGCCGGTGCGCTTCCCGCCACAGCAGGCCGTCCTCGTAGCAGGCGGGGTCGTAGAACGAGGCCCCCATCGACGCCATCGCGGCCAGGGCCGCGGGGTCGGAAGCGGCGGCGTAGCGCTCGTCGATCAGCTCGTCGGTGACGAGGCGCTGGTCGAAGACCATGGTCCGCAGGAACGCCGCCATCTTCTCCCGGCTGGGGCCGGGCGGCGCGGGGAACTCGGCCAGGCGCTTGACCCCCTCGGTGGGGTCGGGCGCGAGCACGTTGAGGGTCAGGCCGCCCGGCGCCATCAGCACCAGGCGGCCGGCGCGTTCGGGGTACCGCAGCGCGAAGCGGACCGCGGTGCCCCCGCCGAGCGAGTTGCCGATCAGGTGCACGCGGCCGATGCCCAGCTCGTCGAGCAGGCCCGCGAGGGCCTGGGCGGCGAAGCCGAAGTAGTTACCCTCCACCGGAGGCTTGTCCGACTTGCCGAAGCCGGGCTGGTCGACGACCAGCGTGCGGAACTCCTCGGCCAGCACCGGCAGGTTCCCGGCGAAGTTGGACATCCCCGACGCGCCCGGCCCGCCGCCGTGCAGCATGACGACCGGGTCCCGGCCCGGCCGCCCCGTTCCCGCCTGCTGGTGATGAAGGTGCATGGACGTGTCCTTCACACCATCGCGTCCGGGGGCACGTCGTGCCCGAACTCGCCCCGGCCGAACATGGACAGCGCCCGTTCCGGGTCGTTGATCGCGTGCACCCGCCCGGCGTGCGCGTCCCGCCAGAACCGCTGGATCGGCGTCCCGCGCTTGAGCGCGCGCCCGCCGGAGTTCTCGAACAGCAGGTCCACCGCACGGATCGCCTGCCCCGTGCCGGTCACCTGGTCGCGCCTGATCCGCAGCCGCAGCGGCATGGGCGGCTTCTCCCCGGCCCGCGCGTACGTCATCAGCTCGGACATGTTCCGCTCGAGCGCCAGCCAGGCCGCGTCGAGCAGCCCCGCCGCCTCGGCGATCCGCACCTGGCCGAACACGTCCTCGGCCGCCTTCTGGCCCACGTACGAGGCCCGTACCCGGTCCCGCTGGTAGGCCACGTGCGCGGCGTAGGCCCCGGTGGCCATGCCGATGATCGGCGTCGTGATGGCGTTGGAGAAGATCGACCCGTAGGGGATCCGGTACAGCGGCCCGGGGTTGCGCTCCTGTCCCGGGCAGGCGCACCGGGTGACGTCGGTGAAGCTCAGCGACCGGTACGCGGGGACGAACGCGGCCTCGACCACGATGTCGTTGCTGCCCGTACCGCGCAGGCCGACCGTGTCCCAGACGTCGTCGATGGCGTAGTCGCGGCCGGGCAGCAGGAACGTGCGGAAGTCGACGGGCCTGCCCTCGTCGTCGGTCACGATCGCGCCGAGCAGCACCCAGCTCGCGTGGTCGCAGCCGGAGGAGAAGCTCCACCGCCCGTCCAGCTGGTACCCGTCCGCGACGGCGCGCGCCCGCCCGGTCGGCGCGTAGGAGGAGGATATCCGCGTGCCCGGGTCGCCGCCCCAGACGTCCTCCTGCGCCCGCGCCGGGAACAGCGCGAGCTGCCAGGGATGCACGCCGAGGACCGACGCGACCCAGCCGGTAGAGCCGCACGCGCTCGCGATCAGCCGCACCGCGGTGAGGAACGCGATCGGGTCGGCCTCGAGGCCGCCGTAGCTGGCCGGCTGGAGCAGCCGGAAGAAGCCGGTCTCGGCGAGGGCCTTGACCGACTCGGCCGAGACCACCCGGTTGTCCTCGGTCTCCTGTGCCCGCTGCCGCAGCACCGGGAGCAGATCGGCGACCGCGGCGACAACCGCCGGCTCCGGCCCCGTGTATCCGCCGCTGTATCCGCCGCTTTCGACCACAAGCTGTCCCTTCCTCGTGCCCGCCCATCGCCACAAGACTAGAACATGTTCTAGTCTATGGGTATGGATGGGCCTCGCAGTATCGACGTCGGAACGCCGCCGGGCAGGTTCGCCCGCGGCTGGCACTGCCTCGGGCTGGCGGACGCGTTCCGCGGCGGCGACCCGCCGCGGCCGCACGCCGTGCGGGCGTTCGGCACGAAGCTGGTCGTCTTCGCCGACGCCGCGGGCGACCTGCACGTGCTCGACGCCTACTGCAGGCACATGGGCGGTGACCTGACCACGGGCACGGTCAAGGGCGACCAGGTCGCCTGCCCGTTCCACGACTGGCGCTGGGGCGGGGACGGCCGGTGCGCCCAGATCCCCTACGCGCGGCGGGTGCCGCCCGCCGCCCGCACCAGGTCGTGGCTGACCCTGGAGCGGAACGGCCAGCTATTCGTCTGGCACGACCCGGAGGGCAACCCGCCGCCCGACGACGTGACCATCCCGCGGATCGAGGGCGCGTACTCCGCCGACTGGACCGGCTGGACCTGGGACTCGATCCTGGTGGACGGCGCGAACTGCCGCGAGGTCGTCGACAACGTGGTCGACATGGCGCACTTCTTCTACATCCACTTCGCGTTCCCGACGTACTTCAAGAACGTGCTCGAGGGACACATCGCCTCGCAGTACCTGCGGACGCGGTCTCGTCCCGACGTCGGCGCGGCGTCCAATTACTCGGATGGGGGAGAAACCACGCTTCGTTCGGACGCCTCGTATTTTGGTCCTTCCTACATGATCGACAACCTGTGGCATGAGTACAACGGGATGCCGGTGGAGAGCGTGCTGATCAACTGCCACTACCCGGTCACCCCGACGTCGTTCCTGCTCCAGTGGGGCGTGATCGTCAAGCGGCCGCCGGGGCTGACCGACAGCCAGGCGGCCAGGTTCGGGGCCAAGTTCGCGAAGTTCGTCGGGGTCGGCTTCGAGCAGGACGTGGCGATCTGGCTGCACAAGAGCCGGGTGGACAACCCGCTGCTGTGCGCGGAGGACGGCCCGGTCTACCAGCTACGGCGCTGGTACGAGCAGTTCTACCGCGACGTCGCCGACATCGAGCCGGACATGGTCGCCAGGTACGAGTCCGAGATCGACACCACCAGGCCGGTGGCGGGCTGGGAGGCGGAGGTGGCGGAGAACATCGCCGCCCGCCGACCTCCAGCTGAGGCGGGCTGAGATGGCCGACGGCCACCCGGTGCTGGCCGCCGACCGGGCCGAGCGGGGCAGCGAGAACCAGGGGGCGCCGCGGGCGGACGACCGCCGCGCCAGCCCGCGGCCGGTGCGGTGCGCCCGCTGCGGGACGACGGTGCTGGTCGCGAAGTTCAGCCCGCGGCACACGTCGGTGCAGTGGACCGCGGCGACCGCGGCGTCCTGCGCGGAGTTCGCCGCCCGGGCCGCCGACGGCACCCGGAGCGCGCTGGTCGAGAGCTGCGGCGCCCTGCGGGACAGCATCGACGCCGCGGTGGCGTCCGGGGGGCTGGCGGTGTCTCCGCCCACCTATGAGTAGGTCGGGGACGGGAACGGGGGCGGGGGCGTTGCGCGACTACTACCAGGTATCGGTGGCCGAGGTGATCCGCGAGACCGGCGACGCGTCCTCGCTCGTGCTCGCCGTCCCGCCCGCGCTGGCCGGCACCTTCGCCTACCGGGCCGGGCAGTTCATCACCGTCCGCGTCCCCTCCGACCAGACCGGCTCCGTGGCCAGGTGCTACTCGCTCTGCTCGTCGCCGCAGGCCGGGGACCGGCCCGCGATCACCGTCAAGCGGACGGCCGGAGGGTACGCGTCCAACTGGATTCTCGACAACGTCACGGCCGGCACCGTGCTTGACCTGCTCCCGCCAGCCGGGACGTTCTGCCCGCGCTCGCTCAACGGCGACTTCCTGCTGTTCGCGGCGGGCAGCGGCATCACCCCGATCATCTCGATCCTCAAGTCCGTGCTCGCCGCCGGGCGCGGCCGGGTCGCGCTCGTGTACGCCAACCGGGACGACCAGTCGGTGATCTTCACCGGCGAGCTGCGCGAGCTCGCCGCCGCCGCGGGCGGCCGGCTGGTGGTCCTGCACTGGCTCGACTCGCTGCAGGGGATCCCGGCGGCCGCCGGGATCGCCGCGCTGACCGAGCCCTACGCCACCTGGGAGCCGTACATCTGCGGGCCGGACCCGTACCTCACCGTGGCCCGGGCCGCGCTCGCCCAGCTGGGCGTGCCGGCGAAACGGATACGGGCGGAGCGGTTCCTGTCGCTGGCGGAGAACCCGTTCGAGGAGGCCCCGGCGGTGAGCGGGGTCGCCGCGACCCTGACCGTCGAGCTCGACGGCGCGAGCCGGGTCCTGCCGTGGCCGCCGGGCGCCCGGATGCTCGACGTGCTCATCGACGCCGGCCTGACCGCGCCGTACTCGTGCCGCCAGGGAATCTGCGGTGCGTGCGCCTGCCAGCTCACCGGCGGCGAGGTCGAGATGGCGCACAACGAGGTGCTCGAGGCGGCGGACCTGGCCGACGGGTACATCCTCGCCTGCCAGGCCGTGCCGCTGACCGCGGACGTCAGCATCACCTACTGAGCGTCTTCGGTGCCCGCGCTGGTGCCGGTCCCGGCGTTGGCACCGGGGCTCGCGCTCGCGGCGTGGCGGCCGGCCCGGCGGCCGGAGAACACGCAGTCGGCGATCGACAGCCCGCTGACGTAGGAACGCGAGCACAGGCCGACCGCGCTGCGCCCGGCCGCGTACAGGCCGGGCACGGCCGTGCCGTCGGCCCGCAGCACCTGGCCGGTTTCCGGCGCGACCACCAGGCCGCCGAGGGTCAGCACCGGGGCCGGGTTCAGCATCCGGGGCCGGACCGAGACGTCGATGAGGGAGTACGGCGGCTGATCCTGCGGCCGCACCAGGTCGGGCGGCTTGCCGAGCGGGTCGCCAGCGTCAGCCACCGCATCCGTCGCCGCATTGCCGGGCGCGTCGGAGGTGGCGTTGTTGGAGATGGCGTTGTTGGAGGTGGCGTTGTAGGCCGCCAGCGTGGCCGCCAGGCCGTCGGGGTCGACGCCGGCCCGGGCCGCGACCGCCGCCACCGTATCCGCGGTCACCGGGGCGAACATCAGCAGGTACCAGGCCGCGAGCCGCTGGAACCAGAGCGTCGAGCCGCGCACCTGGCGGCGGGCCTCGGCGAGCGTGGCCCGGTCCGTGAACAGCCAGGCCTGTCCGCCGCGGCGGACGATCTCCGCGCCGACGGCCGCGCCGTAGCGGGACTCGTCGCAGATCCGCTTGCCGTCGCGGTCGACGAGCACGCCCCGCAGCAGGGCGGGCGGCGGGCTCAGGAAACGCCAGACCGAGACGCGGTCCAGGTGAGCCGTCGCTCCCCCGGCCCCGGTCCCGAGCCGGATGCCGCTGCCGTCGTCCCCCGGCGTGGCCAGCGGCAGGCCGCCGCGCGCGTGCGGCGCGTGGGTGCGCAGCATCGGCCGGTTGGCCCCGAAGCCCCCGGCGGCGATCACCACGCCGCGGTCCGCCCCGACGAGCAGGGTCCGCCCGTACCTGCGTTCCAGCCAGTCGGCCGGGCGGTGCATGACCCGGCCGAGCTTAGGAACGTACAGGTAAGGCTTTCGCGCGGCCCGGTGGGCCAGGCGATGGGCCGCCCGCGCCCAGAGCGGCGCGGCCCGCAGCGAGCGGCACTCCACCCCCGTCACCCGCCCGCCGGTGGTGATCAGCCTGACCGCCGTGGTCTGCCCGGCCACCTGGACGCCGGCCCGCCGGGCGGCCGCGGCCAGCCGCGCGTAGAGGAGGCCGCCCGAGGTGCCGCGGCCGTGGGCCCGGTGTCCCCGGGGTGCCGGCGGCGCGATATCCCGCGCGGACACCTCGCTGCCCGAGTAGTACAGGTAGTGGCGGTTCGTCGGATACGACGTCTTGTCCGGGCACAGGCTGCCCTCGAACGGCACGCCGTGGCGCTCGAGCCACGCGAGCATCGGCACGCTGCCGTCGCAGAACTCGCGGAGCGTTCCGGCGGGCACGGCGTCGCCGACCTCGGTACGCAGGTAGGCGTACATCGCCTCCGGCGAGTCGCTGACGCCGGCCGCGCGCTGCTGCGGCGTCCCGCCGCCCGCGTACACGATCCCGCCGGACAGCGCGGTGGCCCCGCCGCCGGTGAACCGGTCGAGCACCAGCACGCGGCCACCCGCCGCGGCGGCCTCCAGGGCCGCGCACGCGCCGGCCGCGCCGAACCCGATCACCACCACGTCGGCCCGCATGTCCCAGTCCGCCGGCACACCGGCTCCTTCCATCCGCTTCATAAAACTGTAACGTGTTCTAGTATGGATTGAGGAGGCGACATGACAACAGGGCCGGCAGCAGAACCGGACGCGTCCGCCGAGTTCGACATCATCGTGGTGGGCAGCGGGGCGGCGGGCATGACCGCCGCGCTGACCGCGGCGCACCGGGGCGCGACGGTCGTGGTGCTGGAGAAGACGGGCGTCTTCGGGGGCTCCACCGCCCGGTCCGGCGGCGGCATCTGGGCACCGGGCAACGCGGTGCTGCGCCGGGCCAGGGTCCCCGACACCCCCGAGGAGGCCGACGCCTACCTGGCCTACGTGTCCGGCGAGTGCGTGCCCGCGCCGCTGCGGCAGGCCTTGCTCGAACACTGCGCGGACATGATCGACGTCGTCCTGGCGACGACGCCGCTGCGCCTCGCGTGGGTACCCGACTACGCCGACTACTATCCCGAGGCACCGGGCGGGCGGGCCTGCGGTCGCAGCGTCGAGCCGGTGCCGTTCGACGGGAGGCTGCTCGGCGCGGAGCTCAGCCACCTGAATAAGCCTTACCTGCCGGTCCCGGCGGGCGTGGCCATTACCCAGGGCGACTACCGGTGGCTGAGCCTCGGCCCGCGCCATCCGCGGGCCGTGCTCGCGGGCGCGAAGGTCGCCGGCCGGCTCGCCCGCAGCCGCCTGCTCGGGCACCGGATGCTCAGCCTCGGGCAGGCCCTGGCCGCGGGGCTGCGGGCCGGGCTCACCGCCAGCGGCGTGCCGGTATGGCTGGATACCCCGATGACCGGCCTGGCCGCCGCCGACGGCCGGGTCACCGGCGTGCACGTGCTCCTGGGCGGCGAGCCGAAGACGATCCGGGCCCGGCGCGGTGTGCTGATCGCGTCGGGCGGATTCGAGCGCAACGAGGAGATGCGGCACCGGTACCAGCGGTCGCCGATCGGCACCGGCTGGACGACCGGCGCGACCGGGAACACCGGCGACGGGATCGTGGCCGGCCAGGGACTCGGCGCCGCGGTCGGCCTGATGGACGACGCCTGGTGGGGCCCGGCGATCCCGCTGCCGGGCGGGCCGTACTTCTGCCTGGCCGAGCGGAGCCTGCCCGGCTGCGTCCTGGTCAACGGCGCGGGCCAGCGGTTCGTCAACGAGTCGGCGCCATACGTCGACGCCGTGCACGCCATGTACGAGGGGAACACGCCGGAGAACCCGCACATCCCCGCCTGGCTGGTCTTCGACCAGCGCTACCGCGACCGGTACGTCTTCGCCGGGCTGCCGCCGGGCAGGCCGCTCCCCCGCCGCTGGTACGCGTCGGGCGCGGTGTTCCGCGCACCCGACCTCGCCGGGCTCGGCGACGCAATCGGCGTCGACCCGGCGGCGCTGGCGAAGACCGTCGCGCGGTTCAACGACTTCGCGCGGACGGGCGACGACGAGGAGTTCTGCCGGGGCGCCTCGGCCTACGACCGCTATTACAGCGATCCGCGCTGCCGGCCCAACCCGAACCTGGCGCCGCTGGCCAAGGCGCCGTTCTACGCCGTGAAGATCGTTCCCGGGGATCTCGGCACCAAGGGCGGCCTGCGCACCGACGCCAGGGCACGGGTGGTGCGCGAGGACGGATCCGTCATCCCCGGCCTGTACGCGGCGGGCAACGCCAGCGCGGCGGTGATGGGCCACAGCTACGCGGGCGCGGGCGCGACGATCGGACCGGCCATGACGTTCGGGTACATCGCCGCCCTCGATCTGGTTTCTGTTACTGGGGAGTAGCTAGAACGCGTTCTAGTTCTGTACGCTGACCCTATGCTGAACCGGCTGGTAACGAACCCGTGGACGCGAGCCGGCATGCTCGCGGTCTTCCTCGCGTGCTGCGGGTACGGCCTGTACGCGGCCTGGCCCCAGGCGACGGCGGCGCTGGCCCGGCTGGACTGGTACTCGGCCGCGCTGTCGCTGGCCGCGGCGATGGCCGGGGCCTGGTTCATGATGCTCGCCTGGCGGGCCGTCCTGGCCGATCTCGGCTCCCCGCTTCCGCTGGGCACGGCGGCCAGGGTCTCCTTCGTCGGCCAGCTCGGGAAATACGTGCCCGGGGCGGTGTGGGCGCTCGCCGCCCATGTCGAGCTCGGTCACGACGCGGGCGTCTCGCGGCGGCGCGGCGTCGCCGCCGTCGCCGTCTCCCTGGCCGTCGCCGTGGGGGCGGGACTCGGCGTGGCCGCCCTCACCCTGCCGCTGACCTCCCCCCAGGCGACCAGGCACTTGTGGTGGGTGCTCGTAGCGGTCCCGGTGATCGCGCTCGGCCTGTGCCCGCCGGTGCTCGGGCGCCTGATCAACCGCGCCCTCACCCTGACCGCACGGCCGCCGCTGGAGCGCGGGCCGAGCTGGGGCGGGCTCGCCCGCGCGCTTGGCTGGACGGTGCTCGGCTGGCTCGCGCTCGGCCTCCAGGTGTGGCTGCTGCTGGCGGGAATGACCGGACGCGGGGCATCGGTCCTGCCGATCGCCATCGGCGGGTACGCGCTGGCGTACGCCGCCGGGCTCCTGCTGGTGGTGTTCCCCAACGGGATCGGCGCGCGCGAGATTATCCTGATCGCGGTACTGGCCCCGGTGGTGCCGCACGGCGCCGCGCTGGCCGTCGCCCTCGCCGCCCGCCTGCTCACCACGGCGTCGGACCTGGCCTGGGGGCTGTTCGGCCTGATGGCGAGCGGGCGCCTCAGCGGTCGACCGTGGGCACCCGCGGCTCCCGAGCCGAAGGGCGACGCGAGCGCGGCGGCATTTACTAGGATAATACATTAATTTCCGGTAATATCCAGTAATTTTCTCATTGACCGACGCTCGCCGCAATCGTGATATATTGAGTTTTGAATCCACGAGAAATGCGCCGCGATCGCCTTTCGTATAGGATAACGGCCAGTAATTACGGTTCGTTCCCCGCAATGGGTGTGACCTTTCTCTGCTCTTTCTTTTCTTCCGCGGCGGCTTTGCTGCCTGCATACTCGTGGTTCATGAGCACCCAAGGCACGCACATCATTCTGGAAACATCGCGACTCGTCCTGCGCCAGTTCACCGAGGACGACGTGGATGATCTCTTCGACCTGAACAGCGATCCGGAAGTAATGCGCTATCTCACCGGCGGCAAACCGACGCCGCGCGAGGAAATCCGGGACCGGATCATCCCCTTCCATCTCGGCGTCTACGCCCGGTTCGACCGGCTCGGCCTATGGGCGGCTGAGTCCGCCGACGGCGGGGAGTTCCTCGGCTGGTTCTGCCTCCGCCCTGGCGACCACGCCGACACCACCAACGTCGAACTGGGCTACCGGCTGCGCCGGCCCGCCTGGAACCAGGGCTACGCCACCGAGGGGTCGCGCGCCCTGATCCGCATGGGATTCACCGACCTTGGGGTCGAGCGGGTATTCGCGCGCACAATGACGGTCAACGCCGGATCGCGGCACGTCATGGAGAAATGCGGCCTGACGTTCGTGCGCACCATCTCGTGGGAGAGAGCCGACGTTTTCGAAGGCACCGAGCGCGGCGAGGTCGAGTACGCGCTAACCAGGCCCGAATGGGAAGCGGGCACAGCTTCTTAGTTGCTGATGGCGGGGGCCTGGTGCACGTATGTCAGGTTCGCGGCCTGGTCAAGCAGGAAGGTGGCCATGTCGGCGCGGGTGATGGACAGCCCGACGACGCCATGTCCGTAGTACCCGGCCTTGATCTGGCCGGTCGCGTTCTTGTCGTTGAGCTTGGCCACGCGGACAAGCGTCCAGTCCAGGCCGGAAGCGCGCACGATCTCGGCCGCGCGGCGCACCTCCAGGTAAGGTGCCGGAGCGACGGTCTTGACGAACCGGGCAACGGCCTTGAACGTGGCGTCGGGCAGGTCTTGCGGGTCCGGGACGCTGCCCGTGGAGACGGCCACGAGCCGCCGGACACCGCTCGTATCCATCGCCGCGATGACGCGGCGGGTACCGTCGCTGACCGCACCGACCCCTTCGACCACAGCGTCGGCGCCCTGGACCGCGGCGAGGACGGCTTGGTCGTTGTCGAGTTGCCCGGCGAGGACCGACAGGTTCGGGTCGGCGATACGGAGCCGCTCCGGGTCGCGGGCGTAGGCGGTAACTGTGTGACCGGCGTCCAGAGCTTGACGTACCAGCAGGTGACCCATCCGGCCGGTTGCCCCGAACACCGTGATCCGCATGATGCCTTCCCGTCCGCGCGCCGACTCACTTAACCACTAAAAGAACCTTACCAATAAAGAATCTATAGTGGTCTAGAATGGCGGTCACTATGGAGCAGGAGAGTGATCCGCGGCTAGCGCGGTGCATGCAGATCCTGTCGGTCATCGGCGATCTGTGGACGCTGGCTGTCGTGATGACGCTGCAGAAGTCGGAGATGCGGTTCAACGAGTTGCAGCGGGCCATCCCGCGGGTGAACGCGGTGACGCTGACCAGCAGGCTTAAGAAGCTGGAAGAGGCCGGTATCGTCAGCCGGACCGTCGAGTCGCGCGGCAGGCAGTCGACCGTCTACGCTCTCACGCCCATCGGGGAAAGGCTGCTGCCGATCGTGGACGCGATCCGAGCAGTCGCCCTCGACCTGGAGGGGTCCGGCGACGCACCACTGTGACTGACTGACCCCGGCGCCCACGCCCTCGGACACCAGATCCGCCCGGCTCTTAGAAGTCGTAGGTGGTGGGGGTGGTGGTGTGGTGACGGCCGGAGGGGAGGGTCCAACGGGTGATGCCGGGTTCGGGCTGGGTGACCTTCCACCCGGGGGCCTGTTTGCATCTATGGTGGCGTCGGCATTTGGGGCCAAGGTTGCACTGGTCGGTTGGTCCCTGGGGCCAGGGGGTGGTGTGGTCGCAGTCGCAGTACACGGCCTGGGCGTTGCAGCCGGGGGCGTCGCAGGTGGCGGTGCGGGCGCGGATGAGGTCCCTGAGCCTGCGGCTGGGAGTGTAGCGGTCTTCGGCTTGGGCGTGGTTACAGGTGCCGCGGGCGACGGGGTCGAAGGTGACCTTGAGGGCGCGGATGAGGTCGCGGAGCTGGGCGGCCTGGGCGGCGTCGGGGACTCCGCCGCGCGGTGGCGGTGGCGGTCCTGGCGGTGGCGGTGCCTGCGGTGACGGTGCCTGCGGTGACGGTGCCTGCGGTGGCGTTGGTGGTGGCCCTGATGGTGGTGGTGGTGACGCCGGTGGTGGTGATGATGATGATGTTCCGGGGGGCGGTGCTGCGGGGGGCGGTGCGCCCGGTGGGTAGGGGTTCCAGGGGTGCTGGCCGCGGGCGCGGCCGTGCGCGACCGCCTGCCCGGATGCGTCGATGAGGGTGACGGACCAGCGGGTTCTGGGGTGGCGGGAGGCCGCTTCGACGAGGGAGCGGGTTTCTTCGGGGTCCAGGAGGCCGAAGCCGCCGGCCTGGGCGGGGGCGGTGGACCAGCCAAGTAGGGTGCCGATCGGGATGGTGAGGTTGAGGGTGGCGGGCGGGGGCGCGGGCTCGCCGGGACGGAGGGGGCCACGCCGCCGGGCCGGGTCGTCGGCCTCGCCAGGCTCGCGGCAGCGGGCGTTCTCGGCCTCGCCGGGGGTCCAGGCGGGCGCGCCGTCCGGACCTGTGTAGCCAGGACCGTCGTCGTCCAGCTCACCGGGATCACCGGGATCACCGGGATCACCGGGATCACCGGGATCACCGGGGCTGTCGTAGTCGTCAATGTCGTCGGGGCAGTCCGGGCCGGGGTCGTCGGGGTCCCGGAGGTCCGCGTTGTCGCGGGCCTCGGCAGCGGGAGGATCGGGCGCGATGAGGTCGAGGGGGTTGCGGCCCTGGAGCAGCTCCATCATCACCCGGGTCCGGATCGCCCCCAGCGGGCCCTCGGCCAGGCCGGAATTGCGGATCCGGACCGCCAGCGCATCCATGTACGCCTTCGACGCCAGCGCATCGACCGTATCCAGCTCCCGGCCAGCAATGGACGCGTTACCGGAGTCCTCGCGGCGGAACTCGACCCGCTGCCGCGTCTGCCTGGCGTGCTCCCGGCGGGCCTTCACGCCTTCGGGGTTGAGCTTCAGCTCCAGCGCCGCCGCCTTACGGGCCAGCTGGTCAGCCCGCAAGCCCGGAGCGGCCGGGGCCAGGACCCCGTCGGCATAGGCGGCGTCGTCGTCCGTGAGGCTCGCGGTGTAGGCCGCGATCGTGTCGGCCCGGTTCCCGCTGATCAGCCCGGCCGCCATCCCGGCCAGCGTCATGGGGAGACGGGACGTCAGCGCCAGGTCGTGGCTGATCCGGGCGTCGGCCTGGTAGCCGGTCACGGCCAGCTCGGACGCCAGCTCATCGACCGGGAACTCCCCCGGGCGCCGCCCCTTCGGAACCTTCCGGGCCTTGGCGTCCGCGAGCTGGGCGGCCCGGCGGCGGGCGAACTCCGCGACCGCCAGCGACTGCAAGTACACCGACCGGTTCTCCAGGCGGCGCGCCGCCTGGAGCGCACCGGTCAGCTGGTCGTCTGACAATGCCGTGACCTCGGACACCGCCTGCTCGGCCAGGGCAGCCAGCACCGGGCCCGGGCGCAGCCCGTCAGCCGGGCCGTCCTCCCCGAACGCATCGCTCAGCAGCTCACCGCCCAGGCCCGCCGGGCCAGTCATCGCCGCCAGCAGCGCCGGATCCACGTCACACGCGTCACCCAGGCTGATCGACACCGCCGGGCCCTCGAGCTCCCACGGCTCGGGAACGTAATCACCGTCCCCGGCGGCACCCCACCCGTCATCGGCATCGCTGGGGCTGGGGCTGGGGCTGGGGCTGGGGCTGGGGCTGGGATCGGCGCCGGTTCCGCCCGCGTCAAGATCGCGGTTCTCGGAGGATGACGCGTCCGGGGGATCCTGCTCGTCCACGGCCGGCCTCCTTCCCGAGGATCGTGGCCTACATCGTGTACATGCGAACATTTTATCGTATAGACAAAGATCAACTCAAGAGGAATGTCTATGTTTTCCAAGATCATTTGATGCCTGCCATGTCATGACATTTATCGATTTGCGAGCAGGGCGTGCTCAAGCAAGGCAACAGCTAGCGGATGCTCATTCCGCCGACAGGATCAGGCCGCTGGTGGGAACGCCGGTGCCCGCCGTCACCAGGACCGGGCCGTCGCCGGGAACCTGGTTCACCGCGCTGCCGCGGACCTGCCTGACCGCCTCGGCTATGCCGTTCATGCCGTGGATGTACGCCTCGCCGAGCTGGCCGCCGTGCGGGTTGAGCGGCAGGCGGCCGCCCATCTCGATCGCGCCGCCGGAGATGAACTCGCGGGCCTCGCCCTGGGCGCAGAAGCCGAGTTCTTCCAGCTGGATGAGCACGTACGGGGTGAAGTGGTCGTACAGCACCGCGGTCCGCACGTCGGCCGGGCCGATGCCCGCCTGCCGCCACAGCTGCCGGGCGACCACCCCCATCTCGGGCAGCGCCGCGAGGTCGTCGCGATAGTAACTGGTCATGACGTACTGGTCGGGCCCGCTGCCCTGGGCGGCGGCGGCGATCACGGCGGGCCTCTGGGCCAGGTCGCGGGCGCGGTCCAGGCTGGTGACGACGACGGCCACGGCGCCGTCGCTCTCCTGGCAGCAGTCGAGGAGACGGAGCGGCTCGGCGATCCAGCGGGATTCCTGGTGCTCGGCCAGCGTGACCGGGCGCTGGTAGAACCAGGCATTCGGATTGGTCGCGGCGTGACGGCGGTCCGCCACCGTGACCCGGCCGAAGTCCGCGCTTGTCGCCCCGGACAGGTGCATGTACCGGCGGGCGATCATCGCCACCATCGCCGCGGGCGTAGCCAGGCCCATCGGGTAGTGCCAGCCGTTGTCGACGCCGGCGGTGGTCAGGTTGCCGGCCAGCCCGGCCGCCACCTGGCCGAAGCGGCGGCCCGACCGCTCGTTGAGCGCGCGGTAGCAGACCACGACGTCCGCCGTTCCGGTGGCGACGGCCATCGCCGCCTGGTGCACGGTCGCGCAGGCGGCGCCGCCGCCGTAGCCGATCTGGCTGAAGAACCGCAGCTCGCGGAGGCCGAGTTCGCGGGCGACGGCGATCTCCGCGTTGCCGTCCATGGTGAAGGTGACCAGGCCGTCCACGTCGGCGGCGGTCAGGCCGGCGTCGGCGAGGGCCGACGTGACCGCTTCGACGGCGAGTCGCAGCTCACTGCGCCCCGAGTTCTTGGAGAACTCGGTCGCGCCGATTCCGGCGATCGCCGCCGTGCCGGAGAGGGTGTCCGCGGGCATCAGCGTTCCTCCTGTACCGCGAGGCGGACGGTCGCCGTCACGTGATCGCCGAGGCCGCACCGGCCGGTTACCGCGATCACCCGCTCGGCGCCGTCATCGGCGGTCACCTCACCAGTGAGGGTGAGCGTGTCACCCGCGTGGCAGGGCGCGCCGAGCCGGATGGAGATCGCGCGGAAGACCGCGTCCGGTCCGGCCCATGCGGCCACGTAGCGCTGGACCAGGCCGGTCGTGGTCAGGATGTTGAGGAAGATGTCCCGCGCGCCCCCGGCGACCGCGCGGTCCCGGTCGTGGTGCACGTCCTGGAAGTCGCGGGTGGCCAGGGCGCAGGAGATCACGAACGTCGGCGTGACCTCGATGACCAGCGGGGGCAGCACGGCGCCGGACGCCGCGCGCCAGGCGGGGAGGGTCAGCTCGTCATCGATGGTGACGAACTCGGCCCGCACCGGCAGACCGATGCGGACCTGGCCCGGGTCGGTACCGAGCAGTTCGCCGACCATCCGGACGCCTTCGGGCAGCCGCACGAGCGCGATCACGATCGGCAGCCGCTTGCCCGGCACCGGCGGGTGGTGGTGGACGACGTAGCTGTAGACCTCGCCGGTTCCGGCCGCGACGGCGTACCCGGCGGTCATGCTCCCGCACGACGGGCACCTCGGGCCGGGCGGGTGGCGCAGCGTCCCGCAGTCGTCGCAGCGCTGGACGCGCAGCTCGCCCGCCGCCGTCCCTGACCAGAAGAACTCGGTGTCGGGTGAGACGGTCGGGCGTATTACCCCAGTGTGTGAGACCCCAGGAGGAGCGGGAGGGGTGGCATCCTCCTGGGGCGGTCTGCGAACCGCGGGCTTGAATCGGAGCACGCGGAAATCCATGGTCGCCACCGGTTCGCCGGCCGAGGTCCAGATGTTCCTCGTGGTCACGAACCAGCCCTCGCCGAGCGCCGTGCGCTTGGGCCCGGTGACGTCCACGAGCCGGGCCTGGACGGCCAGCTGCTCGCCGACCCGCACGGGGCGGTGATACACCTGGTCGCAGTTGGTCGCGACGATCGAGGTGTACCCGGCCTCCTCGAGCAGCTCCGACATCGCCCCGAGCGGATCGTCGCCGCCGCGGGGCCGGTGCAGGCCCGGCATCGTCCAGACCTGGATCATCGCCGCCGGAGCCGTTTCCGGGCACCCGGGGTCCTCGCCGGCACCGCCGCTGGGACCGCCGCCGGCACCGCCGCCGACACCGCCGGCACCGCCGCCGATCGCCTCGAGCCAGTTGCGGATCATCGGCAGGTTGACCGGGTCGCGGGCAGCCCGCGGCTTGCTATCGCCGGCCGCGGCGATCCGGTCCGCGGCGGCCCTGATGGCCTCGGCCTGGGACTCGACCTTGACCTCGACCTGGGACTCGCCCCCAGCCCGGGGCTCGGACCCGAGCCGGGGCTCGGGCTCGATCTCGGGCGCGGGCGTCATCGGGGCACCCTCGGCAGTCCCAGGCCGGCGGTGGCGATGAGCTCGCGCTGCACCTCGTTCACGCCGCCGCCGAAGGTCAGGACAGTGTTCCGCTTGAGCTGCACGTCCAGCCAGGTCATCAGGGCCGCGGTGTCCGGTTCCGCCGGGTCGGCGTGCCGGCCGACCACCTCGGCGAGCGACTGCCCGATCACCTGGGCCTCGTCGGCGGCGAACACCTTGGTCGCCGAGGCGTCGGCGATGCTCAGCTCCGGTTCCGCGGCCACCTGCCAGTTGAGCAGCTCGTTGACCCGCATGACGGCCGAGGCCCGGGCCAGCGCGAGCCGCACGTCGGGCCGCGAGAGCAGCGACCGCTCGGCGGCCCACTCGCGGACCCGGTCGGTCATCGCGGCGATCCGCCCGGCCGGTCCGAGCATCACCCGCTCGTGGTTAAGCTGGCTGGTGATCAGGCGCCAGCCGCCGTTCTCCGGACCGACCCGCATCGTGACCGGAACGCGCACGTGGTCGTAGTAGGTCGCGTTGACGTGGTGGGCGCCGTCGTGGGTGATGATCGGCGTCCAGGAGAACCCGGGATCGTCGGTGGCGGCGATCAAGATGGTGATCCCCTTATGCCGGGGCGCGTCCGGATCGGTACGGCAGGCCAGCCAGATGTAGTCGGCCTCGTGGGCGCCGGTCGTGAAGATCTTCTGCCCGTTGACCACGTACTCATCCCCGTCCAGCACCGCGGTGGTGCGCAGCGCGGCCAGGTCGGTGCCGGCGTCCGGCTCGGTGTAGCCGATCGCGAAGTGGACCTCGCCCGCCAGGATCCGCCGCAGGAAGAACTCCCGCTGTTCGGGCGAGCCGTGCTCCTGCAAAACCGGGCCGACGGTCTGCAGGGTGACGGCGGGCAGCGGGATGTCGGCGCGGGCCGCCTCGTTCACGAAGATCTGCTGTTCGACCTGGCCGAATCCGCGCCCGCCGTAGGCGGCGGGCCAGCCCACCCCGAGCCATCCGTCGCGGCCCATCCGGCGGACGACCTCACGGTAGACCGTCCCGTGTCGCTCGGTGAGCAGCGCGGCCCGCTCGTCGGGCGACAGCAAGCCGGAGAAGTAGCGTCGCAGCGTGTCGCGGAGCGCGGCCTGCTCCGCGGTCAGGTCGATCAGCATGCCTGCCGCTCCAGCTGGTATCGCGCGCCGCCGAGGAACCGCACGAGGTCGCTGATCAGCGCGGACAGGTGGTGCAGCGGATAAGCGGTATCCATCCCCGTCCCCCCGTGCAAGTGATGACAGGTGCGAACGGACCGGGGCGCCTGTTCCGCGCACCAGTACCCCGCCACCTCGAGGTCGGCGCCAGCGTCGCGGCCCGTGTCAAGCAGCCAGCACGCCGACTGGGTGACGATGTGCAGGGTGCGCGACGCGATGTAGACATCGGCGATCTGCTGGGCGACCGCCTGGAACGTGGCCAGCGGCCGGCCGAACTGCCGCCGGGACGCGATGTGGTTCCTGGTCAGCTCGAGCGCCGCGGACAGGGCGCCGTCGGCCACGCAGCAGGCGCCCGCCACCGCCAGCCGGGACAGGTCCTCCAGGCAGTCGGCGGCGCCGAGGACGTGCTCGACCCGGACGCGGTCCAGTCGCAGCGTGTACTCGGGGGTACCGGAGGCGGACGGGGTGCGGGTCACGTGCGCCCCGTCGGCCGCGGGATCGATGATGACGACACCTGTCTCCCCGGCCGCGCCCGCGAAACTTACCGTGAGGAGGACCCGGCCCGCCTCCGCGCAGTAGGGGACGCCGACCTTGGTGCCCGACACCGTGGCGCCCGACACCGTGGTGCCCGACACCGTGGTGCCCGACACAGCGCCGTCGGTGACAGTGACGGCCGGGACCGCGGGCAGCGGGTCCGAGGGCTCGCGGAGGGCGGCGGTGAGGATCAGCTCGCCCGCGGCGGCGGCCGGGAGCAGCGCGCGCCGCAGGTCGCCGTCCCCCCAGCGGACGATGGGCAGCACCCCGGTCATCAGCGTGGCCAGGGCCGGGACCGGCACCGCCCGCTTGCCGATCTCGGTGAGCAGCACGGCGACCTCCATGACGCCGAGCCCGTCCCCGCCGAGCTCGGCCGGGACCGGGAGGGCGAGCAGGCCGGACTGGGCGAGTTCCTTCCACGGGCCGGCCTTCCCGTCGTCGAGCAGCCGGCCGGCGAGGCTCGCTATCTCCTGCTGGGTATCGGTCAGGCTGAAGTCCATCCGCGCGGCCGCGTCCGTGTGGGCGCCGCCGTCACCTCCCCGCGTTTCCAAAATAAGTAGAACATGTTACATCTACGCTCGGCCAGCCCGGGGCGCGCAAGTTACGCCAGGCCCTTGATACGCTGATCATGGACGTGCAGACGATGAGAGGTCCTTGGATGCCAGCGGCGAGAACGCGTGCCAGAACCCAGCCGACAGCCATGGCCGACGCCGACATCGGTTCGGTAGCACAGCGCGAGCGGCGCAAGCGGATCCTGGACGCGACGCTCGCGCTCGCGTCCAAGGGCGGCTACGACGCGGTGCAGATGAGGACGGTCGCGGAACGGGCCGAGGTGGCCCTGGGCACGCTGTACCGGTACTTCCCGTCCAAGATCCACCTGCTGGTGGGCGCGCTCACCGAGGAGATGGAGCAGATACAGGACAAGCTCGACCGCAAGCCGATCCCGGGCGATACGCCCGCCGACCGGATGCTGTTCGTGCTGGGCCGGGTCACCAGGAACATGCAGCGCGACCCGATGCTCACCGAGGCGATGACCCGGGCGTTCATGTTCGCCGACCCGAGCGCGGCCGCCGAGGTGAACACGGTCGCCCAGCAGATGACCCGCATGTTCACCCGGGCCATGCACGATGGCGAGCCGTCGGCCGACGACATCGCGATCGCCCGGGTGATCGGCGACGTGTGGCTGTCGAACCTGGTCGCCTGGGTGACCAGGCGAGCCTCGGCCGACGACGTGAGCAGCCGGCTCGAGCTCGCCGCCCGCCTGCTGCTGCGCTGAGCCTGGCCGCGCGCAGTCGGTCATCTCAGCCGAGCCGGTCATCTCAGCCGAACAGCGTGTCGAGGAACGGGTTGCTGAACACCTTGTTCGGGTCGTACCCGGTCAGGATCGTCACCGCCGTGGACCAGCCGTCGTCGCTCGCCTGACCGGCGCTGACCGCGGCCGGGATGGTGGTGCCGAGGATCGTGGTGTTCGTCCAAGGCGCGGTTGAGGTGCAGGCCCAGGCCTTGGACCACTCGGGCCTGACCGTGGCGTAGCTGCCGGTGTAGTGGCTCCAGATCCACGCTTCCATCTGCGCGTAGAACGCGGAGAAGCCCGCCGTCACCGGCAGCGTGCCCATGTCCAGCCAGACGGCCACGTCCCAGCCGGGCTCGTCGGGCCGGGGCCTGACCGAGGACAGGATCGGCGACTGCGCCCCGGTCACCAGGGCGTCCGCGGTCTGGTCGAGACCGGTGACCCGGATCTCGATCGGCCCGTTCATCGGGTACTCCCCGGCGTCGGAGTAGGTGTCGAGCAGGGTCGTGTACTGCGTGTAGAAATCGCTCACCACCTGCTGGATGTTCGCCCGCGAGGTGATGACGGCGAATCCGGCCTCGACGATCCGCACCGTGGTCGGCTTCACGTAGAGCAGCACGTCCGGCCACTGGCCCCAGATATCCCAGGTGCCGGTGAACACCAGGGCCGTGTCCACCAGGGCCATCGCCGAGGCCTCGAAGGCGGGCGTCCCCGAGGTGTCCCCGGTCGCCACCTCGTCGAAGAACTCGTTCTCCGCGGTGGTGACGCTGTTGGTGAACGAGTAGTTGTACGGGCTGGTCACCTTGACCGAGAGCGCGGGCTTGGTCGGGGCGATCGACCAGACCTTCAGCCAGGGGGTGTCGGTGAACGGGAACCAGATGGCCTCGATCCGTCCGGCGCCGTCGGCGTAGCTGGCCAGGGAATTCGAGCCCGCGGTCGCGGGCGGGGCGAACAGGTCGGCCGCGGATATGTCGACCCAGCTCTGGCAGCGGATGTTCTGGCTGGCCGCGACCTGGAGCGTAACCTCGGTGAGGAAGGCCCGGCCGAGGTGGGCGAGGAAGGCGCGGATGTCGGGATCGTCGCGCTGGAAGGTCTTCAGCGCGTACTGACTCGTCGCCGAGTCCCAGACGACAGCGGTGAGGGACAAGATCAAGTTGGACAGCGAGCCGTAGGTCTGCCCGGACAGCGGGGTCTCGCCGGTGGCCGGGATCGCGCTGCCGTGGGCGTTGATGGCCAGCGCGCCGCCGATCGTGATGTCGCCGGGCGCCGGGATCGCGCACAGGCCGTATCCGGCGGCGGCGAGCGCGGTGGTCAGGTTGTCCATGGTGATGCCGGCCTGCGCGGTGACCGTGGCGGGCGTCGCGGCGGTGATCGTCGCGGCGGTGAGGTCCTGGGTGGTGTCGAGCAGCACGTACCCGGCCCCGGTGCTGCCCGCGGGCAGCACGATGGGCGACCAGCCGTGGCTCATCCCCTTGGCCCGCAGCCGGTACCCGTTGGCGTAGGCCCAGTTGGCCAGGGTGACGACCTCGGTGGCCGAGGTCGGCGCGCAGGTCCAGACGTCGTCGATCACGATCATGCCGGCCCAGTTCTGGTACGCCTGCTGGTAGACCGGGATCGAGGACGGAAAGTTCGTCGGCGGCGAGGATGTGGCCTGGGCGTTCGCCGCGGTGGCCCGGAAGACCGGGACCCAGGCGAGCGCGCCGGCGGCGGCCGCGGCGCCGAGGAACGCACGCCGGGACGGGCGGCTGCTGCTGCTGCCGCTGCTGCCGCTATTGCTGCTGCTGCGATCGTGGCGAGGCTCCATCGGCTCTCCCGGGCTCGAAAACCAAGCGGTCGCTTGCTTGCCTCGCTACCATAACAGAGACTTAGAACACGTTCTAGTTTTATGTGACGATCGGAGGCGGTCCGGTGGAAGCCCTTGTCTCGAGCCCGAGTCCGGCGTTCCGGGCGGACCTGGCCCGCTCGGTCCGCCTGCTGCGCGCGTTCCGCACCGAGCAGGCGTCACCCGACCGGTACTACGCCGAGCTCGCCCGGGATACCATCGCCCAGCTCGGCCAGTACGCGCCGCTGCCGGGGCGGGTCGTCGCCGATGTGGGCGGCGGTCCCGGGTTCTTCGTCCGGGAGCTGCGCCGGGCGGGCGCGCGGTCGTTCTGCGTCGACACCGACTGCGGTGAGATGACCGCGCTCGGCCGGCCGGAGAGCGGCAGCATCGCGGGCAGCGCGCTCCGGCTGCCGCTCGCCTCGGGCTCGGTGGACATCTGCATGTCATCCAACGTGGTCGAGCACGTCGGTGACTGGCCCGCGATGCTCGATGAGATGGTCCGCGCGACCAGGCCAGGCGGCACGGTGTTCGTCGCGTTCACCAACTGGCTCTCGCCCTGGGGCGGCCACGAGACGTCGCCGTGGCACTATCTCGGCGGTGAGCGCGCCGCGGCCCGCTACCAGCGCAGGCACGGCAGGCCGCCGAAGAATCGCTACGGCCGCAGCCTCTACCCGGTATCGGTGGCCGCGCTACTGAGCTGGGCACGGTCGGCCGAGGGCACGGTCCTGGTCGACGCCGTGCCGCGCTACCTGCCCGGCTGGACCAGGCCGCTGCTGCGCGTCCCGGTCCTCCGCGAGTTCGCGACCTGGAACCTGCTCCTGGTCCTGCGCCGCACTGACCACCAGCCTGACAGCTGACCTCCGACGGCCCGGCCGCGGCAGCCGTCGCTTCATCTGGCAGGCCGGGCGTTGCCCTGGCGGAATTGCCCGCCGGGGCAACCCCGGCGGGGGTTGCCCGCGGAGGGTTGCCTGGCGGGAGCTATCTGGCGGACCGGGAGCCGGTGCCGTCGGGCCCGTCGCCTTCCCGGGGCTGGGCCGTGAGTTCGGCGGTGTCGTCGTCCCAGCCGGGGACGATGCCCGCGCGCCGGACGGAGTGACGCCCCGGTCCGGGGGCCGCCGCCTGCTCCGGGACCGCTGCCTGCTCGGGGACCACTGCCTGCTCGGGGACCACTGCCTGCTCGGGAGAGACCGCCTGCTCGGGAACCGCGGCATCTCCGGAAGCCCTAGTCCCTCCGGGAACCCTGGCATCTCCGGAAACCGCGACGTGCGCG
>Ga0302314_10004185_pt1 | contig 26554 bp, 28 predicted proteins | sample III_Palsa_N2_3_FD_200533 | JGI IMG/M metagenome (GOLD analysis project Ga0302314, IMG submission 200533) | Peat permafrost microbial communities from Stordalen Mire near Abisko, Sweden - III_Palsa_N2_3 | ecosystem: Environmental > Terrestrial > Soil > Palsa > Peat permafrost | place: Sweden...
TCCATCGAGCAGGAGGGCGTGCCGGCCGATCGTCCGCTGGACGAGCTGCAGGCCGGGATCGCCTGGCCGGAGACCGTGCACGGCGCGGCGCTCGTCGTCGAGCGGCTGATGCTGCCGCCGAGCGTGCAGGAGCAGCTCCCGGACGACGACCAGGACGCCGACGCGTGGGTGGCCAGCCATCCCGAGCGGCAGGAGGTCCGCATCGCCGTGGGCGTGCTGCGCGGCGGCGCGCAGGACTGCGCGCTGCGGCTGCGGACAAAGGACAAGGACGACGAGGTGCTCTCCGGCGCCGACCTCGTGCCGAACCTGGTCCGGGCGCTGGCCGAGACCTTGAAGGACTGAGGGGCGGAAGGACGGACGGGAGCTACAGCCTGACGGACCATCAGGCTGTAGCAGAACCGTTACAGAAAGTGCGAACTCGGGGCGCCCGCAGCTTCTAGCAGAGCGGCGGGGTCTTGCCCTCGCGGATGTCGGTCAGCGCGTTGAGCGCGTCCTTGAGCGTGTTCACCTTCACCAGCTCGAGGCCGGCAGGCTGGTTCGCCTTGGCCTCGGCGCAGTTGCTCGCGGGGGCCAGGAACACGGTGGCGCCGGCGTCGCGGGCTCCGATGGTCTTCATCTGGATGCCGCCGATCGCGCCCACGTTGCCGGACGCGTCGATCGTGCCGGTGCCCGCGACGATGCGACCGCCGGTCAGGTTCGTGTCCGTGATCTTGTCGATGATGCCGAGGGCGAACATCATGCCCGCGCTCGGGCCGCCGACGTTGTTGAGCTGGATGTCCACCGAGAACGGGAAGACGTTCTCGCTCTCGATCGAGATCCCGACCTCGGCCTTGCCGCCGCTGTTCTGGGTGCCGGTGGTGATCGACTGCTTTTTGCCGTCCCGGGTGACGACGAACGTTACCTGGGCCCCCGGCGTCAGCTTCTGGATGACGGACGTGACCGCGTCCATCCCGGTCGTCCCGCCGCCGCTGATCGCGGTGCCGTCCACGGCGTCGATGGCGTCGCCCGCCTCCAGCTTCCCGGCCGCCGGACTGCCGTCGTTGACCGAGGCGATCACGACCTCGCTGCCGGTCGGCTTGATGTCCAGCGCGGCGAGGGCCGCGGTGATCGCCGTGTCCTGCGAGTCGGTCATCTCCTGGGTGTTCTGGGCGTCGCTCTGCTGCTGGGTCTGGCCCGCCGGGTAGATCGTGCCCTTGGGGACGATCGCCTCGTCGCTGCTCAGCCAGCCGGCGATCGCCTCGCCGAGCGGCATGTTGTAGCTCTCCTCGGACACCCCGACAGTGACCATGCGCAGCTCGCCGGTCGTCGGGTAGGTCTTGCGGCCGGTGATCGTGATCAGCTGCGTGCCGTCCTGGGAACCGAGCACGTTGAACGTCGGTCCGGGAGTGAGCTCCGCATAGGGCACGGGCTGGAACAGCGCACCCGCGGCGAAACCGGCGAGCAGAGTCCCGGAGACCGCGAGGGTGACGGCGCGTCGACGAGGCATAGGGCCGACCTTAGTGCACGACCCTGAGCTCCGGCAGGCGGGACTACTCCTGCCGAGCCTTTCGCGGACGCACGCTCGCGGTCACCCCTTCGACCGAGGCCCGGGCCAGCGCCTCGCGGGCACGCCGGTAGCGGTCCATCGTCTCCAGGTCGCCGCGGGCGTTGCGCACCCGGCGCGTGATCGCAATGACGATCGCCGCCAGCAGCGCCGCCGCCACCGGGACCGCCCACCAGATCAGGATGGATAACACAGCGGTGACGGTAACTCAGATTCCGGCCTCAGTGTGGGACCTGCTGATCCGAGCACCGACGACTCAGATTCCGACCCAGGTGTGGGACCCGTCCGCGAAGCCCTCGCGCTTCCAGATCGGCACCTCGCGCTTGAGCGTGTCGATCAGCGCCCGGCAGGCGGCGAAGGCCTCGGCGCGGTGCGCGGCGGAGGCGACGACCACCACCGCGGTCTCGCCGACCCGCAGCGGGCCGACGCGGTGCGCCGCGGCCAGGGCGATCACCGGGTGGTCGGCGGCCACCTTCTCGGCCACCTCGCGCAGCCGGGACTCGGCCTCGGGGTGCGCCTCGTACTCGAGACCGGTGACGACGGCGCCTGGTGCCTCGGGCGTGTGGTCGCGCACGGTGCCCAGGAACACTGCCGTGCCCCCGGCCGTCGGGTCGGCGACCAGGGCCAGCAGCGTGTCCACGGACAGGGGTTCGGTGCGGATCTCGACGTGGATGCTGGTCACCGTTCCATCATCGCGCACCTTCGTGGCGGCGGGGTAACGCTGCTCCTAGATGTCTTAGGTGCGCCGCTTCTTCCGGGCGCGGCGGACCAGGGCCGCGGTGCCGACGAGGGCGACGGTGGCTCCGGCGGCTCCCAGCGAGGCCGCGGCGTCCTTCTTGCCCAGCCGCCGGGCGAGCGCGGCGTGGTGTCCGGCCACCTCGTCGAGCAGCGCCTGGAAGGCCTCCTCGTTGCTGTACTCCGGCTCGAAACCGCTGGCGACCAGCCGCTCAGCCGATACGGCCCAGGGGTGCATCACGTACTGCAGGTCGGTGGCCGGAGCCGGGGTCAGGTGCAGCCGGTGCAGCCGCTCGGCCGCGCCGAGGGCCAGGCCCGCGGGCAGCTCCATCCGGCGTAGTCCGGAGCTCTCCTCGATCTGCTCCTGGCCGAGCCAGCCGGGGCTCGCCACGTTGTACGCCCCTTCCAGCTCCTCGTGCACCGCGGCGAACGCCAGCGCACCGGCGAGGTCCTCGAGGTGGCAGAACTGCCAGCAGGGCTCCGTGTCCTTGACCACCAGCAGCCGCGGGGCCTCGAAGTGCCGGGTGAAGACCGTGTCCACGCCGGGTCCGGTGACGATCGCGGGCCGCAGCACCGTCACGTGCAGCCCGGGGTGCGCGCGCGGGGCGCGGCGGCCTAGGCGCTCGATCTCCAGCAGGTCGGCGACGAGCGAGCCGTCCGGCACGGCGCGCAGCGGGGCGGCGTCCGGCAGCGGGACCGGGTTGTCCGGCAGCGCCCCGTAGACCATGGCGCTGCTGCGCAGGATCACCCGGCGCACCCCGGCGGCGGCTGCTGCGGTCAGCACGGTCTCGGTGCCGCGCACGTTGTGCCTGGTACGTTCCACGGGGTCGGTGTCGGGGCAGGTGTCGAGGTCCGCGTGCACCAGCACGTCCACGTCGCTCAGCCGCTCGGCGAGCGTCGGGTCGAGCAGGTCGGCGGAGCGCTGGACGACGCCGGCGGGCCACTCCTCCCGATCCGGCTTGGGCCCGCGCGGGACCAGCCCGATGCTCCGGCGCGCGCCGCCCTGCTCGGCCAGATGTCGCAGCACTGCCGCGCCCACGTGATCGGACGCGCCGGTCACCGCGACCGTGAGCGGCCTGGCTCTGCCCTCGGCGGGAGGGGCTGGCCGCGTGTCGCCGTCCGAGGCCCGGAGCCGGGCCGTACGCTTGCCGTCGTCTGCCGGGGAACTCAAGAGCACGCTCCGTTAGTTACGGTGGGAGAGGGAGGTTTCCCGCCTCTCATGATCGCCGATCCTTCCGCGGGCCGGTGCACCGGCTCAGGAACTTAAGCCAGTCGAGGTATCGAACGTGAACGAGCACCCGGAAAGTTTCCCCGACCCGGAGGACGAGTCCGCCTCGGTGCCCTTCGAAGAGGTGGTCAAGGGGCTCGAGGGGCTCGGCGCGGACGTCGAGCGCGAGGAGTCCCAGAAGGCCGAACGTGACCGACGCGCGCGGGCCGAGCAGGAGAAAGCGGCCGGCGGCGGCGACGAGCAGTCCCCGTTCCCCGGGATGCCGCCGGGCATGCAGTTCCCGGGCCCAGAGCAGATCCAGCAGCTGCTCGGCGCCCTCGGGATGAGCCCCGGAGAGGGCGGGATGCCCGACCTCTCACAGCTGAATTTTGAAAGCATCGCCGGCAGCCTCGGCGAGCAGATCCCCGGGATAGACCCGCAGATGCTGGCCATGGTGATGGGCCGGATCCAGTCGCTGATGAACTCGGGCGAGGGCCCGGTGAACTGGGCGCTGGCCAAGGAGATCGCGCGCGGCGCCTCGTCCGCCACCCCCGACCCCTCGCCCACGCCCGGCGAGGTGGCGGCGCTGGCGGACGCGGTGCGTCTGGCCGAGCACTGGCTGGACGAGGTGAGCGAGCTGCCCGCGGGCACCACCGGCGCGCTGGCCTGGAGCCGCGCTGAGTGGATCGAGCAGACCCTGCCGGTGTGGAAGCGCCTGGTCGAGCCGGTGGCGCAGGGCATGACCGGCGCGATGTCCGGGATGCTGCCGCCGGAGGCCGCGGGCCAGCTGGCCGGGCCGATGGGCGCGATGGTGCAGCAGATGGCCGGGACGCTGTTCGGCCACCAGATCGGCACCGCGCTCGCGGAGCTGGCCGGCGAGGTGCTCGGCTCCTCGGACATCGGGCTGCCGCTCGGTCCCGAGGGCAAGGCCGTGCTGCTGCCGGTGAACGTCGCGGCCTTCGGCGAGGGCCTCGAGCTGCCGGCCGCGGACGTGCGGCTTTACCTGGCGCTGCGGGAGGCCGCGTACCACCGGCTCTACGCGCATGTGCCGTGGCTGAGCGACCGCATGCTCGGCGCCGTCGAGGCGTATGCCGGGGGCATCTCCGTCGACGAGGGCAAGATCGAGGAGATGATGAACTCGATGCAGAGCCCCGAGGCGATGATGAACCTGCAGGAGGTGCTGGGCGAGGGCGGTCTCACCTTCACAGCCCCGGACACCCCGGCGCAGCGGGCCGCGCTGACCGAGCTTGAGACGCTGCTGGCGCTGACCGAGGGCTGGGTGGACACGGTGGTGGACGCGGCGGCCGCGAACAAGCTGCCGGGCGCCGTCGCGCTGCGCGAGACCTTCCGCAGGCGGCGGGCCGCGGGCGGTCCGGCGGAGCAGACCTTCGCCGCGCTGGTCGGCCTCGAGCTGCGGCCACGTCGGCTGCGGGACGCGGCGAAGCTGTGGGAGCTGCTCGGCCAGGCGCGCGGCAGCGAGGGCCGGGACGCGCTGTGGGCGGACCCGAACCTGCTGCCCTCGGCGGCGGACCTGGACGACCCGGAGGGCTTCGTGAACCGGCGCGAGGCGGACCTGGAGACGCTCAGGAAGCTGCTGGCGGACGAGAGCCCGGAGGAAGACGGGAATCCCACCGAGGAGTGAGCCGTCAAGGACTGGGGGTGTGTCGGCCATCGCGGCCGACACACCCTCAGCCTTTTCGGATCTCGAGTAAGGGGACGAGCTGTTCGGCCGAGGTGAGCGAGCCGTGCATGCCGACCTGCCGCGAGTCCACCGTCTCCCGTTCGCTGGCGATCACGGCCCAGTCCTCGCGCATCGCCACGATCACGTCCCCGACCCGGGCCGCCATCGCCTTGTCCACCTCGTTGGGCGCACCGAACCAGCCTTCGGCCACGGCCTGGTCCCTCCCGCGCACCAGAGCCACGCCGTCGAGCCGTTCCTGCCAGATCGCCAGCACGTCGCGGGCCGCCCCGGGCGTCGCGTACACGTGCCTGGCCCTGGCCTCGCCGCCGAGCAGCGCCACCCCGGCGCGCAGCTCCCAGTCCTGGTCCATGTCGATCCGGCGGTCGGTCGGCACGTCCACCATGCCGTGGTCCGCGGTGACGAAGAGCGTCGCGTCCGCGGGCATCTGCTCGGCCAGCCGCTCGACGACGCCGTCGACGTACGTCAGCTCCTCGCGCCAGCGCGCCGAGCCGACCCCCGTGGTGTGCCCGATGAAGTCCAGATCCCGGTAGTACAGGTAGACGAAGCTGCGGTCGGACGCCTGCAGCGCGTCGATCGCGCGCCGCGCCTGATCGTCCACGGTCTCGGCTCCGGAGAAGCGCGCGCCGCGAAAGACCGAGCGGGTCAGGCCGGAGTCGGCGAAGCGCGGCGCGGCCACGTGCGTCACCGCGATCCCGGCCGCGCTCATCCGCTCGAACATGGTCTCGTGCGGCTGCCATTCGAGCGGGTCGACGTTCTGATCCCACCTCAGGAAGTTCATCAGCCGCCCGGAGGCCGGCACCATGAGCCGGTAGCCGAGCATGCCGTGCGCGCCCGGGGGCAGGCCGGTGCCGATCGAGGCGAGCGAGGTCGAGGTCGTCGACGGGAAGCCGGCCGTGAGCGTGTGCCCGCGGCCGGGCTCGCGCAGCAGCTCGGTGAGGTAGGGCGCGTAGCTTTCGTGCCCGGCCAGCAGTTCGCGGCCCATCCCGTCGATCAGGAACAGGCAGGCCTTGCGGGTCGGTTCGGGCGTCCACGGCCCGGGGGCGCGGCCGTTCTCCGGCACGCCGAGCGCGGCGCCGATGGTCGGCACCACGTCGCTGAGCGCGCCGGCCTGATAGGCGGGCGGATCGAGGCCGTCCCCGTCGACGGCTAAGGAGGCCACCTCAGCCGCGCAGTCCGGCGGTCGCGGCGCTGAGCGCCGTGGCGAACTCGAGCGTCCGGGCGACCGCCTCGACGCCGTCGGCCCCGGTGGAGACCCGCAACTGCAGGTCGTCGCCGGACATCGTGCCCGTGTACCCGTGGTCCGCCTCGCAGTGCGGGTCGCCGCAGCCGGCCGGCTCAAGGTCGATCCGGGCGATCGCGCCCCAGCCGACGGTGAGCACCGCCTCGCGCGGCAGCGTCCCCGGCACGTGCTTGGCCGGGTCGTCGACCACCCTGGTGATCACGCAGGTGGTGATCCGGTCGAGGCGGATGGCCTCGGTGGAGGTGGAGGCGTACGAGCTGACCTGGCTGTCCATCCCGTCGATGGCCGGCTCGGTGCCGTGCTCGTCGGTGTGTCCGATGATCAGCCTGGAGGCGGTGAGCGCGAGCACGCTCACGTGCCGCCGCACCTCCTCGTTGTCGAAGGTGGTCTCCTGGTGGACCAGGTGGCTGAGCACCGGTTCCGGGCCGATCGCCGCCTCGATAGCCTCGGCCACGAGGGCCGGATAGTAACCGCTGCGTTCGATGGCCTCACGCAGGCCTGGGTCGAGCGGGGTCGTGTTAGGCATGGGACTTATCCTCGCACCGAATCACGCCGCACGCGCACACCGGGGCGGGGCATTTCACGCGGTGTCCGCGGCAGACGGCACAATGGGGCCCAGTCCTAGCGAGTTCCGACGTGGCGAGAAGCGAGAAGAGTCCGATGGCACGGCGCAGCGCACCCGATACCGAGCCCTTCGAAGAGCGGATCGTCGACATCGACGTGACCGACGAGATGTCGAACTCCTACCTGGAGTATGCGTACTCGGTCATCTACTCTCGAGCCCTGCCGGACGCCCGGGACGGGCTCAAGCCGGTGCACCGGCGGATCCTCTACCAGATGGGCGAGATGGGCCTGCGGCCCGACCGCGGCTTCGTGAAGTCGGCGCGCGTGGTCGGCGAGGTGATGGGCCGGCTGCACCCGCACGGCGACGGCGCGATCTACGACGCGCTGGTCCGGCTGGCCCAGCCGTTCTCGATGCGGCTGCCGCTGGCCGACGGGCACGGCAACTTCGGCTCGCTCGGCAACGACGACCCGCCGGCCGCGATGCGGTACACCGAGGCGCGGCTGTCCCCCGCGGCGCTGCTGATGACCACCGACATCGACGAGGACACCGTCGACTTCGGGCCGAACTACGACGGCCAGGAGCAGGAGCCGCAGGTCCTGCCGGCCGCGTTCCCGAACCTGCTGGTGAACGGGACGGCCGGCATCGCGGTCGGGATGGCCACGAACATGCCGCCGCACAACCTCGGCGAGGTGGTGGCCGCGGCCCGGCATCTGATCAAGCGTCCGGAGGCGACGCTCGAGGAGCTGCTGCAGTTCGTGCCGGGCCCCGACCTGCCGACCGGCGGGAAGATCGTCGGCCTGAACGGGGTGCGCGACGCCTACGAGTCCGGCCGCGGCGTGTTCAGGATAAGGGCGGCCGTGCACATCGAGGCGATCGGCCGCCGCCAGGGCATCGTGGTCACCGAGCTGCCGTACAACGTCGGCCCGGAGAAGGTGATCGCGAAGATCAAGGAGCTGGTCCAGAGCAAGAAGGTCCAGGGCATCGCCGACCTCAAGGACCTGACCGACCGGACCAACGGCCTGCGGATCGTCATCGAGGTCAAGAACGGCTTCAACCCGGACGCGATCCTGGCGCAGCTCTACAAGTGGACGCCGCTGGAGGAGTCCTTCGGCATCAACAACGTCGCGCTCGTCGACGGCCAGCCGCTCACCCTGGGCCTGAAGGAGATGCTCGAGGTCTACCTCGACCACCGCTTCGAGGTGGTGCGGCGGCGCTGCGAGTTCCGCCGCCGGAAGCGCCAGGACCGGATGCACCTGGTCGACGGCCTGCTGACCGCGCTGCTGAACATCGACGCGGTGATCGCGACGATCCGCGAGTCGGAGAACACGGCGGACGCGCGGCGCCGGCTGATGGAGCAGTTCTCGCTGACCGAGATCCAGGCGAACTACATCCTGGACACCCCGCTGCGCCGGCTGACCAAGTTCGACCGGCTCGAGCTGGAGAACGAGCAGGAGCGGCTGCGCGCGGAGATCGCCGAGCTCACCGCGATCCTGGAGTCGGACACGCTGCTGCGCAAGGTCGTCTCGGACGAGCTGGCGAAGGTCTCGAAGGAGTACGCGACGCCGCGTCGCACGGTGCTGCTCGAGGCGGACGAGGTGCCCGCGGTGCTGGACGTGCCGCTGGAGCTGGCCGACGAGCCGTGCCGGGTGGCGCTGTCGACCACCGGCCTGCTCGGGCGGTTCCCGGCGGGCTTCGCGCCGGCGGCGGGCCGGCAGCGATCCGCGCACGACGCGCTGATCTCGCTGATCGACGTGACCACGAGGGCTGATCTGGGCGTGGTGACCTCGGCGGGCCAGCTCTACCGGGTGGCCGTCGTGGACATCCCGGTGCTGCCCGGGGACGCGACCGGCCTGGCGGGCGGCATCTCGGTGACCGAACTGGTGCGCACCCTGCCGGAGGACGAGAAGGTGCTGTGCGTGACCAGCCTGAACCCGGAGGCGCCGGGCGTGGCGCTGGGCACGGAGCAGGGCGTGGTCAAGCGGGTCGTGCCGGAGTACCCGGCGAACAAGGACACGATGGAAGTGATCACGCTCAAGGAGGGCGACCGGGTGGTCGGCGCGGTGGAGCTGCGCACCGGCCGGGAGGACCTGGTGTTCATCACCTCGGATGCGCAACTGCTGAAGTACTCGGCCGAACTTGTGCGTCCGCAGGGCAGGCCCGCGGGCGGCATGGCCGGAATCAAGCTGGACGAGGGCGCGACCGTGCTGTCGTTCACCGCGGTGGATCCGGACAAGGAGGCGGTCGTGGTCTCGGTCGCGGGCAGCGGGGACACGCTGCCGGGCGTGATGCTGAGCACGATCAAGGTCACGCCGTACCGGCTGTACCCGTCGAAGGGCCGGGCCACCGGCGGCGTGCGCTGCCAGCGGTTCCTCAAGGGCGAGGACCGGCTCGTGTTCGCGTGGGCGGGCCTGTTCCCGGCCAGGCCGCTGGACGAGGAGGGCCGCGCGCTGGAGCTGCCCGCGCTGGACGAGCGCCGGGACGGCTCCGGGGCCCCGCTGGCCAAGACGATCTCGGTGATCGGCGAGTAGCGCGGCACACTGTGCGGCAAGGCCCCGGCGCGGGATTCACTCCTCCGCCGGAGCCTTCCCCTTTTCGGCTAAGCTTCCGCGCGCACGCCACTCCCCCAGCAGCAGGGTCGCCGCGCAGAAGGCGAGCAGCGTCGGCACGATCGGTCCGCCGCACAGCAGCCAGACGAGGATCGGCACGAACGCGGTCGCGAGTGCGCGCAGCACCCGCGGTCTTGTCCGGGTGCTGATCCGGACCGGCCCGATGAGGACTCCGGCCAGGCCGAAGGCGGAGCCGACCACCACGGCCGTCGCGGTCGAGGACGCGGTCATCGCGGGCCCGTCAGCACGGCTGCGCGTGGACCAGCGTGCGCCACGGCTCGGGCCGGTAGACGAAGAGCCCGGGGTCGAGTTCATCGTTGAACCGGACATCGGTGAGCCGGATCTCGCGCCCGGACACGAGATCGAGGTCGATCAGCACGACGCCGAACTCCGCGTCCAGCGTCAGCAGCCGGTCGTAGACCGCCGCGGGATCCGTGCATTCGACCTCGACGACGATCGCCGGCCGACCCTCGTACCCGGCGGCCTCGTCCACGACCCGCACCTCGCGGGTTTCGAAATACCGCGCCGGATCCACCAGCCGGTCCACGAGCAGTTCGCCGCGCGGGCCGACCACCACCGGACCCGCGTGCGCCGGAATCTCCCAGCGCCGCTCGGAATCCGCGACCAGCACGGATCCGGAACGCTCCTCGCGACAGCGCCCGTCCGCCAGCCAACCGCAGCGCCGCCTCTGCTCGGGCGCATCGGAAACCGCTCCCGACCACATGAGGGAACTGACGATAACTCCGGACAGCGCCCGCACTCGCACACGCCGTTCAATGATCGTTTCCACGCGTTCGGACACGCCGAACACCCCCACCGACATTCCCATCCCCATTCCTCCGGCCCACACCCATGTGCACGGATCCACTGCGGATCCAGTTCAATCCGCACCTGCCCACCACCTGCTCCGGCCTCGTCCCGGCCACCTCGGGCCCGCCGGAGAATAAACGGTAAAAGAGCGGAAAGCGCTTTCGCAAGCTTGGAGTGGTAAAGATATTGTTAACGCCCGGATTTTCTGATGCTTTATCAATAAGTCGTCACCGAACGGGTTCCGGCCGTCGCGCGAAGTACTCCGCGGCGCCCGCGGAATACGGATTTCCATGAGGATTCTCATAATCCGGCGCAGCGCGCGCGGACCGCGCTCCCGGTCGCCGCGCCTCGTGGGACAATGACGGCATGCGACCTTCGTTCTCGACCGCCGGTGTGGTGGACCTTTCCGCTCTGAAGAAGCCGGCGGCGCCGACGGGACCCGCGGGGTCCGACAGGTCGGCCGCCGCCGAACCGGGTGCCTCGGGCGCCTCCGCCCATGTGCTGGACGTCAGTGAGGCCGAGTTCCAGACCGCCGTCCTCGAGCGCTCGATGCAGGTGCCGATCGTGCTCGACCTGTGGGCCGAGTGGTGCGAGCCGTGCAAGCAGCTCAGCCCCGTGCTCGAGCGCCTCGCCGAGGAGTTCGGCGGGCGCTTCGTGCTCGCCAAGGTGGACACGGACGCCAACCCGCAACTCGCCCAGGCGCTGCGGGTGCAGGGCATCCCGGCCGTCAAGGCCGTCGTGCAGGGCCAGCTGATCGGCGAGTTCACCGGCGTGCTGCCGGAGGCCGAGGTGCGGCAGTGGCTCACCGAACTGGTCGCCATGGCCGAGACCGAGTTCGGGATGACCGGGCCCGCGGACGCCGCGCCGCTGCCCGCGCCCCCGCTCGACCCGCTGCTGCAGGCCGCGTACGAGGCCCTGGAGTCGGACGACCTCGACGGCGCGGCCCGCGCCCTGCAGAACCTGCTCGCCGACCAGCCCGCGCACGCCGAGGCCAAGGTGATGCTCTCTCAGGTCGAACTGCTCCGGCGCACCTCCGCCGCGGACCCGAACGCGGTGCTCGCCGCCGCCAAGGCCGCGCCGGACGACGTCGAGGCCCAGTGCGCGGCGGCCGACGTGCTGATGGGCGCCGGACAGCCGGAAGAGGCCTTCGCAGTACTGCTCGACGCGGTGCGCCACTTCACCGGCGCCGAGAAGGATCGCGCCCGGCTGCTGCTCATCGAGTACTTCGATCTGCTGGGCAACGACCACCCGCTGGTGCCCAAGGCGCGGCAGCGGCTCGCGGCGCTGCTGTTCTAGACGTGCTCTAAACCCCTCTGGCCGCACATGATCGCGACACGCCGGAACAGCGCGGCCCACGGAGGGCGGTCTTTCCCCGCCTCCCGTCGGGCCGCGCTGTGCGTAACGTGCCGTTCAGATCAAGGTCCGACCTTCCGCGCAACGGCGTCGCCGCTGGTCACCGGATACGTGACGGGGCTCCTTGATCCCTTTGACCCACCCCTCGCACCACCGCTCCCGGTGGGCAAGATGACACACACATTACCCACTCTTTACCAATGCGCACTCGGCCGAATTCGACTACGCAGCGTGATGAACCTGCCATCTTTTGTCCAGCTAGATGCCGATTCACGCTCGGCGGAGTGAACACGCCGAGTAATCGACTCCCCCGCAATGTGCGGATTAGCGCCCACTCTTCCGGCGTGTTGGTTACCGACGGGTAACGGGACTCTTGTGTATACGGTGGGGTCTCTACGAACATCCCTCTACCGGCCTGCAGCCGGGTTCACGGTCTGCACATTGGTCTACATAGGAGTGGACGCGGATGAAAGACACCTCGGGCGCCCAGGTACTAGGGCGTACCTCGCTCAAGCGGCTGGGCCTCGTCATGGTCCCGACCGTCATCGCGGCGGGCGCTCTGACCGTCCTGATGGCCAATGGAGCGATCGCCGTCTCCTTCGCCATCTCGGGTCAGACCGCGCAGATGAAGATCGGCCAGCTGTCGGGCACCGGCTTCGCCCAGTACGGCGGAGTGGACTCGGGCGCCAGCGGCGCGCCGACGGCGGTCGCGGTCTCGGCCTTCAAGAGCGCGACGATCAGCAACGGCCTGTGCCAGTCGGTCACCACCGACCTCAGCAAGGTCACCGCCGGCATCCTGGGCGACTACACCCTCACCCTCAGCGCCACGGGCGCGACGGCGTCGAACCTGATCATCGACATGCAGTCGCTGGACGCCAGCGAGGCCGACTTCACCAACATCAACATCGGCCAGGACGCCTCGACCATCGACACCAGCGCCACCGGTGCCAAGGGACTCGAAGGCACCTTCGGCCAAGCCGCTGACGGAGCCGTGCTCACCAACATCAAGCAGGTCTCCAACGCCACCACGGCGGGCTCGTTCGACCTGCAGGGCATGTCGCTGAGCATCGCCAGCGGCGACGCCGGCTGCAACGGCCCGGCCACGGCCTACGTCGCGCAGCCGTAAGCAGGCCGGCCGAGACCCGACCGCGAGTCTGGCAAGGAACGGCGTGGGTCGGCCGTCGTCGTACGGCCTTCAAGTAAGGTCCGTACGGCGACGGCGACGCCGTGCTCCCCTGCAGCGGCGCGTGTGATTTGGAGCAAAAAGTCATGATCAGCAACGCTGAACCCCCTGCGCGCGCGTTGACGGTGCAGTCTCGCGGCAGCGGCATCGGTGGGGCATGGGACAAGTTCACCGCCCCCACCGAGCGTTACCGGCGTCCGTTCCGTACGTGGCGTCGGGGGCGTCCGTTCATCCCCGGCCTGTGCATCCTGCTGGCCGGGCTGGAGATCTACTGGGCCCCGCACAGCACCGTGGGCCAGCTTCTGTCCATGGGACTGCCCGGCATCTCAAGCCTGTTCATCCCGATCTTCCTGATCGTCTTCGCGGTCACGGTCTGGTTCTTCCCGACCTACCGGGTGTTCTCCGGGATCGCCGCGATCCTGCTGGCCCTGCTCTCGCTCGTCGCCACCGACCTCGGCGGCTTCTTCGTCGGCTTCCTGCTCGCGATGCTCGGCGGCGCGTTCGCCGTCGCGTGGACGCCGCGCACGGGCTACACCGCCGACACCCGCCGGCAGCGGCGCAGGCAGCAGCAGGCCGAGGCGGTCGGCGTCGGCGAGCCCGCCGAGTCCGTCGCCGCCGAGACCGAGGGATCCGTGGCTGAGGAGTCCGGAGTCGAGCCCACCGAGAACACCCGGATCATCGAGAAGGCGGCCCACTCGGACGAGGCCGCCCCGGCCGCCGAGACCACCACCGAGGAGGAGTGATCAGTGGCCTCCACCGTTCGCTCCCGCCGCCGGATCACGGCCATCGCGGTACCCGGCGCGATGGCCGTGCTGATGGCGGGAGCATTCGCGGCGGCGCCCGCCATCGCCGCGACCAGCAGTAGCACCGCGCTTCCGTTCCCGACCGTCTGCTCCTCCGACGCGTCGGGTTCGACCAGCGCCAGTGCTTCGGCGAGCACCTCCAGCACCACGCCGAGCACCTCGGCGAGCAGCACCCCGACCGCGACGGCCACGGACAGCGCGTCGGCCAAGTCGAACAGCGTCGCCAAGACCGGCAGCACGACCGCCGCGTCGTCCGCCACCTCGGCGGGCGCCACCGGCAAGAGCACCTCGGGCAGCACGACCACGGCCACCACCACGAGCACGACCAGCAGCGCCTCGGCCTCGGCAAGCCCGAGCGCGAGCGCGAGTTCCACCGCCACGTCCTCGGGCGGGTTCTGGGGCTGGCTCAACGGCGTGTGGACGTGGATCTTCTCGGACGACGCGCAGACGACCAGCCACACCACGGTCGTCGACGCGGCGGCTCCGTTGGTCAACAGCGCCAGCAGTAGCAGCAGCAAGGCCACCGCGAGCGCCAGCAGCAGCCCGAGCAGCGCCGGCACGACCGCCGCTGCCGCCGCTGCCGCCGCGAGTGACAGCAGCACGACCAGCAGTGCAAGCACCGCCAGTACTTCCAGCACGAGCACGGATTCCGCGGACTCGAACTGCATCTCCTCCGCGTCCGCCGCGGCACTCGCGGCCAAGGCGGCGGCCGACGGCACGTCCGAGGGCGTGTACGCCGTGTCGATCCCGTGGGTGATGGAGACCCCGTCGATGCTGATGTACGACCTGACGTACAACGGCGTGAAGACGGTGTCGGTCTGGGACTCGTCGACGAGCTCGTACACGACCGAGCAGGTGCTCGACTTCACCGCGTCGAAGCTCACCATCACGTCGATGGTCACCTACTCGATCCAGGACGGGAAGACGGTCTACAACAACGCGGGGTCCGGCACCACGACCACGCTGATCAACCCGCACCTGATGGTGGTCAAGATGACGGCGGATCTGCTGGGCCTGATCCCGCAGACGTACGACCCGTCGAACCCGCCGCCGCTGCCGGTCGGGCTGACGATCCCGCTGATCCCGATCCTGTTCACGGATGTGACCACGCAGCTCGCGTTCCTGAATACGGGCACGATCTCTGTTCCCGGGTTCACGGGCTTCGCGCAGGACGGCATCGCGTCACCGCAGTAGACATCGCAGATCACTGGGAAACGGTGTGGCCCGGGACCTTCGTCCCGGGCCACACCGTTTGTCAGGACTCTGCGGACTCAGCCGCCGAGCAGTTTGGAGCCGATCTTCAGCGCCGCCACGGCGCCGGCCCCGGCCGCCACGCCGCCCGCGGCCTGGCCCTCGGCCGCGGCGAGGTTGTGGAAGCCCGACTGCAGGCCGACCCGGCCGGGGCCGGTGAAGCGGTTGAACACGATGTTGCCGCCGCCGGCCAGGATGCCGGTCTTCAGGCCGTACACCTGCTGGCCGTAGCCCACCGAGGCGTCCCGGTAGATCCACGAGCCCGGCTCCACGTCGATGACCTCGCCGGGCTGGAGCACCACCTCGAAGGCGTTTCCGTTGGCGTGCAGCCAGAGCAGCCCGTCGCCCTGCGGCGCCTCGAAGCGGTCCTGCCAGAAGCCCTGCCCGCCGAACAGCATCGAACCCAGGCCCTTGATACGCTCGGGGGCGAAGGTCAGGTTCATCGTGGCGGCCAGGAACTGGTGCTCACGCACGTAGATCCCCTGGCCGTGCGGGATGGTGAGCGGGAAGACCTGGCCCGCGGAATCGCGCGAGAAGGCGATCTCGCCGTAGCCGACGGCCTGGGTCATCATGATCGGCATGCCGGCCAGCACCCGCTTGAAGGCGCCGGGCAGGCGCATCAGCTGGATGTCGATCTGCGGCTGCTTCCAGAGCACGACGTGGTGCTCGAAGTAGACCGGCATCTGCCCGTTGAGCGCGAGGTGCAGGACCGGGACTATCTGGCCTTCGATACGGAAGGCCATGCCGGGACCCTGGCCCTCGGTGATGTGCGTCGGCAGCAGACTGACTGAGGCGGTCAATCCGGCCCCCCTGTTCTGTTTTCTCGTGGTGCCCCTGCGAGTGACCGGCCCAGTGTTCCAGTCATTCGGCGAGGAGCAAAGCACACGACAGGGGGCCGGACGGCGACGCGGCCGGGCCCGGCCGTACTCAGTCGAGGCCGAGGTCCCTGCGCAGCTTCGCGACGTGGCCGGTGGCCTTCACGTTGTACTGGGCCAGCTCGATCTTCCCGGCCTCGTCCACCACGAAGGTGGAGCGGATGACGCCGACGACGGTCTTGCCGTAGAGCTTCTTCTCGCCGAACGCGCCGTAGGCGGTCAGCACGGCCTTGTCCGGGTCGGACAGCAGCGGGAAGTTCACCGCGTCGCGCTCGCGGAACTTGGCCAGCTTCTCCGGCTTGTCCGGGGACAGGCCGAGGACCGCGTAGCCGGACGCGGCGAGGGACTGCAGGCTGTCCCGGAAGTCGCAGGCCTGCTTGGTGCAGCCGGGGGTCATCGCGGCCGGGTAGACGTAGACGATGACCTTCTGCCCGGCGTAGTCGGCCAGGGAGACCGGCTTGCCGTCGGCGTCCAGAAGTGTGAAAGGCGGGGCGGGCTCGCCGGGGGCGAGGCGGATGGCTTCGGTCATGAGGCCAACTCTAGGCCGATCCGGGGACACGCAACGTGGGCCGGGGCCACTCGGGCGGCCCAATGAAAGTGTGTTCTTCGTACTGTGGGGCAGTCGTCCGGCATGAGCCGCAAGAAGCCGGGATGGACCGAGCCGGGGCCCGTGGTCGACCGGGACGCGCTGCGGGCCGCGGAGGCGCGCAAGGGCACCGCCGCCGCGAACCCGGTGCTCTCGCTGGCCCCTGCGCCGCCGCAGGCCGTGGAGTGGCGGCACGCGGGGCCCAGCGGGTTCGCAGGGTCGGGCGCGTCGCAGCAGCCCGCAGTGCGGCGGCACGAGGCGCCTGATGGGTCCGCGGCGTCGGGTGCCTCCGTCAGGGCCGCCGCGTCCGCCGCGTCCCCAGCGCCCGCCAAGGACGGCTCGGGGGACGCGAAGGACACCCGGAGCCCGGCCGAGATCGAGGCCGACATCGAACAGGCCAGGCAGCGGCTCGCCGACACGCTGGACGAACTGACCGAGCGGCTGAGCCCGCGGGCCGTGCTGCGCCGGGGCAACTCCGTCGTGCGCGGCGCCTTCGTGGCCGAGGACGGCTCGGTACGCAAGGACCGGGCCGCGCTGGCGGTCGGCGCCGTCCTGTCGGCGATCGGCGGCGCGGTCGCGCTACGCAAGCTCGCGCGGTAATGCGCTAACGTCGAACCCGTGAGCCGCCGCAACCCCTCGTCCGACGACAAACTGCCCATCAAGATGCTGCACGACCGGGTGCTCGTGCTGGCGGACGGTGCCGAAGGGGACCGCAAGTCCACCGGAGGCATCCTGATCCCGGCCACCGCGCAGGTCGGCCGCAGGCTCGCCTGGGCGCAGGTGGTCGCGGTGGGGCAGAACGTGCGCACCGTGGAGGTCGGCGACCGGGTGCTCTACGACCCGGAGGACCGGGCCGAGGTCGAGGTGCGCGCCACCGCCTACATCCTGCTGCGCGAGCGCGACATCCACGCGGTGGCGTCCGAGCGGCTCGGCGAGTCGGGCGAGGCGACCGGGCTGTACCTGTAGCCGCCCGAGCCCGATGGAGTCGAGGATTCAGTGAGCGAGCTTGCGAGCGAGCCATTGTCACAGTCGCGAGCGGGCCTGCCGAGCGCTAGCGAGGCGGCCACGTGAACGAGGACGGCGCGTCCCCCGCTGCGGGCGGGGGCGGGGGCGGGAACGACGGCGAATCGTCGAGTTCGTACTTCACCTACGCCTTCGGCCTGGCCGCCGGCGCCCTGTCCGCCTACGCGCTGCTGCGGGTGGCCGCGCATGCCCAGTCGGTGCTCGTCATCGTCGCCCTCTCGGCCTTCTTCGCGGTCTCGCTCAACCCGATCGTCACCAGCCTGACCCGGCAGTCGCGGGTGCCGATGCCGCGCTGGACGGCCGTGCTGGTGGTCGGGGTCGGCGTGCTGGCGCTCGTCGCCGGGGTGCTGGCCATCATCGTGCCGCCGGTCAGCCGCGAGGTGACCGCGCTGGTGCATCAGGTCCCTCATCTGCTCAACGAGGTGCAGGACCAGTCCACCTGGCTCGGCCGGATGGAGGCGAAGTACCACGTCTTCGCCAAGCTGGAATCCTGGCTGAGTTCCAAAGGCCTCGGCGCCGACACGCTGACCGGCGTGGTCGGCGCGGGCAAGTACGTGCTCGAGATGCTGACCTCCACGCTGGCCGTGGTGGCGCTGACGATCTACTTCCTGGCCGGGCTGCCCAACGTGGTCAACGCCGTCTTCCGCACCGTCCCGGCCTCCCGCCGGGTGCGCGCGCGGGCGCTCGGCGACGAGATCCTCACCCAGGTCGGCCGGTACATGCTCGGCTCGGTGCTGAACGCGAGCATCGCGGGCATGGCCACCTTCATCTGGGCGGTGGTCTTCGGCATCCCGTACCCGGCCGCGCTCGGCGTGATGGTCGCGCTGATGGACATGGTCCCGGTGATCGGCTCCACGATCGGCGGCGCCATCGTGACCCTGGTGGCGCTGTCGGTCTCGATCCCGGTGGCGGTCGCGACGCTCGCGTTCTACGTCGCCTTCCGGATCACCGAGGACTACCTGCTGCTGCCCACCGTGATGCGGCACGCGGTGAACGTGCCGCCGATCGTCACCGTCGTCGCGGTGCTGATCGGCGGGGCGCTGATGGGTATCATCGGCGCGCTGCTGGCGATCCCGGCCGCCGCCGCGCTCAAGCTGATCACGCAGGAGGCGCTCATCCCCCGGCTGGACCGGCGTTGAACGCGGTGCCCGCCGCGCACGTGTTGCCGGTACCCACTGCGCACGCTGATGGTTTTTCCTCAGCGACACACGGGTAGTGCATGATCCCGTACGAGTGACGTCGGGACCCGGCGGCGCGCCGGGGTGTGACGACCCGATTCGCAGGAAAGACAATGGAAGCCGCGCACGGGAGCTCCGTCGCGCGATTAGAATCAAGCGGATATCTGAGCTTGGCAAACACAATGGGTGATGTTCTCCGTGGCTAACACTGACCTGGTCGTTCTCGGCGCCGGACCCGCCGGACTCTCCGCCGCGTGGCGGGCGGCCCGACGTGGGCTGTCCGTCGTCGTCCTCGACCGGGCAGAGGTGGTGGGGGGCATGGCAGCCTCCTTCGACATCGCCGGGGTCCGGGTGGACTACGGCAGCCACCGGCTCAATCCTGATATGCCCGGCTATGTCCTGGCCGATCTGCGCTTCCTGCTCGGCGCCGATCTGCAGACCAGGTACCGGGACGGGCGGCTGCTGCTCGGCGAGAAGTGGATCACCTACCCCTTCAAGCCGCGCGAGCTCGCGCGCGCGCTGCCCGCGGTCCCGATGGCCCGCGCGGCCTTCGACGCGATCTCCACGCCCTGGCGCAAGCCGAAGGGCAACGAGCCGGCCGAGAGCTACGCGGAGCTGATGCGGGCCGGCTTCGGGCCGACGCTCTACGACCAGGTGTACGCGCCGTACGCGCGCAAGCTCTGGGGCATCGACGGCGAGCTGATCGACCCGGAGCAGGCCCGGCGCAAGGCCGGCGCGCCCACCGCCCTCTCGGCGCTGGCCCGGGCGGTTCGCAATGCCCTGTCGAACGAGTCGCTGGCCTACCTGTACCCGCGCCGCGGCTTCGGCCAGCTGTGCGAGACGATGGCGGACGCGGCGGTGAGCGCGGGCGCGCGGCTGCGTCTGGGCAGCGCGGCGGAGCGGATCGAGGTGAGCCACGGCGAGGTCTCGGTGCGGCTCGGGCGCTCCGAGTTCCACTCCGCGGCGGCCGATCGGGCCGGCTGGGGCGGGGACGCCGTGCTGGACAGCGGCGGCTGGCTGCGCACGAAGCACGTCTTCTCCACGATGCCGCTGCCGCTGCTGGCCCGGATGACCACGCCCGGCGCCCCGTACGAGGCGGTGGAGGCCAGCGGCAACCTGAAGTTCCGGGCGATCGTGCTGGTCTACGTCGTGCACCGGGGCGGGCGCTGGACCAGGCACGACGTGCACTACATCCCGGGCGGGCGGACCCCGGTGAGCCGGATCTCCGAGCCGATGAACCACCGGATCAATCCGGAGGACCCGGAGGACCGCGACGTCGTCTGCTTCGAGCTGCCCTGCGACATAGGGGACGACATCTGGAACGCCTCGGACGACGAGCTCGCGGATCTGGTCCGCGACTGCGTGCGTGAGACCCGGCTGCCCGAGCTGAACATCGACTGGCTGCAGGTCAAGCGGGTGCGCAACGTCTACCCGATCTACCAGCGCGGCTACCGGGACCAGTTGTCGGTGCTCGAGGACTGGGTCGAGCAGCTGCCGCACATCACCACTTTCGGCCGCCAGGGCCTGTTCACCCCGGACAACACGCACCATTCGATGGTCATGGGTTACGAGGCCGCCGACGCGCTGGGCTCGGGCAATTTCGACCGGACGCAGTGGCAGGCGGCGAAGGACCGCTTCGCCGACCACATCGTCGAGACCTGATTCCGCAGGCCACTTGCGACAGAGGTCTTATATTCCGGTGTCGAGATCGCACGGTAGCGGATCCGGCGCACGAGGTACGCCCGAGTTCACCCTCGGTCCATGCGTGGTTCATGGAACCTTCGCCGGAATCTGCGAAAAATGTCCACTATGACGAGGTGGGCGGAATGACGCGGTTCTACCACCCGGACCGGATCGACTATGACATGGTGGTGTCGAGCGGTCAGGACGGGCGGAGGCAGTGGACAACGGCCGGAGTCGAGGTGGTAGACCCGTCCGCGATCGTGGTCGAGGGCGGCGGGCAGATGGACGGCGACCTGTTCCGGGTCTATGCCGCGTCGGTGGCACCACGGCTGCGGGACTTTGCCGAACGGCTGACCGGAGTGGAATCGGACGCGGGGTCGACGGCGGGGCGCTACCAGAGTTACCAGCAGGTGCGCGGGATCATCCGGGACGCCGAGGGCATGATGCTGGCCGAGGTCCGCTGCGACGGCTCGGTCACGGTGCTCGGCGAGCTCGACCCGTCGCTGCGCAGGCAGTTCATCGGAATGATCAACGGCTGGCTGCCGATGACGATCCGCGAGGTGGACCGGTACTCCTACGAGAACGCGCTGGCCTCGCTGGTGAAGGCGCGGCGCGTGGTGGACTCGATGCTGCGCGAGGTCATCGGCATAGCGGCCGGCGGCCCGGAGCCGCTGCCGTGGGACAAGGTCGCAGCCGCGGCCGGCACCACCCCGGCGGCGCTCAACGCGTGGTTCAGCACCCCGGACGAACTGATCAACTCCTGACCGGGTACTTACTCACTCCTCGATGGCCCCGCCGATCGCGCACAGGTGGGCCCGGAAGGTGTACCCCGGGTCCTGCGCGCGCCGGAACAGGTAGTCGTCGAAGGCCGTCTGCTGGCGCAGCGTCCGCCCCGCGCGGATCTGCTCGGCCTGCGCGCGCTCCGTGGCGATCAGCGGCGTGGACAGTCCGGCGAAGTCGATCGTCGTCATGCCGCGAGCATAGGGGGTCGTCTTTTATGAACTGCTACAGACTTGTCGCAGTCCGGGCACCGGGGGCCGACCATGAAAGCTGAGTGACTGGCTAAGCTACGGTCCATGTCGTCGATCTCAAACTCGCTGACCTCCGTCGAGCATTACGCCGAGGCGGTGCTGCTCGGCCTCGTCCAGGGGGTCACGGAGCTGTTCCCGGTGTCCAGTCTCGGGCACGCGGTGCTGATCCCGGCATTCATCGGCGGCTCCTGGGCCTCCGACCTGAGCATGACCAACGCGAACTCGCCGTACCTGGCGCTGATCGTGGCCCTGCACGTGGCCACCGCGCTGGCGCTGCTGCTGTTCTTCCGGGACGACTGGGTGCGGGTGTTCCAGGGCCTGGTCAGCTCGATCCAGCGGAAGCGGATCAAGACCCCGTACGAGAAACTGGCCTGGCTGCTGATCTTCAGCACCATCCCGGTGGGCCTGGCGGGCGTGGTGCTCGACAAGGTGCTGCGGACCACGCTCGGCAAACCGGTCTACGCCGGGGCCTTCCTGATGATCAACGGCCTGGTGCTGTACCTGGCCGAGCGGGGCGTCGGCAAGTCCGCGCAGTCGAAGGCCGCCAAGGGCGGGCGGCGCGGCCGGGGCAATCCGACGGCCGACACGACGGTGCGCGAGCTCGACAAGCACGGCCGCGAACTGCCCCCGGACATCGCCGCCGACGTGCGACTTTCGAGGCTGAGCGTGAAGACCGGCATGCTGGTCGGCGCGGCCGAGATCGCGGGCCTGTTCCCCGGCCTGAGCCGGTCCGGGGCGACGATAGCGGCCGGCCTGTTCAAGGGGATGAGCCGGGAGGACGGGGCGCGCTTCGCCTTCCTGCTGGCCACGCCGGTCATCCTGCTCGCGGGCCTGTACAAGCTGCCCACGCTGCTCCAGCCGCAGTTCTCCAGCTGGCTCGGCCCGGCGGCCGTGGGAGCGGTCGTCGCGTTCATCGCCTCGTACTTCTCGGTGCGGTTCCTGGTGCGCTACTTCGAGAACAAGTCGCTGATCCCCTTCGCGATCTACTGCGGCGTGGTCGGCCTGCTCTCGGTCGTCTACTTCGCCTGAGCCGTTCCGCTGAGACCTCTGAGATAGTCGTCGACCAGCTCGACCTGCCGCTCCCCCGGAAACTGCTCGGGCGAGAGCAGCGCCTGAACCACGAGCCCCAGGTAGAAGCCCTGGATCGAGGCGGCCACGTCGTCCGCCACGAGGGCGGGGGGCAGCTCGCCGAGCGCCTGCGCGGACTCGACCAGCGCCCGCAGCCGCTCCCTCCCCCACCGGTAGCGCCGATCGTGCTCGGCGCCGAGCTCGGCATCGGCCAGCGCGACGTCCCAGGAGCCGACCCAGATCCGGTTGCTCGCCACCCGCTCCGCGTCGAGCGGCAGCATGTCCAGGATCGTCGCGCGCGGGCCGGAGACGCCCCCGAGCCCCCGCGCGTCAGCCGCCGAATGCTTCGCCATCGTGCGCTGTTCCAGCAGGTCGAGCGCGTACACCAGCAGAGCGCGCTTGGTCGGGAAGTAGTGCGTCAGCAGGCCGGTCGAGGCGCCCATCTCGGCCGCGACGGCGCGCATACGCCGACAAGCAGGCGGCCGACGCCGGACGCATCTTCGGCATCTGGCTGGACGGCACCCTCGTCGGCGGCACGCTGTTCCCGCACTTCGACCCGGAGCGCGGCGTCGCCGAGATCGGCGTCTGGTCCGAGCCCGCGGGCCAAGGCAAGGGCCTGATCACGGCAGCCGTGCGCATCCTGATCGGCCACGCGCTGTTCGAGCGCGGCATGCACCGTGTCGAGTGGCTCAACAGCACGGTCAACCTGCGCAGCCGCGCCGTGGCCGAACGCGTCGGCATGCACCTCGACGGCGTACTGCGCGGCCACGCGGTGAACAACGGCGTCCGCCTCGACAACGAGGTCTGGTCCCTGCTCGCCCCGGAGTGGCTGGAGTTGCGCGCCAAGTGACCGTCCGTCGCTGTCAGACCCCGCTGACATAATTTCAGCCATGGACATCGACGCCTTCTGGACCCTGATCCAGGACAGCCTCGGCCACTGCGCCGGCCGCTCCGCGCGGGAGCGCTACCTGCGCGCGCGGCTGGTCGGCCTCAAGCCCGAGGCGATAGCCGGGTTCCAGTCACACATCGACAATGCCTGCGTACGAGCGGACAGCCTCGACCTTTGGGAGTCCGCGGCGCGCATCAAGGGCGGCTTCTGCTCGGACGACGGATTCGAGTACTTCCGCCTCTGGCTCATCGGCCGTGGCCGCGACGTCTTCGAGCGGGCCGTCGCCGCACCCGACTCGTTGGCCGACGCGCCGGAGATCCAGCGCCTCGTCGGCCGCCGCATGGACGACTGGGACGACGACGCGGAGTTCCCCGACTGGGAGTCGCTGGCCTACGTCGCGCAGGAAGCGTACGCCGAGGTCACCGGCGAGGAGGACGAAGACGCCTTCGACGACGCCGTGGCGGCGGTCTCCATCCCCGAGCCGCTGCCCGACTATCTCGCCGAGCAGCGCTGGGACGCGCGCGACGAGCAGGCCGCGGCGGTGAAGATCCCCAACCTGGCGCGCGCGTTCCCGCTCACCGGCTGACGATTCACCGCGCGTGCTGTGCAGCAGTGACGCGCCGTCAGGCGCGCCGGCCGTCCGGCGAGATCGTCGGGAGTTCGGGCACCGCGTTGTCGACGAGCGCTCCGGTGGAAAGGCCGGACTCAGCCACGGTCACTGGGACTCCTTCGCAGCCGCCGCCTCGGCGACGCGCTCGATCGTGGCACGCCGGTCCGCCCAGTGCGCGGCGTCGTTGTAGGGGTCCTCGGGCACGGCGTAGCCGACCTTGCCGTCGAGCTGCTCGCGCGGGATGTCCATGTGGCCCGCGTGTCGTTGCCGGGCGCGGCGGCGTCAACGCGACTACAGGATCCCCTCCACCAGTCGCCGGATAGCGCCGAGCGGGATGTGCAGCCAGCTGGGGCGGTTGGCGGCCTCGTAGACCGCCTCGTAGACGGCCTTGTCGATCTCGTAGCAGCGCAGCAGTATCTCCTGCTCGCGCGGGTCGTGGCCGCTGATCGAGGCGTAGCCCTTGCAGAAGGAGTTGAAGTTGCGCTCGGCCCAGCGCTGCGCGGCCTCGGGGTCGCCGCCGAGGTGGTGGGCGGCGTAGTCGAAGGAACGGGCCATCCCGGCCACGTCCTTGACCGCGGGGGCCATCGCGCGGCGCTCGTCCAGCGAGCGGCTCGGCTCGCCCTCGAAGTCCAGCAGCACCCAGCCGTTGACGGTGCGCATCACCTGGCCGAGGTGGAAGTCGCCGTGCACGCGCTGGGTGGGCACCGGCTTGTCGATCCTGGCCAGGCCGAGCAGCACCTCGCTGAGCGCCGGGACGTACGGTTCGATCTCGCGCACCCGGCCCGCCGCGTGGATCAGGTGCCTGATCATGTCGTGGGCCACCCGCTCGAGCTCCTCCGGCTCCATCCGGCCGGTCGGCAGCATCGTGGCGAGGTCGTGGTGCACGCGCGCCGTGGCCTTGCCGAGCCGCCTGGACTCCGGGCCGAAGTCGCCGCCGGTCGCCTTGGGGCTGGTGCCGGACGGCCGGGCGTAGAGGTCGCGCACGCTCGTCTGGGCCAGCAGCCAGCCGTCCGTCGCCGTCGGCAGGAACTCGCTGACGGTGGCGACGGTGATGGGCTCGGGACCCGCGTAGTCGCCGTAGCCGTTGGACCGCTCGCCGACGTCCGGGCGGCCGTTGTCGTCGGTCCCGTCCGGGCCGGCGACCGCTTCTCCGGCCTGCCTCGGCGCCGTAGGGCGGCCAGGGCCCGATCCGGCGCCCTCGATCTCCTCCAGCTCCAGCGCCAGGTCGATCCAGCCGACCGGCTGCGGGATGTTCCGGCTGCCCGAGTCCGCCAGGGCCAGCGACAGCTCAAGGTCCGGGTTCACGCCCGGCACCGCGCGCCGGAGGAACTTGGCGATCAGCTTGTCCCCGTAGATCACCGAGGTGTTCGACTGCTCCCCGGTCAGCACCAGCGACCTGAGCTCCGGGTCGATCCGGCGGCCAGGCAGCACGTGGAACCTGAGCGGTCCCAGCGTGTCCCCGGCCGCGAGCCGCTCCAGCAGCCAGCCGGCCAGCTCCGGGTCGTGCAGCGCGTCGTAGCAGTGCCACTCGGCTCCGTCCCCGTCGGACACGGAGCCGAGTTCGGCGTGCGCGAGCCGGTCGGGCAGCTCGCGCCGCGTCCCGAGGAACAGCTGGTAGCGCTCGGGCTCCCGGCCGTCCGGGCGCACCTCCACCACGACCATCGCGAGCCCCGGATCGCCCCAGGGCAGCAGGTCGAGGCGCGCCACCACCCTGACCCCGCGCTCGGTGTCGATGCGCGCGCCCTTGCCGCCGTACCAGCGTTGCCGGGGCAGCCAGTCGGCCAGCAGCCTGGCCAACCTGCCGTCGTGGCCGTTCGCCGGCACGGCGTGGACGTGGTCGACGATCGAGGTCATGGTCAGCGACTCCCTTTCTGCCCAAGGGGGCCTGCGCAGACCTCAGCCGGAATCCGAGGCCGTTTGCTTCCCTATACCCGCTATGGCCGCTGCAACCGGAACCAGTAGAAGCCGTATCCGGCGAGGGTCAGCAGGTAGGGGAGCTCTCCGATCTTAGGGAACTTGACCCCGCCGAGCAGCTCGACGGGCTCGATGGCCTGGTATTCACGCAGGTCGAGTTCGGTGGGTTGGGGGAAGCGGGAGAAGTTCATCACGCACAGCACCAGGTCGTCCTTGTTCGGATCGGCGCCGCGCAGCTCCCGGATGAACGCGAAGACCGAGGGGTTGGTCGACCCCAGCTCGGTGTACGTCCCTAGGCCGAATGCCGGATTCTGCTTACGAACGTCGATCATCCGCTTGGTCCAGTGCAGCATCGAGGACGAGTTGCGGGTGGCCGCCTCGACGTTGGTCGACTGGTAGCCGTAGACCGGGTCCATGACCGGTGGCAGGTAGAGCCGTCCGGGGTCGCACTGGCTGAATCCCGCGTTGCGGTCCGGGGTCCACTGCATCGGCGTACGCACGCCGTCCCGGTCGCCGAGCCAGATGTTGTCGCCCATCCCGATCTCGTCGCCGTAGTACAGCACCGGACTGCCGGGCAGCGACAGCAGCAGCGCGTTGAACAGCTCAATCTGGCGGCGGTCGTTGTCCAGCAGCGGGGCCAGCCGGCGCCGGATGCCGACGTTGGCCTTCATCCGGGGGTCCTTGGCGTACTCCGAGAAC
>Ga0302314_10004186_pt1 | contig 26549 bp, 23 predicted proteins | sample III_Palsa_N2_3_FD_200533 | JGI IMG/M metagenome (GOLD analysis project Ga0302314, IMG submission 200533) | Peat permafrost microbial communities from Stordalen Mire near Abisko, Sweden - III_Palsa_N2_3 | ecosystem: Environmental > Terrestrial > Soil > Palsa > Peat permafrost | place: Sweden...
AGGGCTTTCAGGTCGGCGATCATTTTCCAGAACGAGGCTGACAGGGCCTCGTCCATGGCGATCAGGGCGGGGCTTTGCAGGACGGCGTTGGGAACGATCACGCCGTTCTCGACCCGGATGCAAAATCCGTCCTCGATCAGGGTGGCGACGTTGTTGCGGGTGGTCTCCAGGGGCGAGCCCAGGGAGCCGGCCAGGCCCATGATGCTGACCGGCCGGCGCTGGGAGTCCGGCGGAATGTGATCGAGATCCGCATAGCGCCAGGTGCGGACGGCCGAGCGGGTGATGGGCTGCACGTTGGCCACCACGATCGCGGTGAAGATCACCACCCGGCGAACGCTGCCGAAGGTCTTCATCCCCTCCGCGACGCCCTCCAGCATGAATTCCGAGGCGGCGCGAACGATCACCCGCGTCGGCGCCAATGGCGAGGTCGGCGCAATCCGCCCCTGCGATTCAATCATGCCGGCCCCCCGAAGCGCCTTACCGGCCGGAGTTTCCGACTGCCAAGCTACGCAGTAGCGCATAGCACATTAGGGCGGCATCCAGGGATAGCGGATGCGGCATGGTGTTCCCGGCGGGTTTGGGGCGGCGGCTGGGCTCTGCGAGGGGCAGGCCCACCCCTCCACGTCATCCCGACACGCGCCTCTTGAGGCGCGTGTCGAAGGACGCACGGGCGACGAGGTGCGTCCTTCGACACGTCGCTTCGCGCCGGCTCAGGATGACGCAGAGGGAGGGGCCCTACTCCGCGGCAGCGTCCAGCTTGTCCTGCGTCTTGGTGTCGAAGTCCGCCGCTTCGTGCCGCTCGCGCAGCTGGCTGGACGGCTCGCCCATGACGCGGTTGACCATGCGGCCGCGCTTCACCGCCGGGCGTTCGGCGATCTGGTCGGTCCAGCGCTGCACGTGCTTGTAGGAGGCCACGTCCAGGAACTCGCCGGCCTCATAGACCAGCCCCTTGGCCAGGGCGCCGTACCAGGGCCACACCGCCATGTCGGCGATGGAATAGTCCGCGCCGCCCAGGTATTCGCTTGTCCCCAGGCGCCGGTCCAGCACGTCCATCTGCCGCTTCACCTCCATGGCGAACCGGTCGATGGCGTATTCGATCTTGCTGGGCGCATAGGCGTAGAAGTGGCCGAAGCCGCCGCCCAGGTAGGGGGCCGCGCCCATCTGCCAGAACAGCCAGGACATCACCTCCGCCCGCGCGGCCGGCGCCGTGGGCAGGAAGGCGCCGAACTTCTCGGCCAGGTGCACCAGGATGGCGCCGCTCTCGAAGATGCGGATCGGCTCCGGCCCCGAGTGGTCCATCAGCGCCGGGATCTTGGAATTGGGGTTCACCGAGACGAAGCCGGAGCCGAACTGGTCGCCGGCGCCGATGTTGATCAGCCAGGCGTCGTATTCGGCGCCCGTGTGCCCGGCGGCCAGCAGTTCCTCCAGCATCACCGTCACCTTCACCCCGTTGGGCGTGGCCAGGGAATAGAGCTGGAACGGATGGCGCCCGACCGGCAGCTCCTTGTCATGCGTCGGCCCGGCGATCGGCCGGTTGATGGCGGCGAACCGCCCCCCGCTCTCCTTGTTCCAGGTCCAGACCTTGGGCGGGACATAGTCGGCGGGCGCGTCGGTCATGGGGGAGGGTCCTCAGGCTCTGGTGATGAAGGCGTTGCCGAGGATTATGGGGATGACGGGGCGCTGGCGGTAGGGGGCGCCTGTGCTCAGGGCCTCAGGCGCGCGGCCAGATCGACCAGGCGGTCGACCTCCGCCTCGGTGTTGAAGTAGTGCGGCGAGGCGCGAAGGATCACCGGCAGGCCCCGGGCCTCGGAGTCCAGCCGGGTGCTGGAGGGCAGGGAGGCGCCGAGGACGATGGTCTCGGCCGCCGCGGCGTCCAGCACCTGGAGCGCGGTGTGGCCGGCGATCGAAAAGCTGACGATCGCCGACGGGTCGCGGCCGAGGTCGAGCAGGGTCACATGGCCGAGGGCGCCCAGACCTTCGCGCAGGCGGCCGGCCAGCAGTCGGCAGCGGCGTTCGATGGCGGGCAGGCCGATCGCCCGGGCATAGTCGACCGCGACGCCCAGCCCCAGGCGGGCGGCGTAGTTGTTCTCCCAGGTCTCGAACCGCCGCGCATCGGGGCGCAGGGTGTATTCCGATGTGGCCGTCCAGGGCGCGGCGAAATGGTCGATCATCGGCGGCTCGAGGCTGAGCATCAGATCGCGCCGGACGTAGAGAAACCCGGTTCCGCGCGGCCCGCGCAGGAACTTGCGCCCTGTCGCGGCCAGCATGTCGCAGCCGAGACTCTGCACGTCGACCGGCGTCTGGCCCACCGCCTGGCAGGCGTCCAGCAGGTAGGGCACGCCGGCGGCGCGGGCGATCCGGCCCACCTCGGCGGCGGGATTGACCAGGCCGCCGTTGGTGGGGATCCAGGTGATGGAGATCAGCCTGGTCCGCGCGTCGATCATGCGTTCGAGCGCGGCCGTATCCAGCGCGCCGGACGCATCGTCCGCAACCACGTCGATGACGACGCCAACCCGTCTGGCCATCTGCAGATAGGCGACATAGTTGGCGGCGTACTCCGCCCGGGTGGTCAGGATGCGGTCGCCGGGCTTCCAGGGCAGGGCGTAGAAGGCCATCTGCCAGCCGACGGTGGCGTTCTCCACCAGCGCGATTTCGTCCGGCGCCGCGTTCAGCAGGCCTGCGACGCTGGCGTAGACGGCGTCCAGACGCTCCTGCATCTGGTCGGCCGCGGCATAGCCGCCGATCTGCTCCTCCAACCGGATATGGTCGATCATCGCGTCCGTCACCGGCGCCGGCATCAGCGAGGATCCGGCGCTGTGCAGAAAGGTCTGCCGCTCCACCGCCCGCGTCTCGGCGCGCACCCGGGCGAGGTCGATCCCTGCGTGTGACGCCTCGTCGGTCATGGCTATGCGCCTGGGACCGGGACGGCCGCGGGCGTCTCGCCCAGCAGGTGGGCGCGGCCGTAGAGGATGCTCCAGGTCACCAGCAGGCTGTCGCTGGCCATGTCCCAAAGCGGGGAGGCGATGAGATAGTCGCTGGCCGTGAAATGGGCGCCGAGGAAATAGCTGCCCGCCGCCTTGATCAGCAGCGCGGCTGTCCAGCCCAGGGTCAGCACCCGATAGGCGGCCAGGGCCTGCGGCCGCGCGCCGGCGGCGTCGAAGTCCGCCCGCTTGGCCGGATCGTTGCCGGTGGTCAGCTGCCGCGCCATGTGGAACACCATCGGCCGCGCCAGCGCCAGCGAGGCCAGGAAGAAGGCCGCCAGCACCACATTCTGCATCGACCGCCCGATCAGTGCCTGGCGCTCGGTGTGGGCCAGCACCAGGGCGGCCATGGTCACCGCCACATTCTCGGCCGCGAACAGACCCAGGAAGTCGATCGCCCGCAGCTTGATCAGCCCATAGGCCAGCCACAGCACCGGCGGAATGCTGGAGATAGCCAGGGGAACCAGACTGCTCGCGCCGAAATGCGGCGCCGTCAGCCGGTAGAGCAGGGCCGGCGCGGCCATGTTGATCAGCACGCTCCTGAACAGCGCGCGGACGGCCACATGGCCGGTGACGGCGCGCCACCCCGCCGGCTTGAGGGCTTCGGTCATGATGCGGATCCTTGGGATTGGGGCGCGGCGACATCGCCGGAGATCAGGTCGACCAGGGTGGTCAGCGCCGCTTCGCATCGCGCGCGTTCGCCGGTGGAGAGGAAGTCCTGCAGCAAGCCGACCAGGGCGCCCAGGATCAGGGTGGAATGGGCGGCGAACAGCGCGCCGTCGCTGGGCAGGCTGGCGGCGGCCCGCTCGATCCGCGATATCCACACGCCGCTGTTGGCCTTGCGGACGGCTTCCGGAAAGCTGATCCGGTCGAACATCGCCAGCCCGTCGACCTCAAACAGCAGCCGGAAATAGCGCTGGTTCGGCGCCTCGATCGCCCAATCCCAGACCATCATCACCAGGCCGCGCAGGCTCTGCGGCTTCACCCGCGCCGAGCGGGCGGCGAGCGAGGCCTGGATATGCTGGCGCACCAGCGCCAGGGCGTCGGCGAGCAGCTGCTCCTTGGAGCCGAAATGATAGATCAACAGCCGCGCGCTTGTGCCCACCCGCTGCGCCAGCGGCCGCAGCGACATCTCCGCCGCCCCGCCAGCCAGCAGGTCCTCAACGATTCGGCCGAGCAATTCGGCGCGGCGGTCCAGCGGCACGTCCATGAAACGACTGTTACATGTAACGAGTGTTTCATGGAAGGGATTTTATCGAAGGTCGAAGCATGAGAGGATTTCGGGCCCACACTCGCGCCGCCCATTTGCCGAACCGTCGCAGACCTGGGATAGCTTTCACCTCGACCTTCGAATGATCGGGCGGACATGGGCGGGCAGGGCGACGGAGCGGGGTTGGAGGTCAGTCGGCGCAGGCTGCTGGCGGCGGCGGGGATCGGCGGCGTCGCCCTGGCCGGGGCGTTGGGCGAGGCCGGGCCCGTGGACGCCGCCCTCGCGCCGGCCGATCCGGCGACCGTTCCTCCGGTCGCGGGCTTGCACCTGCAGTTCGGCGCGGACGCGGCAAGCCAGATCGTGGTCTCCTGGCATTCGCTCCAGCCGGTTCGCGCGCCCCGCGTGCTGCTCGGGCGCATTGACGGCAAGCTGGAGCAGACGGCGGCCGCCGCCACGGTGAGCTACACCGACGCCAAGTCCGGCCAGACCGTCTACGCCCACCACGCCAGGATCGACCGGCTGAAGCCGGACACGCCCTACATGTACGCCGCCCTGCACGAAGGCGCTGCGCCCCGGTTCGGCGGCTTTCGCACCGCCCCGCGCGGCCGGGCGGCCTTCACCTTCACCAGCTTCGGCGACCAGGGCACGCCGACGCTCGGCCGCCTGTTCACCCTGCCGCCCGGCGTGGCGCCGCCGGAGCACCTGCCCAATCCGATCTATGTGAACGACAATCTCGGCTCCCCCTCCGCCGCCGACACCACCTTGGGCGTCGAGCGGCTTCAGCCACTGTTCCACCTGTTCAACGGCGACCTCAGCTACGCCAACCTGGCCCACGACCGCGTGCGCGCCTGGTGGGATTTCTGGGAGAACAACAGCCGCAGCGCCGCCCATCGCCCCTGGATGCCGTCCCCTGGCAACCACGAGAACGAGCTGGGCAACGGGCCGATCGGCTACCGCGCCTACCAGACCTATTTCAGCCTGCCCGAGACCCCCGGCCAGACCGAGGCGACGCGCGGGCTGTGGTACGCCTTCACGGTCGGTTCGGTGCGGGTGATCAGCATCGCCAACGACGATGTGGCCTACCAGGACAGCGGCGACACCTACGTGCGGGGCTATTCCTCCGGCGCCCAGAAGGACTGGCTGGAGGTCGAGCTCGCGGGCGCCCGGCGCGACAAGCATATCGACTGGATCGTGGTCTGCATGCACCAGGTCGCCATCTCCACCGCCAGCGCGGCCAATGGCGCCGACCTGGGCATCCGCGAGGAGTGGGTCCCGCTGTTCGACCAGTATGGTGTCGACCTGGTGGTGTGCGGGCACGAGCATCACTACGAACGCTCGCACCCGATCCGGGGACACCAGGACAACCCCACCCTGACGCCGATTCCCACGGCGCTCTCAACGGACGTGATCGACACCACCCAGGGCACGGTCCACATGGTGATCGGCGGCGGCGGCACCTCAAGGCCATCGAACGGGGAGTTGTTCGATCCGCCCCGCTGCCGGGTGATCACCGCCGTGGGGCTGCCGGACCCGCGCACCGGCCGGCGTCCACCGGTCTATGTGCAGGAGGCCGCGCCCTGGTCGGCGGTGCGCAACGCCGCCCATTCCTACGGCTTCGCCGCCTTCACCGTCGATCCAGGACTAAGGCGCGGCGACTTCACCACCATCAAGGTCGTCTATTACGATGTGGTCGGCCCCGGCGGTCAGCTCGCGCCGTTCGAGACCTTCACGCTGAGGCGGCCAAGGCGGGATTAAAGCGGCCGCCTGGTCATTGGTTGGCCGGGACATCCTGAATCATGGTCTTCCCGACCCGCAATGACCGGATGGGCTTAGCCGCTGTCGCCCATGCAGGCGCCGGACCGATCCCTGTTTTACGCCGAGCGCCGTCCATACAGGCCCGGGTCCGCGCTCACCTCGACATCCACGATCGGCGGCGCGCCGCGGTTGAGAGGCTCCGCCGAGGAGGTGCGCCAGGAGACCGGGCCGATGGATATAAGATCGGCTGGGAGTTTCGTGATCGTTGAGCCGTTATACTTGATCGAATCGGTTGGTTGAACGCCAGAGAACCCCGACCGCGACAGAACCCGCTTTCCCTTGGCGGTGAGATCGATCGTCAGGTCCATCGTGCGCTGTGTCGCCGGGGTCGAGAACGGCCTGAGATAGATCGTCAGAATGAACGTCGAGCCGCTCGTGATGGATGGCCGATTGACATTGACGACGATCGCCTTGGGGCGGCCGTAGCCGCCGTTGAGGTAGCCGCTGGTCGACTTACCGTCGAAGGGCTCTGCTTTCACGTAGCCCCAATCCTGTTGGCTGTAGCCCGCCAAGGTCGCCGCCGCGGCGGCGCGGATTTGATCGCACCCGGTCGTGCCTTTGACGAACAGGGCGCCCTGCCGCCGCACACGTATAATCGGCTTGTCTCCAGCCCAGGACGGAAGCGAGGCGTAGGGAAGCGTGGTCCCGACATAGACGTGGGTAGAGTCCTCGGTCATCGAGGTTATGACGCCCGTCCCGGCGTCTCCACTCCAATTGCCGTCCTTCGTGGCGATATTGAGCTGCTGACCGAGCGCAAGGCCCCAGTGATAGGTCGCCTGCAAGGAGCCAAACTTGACGACTGTAAAAACGCCATTGGCATAACTGATGCTCGTTCCATCTATGGAATTAAAGCTCGATCCACCAACATCTCTGTACGGGTTCGAGGTCCATCCGCGAATAACCCCGCCGTTGATAACGGTCGAGCGCGTAAAGCCGTACTCAGCGCCGAATGCGAAGCTGTCCAGGTTCGGATTGTTGAGCGTGTTATATTTGCCGCCAGGGTTAAATCCTGAGAAATGGCCGCCATTGACGATGATATTTTCGATGGAGGCGCTCTGAAACCCGACGGCGTAAGGCGACCGGACATCGTCAAGCCGCCACTCCGTCACCATCTTGTCGGGCTCGCAGGACGAGGTGAACTCACAGGATTGGTGATGCACGATCTGGGCGATGCTGGGTGACGGACCCGGCGTCCTGCATCGGATGTACTCGACGTGCCTGCCGCCGATCGACATGCCGTAGGCGGCCATGTTGAGCGGCAGGCCGATCGTCAAGTCCTCAAAGACATGGTGAATGTTGAAGCTGCAGTTCAGCGAGTAGGTCGCCGGATAGGCCAACGGATCGGGCGCCATGTTCGGCGATGACAGCAGCCAAATGCGCGCCGCGCCGCAGGGGAAAGACGCGCCCGTCTTGCTCCAGTCCGGGAGAGCGCTGAGGTGTTTGTTTTGAAGCGGAGCATCCAGCCCGACAAAGCCTGTCGACGCGTTCCCCGCCGTCGTGACGGTGTGATATTCGCACAGGCCTGGATCGGGGGGATAGCTCTCGACCGGCATGGTGTCGATAGACGTAACGGCCACGGCCGCGCCGAGGGGGAAGGCGGCCGCATCCGCCGCGGTCCGCAGTGTCACGCCCTTGTCGCCGCTGGCCGTGTTGTTGATCAGCCAACTGAGGGGATGGCCGTTTCGAACCCCACCGATAGTCCGTCGACTGACGTTGTAGAGCCCGGCAAAGGAGAGGCTGATCGGCCGCTGCAGGTTGCCGTTGGCGCCATTGTAGGTGTTCTGCAGGATCGTCGCATCCTGGCCCGCGCCGCGAATATGCAGGTCGTCAATGCCGAAGAAGAACTGATAGCCGCAATTGGCGGCATCGAAGTTGAATTGACCTGGCGGAATATAAAGCTTGAACCCCTGTCCAGCCGCTGTGGCTTGGCGGCCAAGATAGGAGATTCGATTCCACGCGGGCGCGTTATCCGTGCCGGTGAAAGGTCCCTTTCCGCTGCCGGCGCCATCGCCGACCGCCCCAGCCCATCGGAAGTCGAACCAATCGGACCATCGTCGCTTGTAGCGACGGCTAGCCGCGTTGACGATGACGGTGGCGCCGTTGTCGGCTGACGTGGTGTCGGTCGGATCAAGGACGAAAAGGCCACCGCCGTCGTCCCCCGCGACGTGATAGCCCTCAATTTGAACGTAAGGGTCTTCGGCTTCAGATGATCTGAGGTCCGCAATGGCTCCAAGGCTGGGCCGTACGGCGGCCATGCCTCTTTTGGGCCCCGACAGCACAAAGAGCGCCAGCAGCGACTTAGCCAGCGCGATCCCACGTCGGCGCGTTATCTGTGCGGGGAAAGGGTCCATTTCCGCTTTGACGCCTTCGCCAACAACTCCAACCGATCGCAAATTGAACTATAAGTCCGGTGTTGTCAGCCCACGCCAGCGGCCATGTCGCGAGTCCCCGTTGGCGCTACAGGCGGCGCCTGGCGGCCCCGTCAGCCCTGCCCAGCCACCGCCGCCACCGGGCTGACCACCGGCTCGCCGGCCAGGAACCGGCGCACATTGTCGATCGCCTGGGCGACCATCAGCGGCACCGCCTCGGTGCTGACTCCCGCCGTGTGCGGCGTGAGCACCACGCCTGGGACGTCGGCCCAGCGCTCGCCGGGGGTGGGCTCGGTCTCGAACACGTCCAGCGCCGCGCGCCAAAGCCGGCCCTCCTTCAGCGCCGCGATCAACGCTGCTTCGTCCACCAGTGAGCCACGCGCCACATTGACGATCAGGCCTGACGGGCCCACCGCTTCGATGATCTCGCGACCGATCATGCCCCGGTTGGAGGCGTCGGCGCGGCAGGCCACCACCAGGATGTCGCTGTCCTGGGCCAGCGCCATCAGGCTCTCCGCCCGCGGCCAGCGGCTCTCCTTCTCGCGCGGTCCCCACCAGCGGACCTGCATCCGCATGGCCTCGGCCCGGCGGGCGACGCCGACGCCGATATGGCCCAGGCCGACGACGCCTAGCTTGCGCCGGTTCAGGCTCGGCTGCGGCGTCATCCGGTCCTCGTGCCGCCACAGGCCTTCGCGCACCCGCCGGTCGCCGGCGGGGATGTTGCGCCAGGCGGCGATGATCAGGCCGATGGCGTGGTCGGCGACGTCCTCGGCGTTCAGCCCCTCGGCGTGGGTCACCTCGATTCCCCGCGCGCGGCACCAGGCCACGTCGACGCCGTCGTAGCCGGCGCTGACACACGCGACCAGGCCGAGCTTGGGCAGCGCCAGCAGGTCTCCCGGCTCCAGCTTGAACTCGCCCGCATGCAGAATGACCCGCACCTGCGCCCGGTCGGCGTCCGAAAGGTCCCAGGCCCTGGCCATCTTCAGGCCCGCGCCCGCGAACACCGGCTCCAGTCCCGCCATGACCGGGTGGGAAATCAGGATGACGGGTTCGGACATGACGCGGGCTCAACGATGGGTGACCGCGGACCCTATAGCGCCGCTTGCCCGGCATTGGCGATCATTGCTCTATGCGGAGAGGGAGAGGGAGAGGTGTAAGCACCCCACACCTCTCCCGAACGGAGAAGGAGAGCCCCGCGCCTTTAGGCGTGGGAGGGTGAGGGATTAGGGACGTGACCGACGACATCACCGCCTTCCTGGCCGCCAACGGCCTGCCGCCGTCGGCGCGGACGGCGGTCGAACAGATCCACGCACCCCTGGCGGACTGGCTTGCGGCGCAACATGCGGCGCGCGCCCGCGCCCTGGTCGTCGGCCTCTGCGGCGCCCAGGGCGGCGGCAAGTCCACCGCGGCGCTGGCAATCCGCCATCTGTTGGAGTCGAGGGGCCTGCGCGTCGCCGCGCTCTCGCTGGACGACCTCTACCTGACCCGCGCCGAACGGCTGACGCTGGCCAGGACGGTCCACCCTCTCCTCGCCACCCGCGGGCCTCCGGGCACGCACGATATCGCGCTGGGCGAGGCGGTGATCGCGTCGCTCCGCCAGCCGGGGCCCACCGCCATTCCGTCCTTCGACAAGGCGATCGACGATCGGCGTCCGCCCGCGGCCTGGCCGGTGTTCGAAGGCCCGGCGGACATCATCCTGTTCGAGGGGTGGTGCGTCGGCGCGGTCCCGGAGCCTGCCGAAGCGCTGGTCCGGCCGATCAACGCGCTTGAGCGCGATGAGGACCCGGACGGCGTCTGGCGGCGCTACGTCAACGAGGCCCTGGCCACTTACCAACCGTTGTTCGCCAGCCTGGACAGGCTGATCCTGCTCAAGGCGCCGTCCTTCGCGGTGGTCGAACGCTGGCGCGGCGAGCAGGAAGCCAAGCTGCGCGCCGCCGGGGAGGGCCAAGGCGTCATGACCGACGCCGAGGTCGCCCGCTTCATCCAGTTCTTCGAACGCCTGACCCGGGCGATCTTCGCCGAAATGCCCGCCCGCGCCGACGCCCTGGTGGAGCTGGGCGAGGACCGCGAGCGGGTGCGGCTGTCGTTTCGGTAGCCGCGGGCGCCTGATCAGGCGAGACCAAGCCCATTAACAGGGGCCGGGAACCGGCTCGACCACATAACGGCCAACGGACGGGTCCCAGACCTGCTGGCTGGTCGTGCATTGGCCCGGCGCGTAGTCGTAGTCGTAGTCGCCGTAATAGTAGGGGTCGGCCGCGTAGCCGAGCGCCAAGCCGCCGAGGAAGGCGCCGCCGTAGCCCCAACCGCCGCCATAGCCGCCGCCGTATCCGCCGCGGCCATAACCACCGCCATAGCCGCGGCCGCCGCCGTAGCCACGGCCGCCGGCGTAGCTGTGCCCGCCGCCGCTGTGCCCGCCACCGCCGTGACCGCCGCCTCCGCCGTGGCCGGCGGCCATCGCCGGGGCGGCCAGCGCCAGAGCGCAACTCGCCGCGATCGATGCGGCCAAACCAATTTTCGATTTCGTCAACATAGGAACCTCCGTTCCGTCTCTTCCCAGCCCCAATCGGCCTGGGCGCGCAATGTCTGCGTTCAAATGGAGATTAGGGGTTTGAAGCTGAACCTAGGCTGAATACTTCGTGTAAATACGCCGGACAGAAAATGAATTAGATTTCATGGAACCGAATTTTGTTGGTTTACTTGGGGCGGCCGGCCCCTCTACCAAAATGGGAAAAAGCCCGTATCGCGCCTCGGCGCACGATAACCCACGCCGGCGGCTGGCCTGAATCGCCGCCTGATGTAGGATGCGGGCGGATTTGGGGAGACGATCCATGAGGCGCCTGGTCATCAAGGTCTTGTTCCTGGCCGGGCTGGCGTTCAGCCCCGCAGTCGCCGATCCGCCGGCCTATGTCGCCCGCGCGGTCGCGGACGCCGGCCGGCCCAAGGAGGATGTCGCCTCGGACGCCCTGCGCGATCCCGCCGACACCCTGGCCTTCGCGGGGGTGAGGCCCGGCATGGTGGTGGGCGAGCTGTTTCCCGGCGGCGGCTATTTCACCAGGCTGATCAGCGACGTCGTCGGACCCACCGGCAAGGTCTACGGCCTGGAGAACGCCGGCTGGAAGGACGCGGTCGAGCTCGATCAGAAGCTGATCGCCGAGCCGGCCCGGGCCAACGTCGTGCTCGACGTCGAGCCGTTCGGCCAGTTCAGGCTGCCGCAAAAGGTCGACCTGTTCTGGATCACCCAGAACTACCACGACCTGAAGATCGCCAAGTACGGCGCGGTCGACATGGCGGCGTTCAATCGCCACGTGTTCGAGTCCCTGAAGCCCGGCGGCGTCTATTTCATCCTCGATCACCAGGCCAACCCTGGAACCACGGTGGAGCAGATCGCTGTGCTGCATCGGATCGAGAAGGCCCAGGTGATCCGCGAGGTGACCGCCGCCGGCTTCAGGCTGGCGGCGGAAGGCACATTCCTGAACCGCCCCGCCGACGATCACACCAGGACGATCTTTGATCCGGCCATCCGCGGCAAGACCGACCAGTACATGCTGAAATTCATCAAGCCCGAGGCGTAGCTGAACCCGCCCGAGCCCATCGCCCCGCCCGCGCCGGAGCAGGCCTGGAGCGAGCTTGCGCGCCACTGGCGCCTGCTGGGCGCCTGCACTATCGGCTTTGGCCTGAGCTTGTCGGGCATTCCCTTCTACACCCTGGGCGTTTTCGTCGACCCGCTGCACGCGGCGTTCGGCTGGAGCGTGGGGCAGGTCCAGCTCGGCCTGACCATCGCCTATCTGACCACCATGGCGATCCTGCCCGTTGTGGGCGCCCTGGCGGACCGGATCGGCGTGCGCGCCGTGGCGCTGGGCTCGCTCACTGGGCTGGGCCTGGCCTTCATGGCCCTCGGCTTGCAACAGGGGCAGCTGTGGGCCTTCTGGCTCAACTGGTTCTTCATCTCCCTGTTCGGCACAGGCACCCTGGCGATCACCTGGACCCGGCCGCTCACCCACGCCTTCCGCGCCGGGCGAGGGCTGGCGCTGGGACTGTCGCTGCTCGGCACCGGGGTGATCGGTATTTTCGGACCCCCGGCCGCGCGGGCGCTGATCGACGCAGTGGGCTGGCGCTGGGCCTACGTCTGCCTGGGCGCCGCGCCCATCCTCATCGCCATCCCGACCACGCTGCTGTTCTTCCGCGACCCCGCGCCGGCCGGCGCGACGCACGGGCCCAAGGGCCTGCCGGCGCCACTCTCCGCGCCTTTGCGCGATCTGCGGCTCTGGCTGCTCGGCTTCGCCTTCCTGCTGATCGCCGGCGGAGTCTCCGGGACCATCACCAACCTGATCAAGGCCGTGACCTCCGAGGGCGTCTCCCGCGCCGATGCGGTGGCGGCGGCCAGTCTGGTTGGCCTGTTCGTGGTGTTCGGCCGGGTCGGCTGCGGCGCCCTGATCGACCGGTTCTGGGCCCCGGGCGTGGCGGCCATCTTCGTCATGGGCCCCGCGACCGCCTGCGCCTTGCTGGCCAGCGGCCCGGCGCGTCCGGGCGTGGCGGCGATCTCGGCGGCGCTGATCGGCCTCACCGCGGGCGCCGAGTTCGACCTCTTGCCGTTCCTGATCGGCCGCTACCTGCCGCTGGCGCGCTACACCGGCTCGCTGGCCGTGGGCAGCGCCTGCTTCTACCTTGGCGCGGCGGCGGGAGGCCCGCTCTTGGCGCTGTTCTACGACCGTCTGGGCAGCTACCGCCTGGGCCTCTGGGGCGCATCCGGACTGTTCGCCATCGCCGCCGTCGCGCTGCTCTGCCTGGGGCCTTATCCGGTGTTCAGGGACGTATCCGCATCATCCGATCCGGTGTCTGAGTAGAGGATGCGCTTGTGAGCGCGCGGCGGTCCAAAATCCTCGCGCGGACTCGACAGCACGATACGGCGGCCTAGGCTGCGCCCGGCTGACGGGGCGGGGAGGTCGAGATGACGGCGAAGCGGGTCTGGGCCTGGATGGCGGTTTCCGGCGCGCTCGTGGGAGGCCTTGCCGCCGTGATCGCCATCGGCGCGCCGGCCCAGGTCCGCGCCGCCGACGCCGCGCAACCGACCACCTCGGCGCCCGCCTGGGACCGTCAGGCGGCCGCCCGCTATCTAGATGGCCGCGAGGCCGCCTGGCAGGCCTGGGACCGCACCCACAAGGACCGCGCCACCTACTGCATCTCCTGCCACACCCAGGCCACCTACGGCATGGCCCGGCCGATCCTGCGCCAGGACCTGGGCGAGGCCGGGCCGGGGCGCGCCGAACAGGTCATGCTGGCCTCGATCGGCAAGCGGGTGAACCAGTGGGCGGCGATGCAGCCCTTCTACAGCGACATCCCCTCCGGCCCCGGCAAGGAGGTCGAGTCCCACAACACCGAGGCGGTGCTGAACGCCATCATCCTGTCCAGCTACGACGCCCGCGCCGCCCATCTGACTGACACGACGCGCCTGGCCTTCGACAATGCCTGGGCGCTGCAGTCCAAGACCGAGCCTGACGCCGGATCCTGGGTCTGGCAGAACTTCCACTACGGGCCGTGGGAGGCGCCGGAGTCGCAATACCACTGGGCGGCGCTGATGGCGGTGGCCGTCGCGAAGGCGCCCGACCATTACCGCGACGATCCGAAGGCCGCGCCGAGCCTCGCCCTGTTGACGAGCTATCTGCAGAGCCACTACGAAGCCCAGCCGCTGCTGAACAAGATCGTCGCCCTGTGGGCCTCGCAATCCTATGCCGGCCTGCTCAGCCCCAATCAGCGCGCGCGGCTGGTGGGTGAGATCACCCGCCTCCAGCATCCCGACGGCGGCTGGAGCCTGAGCGAGCTCGGATCCTGGACGCGGGTGGACAAGACGCCAGAGGAGACCCGCTCCGACGGCTACGCCACGGCCCTGATTGTGCTGGTGCTTGAGGAGATCGGCGCCCCCCGCCGCCCGGAGTTTCCGCTGATCCATGGCGTCGACTGGCTGGTCGCCAACCAGGACAAGACCACCGGCGCCTGGACCGCCTGGTCGGTGAACAAGAACCGTGACCCGGCGTCCATGGAAGGCCACTTCATGACGGATGCGGCGACCAGCTACGCGGTGTTGGCGCTGGAGGCGGCGAAGTAAGGGCGAGGGTTCTCTTTGGCGGCGGTATCTGTCGGATCAATCAAAACATTCCCCGCTTGCCCATGGTCGGCCAGGACCTGATGATCACCTTCATGCGCGGACCGACTCAGCGCGTCCGGCCCTCCAACCTTTCGTGAGGACACAACACACCATGGCGACCAAGCCTCATCCCAGGATCGTGGAACGCAACAAATACGGCGTCCACACCATCGGCCGCGAACTCTCGGGGTTTAACGGCTGGCTCGCCGTCCTGATCACCAACACCGTCGGCACCATGTGGTGCGCCTACGCCTTCGCGGCCATTGCGCTGATCAGCCTTCCCGACGCCATCAAGGCGGGCACCGCCGCTCTGGTGGCCTGGATCGCCCAGACCTTCCTGCAACTGGTCCTGCTGTCGATCATCATGGTGGGCCAGAAGGTCGCCGCCGCCGCCTCCGACAAGCAGGCCTATCAGACCTACAAGGACGCCGAGGCGCTGCTGGAGATCAGCAACGACATCCACACGCTGATCACGACCAACAACAACCTCACCGAAGCGATCCACGACGTGATGTGTAAGAAGGACGCGAAGGCTGCCGCGGTCACCCCTCCGCCTTCGCCTTCAAAGCCGCCAGCCAAACGTCGTGCCCCTCGTGCATCCGGGAAGGCATGAACAGGGCCTGGGCCCGCGCGGCCAGGCCGTTCTGGTTTTCCTCCGTCAGCACCCAGCAGCCGCTCCCGCGCGGCTCGATCAGCCAGGCGTGATAGACGTCCAGCATCGTCCCCGCGCCGTCCCAGCCGATCCGCTCATAGGGTTCGAACTCGCGCACCGCTGAGCGCACCCGCACCCCGAAGGTGCGCCAGGTGAAACGTGCCCCGGCGGACAGGTCCCTGGCCTCGCCCTCGATGCGGACGTCTGAGCTGTTGGGATACCAGGCCGGCCAGTCGGCGGCGCGGATCAGCCAGGCCCAGACCCGCTCAGGTGACGCGTCGATGGCGATCTCATTGCGCACGCGGACAGCGACCCGCTCCGGCGCATAGCGGTCGGGCCAGTGAATGGTCATGGGTCCTATATCTGCACCTTCCGCCCGGCCCAGTACGGCGCCCGCACCTTGCCGCGCTGGACCTTGCCGGCGGGGGACCTCGGCATGTCGTCCACATAGTCGATCGAGCGCGGGACCTTGAACCCGGCCAGATGCTGGCGGGCGAAGGCGAGAATGTCCTGGCTCAACGCCTCGCTGGGCGCAAAGCCAGGTTTCAGCATGATCACCGCCTTGACCTCTTCGCCCCATTCGGTGTTGGGCACGCCGATGGCGCAGCTGTCTTCCACCGCCTCGTGCTTGATCAGTTCGTTGTCGATCTCCTGCGGATAGATGTTCACCCCGCCGGAGATGATGCACTCGGCGGTGCGGCCGGTGAGGAACAGATAGCCGTCCTCGTCCAGGTAGCCCACGTCGCCGAGGGTGAAATAGCCGTCCTTGTGGCTGGCCGCGGTCTTGGCCGGATCGTTGAAGTATTCAAACGGGTTGGTCGCGACGACCGGGAAATAGAGCAGGCCAGAGACGCCGGGACCCACGAGATGGCCCTCGTCGTCCAGGATCCGCACGGCGTCGGGCGTGAGCGCCTTGCCGACGCTGCCGGGCTTCTTCAGCCATTCTTCCGGCGTGATCGTAAAGCCGCCGCCGCCTTCGGAGCCGGCGTAGTATTCATAGAGGATCGGCCCCAGCCATTTGATCATCGCGTGCTTGACCTCGGGCGGGCAGGGCGCGGCGCCGTGGACGATGTAGCGCAGGCTGGAGAGGTCGTATTTGGCCTTCACCGCGTCCGGCAGGCTCAGCAGCCGCTGGAACATGATCGCCACCATGTGGCCGTGGGTGACCTTGTAGGTCTCGATGGTGCGCAGCACCGTCTCGGAATCCCACTTCGACTCCATGAAGACGATTGGCACGCCCTGGGCCAGCGGGGTGCGGATGTCTATGGCCAGCGGCGCGGCGTGATAGGCTGGGCCTGAGCAGAGCTGCACGTCTGTGCGCCAGTTGTAGCCGGTGCGCAGGCCGCCGAGCTGGAAGGGCAGAGCGTTCAGCGCCTTGCGGAACACCCCTTTGGGCCGGCCGGTGGTGCCCGAGGTGTAGAGCATGTTGTTGCCCATCACCGGGTCGGGAATGTCGGCGCCGTCATAGCCGTCGATCTCGTCCCCATAGCTAAGAAAATCTGGGCGCAGGAAGCCCGGCGCATCGCCCGCGATGGCCACCTTCAAAGTCAGCATCGGCGCATCCGCCGCCGCCTTCAGCGCCGCCTCGTAGCGCGCCTCGGCGAAGAAGGCCTTGGCCTGGCAGTCATTGACGACGTACGCGGCTTCCTCCGCCGTCAGGTGCCAGTTCACCGGGGTGATGCGGAAGCCGCCGCGGAAGTTGGCCAGCAGCACCTCGACGAACTCGGCGCGGTTGGAGCAGAGCAGGGCGATGGCGTCACCGGGCTGTAAGCCATGATCGCGCAGCATCCGCGTGACGCGGTTGGCGTTGGCGTTCAGCTGCGCGAACGTCCGCATGCCATGCGGATCGTAGATGGCGACAGCGTCCGGCTTGATCTTGGCCCAGACCGCGGTGGTCATGCCCACATGCGAGGCCGCGATCAGTCGCTGTTCCAGGTCGGCGTCCGTCTCGTGGACGGTGTCGGTCACGGACACGGGATCAGCTCGACGCCCCACTGGTCGGGTCGGGCAGGTTCAGGATTCGCTTGGAGATGATGTTGTTCTGGATCTCGGCCGAGCCGCCGTAGATCGAGCCCGCCTTGCCGGCCAGCCAGCCGCGCACGGTCTCCAGTTCCTCCGTCGTATAGCCGTCGCCGGCCCAGCCGAGCCCCTGCGCACCCATGATCTCCACTGTCAGCTCGGACCGGTCCTGCATCACCTTCATCGACACGTTCTTCATGATCGAAGTGGCGGCGCTGGGGCTGGCGTTGCCCTTGGCCTCGGCGGCGGCGCGGCGCACGGTCTGGCGCAGCGCCTGCTCCTCCATCTTGTGCTGAGTGATGCGCCCGCGCAGATCGCCGTCGCTCAGCCGGCCGTTCTCGTCGACGCCGACATATTTCTTGGCCAGCTCCGCGACGCCGTCCTTCTCCTTCGCCGCCGGCCCGCCGCCCAACCGGTTGCCCATGCCGTTGCGCTCGTGCTGCAAGAGGCGCTTGGCGATCGACCAGCCGCCGTTGAGCTGGCCCATCAGGTTTTCCTTGGGCACCTTCACGTCGGTGAAGAAGGTCTCGCACTGGCCCGATGCGCCACTGATCATCTTGATCGGGCGCGCCTCGACGCCCGGCGAATGCATGTCGATCAGCAAAAAGCTGATCCCGTCATGCTTCTTGGTGTTGTCGGTGCGGACCAGGCAGAAGCACCAGTCGGCGAATTGCGCGCCACTGGTCCAGATCTTCTGCCCATTGACCAGATAGTGGTCGCCCATGTCGACCGCCTTGGTCTGCAAGCTGGCCAGGTCCGACCCCGAACCGGGTTCGGAGAACCCCTGGCACCAGCGCAGCTCGCCTTTGATGATCGGCGGGAAGTGGCGCTTCTTCTGCTCCTCGTTGCCGTATTCCAGCAGGGTCGCGCCGAACATGCCCGGCCCCATGCCGACGATGGGATTGCGGGCGCCGATCCGCGCCATCTCCTCGCCCAGCACCCGCGCCTCGGCCGGCGTGAGCCCGCCGCCGCCATACTGTTTCGGCCAGGTCGGCGTGCCCCAGCCCTTGGCGCCCATCCTCTGGCGCCACAGGTCGACGTCGCCGGTGGTCTTGGCCCCGCTCATGACCTGCTCTGTCACCTCGTCGGGGTTTTTGCGCAGGGATTTGGGGAAGTTCTCTTCCAGCCATTCGCGCGCCTCGGCGCGGAAGGCGTCGAGCTCGGCGGACCCGAAATCGGCCATGGCGTTTCTCCCTGGGTGTGGGCGGCTTGGAGCCGCTCTCGATCAGCCCCGATTGTGAAATCGCCGCGCCGTGGCGTCAATCAGCAAAACCGGACGCGCGTCCGGTTTTGCCGATCCGGCCCCTAGCTGCCCTGGGTCACCTTGCCGGTGACGGTGTCGACGAAGACGTAGGGGTTGGGCGGCGCCGTGCCGAAGATATACAGCGGGTTCAGCCGAACCGGCCCAAGCGGCGCGCGCAGGGTGACGTTGTTGTAGGGATTCTTGAACCCGGCGGCTTCCTTCAACTCGTTGGCCTTGGGCAGGTCCATCTTGACGGGCCACTCGATCACCAGGTCCTCGGCCCAGGGGTAGGGGTACAGGACAGGCTCGCCGAATTCGCCATAACCGGTCTCGGTGATGATCACCGTCGAGCCGCCCTTGCCGCCAACGTTCTGGAACACCACCCGCAGGTGGTCGATCTTGGCCGGATCGGTGGTCGGCGCGCTGGCCGTGCCGTCCGCCTCGTAGAGCTTCGCCTGAGGGTACTTCTCCGTCACGATGCGGACCGCGATATTCACGCGCCCATCGAAGCTAAGGATCGCCATTGTCTCCGCCTCCCTTGAAACGGCGATCGCCGCTCGGCGGCCGCCTGCAATGGAAAGTGGTATATTGTGGAAACACCCGCATCACAAATGCAATCGGAACGCACTTTTGTGACGCCCTCCCTCTACGCCAGCACCCTGGCCACAAATCGCCCACCCAACTGCAACCCCGCCATATCGATGCTGTGGCCGAGGCCGCGCGAGACGTGGCTCTCCACCTCGAATCCGTTGGCGGCCAAGCTCGCTTGCGCCTGGTGGAAGGCGGCGATGGGGATCATGGGATCGGCGTCGCCGTGTATCAGCAGGATCGGCGGGCGGGTGGTCGCGGGGTCGGCCAGCGCCGCCTCGTCGGCCAGCATGCCGGAATAGCCGACGACGCCCGCCAGTTGCCGGCGCCGCCTGGTCCCGACATGCAGCGCCATCATCGTCCCCTGGCTGAAGCCCACCAGCGCCAGCTCGGCCTCGGTCAGGCCGTGGCGCGCCAGCTCGGCGTCGATGAAGGCGTCCAGCACCGGCGCCGCCCGCGCCACGCCCGCGGCCCTGGCGCCTGGATCGAAGCTGCTCAACCCCCACCACTGATACCCGCCCGGCGCTCCGGGACAGGGCTCGGGCGCGTTCGGCGCCACGAACGCCGTCCCCGGCAGGGCGTCCCGCCAATAGGGCGCCAGCGAGATCAGATCCTCGCCGTTGGAGCCATAGCCATGCAGCAGGATCACCAGCGACGCAGCCGCGCCTCCGGCGGCGGGCGCTACGCGAGGGCCATCGATCATCGCGGTCGCCAATGCGGACCTCCGTAGCTGAATCTCAAGCCGGCGCCGCCTTCACGCTCTGGGCGTGAAGCTGGCAACGTCTGACGCGGTTGTCACACGATTGCAGGGCGATCAGTCTAAGCCGTAGCGCATGACCGCAGAGTCTTGCCGCGACACCTAGGGGGAGCCAGTCCATGACCGATGTCGATCGCCGCCGCCTGATCCAGACCGCCGCCGCGGCGTCCGCCCTGGCGGCTGCGCCGGACATGGCCGCCCAGGCCGCCGGCGCGCAGTCCAGGCTCAATGACATCGACCACGTCATCATCCTGATGAAGGAGAACCGGTCCTTCGACCATTATTTCGGGTCCTTGCGCGGCGTGCGCGGGTTCGACGACGCCTCGGCGATCCGGCCCGACGGCCGGTCGGTGTTCCACCAGGCCGACGTCGGCCATCCCGACGGCCATGTCGCGCCGTTCAGGGTGGACACCCGCCGCACCAACGCCCAGCGCTATACTGATCTCAGCCATGCCTGGGCGGTGCAGCACGCGGCCTGGAACGGCGGGGACATGGACGGCTTCATCTCCGCCCACCGGGTGTCGGATGGCGCCCGCGGTCCGATGACCATGGGCTATATGACTCGCGAGGATCTTCCCTACTATTACGCCCTGGCCGACGCCTTCACGATCTGCGACGGCTACCACTGCTCGGTGATGGGGCCGACCCATCCGAACCGCTACTATCTGATGACGGCGACCAATGACCCCGACGGTCTGGCCGGCGGCCCGGCGCTGAACAACGCGGGCAACGCCTACGCCTGGGAGAGTTATCCCGAGCGGCTGGAGAAGGCCGGCATTTCCTGGCGCGTCTATCACGACTTCGACGACTACGACTGCAACGTGCTCAAGCACATGGTGCAGTACCAGCGCGCGCCGCGCGGCTCGGCGCTGCGCGAGAACGCTCTGAAGGACCGGCCGTTCTACGAGCTGCTGTCGGACCTGCGCACCGGCAACATCCCGCAGGTGACCTGGATCGTCCCGCCGGCCGACGTCAGCGAACACCCCGACTATCTGCCCGCCGCCGGCGAGGACCACACCGCCCAGGTGCTGGCGGCGCTGTGGTCCAATCCCAAGCTCTGGGCGAAGACGGCGGTGATCCTCAACTACGATGAGAACGACGGCCTGTTCGACCACGTCGCGCCGCCGACGCCGGAGCCGGGCACGCCAGGCGAGTTCGTGCATGGCCTGCCCGTGGGCCTGGGTTTTCGGGTGCCGTGCTTCATCATCTCGCCGTTCAGCCGAGGCGGCTACGTCTGCGGCGACACCTTCGACCACACCTCGACCTTGCGCCTGCTCGAGGCCCGGTTCGGGGTGGAGATTCCCAACCTGTCCAAGTGGCGCCGGCAGACCACCGGCGACCTCACCAGCGCCTTCGGGTTCGGCCAGGCGCCGCGCTTCGACATCCCCAGGATGCCGGCGACGGCCGAGGCGCTGCTCCTGGCCGAGACGCGGGCGATGACCCTGCCGCCGCCCCAGGTCCCCGCCGTGCAGACCGCCGCGCGGCAGGAGCCAGGGACGCGGCCGCGCCGGGGCGTCGGGGTGAGGGCGGCTTAGGAAGATTTTTCACCACCAAGCACACGAAGGACACCAAGAAGCGCGGAGCGCAATTGCGGAGAGACCGAGCCCTCGTCTTCGTTCGGCGCGGGCTTGCGCCCGCCTTGGTGTTCTTGGTGTGCTTGGTGGTGAATCTATTTTTAGAGCCCAACCGAGCCGTTCGTCCCAACCGCAAAGACACCCCCCACCCAACCCTGCTCCATAGAGGGGGCCCATAGAGGGGGAAGGCTTTTCCGTTTCAGCGCCGGCCAGCGGTTCTGTGCCCAACCCGACACTTCGAGTCTCCGCCAAGGCCGTTCTTAACAGACTGTGATCTCGGGCGCCGTTGTCTTGTCACAGACCTCTGCCAAAGGGTCGTGTGCCGGGGCCAACGACGCAATGATCGGAAATCCCATGATCGAAGTGATCACCGTGGCGCCCGAACAGGATGGTTGGACAGTCGCCCACGCCGGCGAAGGACCACAGCGGTTCCAGAGCGGCGCGACCGCCGAAGCCATCGCCAAACAGCTCGGCCAGGCCATCGCCCGCGACGGCCGCTCGGCCGAAGTGCGCATCTTCCTGCGCGACGGCAGCCTCGCGGGACGGTTTGTCTGCCCACCGGCGGCCTGGTGACCCGTCGCGGCGCGCGGTCGTGGTCAATAAAATGCTATTGACTATAGTTTATCGCGAATGAATTTGCGCAATTTTGGCATTCACTCTTCTTAAAAGCGCTTGACATATAGTCCGCATCTCATCCTTGCGGATATCGCTATTGTTCAAGTCACGCCAGACACCGGCCCTGTTCGGCCCCCAGGCCATCGTGGCGATGGGCGCGATCGTCGTGCTCCTGGGAAACCTGTGCCTGCTGGCCGCCCATATCGGCCGGGGCGGCGAGCTGACCTCAATGCTCTTGGTCGTCGACGCCCTGGCGGCCGCGGCCATCATCCTGTTCCGCCAGCTGCGCAAGACCACCCAGAGTCTGATCGCCAGCGAGGCGCGGGCCCAGCACATTTCCCTGCATGACAGCCTGACGGCGCTGCCCAATCGCACCCAGATGCTGTCGCGTCTGGCCGAGGCGCTCGAACACGCCCGCCAGGGCGGCGGCCTGGTCGCGGTGGTGACCGTGGCCATCGACGATTTCACCAAGATTGTCGACGCCTATGGCTATCAATGCGCCGACGAGATGATCGTTGAGGCCGCGCGCCGGATTAACGCCGTCTCCGAATCCAGCGCGCTTTTGGCGCGGGTCAATTCAGACACCTTCGCCCTGATCCACACCGCCCCCGACACCCTGGACGCCCTGATCCAGCAGATCCGCGAGGTCACCCCACGGCCCTACGCCCTGTCCGCCGGACGGGCCGTGGTGACCTGTTCGGTGGGGGTCAGCGCGGCGTTCCGCGAGCAGATCGATGCCGATGACCTGTTGCGGAAGGCCGACATCGCCCTGCGCAACGGGCGCGAAAGCGGCCACGATGGGCTGGGCTTCTACGAGCCTGCCATGGACCAGGCGCTGCAGACCCGCAAGCTGGTGGAGGCCGACCTGCGCGGGGCCCTGATCGCCGGGCAGCTCAATGTGGTCTACCAGCCGCAGACCACGCCCCAGGGCAACATCGGCGGACTGGAAGCCCTGGTGCGCTGGCGCCATCCCCGGCGCGGCGAGGTGCCGCCGGACTATTTCGTCGGCCTGGCCGAGGAGGCGGGGCTGATGCCCGCGCTCGGCCGCTTCGTGTTCCAGCGCGCCTTCCGTGACGCGCCGCGCTGGCCGCACCTGAAGATCGCCGTCAATGTTTCCGCCACCCAGATCACCCGCGCCGACTTCCTGCCGGATGTCACCAACCTGCTGGCCGAGACCGGCGCGGACGCGGGCCGGTTCGAGATCGAGATCACCGAGGGGGTGCTGCTGGGCGGCGACGTCCAGACCCAGGCCAACCTGCGGGCCCTGCGCAACCTCGGCTTCAGCCTGGCCCTGGACGATTTCGGGGTGGGCTACTCCAGCCTGGGCTATCTGCTCCAGCACCGGGTCGACAAGATCAAGATCGACCGGTCGTTCGTGACGCCATTGGGCTCCAGCCCCTCCGCCGACGCGGTGGTGGGGGCGATGATCAAGCTGGGCGACGCCCTGGGCCTGCGCGTCCTGGCGGAAGGCGTGGAGACCGAGGTTCAGCGCAAACGGCTGGCCGAACTCGGCTGCAACGAGTTGCAAGGCTATCTGATCAGCAAGCCCATCACCGCCGACGAGGTCGACCGGTTCGTGGGCTTCGCCGCCCGCCCGGCGTTGGCGGCGTAAGGCTCAGTCACATCCCTGTCCGCTCCCCACTGCATGGGGCGAGGGTTCTAAGGGGTTGCCCGAGGCGCGAACTTCCAACATCGTCTTCGGCCAGGGTTCGACGTGGTGGAGGGGCGATCCACATGAAGCGACAACATCGGCTTGAGGCGCTGATCGGCCTCGTCCTGGCGCTGGGACTTTCGAGCACGGCCTTCGCCGCCTGCCCGCCCGGCATTCCCCCCGGGGTCGCGTGCGGAGCGCCGGACCTGAAGCTCGCCCCCGCCGGCGCCTATGACGTCGACCCCGCCCACGCCGGCGTCATCGTCCGCGTCTCGCATATCGGTTATTCCTACAGCGTCTTCCGGTTCGACACCGTGAAGGGCCGCCTGGTCTGGGATCCGGCCAACCCCGGCGCATCGACCTTGAGCGCGGAGGTCCAGACCGGCTCCATCGCCACCAATGTGCCGAACTTCGCGGCCGAGCTGACTGGCCCCGGCTTCCTCAACGCCAAGGCCTTCCCGGACGCGACCTTCGTTTCCACCGCCTTCCGCCAGACCGGTCCCACCACTGGCAAGGTCGACGGGACCTTCACTCTGCGCGGCAAGTCCGAGCCGCTCACCCTGGACGTGACCCTGATCGGCGCCGGCTCCGGCTTCTTCGGCGCGCCGCGCATGGGTGTTCACGCCGAGGGCTGGATCAATCCCCAGGACTTTGGTCTGCCGGCCATGTTCGCCGCGCCGATCCAGCTCTTGATCGATGTGGAGTTCGTGAAGGCGAAGGGAGCGGGGTAGGGGTCATGTCCGCCTTCACCGTCTATAGCATCCCTGGCAGCCCCTACGGCCGCGCGGTCCTGGCGACCCTGAAGGAGAAGGGCGCAGGCTTCCGCTATGTGCCGGTCGCGCCCAGCCAGTTTCGCCAGGAGCCGCACATCCTGCGCCACCGGTTCGGCAAGGTGCCGGTGCTCGAGCACGACGGCTTTGTGCTCTACGAGACCCAGGCGATCCTGCGCTATCTCGACCGCGTCCTGCCCGAGCCGCCGCTGACCCCCGACGACCCGAAAGCCGCGGCGCGGATGGACCAGGTGATGAACATCAACGACTGCTACTTCTTCAACGGCGTCGCCAACACCATCGCCTTCCAGCGGGTGGTGGGGCCGCGGGTGATGGGCCTGACGCCGGACGAGGCGGTCTGCGCCGCGGCCATGCCCCGGGCGCATCAGGTGTTCGACGAGTTCGGCCGCCTGCTTGGCGACAAGCCCTTTTTCACTGGCGAAACCGTCAGCCTCGCCGACCTCCTCGTGGCGTCGCAGCTCGAGTTCTTCATCGGCCTGCCGGAGTGGGCGCCGCTGACTGCGGGCAACCCCAATCTGGCCGCCTGGCTGAACCTCATGCTCGCCCGCTCCAGCCTGGCCGAGACGACCTGGGAGCTGACAGCGGCCATGGCGGCGGCTTAGGCGACCGCAATCCCCCTTGCAGACCCTCGGAGCGTCCGGTTAGGGGCGCAGCCCTGGTGGTCGGCCACGACCCCGCCCCCCACACCCCTTACCCCGCCGTCACCTTGGTCACATTGGCCTCGGAGTTGCGGACGATCATGGTGTTGTAGGGGTCGACGCCGGCCACCTTCGGCGGACGGCTGACCACCAGGGTCACGGCTTGCGTCCCGCTGTGGATGGGCATGCGCTGCAGCGCGATGACGCTCTTGGATGAGAAGCCCTTCTGCGCCGGTTCGATGTCGAAGGCGCCCACGTCCACCGTCTCGTTCATCGGCGCTTCGGTCTCCTTGCCCTGGCCGTCGGCGTAGAGCTTCTTGGCGTTCAGAGTCAGCGTCAGGTCGTAGCGGCCGTCGGCGCGCTTCTTCGACACCGCCTTGGTCGCCTTGATGTCGTAGAGGGTGATCTTCTCGAACAGGTCGGTGATCAGCTGCTGCTTGTCCGCCGGCGCCTCCTGGCGCAGGTCGTTCACCAGCGCCACCGAGGTAGGATAAGGCGGGCCCTTGAAGGCGTAGTCGTGCAGCAGATGGCGCAGGGCGCGGTTGACGGCGTCCTCGCCGATCTGGTCCTGCAGCCGGTACATCACCAGCGAACCCTTGCGGTAGTGGATGTAGGGCTGGTTCTCCACCCGCTCCAGCGGCTGTTCCGGCAGCACGTCGCCGCCGCGGCCCTTCAGATAGTTGTCCAGCTCGAACTTGAGGAACTTCCGCATCATGTCAGGGCCATACATGTGCTTCATCACCATGCCGGCGGAATACTGCGCCAGGGTCTCCGACAGCACGGTCGAGCCCTGCTCGTCAGCGCCGATCACCTGGTGCGCCCACCACTGGTGCGCCAGCTCATGCGCGCCGACGTAGGTCACCATGTCGATCCGGTCAGGATCGCGGTTGTCGGCGATGAAGAAGATGCCTTCCGACCAGGCGATCGTGTTGGCGAAGCTCTGCGCGAAGGACCCTTGCGGGGCCGGGAACTCCAGCACCCGCACCTGACGGAATTGATAGGGACTGTAGTTGGCCTGGTAGTAGTCGAGCGCGGACTTCATGCCCTTCTGGATCAACGCCACGTTCCAGGGGTGCGCCGGGTCGTAATAGACACCGATATCGACGCCCTTGTACTTCACCGTCGAGACCGCGTAGCGGGCCGACTGGGCGGAGAAGAAGTGCAGGATCGGCGAGTCGGTCACGCAGTGGATCGTCCGGCGGCCGTCCTTCACCACCTCCGAGGTCACGTAGCCCGGCGCGACGGCGACCTGGTCGGCGTCGGTGGTCACGGTCAGGTCGGCGGTGATCCAGTCGGAGTCATGCCGGATATAGTTGAGCTGATCGGCGCCCGGCGTCCCAAGCTTGGGCATCCGCAGCTCGGCCGGCAGGCCGTACTTGCGTCGCTTGGTGCGGTCCTGCAGCAGCTCACGCTGATCCATGCCGATGAACGGCGACAGGATCGCGTCATTGACGAAGGTTCCGTTGCCAACGATGTCGAGCACATTGCCGCTGTTGCGGAACCC
>Ga0302314_10004189_pt1 | contig 26534 bp, 24 predicted proteins | sample III_Palsa_N2_3_FD_200533 | JGI IMG/M metagenome (GOLD analysis project Ga0302314, IMG submission 200533) | Peat permafrost microbial communities from Stordalen Mire near Abisko, Sweden - III_Palsa_N2_3 | ecosystem: Environmental > Terrestrial > Soil > Palsa > Peat permafrost | place: Sweden...
GCAGCCCTCGCTCGTGCGGGATGGTGACGCCTCCGAGGATGAGCGCGCGTCGGTCGGCGAACCGGTGCGAGTCATAGCCGATGCCGCTGAGCGTCACCGACTCCTCGCCGGGCCGATCACCCGGGCGTGCGCTCACGTCGCGCCGATCGGCGCCAGGGTCCGCTGGCGACCCTCGAACACGCACAGCTCGCTCACCCCCGCCGACTCGAGCAGGCGCACGGCGTCGTCATAGCGGAAGCCGATGTGCCCCGGCTCGTGCGCGTCGCTGGACAGGGCGACGGAAGCCCCGGCCTCGACGGCCATCTCCAGGAACGCCGGGGCCGGGTAGATCTCTCCGGCGCGCTTGCGCAGCCCGGCGGTGGACACCTCGATCGCCACGCCCGATTCCGCGATGCCGTCCATGGCCAGCTCGTAGAAGCGGCGCAGATCACCCTCGGGCGGCGGCCGCTCGGCGCCCCACACCTTCACCAGGTCGGGGTGCGCGAGGATGTCGTAGAGCCCGCTGCGAGCGGCCTCACCGAGCGTCTGGAAGTAGCGGCGCCAGACCTCGTCGGCGCTGCGGACGTTGTCCCACACGCTGTATTCGTGCGTGTCGAGCGCGTAGTCGCCCAGGAAGTGCACCGAGCCGACGACGTAATCCCACGGGCGCCCGTCGAGCAGATTGGCCATCCGGTCCTCCCGTCCCGGGACGAAGTCGGCTTCGATCCCCAGGCGCAGGTCGGTTTCCTCTCGGACAAAGGCGCAGTAGGCGTCGAGATCGTCGAGAGCGTAGGTCCGCCACCAGGGATGCTCCCACACCGACAGCGCGTCGCGGAATCGGTGCACGTGCTCGGACACGCCGAGCTCGGCGATCCCGGCCTCGCTGGCCGCCGCCCGGTAGCGCTCCGCGTTGGCGACGGTGAATGCGGCGGCCGCCGTCGCGGTGGGCTCGTCGTGGCGCAGGTGCACGTGATAGTCGGTGAGCATCGCGCAGCGATTCAAGCAGGCCGCCGGCCCGCAGGCCGGGTCAGTCGCGGGCGTCGGCCCGCTCGGCGAACAGCAGCTCGGCCAGACGCAGGTCCAGCGACGTGGTCACCTTCAGGTTCTCCGCCGGCGCGGGCACGATGCGGACCCGGCCACCGAGGCGCTCGACCAGCCAAGCGTCGTCGGTCGCCTGGGAGAGCTGCTGCGCGTCGACCTCCAGCGCGCGCCCCAGCGCCGCCAGCGTGAACGCCTGCGGCGTCTGCACGGACCACAGCCGGCTACGGTCAAGCGTCGCGGTGACCAGGTGATCGGCTCCGGCCTGCTTGACCGTGTCGGTCACCGGGGCGGCGGCGATCGCCGCGTCGACGCCGTCGAGGGCGCGCAGCACCGCCGCCGCCAGCGACGGGGTGAGCAGTGGCCGCGCGGCGTCATGCACGAGGACGGGGTCCAGCCCGCCCGCGGCGGCCAGCGCCCGCCGGACGGATTCCGATCGCACACCGCCACCCGGGACGCCGATCGTCCCTTCCGGGGCGCGCTCGCCCTCGGGGAGCGCCACCACGATGCGTTCGATCTCGGGGACCGCGCGCAGCGCATCCACGCTCCACTGCAGCATCGGGCGACCGGCCAGGGGCAGGAAGGCCTTGGGGCGACCGAGCCCCAGGCGCTCTCCGCTTCCGGCCGCGACGATCAGGGCGACGGCCACGATGGTGGAAGCTACTGCGCACGCAGCGGTCCGAACGCTGCGTGCGCAATAGCCGCGTTACTTGGCGACGGCCACCTTGGTGCTGGCCGAGTCGGCCAGCAGGTCATCGAGGTAGCTCTCGGCCTCGTCCTCGTCCTTGTCCAGCGCGTACATCAGCTCGGAGGCGAGGATCTTCTTCGCCCGGGTGAACATCTGCTTCTCCCCGGTCGAGAGGCCCTTCTCGCTCTCGCGCAGCGCGAGGTTGCGGACCACCTCGGCGAGCTCGTAGATGTCCCCGGTCTTGATCTTGTCCCGGTTGTGCTTGAAGCGACGGTTCCAGTTCTTGGGCATCTCCGAAACCTCGTCCTGGAGGACGGCGAGGACCTTCTGGACCGTTTCCTCGTCGATCACCCGTCGGAGACCGGCGAGGGCGGCGTTCTCCGTCGGGACCATGACGGTCATGTCGTTGTGAAGGATCTTGATGGTCAGGTACTCGCGCTTCTCGCCGAACATCTCCTTCTGTTCCTTCTTGAGAACCTTGCCCGCCCCGTGATGGGGGTAGACCACGTGATCGCCCAGCTCGAATTCGATGAACTCGAGTTCGCGTACGGTCTCGAGTTCCTCGATCAGCTGCGCTTCGGATGCGTCCGGAATGGTGTACTCCTTTGTTCGAGGCCGGCCCGGGGGGCGGCCATGTCTCAAGTCTGTAGGTAGCGATCCACGAGATTGATCTCCTGCAGGCGGCGCAGGCCCTCGCGAATGTCCTTGGCACGGATCTCGCCGACTCCCTCGACCGATTCCAGCTCGGCATCGTTGGCGGCCAGCAGCTCGTCCAGACCGCCGAACTCCTTGACGATCTGGGCCACCACGAGCTTCGGCAGCCTGGGAATCCGGCCCAGGATGCGATAGCCACGCGGCGACACGGGGTAGTCAAGCGTGTTGAGCTTGCGGTCGTAGCCGAGCAACTCGGCGATCCGCCCGAAATCGAGCAGGTCCTGATGGGCGAGTCGGCCGATCTGATCGAGGGCGGTGGCGAACGCGTCGTCGGAGTGATCGGCCAGGTAGTCGTGAACGAGCGCCGCCTTCTCGGCCGCGGTTCCGACCATCGTCTCCTCGAGCTGCATCTCGATCAGCCGGCCTTCGGTTCCGAGCTCGACGATGTAGCGCTCGATCTCCACCGCCATCCGGGTCACCAGCTCTGAGCGCTGCAGGACCGTGAGCACGTCGTGCAGGGTGGCCCCGCCCTCGAACTCGAGCGCCGTGAGCCGGGTGGAGACCTGATCGAGCCGGGTGCGGTACTTGTCCAGCGTGGCCAGCGCCTGATTGCCCTTGGCCAGCACCACCGGGATGTCCTCGAGCGGGTACTTGCCGCCGTCGATGTACAGCGAAACCACCTGACGGCGCTGCGAGATGGCGATGACCAGCGCGTCGGTCTGCTTGGAGACGCGTTCCGCCGTGCGGTGGCGGGTGCCGGTCTCGCTGGAGAGGATCGTCGGGTCGGGCATGAACTGGACGTTGGCCAGCGCGATCTTGGTGGCGTTGGCGTTCAGCACGATCCCGCCGTCCATTTTCGCCACCTGGTAGACGAGCGCCGGCGTGTAGTCAACGTCCAGCTTGATGCCTCCGGAGTACAGGAACGACAGCTCCTCGGGGTCGCCGATGATGATCAGGCCGCCGGTGCGGGCGTCGAGGATGTTGTCCAGCCCCTCGCGGAGCGCGGTACCGGGCGCAATCATCTCGAGAGCCTTCACCAACCGAGGGCCCTGCCTGACGTCGCCGTCGAATTCTTCCCCGGTTCGCGGTGGCACGACACCCAATTCTAGCGCCATTTAGCGGTGATTTAGGCCCGGTAGGGGCCGGTTGGGGTCATCGGGCGCCCGGGGGCACCGGGTTGCCCCAGCGCTGGGGGCGGCGTCGCCAGCCCCGGCAGCACCCCGGCCGGACGCCCCATTCAGGCGGCCCGGGCCGCTCGCGCCGGGGCTGGCTGCGCTTCGCCGAGCGCGAAGGTCAGCGCCTCGCGCAGGGTGGCCGCCTCGCGGGCGCCCTGCCCGCTGCCGGGCGGGGCGACCACCGCGGCCAGGCCGTTGGACGCGGCCTCGGTGAGACGCCGCTGCGGATGCCCGACCCAGCGCAGCTCGCCGGTCAGCCCGATCTCGCCGAAGCAGGCCAGCGGCGCGCCGTTGAGCGGCACCCCACGCGCCGCGCTCGCCACGGCCAGGGCCACGGCGAGATCCGCGCCCGGCTCGTCGATGCGCACGCCGCCCACCACGTTGACGAACACGTCGGCGGCGCCGACCCCGACGCGGGCGTGACGAGCGAGCACCGCCAGGATCATCGCCAGGCGGTTGCGATCCAGGCCCGAGACGACCCGTCTGGCCTGCTCGGCCGGGCCGGCGGCGGTGACCTGGACCGGGGACACCAGCGCCTGAACCTCGACCAGCAGCGGGCGCGAACCCTCCATCGCCGCGAGCAGGACGCTCCCGGGCGCTCGGGTCGCCTCGGCGACGAAACGGGCCGAGGCGTCCAGGACCTCCACCAGCCCCGACTCGCGCATCTCGAACAGTCCCGCGTCGTTGGTGGATCCGAAGCGATTCTTCAGGGCGCGCAGGGCGCGGTAGGAGCGCTCCCGCTCGCCGTCGAACTGCAGAACGCAGTCGACCATGTGCTCGAGCACCCGCGGACCGGCCAGCGCCCCGTCCTTGGTCACGTGGCCCACCAGCACGACGGTGACCGTGAGCTCCTTGGCCAGCCGCATCAGACGCGCGGCGACGTCGCGAACCTGACCCACCGAGCCGGGCGCACCCGACAGCTCGGTGGAGTGCAGCGTCTGGACCGAGTCGATCACGCATACGTCGGGTCGCTCGGCCTGAAGCGTGGCCAGCACGACGTCGAGGTCGGTCTCGGCCAGCACCGGGACGTCGAGCGCGCCGTCGGGCAGTCGCTCGGCCCGCAGGCGAATCTGCGCGGCGGATTCCTCGGCGCTCACGTACAGCGTGCGGGATCCGGCGCGTTGCAAATGCCCGAGCACCATGCCGGTGAGCGTCGACTTGCCGATTCCCGGCGCACCCCCGAGCAGGACGAGCGAGCCGGGGACGAGCCCGCCGCCGAGGATCCGGTCCAGCTCGCCGATTCCGGTGCCCAGCCGTCCCACGCGCTCGGCTCCCACCGCCGACAGCGCGATCGGCCGCCCCGGTGCGGCGCCGCCGCCACCGCGACCGCCGGCGGCCCGGGTGGGGGCTCGCTCCTCCACCAGGGTGTTCCACGCGCCGCACCCGGGACACTGTCCGTGCCACTTGGCGCTCGGCTGCCCGCAGGCGCTGCAGACATGGACGGTGGTTGGTCGCGGCATCCCCGCGAGGCTACGCCCCGCCTGGGACGGTGCGGTCGGGCCGATGACCGGATCCAAGCTTCCGGGGCCGTCGTCCGCTACCCTTTCCCGCCGATGTCCGCCTCCTCCTCTCGCCAAGCCCGGGCGCTCGTACTCGGACTGGCGCTCGGCGCGATCGCGCTGGTCGGCGCCGGCTGCGGCTCTTCCAGTTCGAGCGCCTCGGGCGGGAGCACGATCACCGTGGGCGCCGAGCCGGCCGGGACCGGGACGCCCTCGGTGGCGGCCACCACGTCCTCGACCGCGGCCGCGACGACCACGGTGGCGACCCCGAAGAGCGGGCCGCTGTCCAAGGAGCCCAAGGTCGTCCCGCCGCACGGGCGGGCACCGAAGAAGCTCATCATCAAGAACCTGATCGTCGGCGACGGCCCACCCGTCCTCCCCAGCTCGACGGTCACCGTCAACTACGTCGGCGTGCTGTATTCCAACGGCAAGGTGTTCGACGCGTCGTGGAACCGTGGTATGCCGACCACCTTCCCGCTGTCGGGCGTCATTCCCGGCTGGACCCAGGGGTTGGTGGGGATGAAGGTGGGCGGGCGCCGAGAGCTGATCATTCCGCCCAGCCTGGCCTACGGCGCCACCGGTTCTCCACCCACGATCCCGCCGAACGCGACGCTCGTGTTCGTGATCGACATGCTCGGGGTTCAGGCCTCCTAGCGGTTGCCGTCGGTCTGCCGGGCCCCCGCACGTGTCCGCCTGGGCCCCGTCGAGGTGTGGCAATTTGTTCGAACAACCGATAACCACTGGTATGGGACCGCCTCGTCCGCCTGTCGCCGCCAACGGTCTTTCACCGCTGCGTTGGTCTGAGGTCATCGCTCGCCGCCAGCAGCTCGGCGGCGACTGGCCGGCCGTCTGTCCGCTCTGCCGCGAACCACTGGGCCAGCGCGACGAGGACCTGCGGTGGCTGGCGGAGAACGGACGCCTGGTGCAGCTGCCCGACGGCTGTGGAGCGCACCGCTACTGCGCGATCGAGAACCCGCATCGCAACCCGGCGCTGATCGTCGATCACGAGCACGAGCCGCTCAGCGCCCACGGCGAGCGCCGTCGCGACGACCGCCGCAGCGCCTGAGGCGCTGCGCCGCGCTCAATGCGCGGGGCCGCGGGCCGATTAACCACCAGATGGCGTCCTTGCCCGGCCCCGAGCCGACGCGTGCGACCGCGAGCGCTTCCCTCGTCTCGGTCGTCATACCGTGCTTCAACTACGAGACCTACGTGGCGGAGGCCGTGCGCAGCGCCCTGGCGCAGGACTGGGCCCAGCTCGAGGTGATCGCGGTCGATGACGGCTCCACCGATGGTACCCCGGAGATCCTGGCCGGCTTCGGCGATGCGATCCGGGTGATTCGTCGTGAGAACGGCGGCCTCAACGCGGCGACCGACACCGGCGTGGCGGCGGCGCGGGGGGAGTTCATCACCTTTCTGGATGCCGACGACACCTGGGCGCCGGGCCGCGTCCGCGCCCTGGCCGAGGCGCTGATCGCCTATCCGCGGGCCGGCATCAGCTACGGCGACATGACCGTGGTCGATGAGCACGGCAACGTGGTGCACGAGTCCTTCAACGCGCACAAGGGGTTGCTCCCGGCGCCATCGGGGCGCTTCCTCGGGCGGATGCTCAGCTTCAACTGCGTGAGCGCCGGATCGCTGATGGTGCGGAGCGCCCTGCGCGAGCGCTTCCACCCCATCCCGCCGTTCGCCGCGTGGAATGACTGGTGGATCGCCACGCAGGTCCTGCGCGAGGCCGACGTCATCGCCGTGCCCGAGTCGGTGAACATCTATCGCCAGCATGGCGCGAACATGAACATCGGCGGCGACGAAGCGCGGGCGGTCTCCCTGCTGCGCGCCGAGCTGCCGTTTCGCCGCTGGCTGCTCGCCCATACCGAACCGCCGCTGGTCACCATCGCGGATCTGCTCAGCGGCCTGACCACGCTCGATTGGGCGGTGAGCCGCATCGGCGCGTTCGCGGGCGAGGCGCCCACCGACCTGCTGGCCAGCCAGGACACCATGTCCGAGATCGCCCTGCAGGATGGTCGCGACGCGCTCTGCGCGGCCGACGTGTCGCTCGGCATCTCGCGGCTGGTCGCCGCGATCGCCTACGCGCCGACCTGGGAGGAACCACGACGGATTCTGCAGCAGACCATCGACGTGATCGGCGAGGGACCCCAGGCGCGACCCGCGACCCGCGGACGCGTCGAGCTCGTGCCGGTCGAGCTCGTGCTCGCGCAGCCGAGCCTCCTGACCACCTGGGTGGCCACTCACGACGACGCCTCCACGACGCTGGTCATCACCGGCGTGGCCGACGACCAGGCGCGCCGCGCCGTGTTGGGCGTCGTCGATTCGCTCGGGCTGGGCGAGCATCCGAGCGCCGACCTGCTGGCGGTGGCCGAACGCGAGCCGGCCACCATCGCCGTGCGCCTGGGACGCGCGCTCGACGAGCCGCTGGCGGCCTGATCCGCCGCCGGGCCTGGCTACACGGCGGCCGCGTGCGAGCGCGCGTCACCGCCCCGCGCCGGCGGCCCCAGCCGGCTCTGCAGCCACGCGATCTCAGCTTCGAACAGCGGCCGCTCGAGCATCACGAGGTCCGCGCCGGCATCGACGTCGACGCCTTCGGCCGCGAGCGCTTCGGCCAGCCGCGAGAGGGCATCGCCCACCGCCACCCCGGCGCTGAGCGGCACCCCGACGTGCAACGGCGGAGCCCCGGGGCCGAGCCTCGCGTGAGCCGCGATGGCAGCGACATGCGCCGGATCTCGGGGATCGAAGCAGGCGAAGGCGGCACCGTCGAGCAGCTCGCACTCCGGGTCCTGAGCCGGCGCGGCGACCCCGAAGTCGGGACTCCGGGGCGGCGGCGGCCCCCAGCCAGCGACGGCCCGAAGGCCGGCCAGCTCGATCGCCGTGTCAGCGTGCTGCTGCTCGAGGGCCCGGGCCAGGGCGACCTCGATGCCGGCGCGATCCGGACGTAGGGACAGTCGCAGCAGCGCGGTGGCGGGGTCGGTGTAGGCCCCGCCGGGCAGCAGCTGCCACCCGATGTCGCGACCAAGGTCGACGATCGCCGCTTCGAGGCCGGCGCGGCCGCGACGCCTCGACAGGGCCTGGCGCAACGCGGCGCGCGGTGCGGCCACGGCACTCCAGTCCGCCTTGAGCGCGTCGCCGTCGTGCGTGTCGTCGCGGGGCCGCACGACCACCGAGCCGCTGCACCGGCACGCGGTCACCAGGATCAGCGCGTCAACGTCGAGCGTCGCGTCCGGGTCCAGCGCGAGCACGACGACGTCCTCCTCGCCGGCAAGCGCCTCGGCGGTGCGGCGCGTCCGTGAGGCTCCGCTCGGTCCGCCGGCCCAGACGTCGATCCAGTCGGCCCGGACGACCGGCACCGCAGCCGGCTCGGCCGCCGCGCACACCTTCCGGGCCGGAGCGGCCGCGGGAAACGGCCGGGGGCGACGCTCGCGGGTCGGGGGCAGCGCCACCGTCGCCAGGGCGGCAACGTAGTCGTGCGCGCGCTCGCGGTGGTCACAGCCGCCCAGTGCCCCCGACGCGGCCCGCGACATCACCGCGCAGCGGTCCGGGTCAGACAGCAGGTCGCGCATCTCCTGCGCGATCCGATCCTCATCCCAGGCATCGTCGACGCATAACGTTCCGTCGAGGAACCGCTCGCGGTCAGGCTCGCCAAGCGGCAGATCACCGACGCCGATCGCGCCGCACCCGGCCGACTCCCAGTACTTGCGCGTGAGCGCCGACCCAAACGCCGTCCCGGTCGTGGCCAGGCGGGTACGTCTCAGCAGATCCGCGTACTGGGCCTGGCCGCGGCCGAGCACCAGCCCAGTCGTCTCCCAGTAGCCCGGATGACCGAGATCGACCACTCGGTATTCGCCGGCCAGACTGCGCGCGGCACGCTTGACCCGGTTGCGCACGCGATACACCTCCTCGGGAACCTCGGCACCCGCGACCAGCAGGTCGATGTCGCGGGCCGCGCCGGGAGCCGGCGGGTGAAACTGGACCGCGTCATAGCCCCACGGGACGACCAGCACCTGTGTGTCGAATCGCTCACGCAGATCGTCGTAATCGTGCAGGGCGTGCGCCGCGCAGGAGGACAGCACGGCCGCCGGGCGGATGCGCTCGAACACGGCGCGCCGCTCCGCCACGGTGCTGCCGTGATCGACGAGATGCCAGACCACCGGCCGACGGCTGCGTTCGATCCCCGCCCAGAGCTCGGTCCACAGCCAGGGCAGGGCGTGGTGCAGGTCGGGCAACAGCACGACATCGGCGTCGACGTACTCCGCGACCTCGTCGATGGGCATCCCGGGCACGAAACCATCCAGGCCGGGACCCCACAGCACGAGATCGCAGGCCGCTTGCAACGCCAGCCACTGCGACACGATGTTGGCGTCCATGCTGCGCGAGAGCACGTCGAAGCGCTGTGGCATGAGCACTCGCACGGCGTCAGCCCTCCCGGGATCCCGCGCCGGCGCTCAAGCGGCGAGCGGCGTGGCCGAGCGCGCCGCCCGCGACTCCGCGAGGAGCCGCCGCAGTCCGGCGTCCAGGTCGATCTCCGCCGCAAAGCCAAGCACCTCGCGGGCGCGCTCGCAGTCGGCGGTGTAGCGCTTGACCGGCACCTGGACCTCGCGTTGGTAGTCGGGTTGCAGGTCACTGGCGCAGAGGGCGATCAGCCGCTGCACGACGGCGCGCACTTCGGTACCGACCCCGGTACCGACGTTCACCTCGCCGCCGGCCGTCTCGTGCTCGAGCGCGAGGACGACGGCACGGGCGACGTCGTCGACGTGGATGAGGTCGAAGGCGTTCGTGCCGTCACCATGGATGATCGGGGCCAGCCCGTCCTCGATGCGCTCCAGCACGCGCGCGGTGAGCTCGCGAAACTCGAACTCACGCGGCGCATACCCGTACACGTTCATGAAGCGCAGGGCGATGCCGGACAGCCCGAACTGGTGGCCGTAGGCGCGCACCAGCTGCTCGCCGGCGAGCTTCGTGGCAGCGTAGATCGTCGGAACGTCGACGATCGGGTCGTCCTCGCGCAGGACGCGCTCGCCGGTCCCTTCGCCGTAGACGACCGCGCTGGAGGCGAGCACGAAGCGCCGAGCCCCTCCGCGGCGGGCGCCTTCGAGCGCGTTGGCCGTGCCGGTGAGGTTGAGCGCGAGCGTCTCCCGCGGATGCGTACGCTCGGCCTTGGTGCCGAGCGCCGCCGCGTGGAACACGGCGTCGGCGTCGGCCAGTGCCCGCTCGGTGGCGCCGGCGTCGGTCAGGTCGCAGGGGCGCAGGTCGACCGTCCGCAGCAGCTCGCGGCCGAGCGGATGCACCGAGGTGGACGCGATATCCAGTACGGCGACGTCGTGGCCGCGGGTGAGCAGATCGCGGGCCACGCGACAGGAGATGAAGCCGAGTCCGCCGGTGATGGCGACCCTCATGACCAGCACTCCCGGACTCCGTCGATCACCCGCTGCTGCTCGGCCTCGGTCATGCCGGCGAACAGCGGGATCGACACGCCCGAGGCGACGAGATGCTCGGCCACGGGGAAGGCTCCGGGCTGCCAGCCGGTGCGCTCGCGGTAGTACTCGGCCGCCGGAAGCACCTGACCGGACTGCACCGCCTGGATGCCCCGGGTGTTCAGGTGCTCGCGCAGCGCTTCGGGCGAGACCGGCGCACCCTCGAGCAGATGCACCGAGAAGGACTGCCAGCACGGGTCACACCCCTTGGGCGCTGTCAGCGGGCGAACGCCCTCCAGGTCGGCGAACGCGGCGAAGTACCGGGCCGCCTGGGCTCGGCGCAGGCCGACGATCTCATCCAGCTGCGGGAGCTGCACCAGGCCGAGGCGCGCCTGCAGGTCGGTGAGGCGGTAGTTGAAGCCGAGCAGGTCAAACGACGGATAGGCGCCCTGACCGGACTGATGACGATCGAAGCCGGAGATGCGCGCGCCGTGATTGCGCTGGGCCTTGGCGTGATCGAGCAGATCGGTGTCGGCACTCGTGAGCGTCCCGCCCTCGCCCATCGTGATGACTTTCCGCGGGTGAAACGAGAACGAGCCGGCGTCACCGAGGGCCCCGCACGGTACGCCGTCATAGGTGGCGCCCAGCGCGCAGGCCGCGTCCTCGAGCACCTTCAGGCCATGGACGCGAGCGAGCTCGTTGATCTCGCGCATCGGCGCCGGGAGGCCGAACATGTGGACGGCCATGATCGCGCGAGTGCGGTCGCCGAGCACGGCGGCGGCGCTCTGAGGGTCGATCTGGCCGCTGTCGGGGTCGACCTCGCAGAACACCGGCGTGGCACCGGTACAGGCCACCGCGTGGGCCGAGGCGATGAACGAGAACGCCGGCACGATGACCTCGTCCCCGGGACCGATGCCCCAGGCGAGGAGGGCGAGGTGCATGCCGGCCGTGCACGACGAGCAGGCGATCGCGGGGACGCCGATCGTGCGCTGCATCTCGGCTTCGAACTCCGCGACCGCCGGGCCCATGGTGATCCAGCCGGTCTCGAAGCACGGACGCAGCGCGTCGGCGGCGTCACCGTCAAGGTAGGGGCGGGCGATCGGGATGCGCTCGGTGGCGACGGTCATTTACAGGCCTCCATGAGGGATTGGGTGTAGGGCGGCGACGGCATCGACGATCTCGCCGCGGGCGACGTCGTGGAGCTCGGGGAAGACGGGGATCGACAGACAGCGGGCGGCCAGGTTCTCGGCTCCGTCCAGGCTGGCCGCGGTCAGCACGCGCCCGGCGAGTGCGGGCTGACGGTGGAGGGGCACGGGATAGTGGATGCCGGTGCCGATGCCCCGCGCGGCCAGCCCGGACGCGACGCCGTCGCGGTCATCGCACAGCAGCACGTACTGATGGAAGACCGACTCGCTGTCCGCCGCCTGTCGCACATGGTCGATGCCGAGCTCGTCGAAGGCGACGTCGTAGAACTCACCGTGCGCGCGCCGAGCCTCGTTCCAGTCGGTCAGGCGCCGCAGCTTGATGCGCAGAACGGCCGCCTGCAGCGCGTCCAGGCGAGCGGTGGCACCGATCTCGCCGTGGGTGTAGCGGTCGCTGCGGCCATGGTCGCGCAGACGCGCCACTCGCTCGGCGATCTCGCGGTTTGAGGTGGTCAGCGCCCCTCCGTCGCCGAAGCCACCGAGGTTCTTGCCCGGATAGAACGAGAATGCCGCCACGTCGCCGACGGCCCCGGCGGCCAGGCCGTCGCGCCGAGCGCCATGGGCCTGGCAGGCGTCCTCGACGAGGGCGAGACCGTGCGCGTCGGCGAGCGCGCGAAACGCGCGCAGATCAACGGCCTGTCCGTAGAGATGCACCGGCAGCAGCGCGACGGTGCGCGCGTTGATGGCCGCGGCCACCCCGTCAACCGTCAGCAGGCCGCTCACCGGGTCGGGATCGACGAGCACGGGCGTCGCGCCGACGGCGAGGATCGCCGCGGTGGTGGCGATGAAGGACATCGCGCTCGTGATGACCTCGTCTCCGGGACCGACCCCGCAGGCCAGCAGTCCGAGTCGCAACGCGTCGGTGCCGCTGCTCACACCGACGCAATGACGGCTGCCGACCCAGACGGCGAACTCGGCTTCGAACGCGTCCACTTCCGGGCCCCCGATATAGCCGTTGCAGTCGAGCACGGCGGCCATCGCGCGGTCGAGCTCGCCACGTATCGGGTCGTGCTGTGCCGCGAGGTCAAGCAGCGGCGTACGCACGCGGCGACTCCTCGGTGACCACGACCGGCTGCCCACCCATCACCGAGGAGGCCTGGGCAGCCTCGAGAACGGCCACGACCGAACGCCCGTTACGCGCATCGGTGAGCGGCGTCTCCCGCGAGACGATGCAGTGGGCGAAGTGCTCGATCTCCTCCCGCAGCGGCTCGCGTCCGCTGACCTTGGGGGCGACCACGTCGCCGCTGCGCAGCTCGAAGTGGTGGTGTGCGAATCCGGCGTCGGCGAGCAGCGCCTGCGGCCCGGTGTCCGCCGAGATCACTCCCTTGTCGTAGACCTTGACCGGCATGTCGGGATCAAGGTCGTCGTATACGGCCATCTTGCGATCGCCGACGACGACGAGCTGGCGGACCTTGCGCGGGTCCAGCCGCGAGACGTGGACGTGACCGACGGCGCCGCCGGGAAACACCATGGTGACCATGGCCACGTCCTCCACCGGCTCGCCGATGAGCGAGAACTGTTGCGCGCTGACCATCGTCGGCGCGAGATCGAGTACGTGCAGCAGGATCGAGAGGTCGTGAGGCGCGAGATCCCACATCGCGCTGACGTCGCTGCGGATCGCGCCGAGGTTCAGGCGCTGCGCGTAGCAGTACAGCACCGAGCCCAGCTCACCCGAGGCCACCAGACCGCGCAGGAGCCGCACCGGAGCGCTGTAGAGGAACGTGTGGCCGACCATGAGGGTGAGCCCGCGCGTCGCGGCGAGGTCCTCCAGCTCGGCGCAATGCGCGACCGACAGCGCGAGCGGCTTCTCCACCAGCACGTGCTTGCCGCGCCGCAGCGCCGCGACGGCGTTGGCGTGGTGGGTCGCCTCCGGCGTGGCCAGGACGACGGCGTCGAGCTCCTCGACGCGCAGCAGTTCCTCGATGCTCGCCACGGTGCGCGCCCCCGGGTACTGGGCGGCGGCGGCCTCCCGGCGGTCGACGCTGGGATCGCAAACGGCGACCAGCCGGGTCGCTGACGCCTCGGCGATGTTGCGGGCGAGCTTGGTGCCCCAGAAGCCAAAGCCAGCGACGCCGACGCTGAGAGGGATCGGCGAAGCCATCGCGCCGGTGATCGGCAGGTAGCCGGGCCGTCTTTAGCCGCGAGGCCGGGCGGCCCCTCCGCAGCGGTCTAAAGAACCGCCGGTGCCGGGTCGATATCCGGGGGGAGCCATGCGTTCCCTCGACGGCACGGACTTCCTTGACCCGCGCTCGCTCGCGGGCGTCGCCGCCACGCCGGGTGTTCCGGACGAGCGCCTGGCCGGTGTGCCCGGCGAGCCCGTCGACGAACGTCTGTACCGACGCATGCGCTTCATTCGTCGTTTCGAGGAGCGCCTGCTCGAGTTGTTCGACGCGGGCATCCTCATCGGCACCACCCACGCGTGCGTGGGCCAGGAGGCCGACAGCGTGGCGCTCATGGAGCATCTGCGCCGCGACGACCACGTGTTCTCAAACCATCGTTGTCACGGCCACTACCTCGCGCACACCGGCGACGCCCGGGGACTGATGGCGGAGATCATGGGTAAGCCGGACGGCGTCTGCGGCGGAATCGGCGGAAGCCAGCATCTGGCCGCCGCGCACTTCAAGTCCAACGGGATCCAGGGTGGCATCGTGCCGGCGGCCGCCGGAATCGCCTTCGCCCACCAGCTCGACGGCAGCGAGTCGATCAGCGCCGTGTTCATCGGCGACGGCACGCTGGGCGAGGGCCTGGTCTACGAGACGATGAACCTGGCCTCGCTGTGGAGCCTGCCGCTGCTCGTGGTCGTCGAGGACAATGCCTGGGCGCAGAGCACGCCGGCCTCGGTCAACCTCGCCGGCGACATCCGCGCGCGCTTCGCCGCGTTCGATCTCGCGGTGGCGCGGATCGACTCCACCGACGTGCGGGAGATCGCCGACGCGGCCGGCCGCGCGGTTGACCTCGTGCGCACCGCGCGAGCGCCCGCCGTGCTCATCATCGGCACCTACCGCCTGTGTCACCACTCCAAGAACGACGACAACCGGCCGGCGGCGGAGGTCCAGGCGCGCTGGGAGCTGGACCCCCTGGTCGTGCACGGCCGGCGCCTGTCCGACGAGGCCCGCGGTCGAGTCGACGACGACGTCAACGCCGCGATCGAGGAGCTCGTGGCCTCGCTGTCCACCCCATGATCTACGCGCGGGCACTCGGGCAGGCCCTCAGCGACGCTCTCGGAGGCGATGAGCGGGTCGTGCTGCTCGGCGAGGACATCGCCGACCCCTACGGGGGAGCGTTCAAGGTCACCAAGGGCCTCAGCACGGCCTTTCCCGACCGGGTGAGGACGACGCCGATCAGCGAAGCGGCGATCGTCGGCGTGGCGGCCGGGCTGGCCCTGGCCGGATACCGTCCGGTGGTGGAAATCATGTTCGGTGACTTTCTCGGTCTGTGCTTCGACCAGATCGCCAATCACATCGCCAAGTACGAGGCGATGTACAACGGACAGGCGACGTGCCCCGTGATCATCCGCACACCGTCTGGTGGTGGGCGCGGATACGGTCCGACGCACAGTCAGAGCCTGGAGAAGCACTTCCTCGGCATCCCCCAACTGAAGGTGTTCGCCGCATCGCTGGTCCACGACCCTTCCGCCCTGCTCAGCCGGGCGCTCGGCCAAGCTGCCCCGGTTCTGCACATCGAGCACAAGTCGCTGTACCCGCTCGAGCCGCTGGCGCGCAGCGAGGTGATCGGCACGGTGGTTGATCTGGCCGGCGGCGACGCGCCCCCCACGGTGTCGATCCGCCACGTGCCCCGTGAGAGCTGTGCCGCGACGGTGGTCGCGTATGGTTATCAGGCCGAGATCGCCCGCCGAGTGCAGGCACGGCTCGCGCTCGAGGAGGAGATTTTCGTGGAGTTGCTCGTGCCCGCTCAACTGGCGCCGCTGGACTGGGAACCACTCGAGGCATCGACTGCGGTCACGGCGAGCCTGCTGACGATCGAGGAGGGGACCAGTGGGTGGTCCTGGGGCACCGAGATCGCCGCCGAGATGAGCCGGCGCCGGTTCGGCCAGCTGCGCCGCCCAGTTGAGGTGTTGGCCAGCGCACCGGAGGTGATCCCCGGAGCGCGGGACCTCGAGCGCCGGGTGCTCACTGGTGAGGCGCAGATCGAGCAGGCGATGCGCCGGGCCGCCGGATGATCGCCGTCGGCATTCCGACGACCGACGTCAACAGCGAGACGGCGGAGCTCATCAAGTGGTACGTCGCCGATCGCGCGGCGGTCAGCGAGGAGCAGCCGCTGGCCGAAGTCGAGACGAGCAAGGCCATCCTTGACATCACGGCTCCGGCCGACGGGTTCGTCCTGCACGACGCGCGCGTCGGAGATCAACTGAGCCTGGCCGAGCCGCTCGCCTTCGTGTTCGCAAGCGTCGAGGAGCTCGAGCGCCACGTGGCCGACGCGCAGGTCGCGGTCGCCCCGAGCTCGGCTGAGCGCGTGACCGAGCCGGCCCGCCGGCGGGCGGCCGAGCTCGACGTCGACCTCGACCTACTGCTGCGCCGGTCCGGCGACCTCATCACGACGGCGGTGGTCGAAGCCGCCGCTGACCCCTCGCCGGACTCCGAGCAGCCGCTCCCCGAGCCGCTGGCGGCGCCGCCCGGGATACGTCGCATCGCGCTCATCGGCGCCGGGTTGGGGGCCACCCAGGTGCTGGACATCCTGCGGGGCGACGAGGAGCAGCGAACCATCGCCATCGTCGACGACGACCCCAAGCTGTGGGGCATCACCGTCGCCGACACTCCGGTCATCGGTGGTGTGCAGCGCCTGCTCGCCCTCCGCGCGCAGGACGCGGTCGACGCCGCGATCATCGCCGTCGGAACATCTGTCCCGGCTCGCGTACGCTTGCGCGAGATCTGCCGGCAGGCCGGACTTCCCCTGGCTAACGCGATCGATCGGACCGCCCGCATCGCCACCGGCGTCCAGTTCGGCTCGGGCAACATCGTCTGCGCCTTCTGCCACTTCGGTGTCGGCACGACCGTCGGCGACAACAACTTCATCTCGGCCTACAACTCATTCGACCACCACAGCGTGATCGGCTCGAACATCGCCACCGGCCCCGGCTGCATGACCTCGGGCGTGGTGAAGATCGGCGACCGCTGCCGCCTCGGCACCGGCATCTTCATCGAACCGCACGTCGAGCTCGGCGAAGGCGTCCGCGTCGCCTCGGGCGCGACGATCGTGGCCTCAGTCCCGCCCGATCACACGGTGAAGACGCGCCACACGACGACGGTCGTAGTGCCCAATCGGCAGTAGGCCCCGGGCGTAGCGGAGGTGCGTCGACGGCCCTTTTTTTGGGCCGGCGACGCGCCTCCGCGAAGCCGAACGCGGCGACTACTCAGATTCAGCCGGCGGCACGACGTCAGGCGCGGCCGGCTCAGAACCCTCAGCGAGCTCCTCCGAGCCGCCCTCAGCCCCAACCCCGACCGGCGTCTTCTGCTTCTTGGGCTGCACGATCGAAAGCCGCACGTCACCGTCCTCGCCCTCAGGGGCGGGGTCGACCACGACCGTGGCGCCGGGCGTGAGCTCCTCGCGCAGGACGAAGTCGGCCAGCGGATCCTCGATGTAGCGCTGGATCGCCCGGCGCAGCGGACGGGCGCCCATGGAGGGATCCCAGCCCTTCTCGACGAGCAGATCCTTGGCCTCGTCGGTGAGCTCGAGCTGCAGCTCCCGTTCGGCCATCGACTCGCGGATCCGCAGCAGCAACAGCTCGACGATCTGCTTGATCTCCTCCTTCTGCAGCTTGTGGAAGACGATCACGTCGTCGATGCGGTTGAGGAACTCCGGGCGGAACACCTTCTTCAGCTCGCCCATGATCCGGTTCTTCATGTCGTCGTAGGTGATGCCGGTCTCGTCCTCGGACACCGCGAAACCGAGCGGCGTGTTGCGGGCGATCTCGGCCGCGCCGATGTTCGAGGTCATGATCACGATCGCGTGGCGGAAGTCCACCGTGCGCCCCTGGGCGTCGGTGAGCCGTCCGTCCTCGAGGATCTGCAGCAGGATGTTGAACACGTCCGGGTGCGCCTTCTCGATCTCGTCGAGCAGGAGCACGCTGTAGGGCTTGCGCCGCACCGCCTCGGTGAGCTGGCCGCCCTCGTCGTAGCCGATGTAGCCGGGAGGCGAACCGACCAGTCGGGACACGGCGTGCTTCTCCATGTACTCGGACATGTCGATGCGGATCATCGCGTCGTCGTCGCCGAACAGGAACTCCGCCAGCGTGCGGGCCAGCTCGGTCTTCCCCACGCCCGACGGGCCGAGGAAGATGAACGAGCCGGTCGGACGCTTGGGATCCTTCAGGCCGGCCCGTGAGCGACGGATCGCCTTGGAGATGACCTCGACCGCCGGGTGCTGGCCGATCACGCGCTTGTGCAGCTCGTCCTCCATGCGCATGAGCTTGGCCGTCTCGGCCTCGGTCAGCTTGAACACCGGGATGCCGGTCCACATCGAGACGATGTCGGCGATCTCCTCCTCGCCGATGGCCGGGCGCTCTCCGGACTCGCCGGACTCCCACTCCTCCTCAAGCTCGCGCTTGCGGTTGGTGAGCTTGCGTTCGGTGTCGCGCAGGGCGGCGGCCTTCTCGAACTCCTGGGCCTCGATCGCCGCCTCCTTCTGACGGCGCGTCGACTCGATCTCGTCCTCGAGCTCGCGGTTGGCGGGCGGAGAGGTCATCGACTTGATCCGCATGCGCGACGCGGCCTCGTCGATGAGGTCGATCGCCTTGTCGGGCAGGAACCGGTCGGAGATGTAGCGGTCGGCTAGCTCGCCCGCCGCCTGCAGCGCCTCGTCGGTGATCTGAACCTTGTGGTGCTGCTCGTAGCGGTCGCGCAGGCCGCGGAGGATCTCCACCGTCTGCTCGATGGTCGGCTCCTCGACGCGGATCTGCTGGAAGCGACGCTCCAGGGCCGAGTCGCGCTCCAGGTACTTGCGGTACTCGTCGAGCGTGGTGGCCCCGATGGTCTGCAGCTCGCCGCGGGCCAGCGCCGGCTTGAGGATCGAGGCCGCGTCGATCGCGCCCTCGGCCGCCCCGGCTCCGACCAGGTTGTGCAGCTCGTCGATGAACAGGATGATGTCCCCGCGCTGGGTGATCTCCTTCATCACCTTCTTCAGGCGCTCTTCGAACTCGCCGCGATACTTCGATCCGGCGACCAGAGCGGCCAGATCGAGCGTGTAGATCTGCTTGTTCTTCAACAACTCCGGCACATCGGCGTTGGTGATGCGCTGGGCCAGGCCCTCGACCACGGCCGTCTTGCCGACGCCGGGCTCGCCGATCAACACCGGGTTGTTCTTTGTGCGCCGGGAGAGGATCTGCATGATCCGCTCGATCTCGGTCTCGCGCCCGACCACCGGGTCGAGCTTGCCCTCGGCCGCCAGCTTGGTGAGGTTGCGGCCGAACTGGTCGAGCAGCTTGGAGGACTTCTTGCCTTCGGAGCCGCTCGTCGTGCCCGCGCCGGCACCCGCGCCCGCCTGCCCCTGGCGGCGCCCGCCCGGACCGGAGAGCATGCGGATGACCTCGTTGCGGATCTTCTCCGAGTCGGCGTCGAAGTCGAGCAGAATGCGCGCCGCCACGCCCTCGTTCTCGCGCACCAGGCCGAGCAGGATGTGCTCGGTGCCGATGTAGTTGTGACCGAGGCTCAGCGCCTCGCGCAACGCCAGCTCGAGCACCTTCTTGGCTCGCGGCGTGAAGGGGATCTGACCGGAGGTGACCTCCTCGCCGGAACCGACGATCCGGACCACCTGCGCGCGCACGCGCTCCACCGTGATGTCAAGGCTCTCGAGCACCCTCGCCGCAAGCCCCTCCTCCTCACGCAGTAGACCGAGGAGGATGTGCTCTGTGCCGATGTAGTTGTGCTTGAGCGTTCGCGCCTCTTCCTGCGCGAGAACGACGACCTGCCTGGCCCGTTCTGTGAATCGCTCGAACATGTCCTGCTTCCTTCCTGCGAATACGGCGTCGAGGGCGACGCACGAAGCGCTACGAGTGCTGAGGTGGTCTGGTCTTAATCCTGTGGTCGGTCGTCCTGGTGGTCACTTGAATTGCCCGGCCGGCGCGCTGTAGGTTCGAGGATAGGTGGTTGGCGGGACGGTGGCGCTCCGGTACCTCTCTCTTCGTCAAAACGCCCGAAAAGGATGAGCGCCTGGCCCGTGAATTGACGTGGGGACAAGTCTACCAACCGCCCCCCCACCCCTTGCGCCGTCTGGCCACCGCCCGGCGCCTCAGCGCAACGCGGGAAACAGCACGACCTCGCGGATCGTGTGCTGGCCCGTGAGCAGCATGACCAGCCGGTCGATCCCCACCCCCACGCCGCCAGTCGGCGGCATGCCCTGCTCCAGGGCGGCCAGGAAGCTCTCGTCGAACGGCTGCGCCTGCTCGTCGCCCTCCTCGCGGTAGCGCTCCTGGGCCTCGAAGCGCGCGCGCTGCTCGTCGGGGTCATTGAGCTCGGTGAACGCGTTGGCGATCTCCAGGCCGCCCGCAAACGCCTCGAAACGCTCCACCAGCCCCGGTTCGGAGCGGTGCGCCTTGGCGAACGGCGACAGCTCGATGGGGTAGTCGATGAGGAACACCGGATTGGTGACGGCCGGCTCGACGTGCTTGGACAGCAGATCGTCGACCAGCTGGGCCCACGTGCGCCCCTCGGTTTCGGCCAGCAGGCCGCGCTGCACGCTCACCGCGGCCAGCGCGTCGGCGTCGCGGTACCGCAGCGGATCCACCCCGGTCGCCTCGGCGATCGCCTCGGTCAGTCGTTGGCGCGGCCACGGCGGCGTGAAGTCCAGCGGCCCCTCATAACCGGCCGCCTGGGCCGCCCGGTGCACCACCGCCTCGACCCGGGCCATCTCGTCGGTGTAGTCCGCGTAGGCCTCGTACCACTCGACTACCGTGAACTCCGGGTTGTGCTTGAAGGAGATCCCCTCGTTGCGGAAGTTCTTGCCGAGCTCGTACACCCGCTCCAGACCGCCAACTATAAGTCGCTTCAGGTACAGCTCGGTGGCGATCCGCAGGTAGAGGTCGCGATCGAGCGCGTTGTGATGCGTGACGAACGGGCGGGCGAGCGCGCCGCCGTACAGCGGCTGCAGGATCGGCGTCTCGGCCTCGACGAAACCGTGCTCGTCGAGGTAGGCGCGCACCGCGGAGATCACCCGCGCCCGCGCGACGAACCGCTCGCGGGTCTCCGGATTGGCGATCAGGTCGAGTTCGCGGTGGCGCAGGCGCGTCTCGACGTCCTGTAGGCCGTGGAACTTGTCCGGTGGCGGTCGCAGGGACTTGGCCAGCAGGGTGGGCGTCTCGATCCGCAACGTCAGCTCGCCCCGGCGCGAGCGGAACACCACGCCGTCGATCCCGAGCAGATCGCCGAGGTCGAGGTCGAGCAGGCGCTCCATCACCTCGGGGCCGAGCAGGTCGCGCTTGGCCTGCAACTGGATGCGCCCGCTGCGATCCTCCAGGTCGAGGAAGGCCATGCCGCCCTGACCCCGGCGGGCCCGCAGTCGCCCGGCGACGCGGTAGCGCGCGTCGCTGTCCTCGCCGGCGGGGAGATCCTGGTGGGCGGCCAGCACGTCGGCGATCGGCACCACCCCGGCGAACGAGTGCGGGAAGGGATCGATGCCGTCGTCACGCCACCGCTGCGCCTTGGCGCGGCGGGCCGCGATCAGCTCGGGCAGCGCGCCTTCACCGCCGTCCTCCGGGGGCGCCGGCTCGTCGGCGTCGGCGTTCATGGGCGCGATCTTAGGGCCTGCCCGAGCCGGCGACGCGCGTTGCCGCGCGTCGGGCTCACACGCCGACGTCGATCTTGGTGATCTTCAGCTGGCGGGCGGGGCCGCGCGGAACCTGCACGGCGACCGTGTCGTTGCGCTTGTGACCGAGCAGGGCCCGTCCGACCGGGGATTCGTTGGAGAGCTTCATCTCCTGAGGCTTGGCCTCGGCCGACCCGACGATCGTGTACTTCACCGACTTGCCGGTGCTCTCGTCCTTGACGTGCACCACCGAGCCGACCTGCACCACGTCGGTGGACACGTCCTTGGCGTCGATGACCGTGGCCATGCGCAGCCGGTCCTGGAGCTGCGCGATGCGCTGCTCCAGCATCGCCTGCTCGTTCTTGGCGTCGTCGTATTCGGAGTTCTCGGAGATGTCGCCAAACTCGCGCGCCTCCTTGATGCGTTCCGCGACTTCACGACGCTTCGCGGTCGAGAGCAGCTCGAGCTCCTCCTGGAGCTTCTCGAGGCCCTCGTGGGTGAGGATGACGTCCTTCGGCAATTGTGCCCTCGCGTCCGGCTTGGATTTCCACGGGCTCCGTATGAAAACCGCCGCACCGACGGGGCCCGTCGCTCCTGGGGGGTTGAGCGAGCGCGCAGTATAGCGGGGCGTCACGCGGCCTTGGGCACGCTTCTGGACGGATCGACAGCGTGGGCAAACGCGTCCACCGGTGCGGCCGGCTCGGCGGCTAGCGCGGCGAGCAGGCCGCGCGCCGCCGCGAGGGTCGGCACGCGCTGCAGGTCGGCCTGAATCCGCTTGAGCATCGCCCGCTCCAGCCCCATCCGGTGCAGGTACCAGGGGTAGAACTTGCGCAGATAGCGGCCCGCGCGCTCGTCGCCCAGGTGCTCGACGGCGCGGTCACACACCCAGTCCAGCTCGGAGAGCACCTCGGCGCGCGAGGGCGGATCGCGACGGTCCGACAGCAGCTCGGCGAACAGCCAGGGATTGCCGAGGGCGCCCCGGGCCAGCATTACGGCGGTCGCGCCGGTGGCCTCGTAGGCCGCGCGCACCGCCGGCGCGTCGGACAGCCCGCCGGTGAGGATGACCGGCACCGGCAGGCGCGCCACCACCCGGGCGGCGAGCGCGTAATCCGGCTGCCCCCGGTGCTGCACCGCCGCCGAACGGGGATGGAAGCCGATCGCCGCCACACCCGCGTCGGCCACCAGCCGCTCCGCCAGCTCGGCGCCATCCGTCTCGCCCGGCCGCTGCCCGGAGCGCAGCTTGACGGTGACCGGCAGGCCGCTGCCCTCGGCGGCCGCGCGCGCCACCGCGACGGCGAGCTGCGGCTCACGCAGCAGCGCGGCGCCGGCGCCGGTCTTGCACACCTTCGGCACCGGGCAGCCCATGTTGAGGTCGATCACGTCCGCGCCGGCCAGGGCGACGCGCTCGGCCGCCGAGCGCATGACGTCGGGGTCGGAACCGAACAGCTGCATCGAGACCACGCCGCCGTCGCGGCGCTCGTCGGGATGGATGCGCAGCAGCTCGCGGCAGGTGCGCTCGTTGCCGTGATGCACGCCGAAGCTCGACACCATCTCGGAGACCATCAGGCCGGCGCCGTGCCGATGGGCCTGCAGGCGCACGAACCAGTTGCCGATACCGGCCAGCGGCGCCAAGGCGACGCGGTTGGGGATGCGCAGCGGACCGAGGTTCCACGGCTCGGTGAGGTCAGGCATGCCCCCATTGTGCCGCGTGGCGGCGTTCAGACGTTCTTCTCGTGGATGAGTCGCAGTCCGGTGAGGGTCAGCAGGTCGTCGATCTCGTCGATCGTCTCGCAGTACGGGACGATCGCCGCGGACAGGCCGCCGGTGGCGATCGTGTGCGTGTGCGCGCCGAGCTCGTCGCGTAACCGGTGGACGATCGAGTCGACCTGACCGGCGGTGCCGTAGACGATCCCCGAGCGGATGGCGTCGACCGTCGTCTTGCCGATGAGCGACCGCGGGGCGGTCACGTCGATCCGCGGCAACGCCGCGGCCCGTTCGGTCAGCGCCTCGAGTGAGATCTCCACGCCAGGCGAGATGATGCCCCCGAGATATTCACCCTCGCCGGAGATCGCGTCGTAGGTGATGGCGGTGCCGAAGTCCACCACCACGCACGGCCCGCCGACGCTGGCGAACGCCGCGACGGCGTTGACCAGCCGGTCGGGGCCGATCTCCCGCGGGTTGTCGTAGCGAATCGGCATCCCCGTCCGCAACCCCGGACCGACGACGAGCATGTCGTGGCCGAGATAGCGCGCCGCCATGGCGCACCATTCGGGCCCGAGCGTGGGCACGGTGGAGGAGACGATCGACGCGTCGATGTCGGCCATCTGCACGTCGCGCAGCTCGAGCAGGCTGCGCAGGGCGGCCCCGAGCTCGTCGGCGGTCGAGCGTCGTACGGTGGCGAACCGCCAGTGCTCGTGCAGCACCCCGTCGCGGAACGTCCCGAAGTGGGTCTGGGTGTTACCGACGTCGACCACGAGCAGCACGCGCGGCATTATGCTCGGATCGCCGCGCGCTCCGTCACGCCGGCGCGAGCGCCAACGGCGGCCCGGCCCAGCGCACGCCCTCGTCCGGCGGCAGCGCGGCCAGGGCATCGGCGATCCGGGGGCCGTCGGGCAGGCTCAGCTCGAAGTCGAGCTCGAGCGTCGGGATGAGCACGAAGCGGCGGGTCAGCAGCTGCTCGTGCGGCAGCGACAGGCGCTCGTCCACGAGCGTCTGGTCCCCGAGCAGCAGCACGTCGATGTCGATCGGGCGCGGACCGTGGCGGACCCCGCCGGCCGCGCGCCCCAGCTCGCGCTCGATCGCCTTGACCCGCTGCAGCAGGGCGAGCGCCGGGAGGTCGGTCTGCACGCGCAGGCTGGCGTTGAGAAAGCTCGGCTGGTCGAGCACCTCACCGACCGGATCGGTGTCGTACACCGATGAGCTGGCCAGCACGGTCACGTCGTGCGCCTGCAGCGCCGCCACGGCGCCCTGCAGGTTGGCCCGCCGATCGCCAACGTTGCTGCCGAGACCGAGGTACCCGGTGATCCGCTCAGTCGACGGCCTCACGCCAGACCTCGACGGAGACCTCGTCCACGGGCAGGGGGATCGGCGGCTCCGGCTTGGCCGCCTTCACCCACACGGCCTCGAGCTCGAAATCGCCGAGCAGGCGGTCGGCGACGGCGCTGCACAGGCGCTCGAGCGTGTGGTAGGAGCGCTGCTGAGCGACCAGGGCGACGAGCTGACACACCTCGGCGTAGTCGACGGTGTCCTCCACCCGGTCGGTCACCGTGGCGTCGGACTCGCCGACGTCGAGCCGCAGGTCGAGCACCAGGCGCTGACCGATCTCGCGCTCGGACGCGGTCACGCCGTGATGGGTGTAGAGCGACAGCCCGCTGATCTCGATCGTGACGACGGTCTCGGGACTGCCCTCGTCGTCGCCGTCCTCGAATCCGGAGTCGTCAGTCGGCTCTTCGCCGCTCACGTCATCGGCGTCGTCGGCGTGCTCCTCGCGGTCCATGGCCCGGTCAACGTAGCAGCCGCCACCGTGAGCGCATCGCCCACCGGCGCGACGTCGTGGACGCGGAACACGCTCGCCCCGCGCTCGAGGGCCATGACACAGGTGGCGATGGTGCCCGGGAGACGCTCGCGGGGCGGCGGCGCGACGCCCGAGCGACCGGCGGTCAGACGCCCGAGGAAGCCCTTGCGCGACGTCCCGATGACCACCGGGCGACCGATGGCCACCAGCTCATCCAGGCGCGCGAGCAGCTCCAGGTTGTGCTCGACGGTCTTGCCGAAGCCGATCCCGGGATCGAGCAGGATGCGCTCCTCGGCGATCCCCTCACCGACCGCGAAGGCCAGGCGCTCCTCGAGGAACGCGCGCACGTCGTCCACCACGTGGTCATAGCGGGGCGCCCGCTGCATCGTGCGGGGCTGCCCGAGCATGTGCATCAGGCAGCAGCGGGCACCCCGGTCGGCCACCAACCCGGCCATCGCCGGGTCGGCGCGAAACGCGGTCACGTCGTTGACCATCCCCGCGCCGGCGGCGAGCGCCGGCCCGGCCACCTGCGCCTTGGACGTGTCGACGGAGATCTCGGCCTGGATTCCGGCGCCGGCCAGGCCCGCGATCACGCCGATCACCCGCTCGCACTCCTGCGCCGCCGACACCGGGGTGGCTCCGGGGCGCGTCGACTCGCCGCCGACGTCGACGATCGCCGCTCCCTGCTGCACGACCGCCAGCCCCTGCGCGATGGCGGCGTCCCGATCGAGGTACTGCCCGCCGTCGGAGAACGAGTCGGGGGTCGCGTTGACGATCCCCATCAGTGAGAAGGCGGACGGACTGGGCATGCCACGCGGGATCATCGCGCACCCTGCGCCCAACGCGGGATCGAGGTCCTCGGACCGGCCCGCTCAGGCGGGCGGAGCGTCAGGTGAGCTCGGGCAGATCGCCGTCGGTGCCGCGGAACTCCGCGGTGCCGCCGGCCAGGCCGGGGCGCGGGAGCGGGCGCGGCGCCTCGCGGCCGGAACGCTCGGCCGGGCTCGGGGCGGCGGGCGGAAGCTCGGGGCTGATCGGGTCGTCCGCGCCGAACACCTCGGCCTCGTTCTTGCCGGCCAGCAGCGCGATGAACTCTTCCTTCTCGATCGTCTCGCGTTTGACCAGGATCTCGGAGATCTTGGTCAGGTCGTCGCGATGCTCGCTCAGCAGGTCGGTGGCCCGCTTGTGCGCCGACTCGATGATCCGGCGGACCTCGTCGTCGATCTCGCGGGCGATCTCGTCGGAGTAGTCGGGCTCGGTGGAGAACTCGCGACCGAGGAACGGCTGGCCATGATCGTGACCGAACACGCGCGGCCCGAGCCGATCGCTCATGCCGAAGCGCATCACCATCTGCTTGGCCGTGGCGGTGACCTTCTCGAGGTCGTTCGACGCGCCGGTGGTGATCTCGCCGAACACGATCTCCTCGGCGGCGCGGCCGCCGAGCGTCATGGCCATCGTGTCGTTGAGCTCGGCCCGGGTGGTGAGGAAGCGATCCTCCTGGGGCATCGAGATCGTGTAGCCGAGCGCCTGGCCGCGGGAGATGACCGAGATCTTGTGCACGGGGTCGGAGTGCTCGAGGAAGTGGCCGACGAGCGCGTGGCCCATCTCG
>Ga0302314_10004190_pt1 | contig 26533 bp, 20 predicted proteins | sample III_Palsa_N2_3_FD_200533 | JGI IMG/M metagenome (GOLD analysis project Ga0302314, IMG submission 200533) | Peat permafrost microbial communities from Stordalen Mire near Abisko, Sweden - III_Palsa_N2_3 | ecosystem: Environmental > Terrestrial > Soil > Palsa > Peat permafrost | place: Sweden...
GTCTTCCACCTCGTATACAAAAGACCTTTAGTGTTGCCCGCCAGCGTAATATATTGGACCGGTCAATCTGGACATTCGGGAAAGAATACTTGTCCGTGCAAGTTAACGCATTGTTGCCAGCTCGTGAACCTGCAGTCCTTTCGCAATGGTGTGGCTACTGACTGCTACTCTACTGGGAATCTGCGATTCCGGGCAAGTATTCGTAAGATCTCGTAACCGGTTTAGGCATGGTGCTGGACGAGATCCGTGGTATCCCGCCTGATGACAAGACGCTCATAGCTGAGGGTGTCCCCTTCGGCGTGAATGTGCTGCCGTCCCCCAATTTGTCACCACCGTGCGCTTTAAGAGGGCAGAGCTGACCCACCCACCCGTTTCCATGGGGTGTTCACGTCAGAAGGATTACCGGGGGTGCCGCGTGCGGCACGGGGTGTTCAGTCATCATGGTCCGGAGCGTGCCGGACGGCGAAGGCAGCCGCCTCCGTGCGGCGATGCATGCCAAGCTTGGCGAACAGGGAGGACACATAGTTCTTCGCGGTCTTTTCCGCGAGGAACATGCGCTCCGCGATCTGGCGGTTGGTCAGTCCTTCGCCGATCAGCTCAAGCACCCGCTTCTCCTGCCCGGTTAGCGCAGCCATCGGGTCCTCGCCGGCCATGCGGTCCCGCAGCCGCGCCAGTACCTGGCGTGACGCGTATGGGTCGAGCGTCGACTGGCCAGGAGCGACCGTCCGTGCGGAGCTCACGAGGTCGGCTTCGCGGGTCTGTTTCGCTACAGAGCCCCCGGCACCTGCCATGGTCGCACCGAGGAGAGCCTGCCGGCCTGGATCGGCCAGGATCGGCCACAGGTCATCAGCGAGGGCAGCGACCAGCCCGACGTGTTCGCCGAGGGTCCGGCGCAGCATCTCCTGCACGTCTGTGACGCCGTGGTCAACGTCGAGGACCTGCGGGCGGACCACCTCCTCGTAGACGGAGGCGAGTAGCTGGCGCGTGAGACTCGCTGCCCGTTCGGCGGCCAGCGTGACCTGCCCAAGGTCCCGGCGGGCTGACTCCAGGCGCTCGGGCCAATCGGGTCCGGATGGGACGGCGAGCTCTGCTGAGACAAAGGATGCGTAGCTGAGGATCACGGCGAGGAGGTTGTTGAAGTCGCGCGCGATCCCGCCCGCGAGCTTGCCGAGGCTTTCCAGACGCTGAGCCTGCTGCATCTGCGCCCGCTCTCGGTCGGCCGGCGATTCCCGGTCCTCGCGGCGCTCGTTGCCGGATCTGACCTCGGGCCGCTGGTGGAATTCGCGGCGCCCGGTGTCCGGATCGACCATATGGAGTCATCCCCAGTTGCTGCTCATAAGGCGCTGCGACGCGCAAGGCCGCCATGCGAGCGTGCCTCAAATAATTACTAAGGGTGACGTTATCACACGTTTAGTAGTTACGGAACATTCGCGCTCATCGCGTGCCGCAACCCCGCACGCTGCCCAGCAGCAAAAACACCCGCCGCACCCGACGCCTGCCCGGTCGGTCGTGACACGGCCAGGTCCACTCCGGCCAGTGCTGACGCGTTCTCCCCGGGCCGATTCCGGGGAGGGCGCAGGGACTGGGGCAGGTTAGCTGCCGATGTCGGTGGTGTAGAGGCTGAAGGGGAGGGTGCCGTCCCACAAGTGAACGTCGTGGGCCCAGTAGAAGACCGTGAAGTTGCAGGATTTGGCTATTCGGATGGCGTCGGCCATCATGCCGGCGGAGGAGGTGTTGGTGTAGAAGGAGTCCAGGCTGGAGGGCAGCTCGTAGCCGGGGTTCTCCCCGCTGACCAGCAGGCTGTTGGCGACCGCGATCCGGCTGATCCAGCGGGGGGCGGACCAGGAGTCCATGGCGGTGTCGGTCAGCGGCAGCGAGGCGTCTGAGGCCTCGCAGGAGTCGTTGCCGCCAGATTGGTCGGCGACAGAGGAGATGTAGGCGATGACGTTGACCTTGTTCGGGAGCATGGCGTAGTAGAGGTTCCAGACCGCGCCGACGCCGGTGGTGCCGTCGTTGGACAGGTTCGCCTGCTCAGTCTGAGTCAGGTCGTCGGGCCGGGTTCCCGATCCCGGGGTTACCGTCTCGTAGTATCCCGTGAAGCCGAGCCCGGACAGCTTCTTCATCTGCCAGTTGGTGACGTTGTCCAGGCCGCCGATGTACCAGTTCACCCAGGTGGTGATCTGGGCGGGGGTCAGGCCTGCCGTGCCGGGCGTCCAGGTGGGGAAGGGGTTGGCTTTTATCCCTGCGGGCAGGCCCTTGCCGCTGAGCGCGGAAGGGTTGAAGGCCCAGTAGGTGCCGCCGCCGGGGTAGAGCATCTCGGGGTCGCCGCCGGAGGTGATCCGGATCGCCCAGAAGTCGGTCAGCGGGAAGTCGGCGGCGATCTTGTTGAAGTAGACGGCGGCAGCGGACCGGACCGCCGCGCTGAAAACCCAGTCTGCTTCGGTGGAGATGTTGCCGTCCTGGTCGACATAAGTGCTGTTGGCCAGGGAGAACACCCAGGACGGCGGGTCCTGGGTGCCCAGGCCCAGGGTGACGCGCTGTCCGGCGGCCTGGTAGGCCGCCAGTTCGGACCGCATGGTGGCCAGGTAGGACGCACTGAACTGGCCATTGGAAGGCTCGAAGCTGGCCCAGTTGAACTCGAACATGGCCATCGTGACCCCGGCCTGGTCCTCGGTCGCCGCGGTGTTCGTCTGGGTGTCCAGGGTGCCCCAAAGTGTGGTGGGGGCGGGCGTGGCATGGGCGTTGAACGAGAGCATCAGGGCCAGGCCGCCCAGAGCCAGGGCCATGGCGATCGACACGATGACCTTGGTCAGACGCCGGGTGCGGCGGTGTACCGCACGCGCGAGGAAGTCTCCGCCCGTCATGCTGAAGTGCCGGTTAAGGGTCATCGGTCTTTCCTTATCGCGTTTACTTCGAATTCATTAGGTGAACTAATAACCACTCTCCGTGTTTTCCGAGGTGCGCACCAGAGGCGCATTCCCTAGGTATGGCAGGTCATTGTCAGGTCTTTTCTTCCCGGCCATTCGGGCCATTCAGCCCGGGCCATTCAGCCTGCAGGGCTCCGGCGTGTTCCGGACTTACCCAGTTTTATGCAGTATGCGGTGACAGGGCGGTATTGCGCAGGTTGTAGGCACGGGCATGCCACGTTGATCATGTAGGTCTCTAACTCTACGTGAACGAGGTGTGGCACCCCCGCAATGGCATTGTCGCGCGTGGCGGCGCGCGTCGTGCGTCGGGCGCACGAACCGGGCGGTACGGGCCCGCGGCCTGATCCAGGCCGAGCCGCCAGCGAGCTGACACAGGCCGAGCTGCGCCGGGCCGAGGAACGCGGTGCCCAAATGACCCTGGAGACCGCCGCTGAGTTCCTCCTCCTGGCGCGGCCGCCAAGCCCGCAGGCAACGCCAGCCCTTGACATGCCGCGCGGGTGGCCCGAGCTCAGTCCCCGTGAGCTGGAACTAGTCGCGCTGGTCGCCCGCGGCCGCACCGACGCGCAGATAGCCGGCCACCTACATATCAGCATCAGCACGGTCCGCTCCCACCTGGACCGGATCCGGGATAAGACCAGCTGTCGTCGGCGCGCGGACCTCACCCGCCTGGCACTAGCCGCGGGTCTGGCCTTACGCCTGGGCCACCACCTGGTCTCCGCACGGCCGTTTCCATGCCGTGCAGCTGGCTGGCCAGGCCAGCTGAGATCGCTGGCGCGTTCGGCATCGCGCCTGGCGCCTCAACGCGCCAGCCGGGCGATACCAGGCGCAGGCGAGCAGTGCTATTAGGATCACCAGCAGGCACCCGAATATCAGGAGCGGATGACGGGTGCGCCGGTCCAGCTGAACGACCATGACTGCTAGGCTCCCTCAGCGGGCCGCCGCGCCGTCAGGGGCCGAACTGCCCAATTCCGGTTCGGGAGCAGGGGTAATTTGGCCCCTGCCGCTCGAAGGGGCAGTGTGCAACACTGCCCTATGGGTCGGCGTCCATGGTGGGCAGTGCTGTGCGCGGCGGGTGCGATCGCCCTGCTGTGGGTTCCGTCATGGACGAATCCGGCCACGGACCCGACCGCGGCGACGTGGCTGCTGGCGATCGTGTCGCTGGTGGTGGCGGGCTGGGTGTCCCTCGGGCGACGGTCGCAACGCGGCAACGGAACGCTGATGCCGATCATCGCGGTGACGGCGGCGGCCACCCAGCTGCAATATGTCACCGTGGGGCCGTGGGCCTTCCTCGGCACGATGCTGTATCCGTTCATCGGTGTCCTGGTCGGCCTGCTGCTGCTGCGCTGGCCGGGCCATCGGCTGCAGACGCGAGCGCAGCGGTGGCTCATCCGGACAGCCTTCATCCTCGTGCCGGTCCTGACCGCGGCGGACAACGTCACCTGGGATCCGGCCTGGGGCGGGTTCACGGGCCCATACTGGTGGCCGACCCTCGTGCACCGCAAGGACCTAGGAAACCTGCTCTACAACGGCACTCAGGGTTTCGAGGCGATCCTGCTGCTCGCCTTCGTGGCCCTGGTCGCGACCCGCATCGTCCGTGCCTCTCGCCCTGAGCGCCGGGAACTGATGCCGGTCGCGCTCGCGGCCACGGCCTTCGCCACGTTCGCCGTGGCCAGCCTAATCGGGGCACTGACCAATACCGACGTGGGCGACCTGGCCACCTGGGCGTCGAACCTGTCGCTGCTTGCGGTCCCGGTCGCGTTTCTGATTTCGCGGGCCGTGCGGCGCGTCCAGCGGGCCCTGGCCGTGGAGGCGCTGCTGGAGCCGCAGCGCCTTACCTCCGTCGACGCGGTCAGCCGCACGCTGAGCCGGGCCCTCGGCGACCGGCATCTCACGCTGGCTCTATGGTCAGCCGAGCCTGGTCATTATCTTCTGGGCGACGGCACGGCGGCGCCCGACGACCTCGGCGACGGGCACGTCGTGTACGTCACCAGCCCAGCCGACGGCACCCCGCTGGCCCGGTTGGTCGTCGATCCCAGGCTGGCCGGGCAGACGGATTTCGTGGAGGCCGTCCTGCGGGCGGCCGGAACCGCGATAGACAATGCCCGGCTCCAGGCCGAGCTGCGGGGCGCGCAGCGAGAGAGCCAGCAATCCCGGCAGCGACTGGATCACGCCGAGGTGACGCAGCGGCGGATGACCCGGTTGCTGCCGGGAGGCCTGGCGGAGCGCATCAGCAGGGACCCTGACGCCTTCTCGACCACCGAACTGCTCACCGTGACGGTCTTGATGTCCGACATCCGCGGCTACAGCGGCATCGCGGAAATCACCGAGCCCGCGCGGCTCGCGGAACAGCTGAACGACCATCGGCAAGCCATGAACGAGGCCTTGCTCACGCACGGCGGCACGGTGATGCAGTACGTCGGCGACGCTGTGATGGCGGTCTTCGGCGCTCCCGAGCCGCTCGACGGACACGAGGCGCGGGCTCTGGCGGCCGCGGCGCGGATGCACTCGAGCCAGGACGCGCTGAACGCGACGTGGACCGCCCAGGGACTGCAGCCGTTCGGCCTCGGCATCGGCCTGAGTACCGGCCAGGTCGCCGCGGCGCTGCTCGGAAGCCACGATCGGGTCGAGTACACGGTCGTCGGGGATACCGTCAACCTGGCCGCCCGGCTGTGCGACGCGGCCCGTCCGGCCGGCAGCACCGTGGCCAGCGCGGTCACGATAGGCCCGAGCGGCCGGGCAGACGACTACGAGCTGCTGCCGGCCTTCCAGGTCAAGGGACGAGCATCTACCGTCACGGCGTACCGGCATCCGCCAGCGTCACCCGGCGGCCTGGGGCGGGACGCCAGCAGCACCGGTCAGGCCATGACGGCGTAAAGGGCGCGAGGAAGGGCTGGACGACAGCCAGTACCGCGACGCACTGCGCCACCGTGACTTGCGGATTCTGCTAGCTTCGCTGTTCGTCGACCAGATCGGTAGCTGGTCCTACTTCGTGGTGCTCTCGGTCTACGTCTTCGACCGCACCCATTCCCCCCAGTGGCTGGCCGTCCTGGCCATCTGCCGCTGGGGACCCGGCCTGCTGCTCGCCCCGGGAGCCGCGTTGTGCGGTCATCCTCGCTGCTGATCCGCCGCCGCCTCTGCGGCGCTCGCGGCCTCGAACCCTGCGATGATCGCGTTCAGCCCGAACTCGAAACGGTCGTCGGCATCTGCCCCGGTCATATACGGAGCGACGGCGGTCAGCACCGGGTATCGGCCCGGGGGCAACGTGGCGTAGAAGGCATGAACCCCGGCGAAGTAGCGTTCGACTTCGGCTGGGTCGGCCTTGCGATACAGGCCCGCCTCGTAGGCGAACGCTGATACGTACAGGACGAGCTGGTCGAAGCCGAGGGCGATCACCCGGTCGGACAGTCCGCCGGCCCGCAGCACTCCCGTCAGCACCTCGGCGGCGGCCAGGGTTTGCGGTGTCGTGGGTACCCGCCCGAGCCCGGCCAGGGCGGCATCGGTATGCGAGGCCAGGATGTCGCGCAGGTCGCGCATCAGCCGGTGCACTTGCTCGCGCCACCTGGCCGGATCGGGGTCTTCCAGCTTGACCTGGCCGACCAGGGCGTCGAAGACCAGCTCCAGCAGTTCCTCGCGGCCGGAGACGTGCGCATACAGCGAGGCCGCGCCGGTACCGAGCCGGTCGGCTACCCGGCGCATGGACAGCCCGGCGAAGCCCGCCTCGTCCAGGGCCTCGATCGCCGCGGCCACGATCACCGGGACGGACAGCGTCGGCTTGCGTCCGGGTGCGGAGCTGCGCCTGGCGACCCGCGGCGGTGCCGCCGGGAGCGCGGTCTGGCCGCCCGTGGTGACCGGGCCGGGACGGGACTGGCCGCCCGTGGTGACCGGGCCGGGACGGGACTGGCCTGCGGGCTGTTCCCTGTCGCTTGACGTGGGCATGCCACCAGTGTAGAACAGTGTTCGTAACTCTTTGACGAACATTGTTCGGAACAGGAATCGGAAAGAGGTACGGATGATGGCTGATGTCGGCAGCGGCTATCGGCGCAGGTGGGCCGTGCTGGCCCTGGTCCTGGCCGCGGAGTGCATGGACTTGCTGGACGGCTCGATCGTGAACGTCGCGGCGCCCACTATCAGGAACGACCTGCACGCCAGTACGGCCGCATTGCAGTGGATCATCAGCGGTTACGCCCTCGCCTTTGCCATCGGCCTGATCACCGGGGCCAGGCTTGGTGACCGGTACGGGCGCAAGCGCCTGTTCGTGGCCGGATCTGCGAGCTTCGCCGCCGCTTCGCTGGCCTCCGCCATGTCGGTCAGCCCGGCCATGCTGATCAGCTGCCGCCTCGCGCAGGGCGCCGCCGCCGCGCTGCTCATCCCGCAGGGTCTCGGCATCATCCGGGACGTCTTCGCCCCCGCCGAACAAGGCCGTGCCTTTGCCTTCTTCGGCCCGGTCATCGGGCTCTCCGCGGTGGCCGGGCCGATCATCGGCGGCGCCCTGGTCAGCCTCGACGCCTTCGGCACCGGATGGCGGCTCATTTTCCTGGTCAACCCGCCGCTTGCCGTGGCCGCGGCGATCGGTGCCGCCCGGATCATGCCGGAGTCCCGCGCGGCGCGGGCACCGCGCCCAGACGGCCTGGGCACCTTGCTCGGAGCAGCCGCGATGGGCCTGCTCATCTATCCGCTGATCCAGGGCCGTGAGGCGGGCTGGCCAGCGTGGACTTACCTGATGATGGCAGCGAGCGTGCTGACTGCCGGGCTGCTGGCCGCCTGGAGCCGCAGGCGAGGCCTGCAGGGTCACGGCACCCTGATCGAGACCAGCGTCTTCCGGCACCGCGGCTATAGCGCCGGGCTCGCCTGCGTGGTCGTCCTCTTCGCCGGAATGGCCGGAACCCTGCTTGCGCTCACCCTGTACCTGCAGTTCGGCGAGCATTTCTCGGCCGTCCACGCCGGCTTGACGCTCGCGCCGTTCGCCGCAGGCTCGGTGGCCGGCGCGGTCGCCGCCGCCACGGTCGTCGTGCCTCGCCTCGGCCGCGGCGCACTCCAGGTCGCCGCCGTACTCATCGCCGCCGGGACCTGGTGGCTGCGCAGCGTCATCGGCGCGCACGGGCTGGCGACCAGCTCGGCCGAGCTCATCGGTGCCCAGCTCCTGCTCGGCGCCGGCATCGGCATGCTCATCTCGCCGCTGTTCGACTTCATCCTGGCCTCGGTCAGGGATCACGAAATCGGCTCGGCCTCCGGCGTCCTGAACGCGGCTCAGCAGCTGGCCAGCGCGATCGGCGTGGCCGCGATCGGCACCGTCTTCTTCAGCACGCTGGGCCGGTCCGGCTTCACCGCAGCCATCCGCCAGTGCCTGATGATCGAGCTCGGTGTCGCGGCCGTGCTCCTCGTGCTCGCCCGCGCGCTGCCACGCCGCCCGCGCGACGCGCAGACGGCCGAGATCAGGCTTGCCCCGGCGGACTCAGGGAACCGGCAGGCCCCGTACGACGATGCGCGTCCGGGGCTCGCGGTGCTGGCTATCGAGCCAGGTCAAAGACTGATCGGCACGGTCGTCCCCGGTTCCTGCCAGGCCGCTGTGAACGACTTCCCGCTCGCCGGGCCGACGGTATCGAGCGAGTAGAACCCGCCGTCTCCGTTGGCATCCGGGTTCACGATGTCGATCGCGTCGTTGTTGAAGGCGCCGACGCCCTTGACGTTGCCCCCTTCCACCTGTGCCTCGTCCCCGCTCATCGTGGACGTGCCGAAGTCGGCCAGCTCGGTGATGAAGCACTTGGTCAGGGCGTTATTGCACAGGGCCGGCCGCTCGATGATCCACTCCGCCGATGCCCGGTCGCAGCTTGAGCAGGTGGTCTTGTCGGTCGCGGTCTTGCCGGTGCTCAGGTCGCTGACGGTCAGCGCGAAGTCGCCGGCGGAGTCCGAATACGAGACCGATACGTCGATGATATCGCCGGGATGCACAGCGAACACGTTCACCGAATTCGCCGGGTACATCTCGTACCAGGCTTCGTACTTAGGCGTGGTGTCGTTGGCGCCGCCGCACCAGGCGGCCGTCCCGTCCTGCTCGACGGTCTGGTCGTTGTAGCCATCCAGACCCACCCAGTTGGAGGTGTACTGGTCCGCGACGCCCGGGCAGGTGATCGTGGGCTGGACGAAGGTTGAGTGCACGTAGGTGTATGGCTTTTTCCCGGTCACCGCGTAGCCCGACCAGTTCAGGCTGATCGTCGTAGTGGTCGAGGCGTCCGAACTGGTAGCACTACTTGAATGGATCAGCGGGCCACCCGGCAGCGGGGTGTTTTCCGCCGTCGTGCTGGCCGCGGCCGGCAAGCTGGTCGTGCCAACCGCGCATACCGTGGCAGTTACGGTTAGAGCTGCGGTGGCAAGCAACCGCTTCGAACGCATTAGCGCTCCTTTCGACATGGTGACAAAACCGTGAGGCTTTCGTGGCGCCTCGTCAAGACCCAAGCCCGGTCCGTCACTGCGTTCCGGTGCCGCGCCCAGAAGCTGACGCCTAATACGCTGTGCTTATTTGCTGGACCGGTTCGTCCCGACCGGGTGAGCGGGAGTCTATCGGGGCGAGGCTCGGCCAGCTATTCGCCGTGCCGTGGACGTGGACGACCGCTGATGGGCAGCAGTGGTCGTCGGGTACCTCCCGCCGACACGTCGAAGACCCGGGAACGCGGCGGGCGCGTTCCCGGGTTCTCGACCGGTGTCCAGAAGGACAGCAGTGTCCTGGCGCAAGGCGAGGATCACGCACCCGTCCGGTGTCCCCAGCGACTTCAACCGTGAGCAGGCTTACCTTTCCCGCGTTCGCGTCCGGGCCCGCAGTTCACCCAGAATGCCTTTACCCGGTCACCACGCCCGGCTCCACCACGAAGCTCAGCCCGTCGACGGCGGTCTTGTCGCCGTACCGTTTGGTCAGGCCATCAATCTCGATCACTGTTGATCCTTCCCTCGATGCGCTGGGGTCTTGGACGTAAGCCTGCGTCCCGGGCCTGTGGCGGGACTGTCGTGGCGCTGTGGCGGGGGACGATTTACGGCATATCGGTCAGCGCAGTGAGGCGGCCCGGGCGCCGGCCGTACGGTGGAGTCATGGAGGTCCGGCTGTTCGGCGAGCTCGAAGCGCTAGAGGGTGGCGTGCCGGTGCCGGTTCGCGGCGCCAAGCAGCGGGCTCTGCTGGCCCTGCTGGCGCTGCAACGGGGGCAGCCGGTCAGCGCCGACCGGCTGATCGACCTGCTGTGGGGCGACCGGCAGGCCGCGAACCCGGCCAATGCCCTGCAGACGCAGATCGGGCAGCTGCGCCGTACCCTCGGGCCGACGGCCATCCTCACCAGCGAAGCCGGCTATGCCCTGACCGCCGGACCCGACGAGGTCGACGTCGTCCGCTTCGAGCAGCTGGTGGCGAAGGGACAGCGGCTGGCCGCCGACGGCGAGCTGGAGCCGGCGTCGGCGGCGCTGGGCGAGGCCCTCGGCCTGCGGCGCGGGGAGCCGCTGGCCGAGTTCACTTATGCCAGTTTTTTTGATGCCGAACGGGCCCATCTGGATGAGCTGACTTTGGTGGCGATCGAATCCCGGGCCGGAGCTGCCCTGGGCCTGGGGCGACACGGTGAGCTCGGAGCCGAACTGGATGCGCTGTGCCGGGAACATCCGCTCCGCGAGCGCCTGTGGGAGCTGCTCATCCTCGCCCTGTACCGGAGCGGACGGCAGGCCGAGGCCTTGCGCGCCTACACAGAAATCCGTGATCGTCTGGTCGATGAGCTTGGCATCGACCCCGGCCCGGCCTTGCGGGAACTCCAGGTCCGCATCCTGGCCCAGGACCCGTCGCTCAGCCCAGCCGGCACCCCGGCCGGCCCGGCTCCGGTGGTCGCCCCGCCGGAGGCAGCTGGCAACCAGGGAGATGCTCTGGGGCCGGCCCTCCTGCTCGAGACGAAGTTGTATGTCCCGAGGTCGCGGCGCGGTCTGGTGCCGCGACCGCGGCTGAGCGAGCGGCTGGACCGGGGGACCGCGTCGAAATTGACGCTCGTCTCCGCACCCGCTGGCTTCGGCAAGACGACGCTACTCACCGAGTGGCTGACGGCGGGACCGGCCGCGCCGGGCGGTGAGCGGCTAATCGCGTGGCTGTCGCTCGATCGGGCCGACAACGATCCCGCGTCCTTCTGGACCTATCTGATCGCCGCACTGCGGACGGTGGCATCCGGGGTCGGCGAGAGTGCGCTGGCCTTCCTGCAGGCGCCCCAGCCGCCCCCGATCGAAACGGTCCTTACCGCGCTGCTCAACGACCTGGGCGCCACCGCGAGCGAGATCGTGCTGGTGCTCGACGACTACCACGTCATCGACGCAGGCGATGTGCAGGACGGGATGTCGTTCCTGCTGGACCATCTGCCTCCGTGGCTGCATGTGGTGATCGCCAGCCGGGCCGATCCCGCGTTGCCGCTGGCACGATGGCGAGCGCGCGGCGAGCTGGTCGAGGCGCGCGCGGCCGAGCTGCGGTTCACGCCCGATGAGGCGGCGGCGTATCTCAACGAGACGATGGGACTGCAGCTGACGGCGCGGGACGTGGCCGCGCTGGAGAGACGCACCGAGGGCTGGATCGCCGCGCTGCAGCTGGCGGCGCTGTCGATGCAGGGGCGAGACGACGTGGCCGGCTTCATCGCCGGCTTCGCGGGCGATGATCGTTACGTCGTCGACTACCTGGCCGAGGAGGTGCTGCAGCGTCAGCCCGATCGGGTCCAGGCCTTCCTGCTGCAGACCTCTATCTTGGGTCGGCTGAGCGGTCCGCTGTGCGATGCCGTCACCGGGCAAGGCGGCGGCAGGGCCATGCTGGAGGCGCTGGACCGGGGGAACCTGTTCCTGGTTCCCCTGGACGACCGCCGCCGGTGGTATCGCTACCACCATCTGTTTGCTGACGTGCTGCAGGCGAGGCTGCTCGACGAGCAGCCCGGCCAGGTGCCGGACCTGCACCGGCGGGCGAGCGTGTGGTACGAGCAGAACGGCGAGCAGTCCGTGGCCATCGGTCATGCGCTGGCCGGCGGAGATTTCGGGCGGGCGGCGGACCTGGTCGAGCTGGCCATCCCGGCCATGCGCAGGACCAGGCAGGAAGCCACGGCGCGGGGCTGGCTCGAGGCGATCCCCGACGAGGTGGTCCGCGTCAGGCCCGTGCTCAGCATGCACTTTGCCTGGGCCTTGGTGTCTGTCGGCGAGTTCGAGGGAGTCGAGTCCCGGCTGCGGGACGCCGAGCGGTGGCTGGACACAACCACGGATATCCGTGCCGGATCCCCGGCCCCGCCGGCGGAGATGGTCGTCGTCGACGACGAGGAATATCGCCGTCTCCCGGCGGGGATCGAGCTGTATCGTGCCGCCCTGGCCATGGCCAGGGGCGACGCACCTGGCACCGTTCGGCACGCCCGGCGGGCGATCGATCTTTCTCCTGAGGAGGATCACCTCGTCCGTGCCGCGGCAGCGGGCATGTCGGGGCTCGCGTTCTGGACGAGCGGGGACCTCGAGGCAGGGTATTCGGCGTATGCCGACTGCATCGCGGGACTACGGCGGGCCGGGCACATTGCCGATATTTTCGGCTGCGCGGTAGCGCTGGCGGACATCCGGCTGGCCCAAGGCCGTCTCGGTGAGGCGATGCGCACCTACGAGCAGACCTTGCAGGGTGTGCCGGAGCAGGGCGGACCGGTTCTGCGGGGAACGGCAGACATGTACGTGGGGATGAGCGAGGTCTACCGCGAGCGGGACAACCTGCCTGCCGCCACCCAGCAGCTGCTGACGAGCCAGGAGCTGGGCGAGCACGCCGGACTGCCGCAGAACCGGTATCGCTGGCGGGTCGCGATGGCTCGGATACGCCAGGCTGAAGGAGATCTGGCCGACGCACTTGATCTGCTCAACGAGGCGGAGCGGCTGTACATGGGCGACATGTTCCCGAATGTGCGGCCGGTCCCGGCGTTGAAGGCACGGGTCTGGATCGCGCAGGGCAGCCTCGGTGAAGCTCTCGGCTGGGCACACGAGCAGGGCCTGTCCACCGATGACGACCTCAGTTACCTACGCGAGTTCGAGCACATCACCCTGGCCAGGGTGCTCTTGGCGCGGCACAAGGACGAGCGTGCAGAAGACCTCATTCACCAGGCGACCCGGCTCCTGGAGCGCCTCCTGCTGGCGGCGGAAGAAGGGGAGAGGACGGGACGGGTCATCGAGATCCTGGTGCTGCGGGCGCTCGCTCACCAGCGGCTAGGGGACATCCCGGCTGCGCTGGCCTGCCTGGAACGGGCGGTGACGCTGGCTGAGCCGGAGGGCTACGTCCGGGTCTTCGCCGATGAGGGCCCGCCCATGGCTTCCCTGCTAAAGGCGCTCGCGAAACAGGGGACCGCCGGGAACAATGTCCGTCGGCTGCTGGCCGCCGTGGCCGAGACCGGGCACGACAGCCCCGTCAAGCAGGCCTTGATCGAGCCGCTGAGCGAACGCGAACTGGACGTGCTCCGGCTGCTCGGAAGTGAGTTGGACGGCCCGGCCATCGCTCGCGAGCTCATGGTGTCCCTGAACACCATGCGGACTCACACCAAGAACATCTACGCCAAGCTCGCCGTGACCAGCCGCCGGGCCGCGGTCCGCCGAGCCGCGGAACTCGGCTTGCTGCGAACCCGCGACCGGTAACCCTGACCCGTCGTTCACGGACCCTAGGCCCGGCCGAGGGTGTCTCCTTCGCCTGACCGCGTGCCACCCTGGCGTAAATCACCACATCAATCCCCACGTGTGGTGATGCCAGCTCACCACATCGGCTCCTAGCTTTCGATCAGACCCGCGAAGGTTCGCAACGCCGGCGGAGACCCGTCCAGGCAAGCGAGAGCAGAAGGAGTGCGTGAGCGACATGTCGACTGGTCACCATGACAACCCCGGACGGTACGAGATCCGCCTCAAGGGGCACCTCGATTCTCGGTGGACCGCCTGGTTCGACGGGCTGACCCTCACCCACGACAGCGACGGCACCACCATCATCCATGGCCTCGTAGCCGACCAGGCTGCGCTGCATGGCTTGCTCCAGAAAGTGCGCGACCTAGGCCTGCCGCTGATCTCGGTCACTCACAACTCATCAATGCAATGAAGGAGATCGACATGGCCATCACCGCCCAAGCCCCGGCAACGAAAACGCCGGCGAAAAGAATCCCGATGAGCTCGATGCGGAAGACCGCGCTCGTCGCGGGCGTCTTCTACCTGATCACCTTCATCTCGATCCCCACGCTCGCCCTCTACGGCCCGGTGAAGAACCACCGGGACTGGATCCTGTCCTCCGGCTCCCATACCGGCGTGCTCGTGGGCGGCTTCCTCGAGGTGATCATGGCCCTCGCCTCCATCGGCACCGCCGTCACGCTGTACCCGGTCCTCAAGCGGCAGAACGAAGGCGTCGCGCTTGGCTTTGTCGCCGCTCGCGTCCTGGAAGCCGTCATGATCTTCACCGGCGTCGTGAGCCTGCTTTCGCTGCTGACCTTGCGGCAGGACCTGGGCGGAACGGCCGGAGCAAACGCGGCCGCGCTCGTCACCACCGCCGCGTCGCACGTCGCGATCTACAACTGGACGTTCCTGCTCTCACAGACCCTCATGCCGGGCATCAACGCACTGCTGCTTGGCTCCTTGATGTACCGGTCCCGGCTCGTGCCCCGCGTCATTCCCGTGATGGGACTCATCGGAGGCCCCCTGCTCATCGTCGCCGTATTTGCGACGCTGCTCGGGCAGCACTCCTCCGTGGCCGGACTCGCCGCGCTCCCGGTGATCCCGGTGGCTGCCTGGGAGTTCTCGCTGGGCGTGTGGCTGGTCGTGAAGGGCTTCAGGCCCTCCCCCATCACCGCTGAAATGACCGCGGCCAGCACGCCGTCCGTCTACCAAGACGTCGCCGTCTAACCCTCGGCAACACGGCCGGGCCCCGAGAAAGGGGGGCCCGGCCGCTGTACGTGCGGGCCCGGCGGGCACTCCGATGGCCAGTGCCGAATTTCACTGGGCTCTAGATCGGGCATACTATGTTTCGATCGATCGTTCTACCTCCTGGACTGCTATGAGAACCAAGGCGTCCGACGGTGGGCGCACGTTCACCGACCTGGCCCGGCGTGCCCAGATTGCCCAGTGCGCGGCGGAGGCCATTGCCGAGGTGGGCTACGCCGACGCGTCGATGGCCGAGATCGCCAGACGGGCTGGGGTCGCGAAGAGCGTCGTCTCCTACCACTTCTCGGACAAAGAGGGGCTCATGCGCGAGGTGTTCCGCGCTGCTCTGGCCACCTACGCGAAGTTCATGGAGCCCCGCATGGCCGTGGCGGCGGGCGTTTCCGGCAAGCTGCGGGCCTACCTGACAGGAACGGCCGACTACGTCGCCGAGCACCGGAGCCTGCACGTAGCCGTCATCGAGATCGCCCTCAACGCCACCTCCGCCGACGGGCGGCCGCTCGTCGCGACGATGCCCCTGCAGGCACCGGAGCCCTCGGTTGAGGACATCTTGCGCCAGGGACAGCGCGACGGGGAGCTCCGGGAATTCGACGTAAGGGTGGTGGCCGGGGTGGTGCGCTCCGCGATCACCCACGCCATGGTGATGCGGCAACGTGACGACCCTGGCGCCGACCTCGGGGCCTACGCCGAGGAGCTGGTGCGCCTCTTCGACCTCGGAATCCGGCGGTGACCGGGGAGACTCCGCCAGGCATAGAAACAGGAGGTATCTCGTGGATGCTCAGGTGCCGCTGGTGATGGCTCTGGACGACCCGGGCGCCGTGCCCGAGGTGGCCGGAGGCAAGGGCGCTTCGCTGGCCCGCCTGGCACGCGCCGGGTTCGGTGTCCCGCCAGGCTTCCACGTGACGACTAGCGCGTACCTCGATTTCATCGGTCGTGGCGGCCTGCGCGAGCCGGTGCTGGCGGCTGTGTCTGCTGTCGAGGTGTCCGACGCGGCCACGTTCGGGGCAGCCGCCGCGCGCATCAGTGAGCTGTTCGCCGGCCAGCCCCTGCCCGCCCCGACGGCAGCTGCGATCGCCGGGGCCTACGCCTGCCTCGGCGACGACGTGCCGGTCGCGGTACGGTCCTCGGCGACAGTGGAAGACCTTCCCGGCATGTCCGCTGCCGGGCAGCACGACACGTACCTCAACATCCGTGGCGAGGCGGCCGTGCTCGACGCGGTCAAGCGGTGCTGGGCATCGCTATGGTCGGCGCGGGCCATCGGCTACCGCGCTCGCCGTGGCGTCGAGCCTGGCGAGGTGAGCATCGCCGTCGTCGTGCAGCAGCTCGTGCTAGCGGAGGCGGCCGGCGTCATGTTCACCATCGACCCGGTCGACGGCGCACACGACAAGGTCGTGATCAGCGCGAACTGGGGCCTCGGCGAGTCCGTCGTCGCAGGCGACGTCACCCCCGACATCGCGGTCGTCGACCGGGCGTCGGGGACGCTCGTCAGCTACCAGGTGGGCAGCAAGGAGACGATGATCGTGGCCGACGGCACGGCCACACGGGCGGCAGGCACCCCGGCCGGCCTGCGTTCGGCGGCGGTGCTCTCGCCGGGCCAGGCGGGCGAGCTGGCCCGGGTCGGCCTGGCGATCGAAAAGCTGTATGGCGAGCCGGTGGACATCGAGTGGGCGCTCGCCGCCGGCGAGGTGTCCGTGGTCCAGGCCAGGCCGATCACGCCTGCTGCCTCTCGCCCGGCCGTCGGGCCTGGCGAACAGTGGAACGACAGCCATGCCGGGGACTACCTGTGGAGCAACGGCAACCTCGGCGAGGCCTTCCCTGATGTCATGACACCTGCCACCTGGTCGTTCGTCGAACTGCTCATGACGCGGATGACCTTCCCGCCGAGCCTGCCCGGTTACCGCGGCTACGGGCGGATCGGCGGACGCTTCTACGCGAACGTGAGCATGTCGATCTCGCTCGAAGCCCTGGCCGGCATCTCGCCGCGCCGGTTCGCCGCACTGCTTGGCCCGGTCTTGGGCAAGCTCCCTCCGATCGGGGAGATCCCGCGTCCGCGGCTTCCTCGCTGGAAGGCCACCAGGCTGATGGTGCCCGCAGCGGTGGCGATGCTGCGCAGGGTCCGCGCCAGCCAGAAGCGGATGCCGCAGTTCCTCGCCAGTGCGCCGGGCCGCTGCGAGCGGCTGCGCGCCGAGATCGGGCAGACCACCGACGCCACGGTGCTGGCCAGCCTATGGCTAGCGAAGGTCCGGCCGCTGTTCGAAGAGGCCTGCGAGATGCTCGCCGCCGCGGCGACGCACGGCACCACGCTGCTGTCCGCTCCCGGCAAGCTGGCGACGCTGGTCGGCGAGGCCGACTCGGCCCTGCTGCTGTCCGGCCAGCAGCCCGGGGGCACCCCCCTGGCCAGTCTCGGCCCGGTCACCAGCCTGGCCCGGCTCGCCCGGGGCGAGATCGACCGTGACACCTTCGCCCGCCAGTACGGACACCGCGGCTCCCACGAGGTCGAGCTGTCGATCCCGCGGCCTGCTGAGGATCCGGCCTGGATCGACAGCCAGCTCGCCGCTGTCAGCAGCACCGCGCACGACGCCGACGCGCTGCTGGCCACCCAGGAAGCGGCCCGCGCCGCGGCCTGGGAGCGGCTGGGACGCCAGGACCGCAGGAAGGCGGCCGCGGCGCGCAAGCTCGTCGGGCGCTGGGCGCCGGTCGCCCGTGCCCGCGAGGCGGCCAGATCCGAGGTGGCCAGGTCGGCGTGGGTAGCGCGTACCTGGGTGCTGCGCGCCGGGGAGCTCACCGGTCACGGCGATGACCTGTTCTTCTTGGAGTTGCCGGAGACCGTCGACCTGCTACGCGGCGAACCGGGACCCCTCGCGAAGGTGCCCGCCCGACGGGCCGCCTACGAGACCTACCGGGCGCTGCCGCCTTATCCCGCGCTGATCCGTGGCCGTTTCGACCCCATCCGCTGGGCGGCCGACCCGGACCGGCGCAGCGACTACTACGACGAGCGCGCCCAGCCGGCCAGGCCGGACGACACGATTACCGGGTTCCCCGGCGCCGCAGGCGTGGTCGAAGGCATCGCGCGGGTCCTCCGCGCGCCCGAGGACGCCGCCCAGCTCCGCGACGGCGAGATCCTCGTCACCACGGTCACCAACATCGGCTGGACGCCAGTCTTCCCCCGCGCCGCCGCAGTCGTAACCGACGTCGGCGCGCCGCTGTCCCACGCCGCGATCGTGGCCCGCGAACTCGGCATCCCCGCCGTCGTCGGATGCGGCAACGCCACCATGCTCCTGCACAGCGGCGACCGGGTCAGGGTCGACGGCAGCAACGGCACCGTCGAGGTACTACACCAGGCATGACATGACGGCCATCAGGGTCTAACTGGCCATGACCGGGGCTCTCCACCTTGCTGCGCCCGGGGACCTTCTGGGCAGGGACAGATGGTGGCGCAGCTGGGTTGGTCACGAGATGGGTCTCGATCCACAGTTCGAGTTCCCTGGCTGGGATCGGCCTGCAGACCTCGTATCCCTGCACGAGGTCACAGCCCATGTCGGCAAGGTCACTTCGAGCCGTGGCGTCCTGGACGCCCTCTGCGACGACGGTCATACCAAGGTTGTGCCCCAGGTCGACGGCGGAGCGCACGATGACGGCGCTACCGGGGTCGTTCGCCATGCCCATGACGAAGGAGCGGTCGATCTTCAGTTCCTTGACCGGCAAGGTCTTGAGGTACGACATGGACGAGTAACCGGTACCGAAGTCGTCGATGCTCAGCGACACGCCCATCGAGTCGAGGGCTTGAAGGACGGTGAGAGCGAGGTCGCGGTCGGTCATTACTGCTGTCTCGGTCAGCTCAAGGCTCAGCAGGTGTGGCGCGACGCCATGGGCGTCTAGAAGTTCTTGTACGTGAGCCGGGAATCTGGGGTCGAGCAGGGAGCGGACGGAGATGTTCACCGCGACACGGATCGAGTGTCCTGCGTCGGCCCACTTCCGGGCCTGGCTCAGCGCGAGGCGCAGCACTTCGGTCGTGAGCGCATGGATTGTCGCGGTGCTCTCAGCGAGCGGGATGAACTCGTCGGGCTGTCGCAATCCCAGGGTGGGATGATGCCAGCGGACAAGGGCTTCGACACTGCTCAGCGTGCCGGTGCGAGTGTTGATCTTGGGCTGGTAGTGCAACGTCAACTCGCGGTTGGCGATGGCTCGGCGCAGGTCTCCGAGGAGGACGAGACGGGAGAGATTGTTGTCGTCGCGAGCCGGCTCGTAGCGGGCGAATGGGTGGTGAGCGGCCTTGGCCTCGTACATGGCTACATCGGCGTGGCGCAGAAGTGTCTCGACGTCGTCGCCGGGTTCGGTGAGGGCGATTCCGATGCTGGCGTCGACGTCGAGAGCGATGTCGTGCATCGAGAACGGGTCGCGCAAGGCGGCACCGACGCGTTGAGTGGCGGCTAGTGCCTCTTCCCATCCGGAAATGGGGAGAAGAATCGCGAACTCGTCACCGCCGAGGCGGGCCACGGAGTCGGCATCACGCAGGGAGCCCCTGAGTCGATCCGCCACCTGAAGAAGGAGCAGATCACCGTATTGGTGGCCGAGGGTGTCGTTGACCTCTTTGAACCGGTTGAGGTCCAACAGCAGCACGGCCACGGTGGCGCCCGAGCGAGCGGCGGTGCGCAGAGCTACACCGGTCCGGTCCTGGAACAGGGTCCGGTTCGGAAGGTCGGTCAGCGGGTCGTGCAGGGACTGGTACCGGTTATGCTCGCTTTCGGAGTGAAGGTCCCGCTGGTAGCGGGTCACGACGACTGCTCCGCCGATGACCAGGCCGATGGCCGCGAGCAGCGTGGCCAGATCGACCAGGAGCACGAAACGGCCGATTTCGCGGACCGACGCCGCCGCGCTGAGAGCCCCGGATTCGTGTCGCGCGGCCGCGGCATAAACTTGGCCTTCCATGACGCCGAAGACCGGGTCGACGGTTCGGCTGTCTATGGAGTTCGTCACGGCCGCCGGATTGTGGCGGTCAACTGACAGGAACAACTGCGCGCTGGCTGCGACGTAGGTTTCGTGCTCGCGCAGCACCACCTTCGCCAGGTTTCGATCGGCCCTGTCACCCAGGACGGCCACCTGGAGCATTGCCTGCTGGAGGGAGGCTTCGGCCGCTGCGTGGGCTGCCTTGGGGACCGGTCCGGGCTCGAGGCGATACTTCCGCTCGAGCGACTCCTCGGCGGCGATGGCAGCGCTCGCGTGCTCATACGCGTCGGCGGTACGAACAGCGAGCGCGCTCGCAGCGGCCGCATTGCTCGTCACCAGGGAACCAACCGTAACTACGCCTATGAGCCCCACCAGTGCAATGCTGGCCCCGGTCATCGCCCGTCGATTCCACAAGCTTGAGACGGCGTCCCTCTTGACCGTGGACCGCCTCACCCGCTGTCCGCAGTGGGGCGAAGTAGAAAATCACATTCGACGATCGGCATCTGATCCCACCAACCCTCTGGCCGCGCGTCAGTAGCTCTCAGTAATACGTTTTATACATAGAGTACACGAAGTATTTTAAAACCACCCCCCGGCTCTGGCGAGGTTCTGCGGCTCAGATGGCCGGAATGTTGCCACCGTCGGCCACGTACTCACCGCCGGTGAGGTACGAGGCGCGGTCCGAGGCAAGAAAGGCGACCAGTTCAGCGACTTCCTCCGGTCGTCCCGGCCGTCCCAGCGGTATGCCGCCTATCCCGGCCACCAGCTGTCGCCGGGCCGCGGCCACGTCCGTGCCGTTCTCGGCGGCCATTCGCTCGATGCGGGCCTGCGCAGCGCCGGTCTCAATGAAACCCGGGGTCACGGTGACCACCCGGATACCGTGCGGGGCCATCTCGCGGGCCAGGCCCTTGCTGTAGTTGGTCAGCGCCGCCTTGGCCGCGGCGTAGGCAGGCGCGGTGCCGTCCGGCCGTCGCCACTGCGCCGACGACACGTGGATGATTACGCCGCTGCGCTGGGCTAGCAAGGCCGGCAGCAGCGCGCGGTCCAGGCGCACCGCGGAGAGCAGGTTGATGTCGAGGTTGCGCTGCCAGGTATCGTCATCGGCCGCGAGCACACCGCCGCCGCGGGACAGCGACGCGCCGGCGGTGTGCACCACGACGTCCACCCCGCCCAGCCGGTCCAGCGTGTAGCCCGCGATGGTCGCGGTTCCCTCAGGGGTGCTCACGTCGGCTGGGACGAACAGGCCGGCCGGGGCACCGTCGGCGGGCATGCTGCGGGCGGTGGTCACCACGCTGGCGCCGGCGCGGGTGAGAAGGTCGGCGATGGCGCGGCCCATCCCCCTCGTGCCGCCGGTTACCAGTACCCGCCGACCTGCGAACTCTTTTCCGTTACTGGCATTTCCAAGCGGGTTCATGATCGGCTCCAGGGTCGTGGTACGTACTCCGCGACCGGAGCGGGTAGCGCCGCTGTGAGATTTGAATCAGTCATAGGGCCAGCCTGCGATCTCCCGCGGGGAGAGGGTCAAGCCCCGGCCGGCCCAGTTGAGTCTCCCCTAGGGGGAGGGTGGTGCCGCGGGACGACCCGTCCACCCGGCTCGATCACGGGGACGTCGACCTGAGCCTATTTTCGTACGCGGAAGCGGAGCGTGGTGACGGACCCCGAGCGTGCGGTGCTGATCGGTTCCAGGTCGATTCTTGCCAGGGCGGGGGAGGAGAAGGGCGTGCCGCCGCCGAGCAGTACCGGCACGATGTGCACGAGGATCTCGTCGATGAGCCCGCGCCGGAGGCCCTGGCGGGTAACGTCAGCGCCGAGGATCTCAACATTCTTGCCGAGTGCGGCTTTCCGGGCTGTGGCGACGGCAGCTTCGATGTCACCGCAAAGGAAGGTGACGGCCGGGTCCTCCGGGTTCTTTGGCGGTTGATGGGTGAGGACGAACTGGGGTCCGGACCATGCGCCGCCATAAGCCTCGCCACTTGCCTTCGCGGCGACGGCATCCCGCTTGCCCACCTCGTAGGTCCGCCTGCCGGCCAGCATGGCACCTGTGGCCGTCATGATCTCGGGGAACTCGTCCGGCGTCACATAGCCGAAGACCCAGTCCATTGCATGACCAGGTCCGGCGATGAAGCCGTCAAGCGACATGGCCCTGTTCACGACCACTTTCCCGGTTCCCGTGGCCTGCACGGACACCTTCCCGGTGCCGGTCGGGCTCACAGCAGCCCGTCCAGCTTGGTGAACGAGCTCTCCCATCCGCTGCGCGTGTCCGCGCCGAGCTGACCGGTGGCGAACGGGCCCTGCCGCAGCTCGAGCCTCGTCTTACCGTCGCCCTCGTGGTGGAACTCGAGCCTCAGGTGCACCCGCAGCGGCCCGGCCACGCCGGGCACGCCGGCGGCCTCCATCTCGGCTGCCAGCAGTTCGTTCTCCACCACCTCGGTGAACGTCGCGTCGACCGGGCTGCGCACGTCCGGGCCGGTCATCACGAACCGCAGGTGCCCGCCGGGCCGCGCGTCGATCTCGATGCTGTCGCGGGGGACCGAGCAGCCGGCCGGCCCGAACCACTGCGCGAGCTGGCCGGGGTCGGTGAACGCCCGGTATACCAGCTCGCGCGGGGCGTCGAAAATCCGGGTGATCTCGATGTGCTGGCTCACTGTCGTTCCCTTCCTGGTGCGGCCCGGCGCAGGTGCGCGTCGAGCCGGTCGAAGCTGGCATCCCAGAACCGCCGGTACCGTTCCATCCACTCGGTCGCCTCCTGGAACGGGGCGGGCCGCAGCGTGCTGGACAGGTGCTGGCCGGAGCGGCTCCGGGAGATCAGCCCGGCCCGCTCCAGCACCTTCAGGTGCCGGGATATGGCCGGCATGCTGATGGGGAACGGAGCGGTCAGCTCGGTCACTGTCGCCTGCCCGTCGGCCAGCCTGGCCAAGATCGCCCGCCGGGTCGGGTCCGCCAGCGCCCCGAAGATCACGCTGAGCCGGTCGTCTGCCACTCTCTTAACCACCTTGTTAATTAATGAATAGGTTAAATGTAGCGTGGCCAGGGCCGCGTGTCTAGCCGCCGGCGGTCCGGGGACCATGGTGGGATAGCGGGTACGGCCGGGAGGTAGCGATGCGGGTTGGGATGGTTGGCACGGCGGCGGGTGGGCCGAGCGTGGCGGTTGGGCGCGATAGGGGCTGGGTGCCGCTGCTGACAGCACGAAGGCTGGCTATATCTCGGCAGCCTGTACGAGACAGCGGTAGGCCGGGTGCCTGTCCCGGCCTGAGGCCCCGCAAGTGACATAGCCGCCGCGCACGTGAGAGAAGAGGACGGGCAGAGATCAGGACCTGCACAGGAGCTGACGGGGACAGCGGCGCCCTCAGGCCGATGCGCCGATGACCCGGTATGCTCGGTGGCAAGCGGCGTGAGGTGATGAATGTGAGTGTGGACGAGTATCCGGTTCCGTTGCCGTTGGTCGGGCGTGGTGCGGTGTTCGTGGAGCACCGGCTGAAGAGCCCGCAGGTGTCGGAGTCGGCCTATATCGCGCCGACAGCCGTGCTGGCCGGCGATGTCATTGTCGGCCCGCACAGCCGGGTGCTGTTCGGCGCCGTGATCACCGCCGAAGGCGGCCCCGTCCAGATCGGGGCGAACTGCGTGATCATGGAGAACACGGTCATCCGGGGCGTGCCGGGCCAGGAAACCCGCGTCGGTGACGACGCGCTGATCGGCCCGCACGCTCACCTGACCGGATGCGTGATCGAGGGCGGCTCCCGGATCGCCACCGGCGCGGTGGTGTTCAACGGCGCCCGCATCGAAGCCGGCGCAGAGGTCGAGTTCAATGCGGTGGTCTACGTCAATACCGTCGTCCCGTCCGGGGTGGCAGTGCCGATGGGCTGGTTCGCCGGCGGGCAGCCCGCCGAACTCGTGGCACCGGGAGACTGGGACCGCATCCGCGACCTCATGGGCCCGCTGGACTACCCGGGCACGGTCTTCGGTGTTGCCGCCAGCGACACCGGCACGCCGATGTCCGACGTTGCCCGCCGCTATGCCCGCGGACTGGCGCTGCATCACCGGGACCGCGTCGTCCCCGATGAGCGGCACACGCCGTCCGACCTGGACCCGCAGCCGTAACCCACAGCGGGCCGCCGAGGCGGGCCCATCGCGCCGATCGTGGCTATGCTGCACTTTATGTCACGCCTAGTGGCCGACAGCGCCGAGATGCCTGCTCCCGCATCCGATGGGGTGCAGCGCATCCAGGCGGTCGACCGGGCCATCGTGCTGCTCAAAGCGGTCGCCGCCAGCAGCACGCCGCCGACCGTGCTCGAGCTGGCCCGCCGCTGCGGCATCAACCGGGCCACCGCGTGGCGGCTGCTGCGCACGCTCGAGCATCACGGGCTGGTCGACCGGGATACCGTCACGCAGCGCTACACGGTGGGCTACGGCGCCACGGTGGTCGCCTCGGCCGTGACCGACGACGCGCTGGTCCGCCGGGTGCGGCCGCTGCTGACCGACCTGTGCCTGCGCACCGGCGAGGTGGTCACGCTGGCCGTGGCCCGGCGGTTCAACCTGGTGTACGCCGACCAGGTGGAGCCGCCGAACATGATGGCGCCGAACTGGACCGACAAGCCGCTGCCCCTGCACGCCACCTCGGGCGGCAAGGCGTTCCTGGCCTGGCTGGGCCGCGACGAGCGGGACGCCGTCCTGCCCGCGGAACTCCCCCGCTACACCGATCACACCATCACCGACCGCGAGGAGCTGGAACGCGAGCTGGCCGAGGTGCGCCGGACCGGGTTCGCGCTGTGCGACCGGGAGTACGAGGAGTTCTCCTCCGGCGCGTCGGCGGTCGTGCTCAACTCCAGGCGCTCGCCGATCGCGGTGGTCAACGTCTGGGGTCCCGTGCCCATGAACACGGCCCGCCGGCTCCGCGAGATCGGGCGGGAAGCGGTCAAGACCGCAGCCGAGATCCGCGACCTGCTCGACTGACCCCCAACCTGACCGGACGCAAGCACCACGGCCCGTTCGGCATATTGACCCGTGCCCAGCCGGCCGATACGCTGCACATTAGTAACAAAACGTTCGTATCGTGAACGTTGGGAGGCCCGCCATGGCAGGCAAGGTCATCATCACCTGCGCACTCACCGGCTCCGGGCACACCCCGTCGATGTCGCCCTACCTGCCCTATACGGCCGGTGACATCGTCGAGGCGGGCGTGGCCGCCGCGGCGGCGGGCGCCGCCGTGCTGCACCTGCACGCCAGGAGCCCCGACGACGGCAGCCCGTCGGCCGACCCGGCGCTGTTCGCCCAGTACGCCAAGGGCATCAAGGAGCGCAGCGACGCGATCGTGAGCATCACCACAGGTGGCGGCACCGGCATGACCGTGGCCGAGCGGCTGAAGGGCGTGCTCGAGCTGCAGCCCGAGCTGTGCACGCTGAACCTGGGCACCATGAACTACGGCAGCTTCCCGATGATCGACCGCTACCAGGGGCAGTTCAAGTTCGACTGGGAAGAGCCGTACCTGGAGTCCACCCGGGCCGAGCCCTTCGTCTCCACCTACGCCGACATCGAGTACATGCTCAAGGTGGTCGGCCCGCAGACCGGCACCAGGTTCGAGGCCGAGGCCTACGACACCTCGCACCTGTACACGCTGGCCTACTACCTGGACAAGGGCCTGGTCGAGCCGCCGATCTTCGTGCAGACCATCTTCGGCACGATGGGCGGCATCGGCCCGGACGTGGACCACATCGTGCATATGAAGCGGACCGCCGACCGGCTGCTCGGCGACGCTTACCAGTGGTCGACGCTGGGCGCGGGCCGGTTCCAGATGGGCATTGTCACCGCGGCCGCGATCATGGGCTCGCACGTCCGCGTCGGCCTGGAGGACAGCCTGTACCTGGGCAAGGGCCAGATCGCCGAGTCGAACGCCAGCCAGGTGACCAAGATCAGGGGCATCCTGGAGGCGCTGTCCCTGGAGGTGGCCAGCCCGGCCGAGGCCCGCGAGATACTGGCCCTCAAGGGCCTGGACCATGTCGGCTACTGAGCCGCATGAGGGCATTACCGGCGTCACCTTCGACAGCGGCGGGCACCGCCTGCTCGGCGTGGAGTACCTGGCTGCCGGCCAGGAGCCGAAGCCGGCCGTGCTGCTGCTGCACGGCTGCCCAGGCCTGGAGAAGAACCTGGACCTGGCGGCCGACCTGCGGGACCGCGGCTGGCACTCGCTGGTCTTCCACTACCGCGGCTGCTGGGGCAGCGCGGGGCGGTACGACCTGCGCACCATCCCCCGCGACGTGACCGCCGCCGTCGACTACCTGACCGCGGACCCGCGGGTCGACCCCGGCCGGATCGCGGTGGTGGGCCACAGCCTGGGCGGCTGGGCCGCCCTGGTCACCGCGGCCACCGAACCCCGGCTGCGCGCGGTCGCTGTGTACGGCGCGGCGGCGCGGCTCGGCGGAGCCCTCCGGCTGGACCCGGCCCAGGTGGAGCAGGAGTTCACCCGGTTCCTGGCCGCCACACCCGAGGAATTCGCCGCCCAGCGGGAGGAGGCGGCCCGGATGGCCGACGCGCTGGAGTCCGCGGCGGTCATCGAGCCCAGGCCACTGCTTGTGGCGCACGGCACCGCGGACCGGTGGGTCCCGGTGGCGCAGGCCCGCGAGCTGGCGGCGCGGACCGGGGCGTCGTGCCGGTACGTCGAGGTGGACGGCGCCGACCACGCCTTCTCCCGGCACCGGGCGCAGCTGCGGGACCTGATCGCCGGCTGGCTGGCCGAGATCCGCGAT
>Ga0302314_10004193_pt1 | contig 26527 bp, 26 predicted proteins | sample III_Palsa_N2_3_FD_200533 | JGI IMG/M metagenome (GOLD analysis project Ga0302314, IMG submission 200533) | Peat permafrost microbial communities from Stordalen Mire near Abisko, Sweden - III_Palsa_N2_3 | ecosystem: Environmental > Terrestrial > Soil > Palsa > Peat permafrost | place: Sweden...
AGGTGCACGGTGGCCTCCTCGGAGCTGATCACCCGAGGGGTCAAGACGGATGGTACCCCGCTCATCGTGAGAGCAATGGGGGAGTGGCTCATCCACGACGGCGGACGGTGGCACCGGCCCATGCCCGAAAACAGCTTCGCCACGGCCTGGCTGGTCTTCCTGCGCCTGCTCAAGGCTCGCCATCGATTCTCGGTCGATGCGATCACTGAACTGTCGTACTGGCAAGAGTTGCTTGGAGGCCTCATTCTCCAAGCGCCATGATAATGGAGAGCCTTCTGATCGTCGAGAACTTGTACGGGAGGAAGCTGCGGGTGTTCAGCGACACCGCCGAAGGGGAGCGCCGGGCGGTGCAGTACATGGAGCAGCTGTGCGACAAGTTCGACGGTGGGAAGGAGGTGATGTATTCGCTGGTGCGTTGGAAGCACGGGGAACCTCAGGACCCCCCGCTGCACACGATGGGTGTAGAGAGCGCGGACACCGACGAGGAATAGACTCATTCTCCAAGCGTCATGACAGCCCCCACCTTCCTGTTTGTGTGGACAGCCCATGACAGCCAGGACTGCATGGTGTTTGGCGACGACGCCCCCGGCCTGGCTGCGGCCCTCCAGTACGCCAAGGACACCACGAAGAAGATGGACAACGACGACGACCGAGAGATGGTGATGGTCAAGCGAGTCCACAACGGACAGCGCGTGACGCAGGGGGAGACGTTGTGGGAGTGGACGCCCGAGTACGGGGCTCTCGGAGTCGATCTCAGAGACATCCCCTCTGGTATGAAAGAGGCCGAGGTGTTCTCGCTGTTGAGCGCTATAGGCCGCCTGGAGAGCGTGACATTCCACTACAACGAGGACACTGGAGCTCTGGCGTATGGTAGCGCCTTCTTTCTAGAAGAAGGCATGGCAGCCGAAGCGTTGAAAGCCCTGAACGGCAAACACTTCACCGTCAAGCTGATTGAGGCATAGATTCATTCTCCAAGCACCATGACCACCTTCCTCTACGTATACGACGACTATACGGAAGATGCGATGACCTTCGGGGACGACGCCATGGGACGGGCGGAAGCCTTCAACTTTGCCAAGGAGATCGTGGAGGTGTTCCACCTCCGTGCCCAGCGCGACATCGTGCGAGTCGTGCGCGTCACCGTGGGCGCTACGGTTTCCGAGGGAACGACGTTGTGGCGGTGGACGCGCAAGCACGGGCGTTCTCGTGATGTGCACGTGGGGTTTGTGCCCCTGGACACCACGGAGATGGAGGTGCGCCAGCTGCTGAGCACGGTGGGCCGTCTCCACGACGCGACGTTTACCTACTGCGGCTCCACGGGGGCCTTGTTGGAGTGCGACGCGAAATATGTAGAGTACGGGGCGGCGGAGAAGGCGATCAACACGTTGAACGGCAAGGGGTTCACCATCCGATTCGCGGAATAGACGGGTCTCATTCCTCATCGATGAGTCACCTCGAGGTGCATGCGGCGTCGGGCCAAGTGCTGGGTGTGTTCACCGACAGCGCCGAAGGGTTGAGAAACGCGACCGCCCTGGTGTCGTGCCTACGTTTCGGGCACGGGAACCGCGGAAGTGCGTATTGGGAGGTGGTTCGAGTCATGGTGGTGTCGACGGACAGCAACCGCACCATCTATCCGTCGGTCGTGGTGCACTATGTGGATGTCTCGTCCTCGGAGGAGGAAGAGGAAGAATAGAGTCATTCTCCATCCATGAGCGGGACCCCCGAGTACCTGACGGTGGCGTTTCGCAGGCAGTCGACCACGGGGCTGCTCCGCCGTAGCGAGTACTGGGCGTACTACAAGCGGGTGAATTTCCGCACAAAGACGGTGTTCAAGCAGTTCAGCAAGGCGTTCAAGACCAAGGCCGCGGCGGAAGAAGCGGTCCTCGCTTGGAGAGATCACCCCATTCTGGGCGAGTACGCCAACCCCGAACGGATCCAGTTTGTGGACCTGGGATGGATCCCCTGACGAGGCTGTGGGCATACGGCAACTGGTTCCCCGACACAGAGTACGGCCTGCGGGCCGCCAAGGAACACATCGATGCAGACGCGGTCGATTGGGTGATGATGGAGTTCGATGAAGACCCCCGCGTGTATCATGCGGTCGTGCGCACATCGGCAGGAAATGGCGAGACCAGACCGTGGGCGACCGGCGAAGTGGTGTGGGCGTGGTGCCCCTCGTTGATCCTTACGGACGACGAGGAAGAGGAATAGAGCTCACTCTCCATCGCCACGATGACCTCCTCTGTCGACGTCTATCGGTTCACGCACCGCAACTGGCACTGCATGGTCAGGAAGATTCCCTTCGGCAATTGGAACGGGTACGTGTTGATTCCGCACGGCCACTGGATCCACGACGCGTTCCGCAGCTACGACGCGCTGAGCCGGGAGGTGGAGGTGCACGGCGGGATCACGTACTGGGGGAGGGATGGCGTGGGGTTCGACACCATGCACGACGGGGACGAGATGGTGATGCCTGACGGGTTCGTGATCCCCGGGCGCAAGTGGACGCGCGACGATGTGGAGAAGGAGACGCGGACGTTGGCGGACCAGCTCATTGACTTGAAGAAGAAGGGAGAATAGACTCCTCCTCATTCTCCATCATGGAGATCGAACGCGAACCGTTGCTGGAAGGCTCGACACAGCCAACCCTTCCGCAGCTTCCGTGGACGGGGAGGTGGGTCTTGCCGTGGCTGATCGTGCTGGCGTTGGTGGTGGTCTGGCTCGACAGAAGGGAATCCACTCCGCTCCCCCCATCCGTCAGCTGGATGGTCAGCTCGAGCCACCGGGACGGCTCCCCCGACTTCAACATGTTCCTGTTCCGTGACGGCAACGAGGGGATCATGGTCGACGTGGCCAACTCCTCCGGGTGTGTGACGAGCGGGTTCCTCGCGTTCACGGCGGGGTGCGACGTCTTTGACCAGTTCACCATGGCGGTCAAGGTTGATGGGTCCCCGTCGCGGTTCCCGCTCGAGAACGTGGCCCCTCCGTTCGTCCGTCACCGCTCCAATTGGTGCAAGTACCACACCGGCATCTACCTCGAGTCCCCCCTCTGCTACTCCGAGTCGCTAAGGATCGGCGTGGTCTGGGACCGGTTCCGCGAGGAGCAGGTATGGCAGGGCGTCATCGGCTGTGCGGCGAACGGTGGGAGCTGCCCTATGGCCATCTACTTCAACTGGTGGCTCACAAGCCGCCTCCCTATTCCGCTACCTCTCCCTCTGGACGAGCGATTCACCGAAGTGGAACAGACCACCACCCACGACGGCCTGACGCTGCTGTTCTCGATCCAGGGGCGCTCCGGGGTCTTGTCGAGCCTGTACGTCGAGTCGTCGCAGTGGTTGGACGTGGACTTGGTCGTGAGTTGGGACAATCTACAGCCACAGATCGACGCCCCGCTGTCGATGCTCTTTGGGATGGGGGGCAGCCGCGAGTTTGGGGTCAGCCCGACGTCGAACCCCTTCCAGTACCCCATGCCCTTCCACCACGCGGTGTCGATCTGGGTCCGTGGCTCGACCCACATCCTGCTGCGGGTGGGCGAGAGCCCCTTCCAGAGCCGCGTGCCGTCGGGATGCCTCCACGGCGACTACTTTGCGCTGCAGACCCAGCCGGACGCCTACTTCCACATCCACCAGCGGGAGCATACGCCGTTCGAGGAGCACCCCCTCCTGCTCTGGAGGCTGCACCAGAACTTCGGCACGCCGGGGAGGCTGGTGAAGATCACGGTCCAGTTCTCGTCGAATCAGAAACAGGTGGTGGAGAACGACTTCATCGTGACTCTCGACGGCAGGGTGGCCATGTGGACCACGGGGACCGAGGACCTGTTCGAGGGCGGTCACGGGTACGTCGCGCTGAACTCGTTCATCGGCCCGCGGTTCGGCTGGAACTTGTCGGGGGACCTGGGCGGCGACGACAACGGCGCGTGGAGGAACTACCGTCAGTACCGCGACTTTGTGGCCGACGGAATCACGTTCACAGACTCGTTCGAGGTGGACTGGGAGTACCGCACGCCCGACCCCGTGGCCTTTGAGTCCGTGCTGCTGTACTACTCATCATAGAGGACTCATCATTCTCCATCCATGAACTACCCAACGTCCACCGAGGGGCTGAGAGGGATCGGGCGGGGGACGTACTCGGACCCGCTGCCCGTGCACTACCACGCTCGGGCCGACGGCAAGGAGGACGACGGAGACATCGTGGAGATCGCGGAAGGGATGCTGATGCCCCGCTACGCGACCTACCTCAGCTCTGAGACACTCGACCGCGTGTTGAAGCCCCTGTTGGCTGCCCCCGCGAGCAGCGTTGTCATCTCTATTCACACACCCGAGGGTGAGGAAGAGGAGGAATAGATCACTTCTCATCATGTCCAAGCGTCCGCGTGTGGCGGTCATCGACGAGGAGTGCACCATGGTTGGCACCAACGAAAAGGGGGAACTCCTTGCGAAGATTCTCTGCGCGGCGCGCGAGTGGTGTGAGATATACACGGACATCAGCCAGGCGCCCGGCACTCGGTTCCTCAGGACGGGGAAAGGGAAGGAGTTGGCCTTCTGCGACCTGCACTGCTTGGCGATTTGGCTCTCTGAAAGGGGGAAGAACTTGTGCATGGACGGACACGCCCTCCGCTGCTGTGAGTGCAACCCTCCCGAGTGCGAGCGGTTGGAAGACGAGCTCGAGGGCCTGAAGGATAGAATCCGCAACCTTCTGTCTATCAGAGCTTGCGAGCGGCCACGAAGCCGATCAGCAGCAGCACCATGGCTACTACACAGCCCACATCCATGTAGCGCCGACAGCGCATCCGATCCTGAAGATCGTCGATACCCCTGCGCACGGCATAGGCGTCGGGAATGAGGATTCCACCCGCTTGCATGACTTGGGCGTCGTCGAGCCCATCCACCAAATCGATGGACGCCTGAAGGCTGTGACGAACCTCGCCCCTGACGTGTCGCTGGACATCTCAATGAAGAATGAGGGGGGTGTAGCCGGGGCTGGTGCTGCTGGTCATGATGAAGAGGACCACGGCGGCCCAGACGGCTCCGGCCACGCCGATGACGGCCCATGCCCACACGGGGAGAATAGTCGACGACGACGACGAGGAGTTGGACGGGGGGAGAGAGGAGGAGGAGGAGCCCACCGTGGCCGCCAACAGGCCGGTGCTCCCCGAGTTCCCCCCCATCCTCACTCCTGTAGACGAAGAAGAGACGTTGGGCTGGGAGAGAAAGAGGGGGAGCACATAGAGCATCATCCCTATGTTTGGCGTTCCCAGGCCGGTGACGGCATCCCACCCGGGGGCCGTGGTGAACCCCCCCAAGGGACAGGAGGAGGGCTCGTTGGACTCGGTGCCGTTGTTGGTGCCGGAAACAATGTCGTTGAAGGTGGCGGGGTTGAACGCCTGCAGCGCGTACAGCAGCGGGTTCAGCAGCCCGGGGCCCTTGCCGAACCGCCCCAGGAAATAATCGATCACGTGCGAGATGGCGCCGGCAAACATGGGCGCCGACTGCGACGTCCCCGCCGCGGACGCGAACGACCCCCCAATCACACAGATCCCGCCCGCGCCGTACATGGCCACGTCCGGGAACCCCCTGTTCCCCGACGCCCACTGCGACTGGGGTGGGAAAGGCACCGCCTGAGCCAGGTAGGCGTCGACGACGCTCTCTTGCCAAGACGGCTGCGCGTACTGCACCGAGAACCCGCCGCCGCTGAAGAACCCCGCCGAGTCCTTGCTCACCGCCACCTCGGCCCCATCGGCGCCCGTCGCGCACGTGAAGATGGCGCCCGCCTGGCTGAACGGCCCCACTCCGATGTCGTACGCGGCGGCGGTCTGCGCCACGGTGTGCGCCTGATTGCACAGCGGCACGCCCGCAAACTGCGTAGCTCCCTCCGCCGAGAACAGCGTCGCGCCCACGGCCGTCGCGTACGGGCTGGTGGCGGGGTACGTGGGCTCGAACCCGTCGGAGGGCGCACAATCATCGTTGAAGCCATAGACGCCATTGTCGCCACTGGCCACCACTAGCGAGATTCCTGCCGCCGCCAGCAGCATCAGGCACGGCTCCATCTCGCCCTCCTCGCCATAGTAATTGAACACCTCCTGCTCACCCCACGACAGCGACACCACGTGCGGAGGCTGCGGCATGGTCAGGAGGTACGTGCAGAACTCGCCAAAGTAGCTGTTGGTGTTGCCGATGAACTGCACCGTCGTGTTGTGTGGCGCCATCAGCGCCACCATGTCCACGTCCAGCGACGACTCCACTCCTGCCGACGTCCCCGACGCGTCGTAGGTCGTGATGTTCAGCGCCGAGCGCCCCATCACGCCCTCGAACGCCACAAAGTCCGCCAGAGTGTACACGTTGGCCCCATCCTCCGTCACCACCGCCACCCGCAGCCCGTTGCTCGTCGTCGCGTTGGCCGAGAAGTTGTACACCGCGGCAAACGTCTCGGCCGACGACACCTCGTACGCCGGCGTCATCGGCGACTGCCACGGCCTCCAGCCACCTCTTCCCCGCGGCTCGGACGCGTACTGCCGGGCCTCCGGTGGGACCGTGGCGTTCGTCTCGATCTGCCACCGCCGGCCATCGACCAACGAGTAGGAGGCGTTCCCCAACCACCCGCGGATCTGGTCCTCTGATGGCGCGAAACGTGAGTGGAGGGAATCCAGGGGTGGGAAGGATAGGTACTCACGATGGAAAGGATCAGAAACCCTGGCGACGAGGTCCGCCAGCTCGTCGAGGTGCTGGACCTGGAGCGTTATCCTCTCCCCTCCCACCACCACCACCACCAGCCAGAAGAGCAACAACAACAACAGCATCATTAGAGGCTAGAGGAGGGGCTTGTCCATCTATTATGGCCACCAGGGGCAGCAACAACGGGATGGATTGTACGGCCGCAGCAGCGCGGTGTGGTCGTCGTCCAAGTGCACGACGAGGGACAGCGACGACTCGTCCAGCTGTCGAGCCACCATGTTCGCGGCCTCTTGTGTGATCCAAGTGCCCGGCAGCATCTCCCAATCCCGTCTGTGCTGGTCGTACCAACGTATCCTCCAGCCGGCAACACCGTGCTCCACGCGAGCGGTGGTGGGCTTAGCCATCCAGCATGACGATGGTCGCAGGTGGCAGGACTGCTTTTAACGTCGCGGTCCGATCGGGCCAAAGACCTAAGAACCTCTCGTCTGCTTCCGACCGCCGGACGTGATGAAGGGCCTCTTCCGCTGTGCTCAGCGTCTGCAGTCTCTCCCACCACCCGTCGTTCGGAACAACACATACCCGTCTATCCCCCACGAATGCACATCCAGCCGTACAGCACGCACGATGGGAGGAGGGGTCATTGCGATGAAGTGTGGACCAGCTAATCGGCAATGAACCGTCCCTCGTCGTCGTAGCACTCCGGGGGGCAACCACTTACGTAGCCGTCCTCGTCCTCGCTAAAGACGCGCTGCCTCTTCCTCCCCGCCTTCCTGCTCACCGTGGGCACCGTGGCGTGCTTGTTGGGCTTTGCCTTCATCGGCCCCTTGCAGCTGCGACACACGCCGTTGCGGACCTTGGCGGTGAGGACCTGCACGTACGCCTTCGCGCCACAACGGCACTTGAGTTTCCAGCGGCGCTCGCTGGGGTTCACCAGCTGTGGCGCCTCGAACCCCGTGTACCCGATCTCCCGGGCCTTGGCCTCCCACGGCCCGCCCCTGCCCGCTAGCGCGTGCGCCACCATGCGCAGCATCGCCTGCCGGAACGTCGTCGCCGTCACCTTGCGCGGCACCAGGAACCCCGACACCCGGAACACCCGCCGCTGGTAGTCGTACTGGCACCAGCACCGCGTCAGCGACGCCAGCTCCACCGTCCACCCCTGAGCCCCGTGGCGCGAAATGCAGCGAGCGGCCTCCTCTAGCGCCATCTGGGCCGTGAAGCGCTCGTCGGGGACCACCTGCATGGCCAAGGCCCTCTTCCGGAGGTCGTCGTTAGAGGTCCTGAGGCGCCATCGTCGTAGGCCGTCCGGCCAGGTGATCCCCTCCAGATCGGTCGACATGTTGAGCGCGCGGAGAACGTCGTCCACCTCCTCGCTCACCACGCCACCCTTGAGCACCGCGTCTCCGAGTGTCAGCACCACCGACTCGTCCGTGAACAGCTCCCGCACGAGGTCGTGGATGGACTGGTCGACGTGGTAGGCCCAGCAGTCGTCGGCCAGTGCGTCCAGCCGCTCCTGCTCGGTGAGGAACGTCAGCATGTAGCGGACGTCCTCCGGGTCGTGCTGGTCGCCGAGGCCCTCCATCACCTTCTGGAACGACACGACGACATCCGATGGCCTGAACTGGTCCAGAACTAGTCCAATCAACGTCTGCTGGGAGTTGGGGGACAGCGGGCAAGAGGTCATGATGGCTGGAGAGAAGGGAAGATAGGAGAGGAGCGATGGAGAGTGATTCTGGGCTCTCCGGAGCTTCTCAGAGACCCCTGGGAGGGCCGGGGCTTGCCCCGGCCCTCCTGAAGAGCCAATCTGCCAGCGCGAGCCCAGGCCGGGCCGAACGAGGTCGCCAGACCGAAAAGCAAACACCTCTCCGCGTTCTATGGTCTAGTCCCACACACTCTTCCCTCTAGTCAGGGCGTGCTTGCCTCCGCACCTGCGACACAGCCCATACCCGTTCGCGGGGGGCTTCGCTTTCAGGCGCCGGTCGTGGTAGCACTTGATTCCGCACTTGCCGGGGTGGCCACCATGCTGTCGTGCGCGGTGCCTAACCTGAAGTGATGATAGACGAGAGCTCATCCGCCATGAATCGGCGACCGACAGCACAGCAGGTCGCACGACCGAAAGGCTCGCTCCCAAGGGCCTCAGTCAGCCGACGTCGTGGCCTGCATCCTTTCACCAGCCCCGAGCTCCTCTGTGCAACTCGGAATCATTCTCCATCACTCCTCTCCTACCTTCCCTTCTCTCTCCAGCCATGAGCACTCACGTCCCCGTTCACTCGATACAGACCAACATCGAGCACACTCTAGCCCTGCGTGCGTCCAACAGGAACTCACCCACAGTAGAAGCCGCTGCAAGCAAGATGCTGAGCACGTTGTTGTCTGTGAGGGCCAAGCTGCGCGCGATGGGAAAGGCCGACGGCTGGTTCCCATTGGCTGTCGAGCGCTGGATCTCTACGATGGAGGGGCAAGGGGTCAAGCCCACAGACCTGGTTGTCGAGCTCGACGACGCACTCGCGAAGCTGTGTATGACATAGACTCATTCGCCATGTTGGATGATGACTGTGAGTGGGGCGGGGAGGACATGCGCTTGATGCTGTTCGTGGGTGGCTCCGGCCGACACGAGGGGTACCTGGTGCCCGCCGATCGCATCTCCGACGACGACGTCCGTCGTCTGGACCACCTGTCGTCGCGAGCCACCAACTACGACGACACCGGCAAGCCGTTCCACCGCCGTCGTGAGCTGGCCCGGCTGAACCGCCGCTTGGGACGGAGCCGGGCCCCACGGCCAACGGCCACCGAGCTGTGGCAAGGTGTACAGGGCCCGTTCGATCGCAAAGAGCTGGCAGACATGGGGGCCTACGTCTATGGCTGCTACATCATCGACGACGAGATGGACGAGGACGTCTGGAAAGCACAGCGCAAACAGCAACAGACATCCCCGAAGCGCCGCAAGCCCTCCTCATAGAACGCACGCGTCGCCATCGCAGAACTTGTCTTGGAGCTGGTCCCTCGGGGACAGCAGCATCCCCGCCACCGCAGGCGATCGGTCGATCATGGCGTCCAGCTCGTGGAAGCGCTCCTCTGAGATTTGCGAGTATGGCATCTGTTTGTACGCTCCCTCTGGCAGGCGCGGCAGGAAGCTCACTCCTTTGAGTTGGTACTGGTAGAAGTTCAGCGCGGCCTCGATCTGATGACCCTCGGTCTCGGGGTCGAAGGTCACCGTGTGACTGTTCTGGTTGTCTGACCAGTACTTCTGGAAGAAGGCGTTCAAGGCCAACTGCTCCCACAAGCTTACCTCCTTGGAGGTGCGCACTCCCTCGCCAACGTCCACCACGAATGTCACCACCGCGGTGTGCTCGTCGTGCTCCGCCGGCTCGATCGGATGTCCTTTGCGGCGCAGCGCCTCAACGAGGGGGCTGGTCGCGTTGATCCGAATCCTGCGAATGTAGAACCTACTTTCGGGGTAGTGCAGACCAGGGGTGGCACCCGCCAGCAGGCTGACCGTGCCCGAGGGTTTCACGCTCGTCAGCTTGATGGAGTTCTTGACGGCGAACCAGTCGCTGTACACGTCGTCGTAGTAGCGGACCTTCGCGTACCCCGTCTCCAGCCACGTCTTGAGCACGTCCATGCTGTGGACCGCCAGGAACTGTGCGACGCCGCTGATCGAGCACCCGATGCGTCTGTTGCGCTGCATGACGCGGTTGGTCATCGCCCAGTGCGTAGGGCAGAGAGCTACGGCCTTGGCGTACAGGAAGGCCACCTTGAGCGTCTTTAGGTAGTCCTGGAGGTCGGTGTGGCGTGCAGGGAAGGTCTCCACCAGGCAACAGAGCTCGTAGCTCTCCAGCGTCTGCTCAAGGCATGGCTGCGAACAGAACTTTGTTAGCACTACCCGAAGAGTGATGCTCTGCATGATTGTCGACTTACATTAGCACCTTGCGCTCGGTGATCCTTGTGATTGGGAGGGTCCGCCATGCGGCTGTAGGCGCGCATGTTCTCAAGCCACGCGATGCCCGGCTCTCCGTTGATTCGGATGCGCTCGGCGATGGGGCCGTAGTCCATGCCTATCTGAGCGAAGACGGAGTTGTTGCTGGCCCAGCCGAACGCGGCCCTCTCGGGATTGACCGCGTAGTCCTTCAGACCGATGAACTCCTCGTCACCCGCTTCCCCGAAGGCGATCTCCGCGGTGCGTCGGACGTTTCCAGCCACAACACAACATCCAATCAGGTTGCAGATGTCCACGATGCTGCGCCCCGTGATCTTCAGACCAACGCACGGGTCCAGGGCGCTGCGGATGTCGCCGAACAGCTTCTTGAGGGGTCCGGGCCCGCTGGCCGTGCCCCCGAACCCTTTGATGGGTGCGCCCTTAGGGCGCACCAGGGAGTAGTCGAAGTCCAGTTTGGGGAGAGGAGTCGTGCGTGGGACGAAGTAGCGCTCGAGCAGAGCGCCCAACGCTTCCACCCAACCCTCTCGGCTGTCCTGCACATGCCAGTACTGGATGGGTTGTCCCTCCTCGTCGTGAGGGTTCTGGATGATCAGAGAGCCAGCTCCCTTGGTGTCGAACCCCACACCCACGCCCAACATCGACGCGTCCATGAGGAAGGTGAATGGCTTGGTTGGGTCCTCACCTTCCTTGCCGATGTCCTCTGTGCTAACAAAAGCACAGTTGTTTAGGCTGGCAAAGAGTTGGCGCTCGTTGGTCAAGGGCGACCCTGCGGCCCAGAGCCCACGGCCGGGAGGAAGGAACTTCATGTCGAAGGCGCGCGCGTACATGTCCTGGGCGCTGCGCTGCGCCTTTCCAGGCTTCCAGTATCCTAACCTGTGGTCTTCGATCCACTTCTTCTGGATGTTGTAGATGGCATTCACCACCCTCTCAATGGTCTGGAACCATTGCTCTGATCCTCCGCTCGGCAGAGGGCGGGCGTAGGTGCGTTGGTACGTGACCTCACCGAGCCCGTTGAAGCCGAACTGCGGGGTCTTGCGCCCCCACCTTGCCACAAACTCCTTGTCCAGAAAAAACTGGGACATGGTGGGCGTGATGAGGAATGAGGGTGTTTATTCCGTGACAGAAAGAGTGAGCAGAGTGGCCGACGCCATCGCCGTGCTCATGCCCGACAGCACCAGCACCAGGAACGTGTCGTTGCCATAGAACCACATCTCCGACAGCGACAGGATAGCCACTCCACCCGTGCACACGCACGTCAGCGTGATCGAGTCGTCCGCGTGCTCGCTGTCCCCCACAAACACCGCGACGCGGGCGGACACCGCGGTGAGGATGCCGCCCATCGTCAGCCCACAGGTGGCGAGGAACAGGACCCATGGCAGCGACTCGTGTCTTGCCACAAAGACGACCGCGACCACCCACCAGGTGACCACGCACAGCCACGCCGTCGTGGTGGCCAGAGCGGCCGTGTTGGTGATCTCGGGCGGAGAGCGTTCCAGGGTGCGCGCCGACTTGTGCGCGCAGAACATGGTCAGCGCCGAGGCGATCGCGATCAGTAGTGCCGTGCTGTCGGACCAGACCGCCGCAGCGAGCCCCCCAAGCAGGATGCCGTTGAGGGACATGAGGAAGCCCAGACATACACACATCTTGGGCCAGTGTTCGTGTGTCAGACTCAGCAGCGCACACGGCAGAGCGACAGCCGCCGGCTCGACGGTCAGCATCAGCGCCGAGTACATGCGCGCCTCCTGTGTGCCCTCTTCCTGCCGGACAGACCCGCCGATCGACAGCACCAGCGCCAGGGCCGCGGCGGCTGTGCCCCCCATCACCCACATCTTGGGGGACGAGAGGGGAGGAGGAGGAGGCTGCATGTTAGAAGGAAGAAGATGAGGAGAGGGGTCTTCACATGAACTATGAGGGGCCGGTACCAGCCCATCGGCTCCGGCGGCGGAAGAGGGGGCAAGGTTCGTTGGGGCCATATCGCCGTCGTCGTCGTGCTTCTCGTGGTGATCGTGTTCGTGCTGCTGGCGGTGTTCGGCACTTGGAATATCGCGACGTACTTCCAGCACTTGTTCTTCCCCTCGTCGTCGTCTGTCAAGGTGTGCCCCGGCATAGTGGGGCTGGCGTTCGAGCTCGACTACGACCCATCGTCGGGGTCCGTCGTGTCCACCAGCGATTGCGCCACGTCCATGTCGCAGAACGTCGTCTCGGGAGGCTCCAACGCCATCACGCCCTACTACTCGGGCCAGGCCACGTTCGCGTTCGACATGCCCGGGTGCACCGCCTACTCGTGGACCCAGTGGATCTCGGTGTCGGGCGGCCCGGCGTTCAACACCTACGTCATGAAGACCACGCCCGCCTTCCCGCTGCAGGGATGGGTGTTTACGCAGGGCTGGGTGCTGTGGAGCGCGTTCGCCCAGGCTCTGCCGTCCGACGGCTGGGTCCACGTGGCCATGGTCTACGACCCCGTGGCCGTCCAGAACTACTGGTACTTCAACGGCCAGCCGGCCTTCCAGTACGACCCCGTGACCCACCCTCCCGCCAAGCCTTATTTGGTAGGGTCCATGTCCTTCGACACGCTGACGGGCTTGCCCGTGGGCGCGCAGATCTCGCTGGGAAGGGCACGAGTGTACTGCCAAGTGCTGCTGGAGGGCGAGGTGGTGGAGGACATGGACGGCGCCGTGCCCACGCCCATGCCGCTGGCGTTCCCCGTCAACGCGTCAACTCAGCTGCCGTCGGTGATGCCCAGCTTCGACTTTCCTTTCGTTGACAGCACCAGCGTCTATCAAGCGCTGTGGGGTGATTCCCCAACCGTCGCCTCCGACAACGCCGTCCCACGCTCCCTCTCTTCTTCGTACACCACCATCTACGTCGACCAGGTGGGGGGCAACGACGCCACCGGGGTGGGCACCAGCACCTCCTCAGCTTGGGCCAGCATCGAGAACTTGGCCGTGTTTGGCAACCTCGGCTACGTCTACGCCTCGCTCTCTTCTTCGACTCTCACCCACAACGGCGTGCAGATCGGCGACATCGTCTTCCCCGCCGGGACGCAGCCGTTGTTCGCCTCCCTCGTTCTTCCCGGAGGCTGCAACGCGTGGTACGTGCCGTCGTCGGCCGGCTGGGGCCAGCTGACCACCCCCCTCATCACCAAGTCCAGCGGTGGCACCCTCTACTACAACGGGCTCGTGCTCTACACCGCCGTCGACGGCACCTCCAGCTTCTGGATCAACCTCCAGTCCGTCACCGGCTCCGTGCAGATCGGCCTGGGGTTCACCGCCACCGCCGCCTCGGGAAGCACCTACACCCTCTTCGCCTCCATGAACTCTCAGATCACCCCACTGACGCGCACGCTGTCCTACGACACCTACTACCACCTCGCCTACACCTGGAACTGCGTCCTCGGCCTCCACACCCTCTACCTCAACGGGGTGATGGTCCAACAAGTGCAAGCCACCCCCGGCCAGTGCACCCCCATCTTCCAGCAGCCCGTGGTGTTCATCTCCTCGAACTCCAACTGGTTCGCGGGCCACCTGGGCGCCATCACCGTCCACCTCGTCCCCCTCTCCGCCTCCGCCGTGGGCGCTCTCTACCGCCTGCTCACCAACGGCGTCTGCTCCATCGCCGAGATGTGTCTCGCCGTCCGCTTCTGCGCCGGAGACCGCTACTTTGCCTCCCCCGGCATCCAGCTCGCTCAAGGCACCCTCGACCTCCAGTGCCCCACGTCTATTAATAGCATCGACTGTGGACGGGGGTCGGGGTGGGCGCAGATCCACGGCCAGTCGATCCTCCCACAGACACCCGAGATCGGGTGGCAGCCCGTTGCGTACACCAACCCCGTCACCAACCTGGTGCGCACCGACGTGCTCGCGTACGACCTGCACGCGCTGTGGACGCTGACCGGCACTGACTACCTCCGCAGCGACCCGCTCGCGGCCGCGGCGGGCAACTACGCCCCGTCCGTGTTCCTCATGGCGTCGGGTGTGGGCACCGCGGCGTCGTCGCAGTACGCGCTGTTTGTCGACGACGAGATGTACCTGGTGCCGCGCGCACCCAACGTCGACTCCACGAGGTGGCCCTACGGCCACCTGATGCAGCACTCGCTCAAGACCTACGCGTTCCAGGAGGGCGAGTACTGGACGCCCACACCCTGGAGCTGGTGCAACTTTACCTTTGTCGAGATGTGCAACTCCAGCATCGCATGCTACGCGTGGCTGGTCGATAGCAGCCCGTCGGTGTGGAGCGACGTCGAGGTCTACAACATGCCGTGGACCTACAGCTCGGCGGGCCCCAACCCCTTCCTCTACAACCTGCCGGGCTCCTCCGTCATCGATTGCACCGCCTACTTTGCCGCCACCGGATACCCCGACTGGACCTCCGACGCCTCCCTCTTGCTGCTGGGGGTCGTACCGGGGACGGGTGTGACCCCTCAATGCACGGGCGACTGTGTGGCCTTCACCGAGTACTTCTCCTCTCTGACCCCCTCCACCGCCAGCAAGCCCGCTCCCCCCTCTCGACTCGACACCGACCCTCTGCTGAGAGCCGCTGGGGGCTGGTCCAACCAGCCGGGTGTGTTCCTCAAGGGCCCCGAGATGCTGTTCGACGGCCCATGTGAGTCCATCATGAAGAACGGCGTCCTCTACGCCATCCCTTGTAACGCGGCCCACCGAGCCATGATGCTGGACACGTCTTCGGGGTTGGCCCTTGACGACCCCATCTCCATCGCGCAGAACCCCGCGCTCACCGCCGGCTGGGCCCGCGCCATGGACCTCAACACCGTCGTCGGCATCTCTGTCGGCCTCAACCCTTGGCAGCTGCTCACCTCCGCCTCCCCCGTCCAGGCCATCGTCCAGGGCGTCGAGGTGTCGGGGTTCAACCGCGTCGGCATCGCCATCCAAACCTACCTCCCCAGCCGCGTCTACGGCGTCACGCTCAGCCACAACCTCAACCACATCGTCATGACCAACGTCGTTGGCGACTCGTTCGTCATCCAAGCCTCCATGGTCAACGTCACCCGCCCGCTGTACGGTTTCGACATCAACGACGACGGCTCCGGCATCCAGTGTGTGCCACAATCACCGCAGGCCACCTGCAACATCCTCGACTCGGTCATCGAGGCCACCAGCGGCCAGACCCTCGCCAACGTGCTGCGCAACGTGTCTCTCGTCGACAACGTCGGCCAGGCCGCGCTCAACTCCAACGGAGGCACCGTGTTCTGGATCGAGCACTCGCTCTTCAACCTCACCGAGCAGTACGTCGGAGATGCCGGCACCATCTACACCTCGCCCACCCCCGAGGTCATCCTCTACACCTTCTTCGACGGCCTCTTCCTCGCCAACCCCGTCGGTCTAGACCCCGAGGAGGTGTTCCTTGCCACCGGAGGAGACAATGGCGGCAAACGCTACAAGTACAACTACGGCACACCCATGGCCAACCACGGCGTCGCCTATCTCCACGTTGGCGGCGACCCCGTCGGACTCTCCAACCAGTACTGGGGCTACGACGACGGCGCCAACTTCTACCAGCTGACCTCCTCCATCGTCACCGGCGGATCCTACACCATCTGGGATCTCGCCGCCGGGCTGCAGTTTCCCACCACCGCCGCAGGGGCCAGGGGACGGCCGTACGGCCTGACCAACACGCTGATGATGTACGACGCCGTGCTGCAGCCCTCGTACTCGTCGCCGTGGCAGTACCCCGCCGTCGCTCCCGGCGTCCAAGGCAACCTGCCGTTCACCATGTGGCGGTGGGGCAACTCCACCTGCTCTGTCGACGGCGGGTCGTGGGTGGTCGACACCCGGCTCTGCTACGGCAACCTCGAGCTCGTCGATGGCGCCACCCAGGGCAGCTACCCCGCCCCCGGCACCATGGCCAGGCAAGAGTACTCGTTCGCCAACGCCCCCGAGGACTGGCTGCTGGCGGTGAACAACCAGAACGAGCCGCCGGGGATTGGGAGTGCGTATTGCGAGGGGGTAAAGGACCAGTTCTTGCTCGAGATCGGCAACGAGGCCTTTTACCACTATTGGCTCACCCAGCCCGCCGTCCTGGCTATTGCGAGGTACCAGATCCCCGCCCTGTGGCTCGAACCCTATGGCGTCAGCAGCTACGCCGGCATCGCCGACGTCAACCCCTCCTCCCCCCAGAACGGCTGGCCCGCCGATACCTCCGTGGGCGACTTTTGTTCATCCCCTGGGGACTGCGCTCCCTTTCTCCTTACCCAACTCGTGCCCGACCTGTCTGCAGGGACGTGGACTCCTACGGGAGGTGCCACCCTCACTTACAACGGGTTCGACGGCCAGAGCCAGTACACGTTCCTATCGCCTTCCTACGTCGGCGTCAGCTACGACAACGAGATGGGCGCGGTGCTCGACACTTCCTTCGCCGCCGGCCTCTCGTGGACGCTGACCTACCCCTCCACCCAGTACACCCAGTTCACTCTCACCTTCTGGCTCAAAGTTAGTTACTTCGGCTCCGCAGGGGCCGAAGTAACCCAAGTGATCAACCGCGACGACGGCACCCTGCTCGACATGAACGGCAACGACGACAACACCCCCGGCGGGACCATTCGCACTATCGGCCAGGGCATCAACGGCCAGAGCGGCAGCGCCGTCCCCTACCTCGACACCTCCAACTCGCCCCCCTGCTACTTTGACTCGGACGTCAACTCGGGCCTCACCCCTCCCACCCGTGCGGGCATGGACCAATGGACCTTCTATGCGGTGGCCGTGTCCCAGTTCCAGCTGTACTCTGCCATCTACCTCAACGGGACGCTGACCAACCCCTGCGTTGCGGGAGATGGTGTCAACATCCAGCCCATCTTTGGAGGGTCGCTGTCCATGACCTTCCTCAACCTCGTCTCAGCCAGGATTGCTAACTTCTCGGTCTATGCGGGCGCTCTGTCCCCTTCCGCCATCCAGTCCCTCTTTGAAGCCCAGCAAGTCTACCCCTACACCTCCTTCCCCATCCTCAACGAAGGCACGGGGCTCATCGTCGATTTGCATTGGACCTCGGAGGGGGTTGCCACGGCCCCTATCGCCGCCCTCAATCAATTCACGCCGCTGACCACCACCAACCCCCCCGACGGGTCCGGCGACACCGTCACCACCCCCCAGGCGCAGTTCTCCCTGGCCACCCCGCCCGGGCTCACGGCTTGGTCGCTGTCCGTCGTGGTCTGGTTCGCCTCCTTCCCCTCCTTCCAAGACCTGTGGTCGATTCCGGTGGGAGGCGGCGGAGAGCTGGTGATGGCCGTCATCCAGAACAGCCAGATCTGTCTCCTTGTCGATGTGGGCCCCCTCCTGACCACCACCACCATCAACGCCGCGGCGAGCTACTGTCTGTCGATCACGTGGTCCACGGGCGCCTGGCACACGCTGGGCTGGGTGTTCTCCTCTGGAGGGGCTACGCTCTTCTTTGTTGATGGCACACAGTTTGGGACGTTCCTCACCACCTCGTCCTACTCCCTCACAACGGGGACCGTCCTCCAGTTCTCCACCCCTCCGAACGTCTACCTCGCCATGGACGCGTCCGCGATGAACAGGGGCTACGTGAAGAGTGTGCAGATCTTTCAGTCTATAGACTAGTTACGCCGACTCGGCCATCCTGCGGAACTCTACATCTTCCACCATTGTCGGATCCTTGCACACGTGAGCGCCAAGCTGTATCACAGTCTTGCCGCTGATGCAGAACGCAAACACAGCGAGGAACAGATTCTCTTTGTTAGCGACCAAGACCAGCCACGCAGACGAGACAATCAGGAGCGCAAACAGCAACGTCTCCAACACCGCGGTGGCGTAGGCCTTCATGGTCATTCGAGGAATGACCGAGAGTTCAGCAGTGCCGTGCCCTCGATGCTCCGTCGTTCGGACCATCGGTGGAGTGCCGTCATCGTCCCGGGTTCGAACCGATACCAGTGCACAGAGTGGTCCGGATCGTCCCCGTCGATCACAGCCATCATCACGGACTTGGGCTTGCCGATCAAGTAGCGTAGCCAAGGCACGGCTCGGCGGACATCGGGGCTGTTTCCTCCGATCCATGTCGCGAAGACACCCTGCTGCTTATCCTTTGCAGCTCCGCTTTCGCGTGTTCTCTCCTCGCCACGATCGTCTTCCACGCGGCAGAGAACCAATTGCGGAAGCGTCATGCAGCGGGAGTGTATCTGGTTGAACCTGTCGCTCGCGTGCCTGCTGGTCTCCGCCGTAGCGGCGCTGCTGCTTGACGACGTCTCTCTGTTCCTCGTTGCCCTCTCCGGCTCGTTCCTGAGCTCTCTACCCCTCCTCACGCCCGCAACAGCAGTTTCGCCTACACAGACAGAGTGAGGTGAGTCCAGGCGCTGCGAACACAACGGAGACGGCATGCGGCTTACTTGATAGCCGGGGTGGCTCACCGGCGATGTCTGCGTGCCCATCCAATGCCGGTCCATCCAACTATAGATGTAGTTGTGAAGAGTCACCGCGACGAACGACGCGCGCTTGAGCATGGCGTCGACCTCACGGAACTCGGCCTGCATCTGGAGGTCCGCGTCGTCCTGCCCGGCCCACCTGGGGTTCCAACTCGTTTCGAGCTGGCGGGGCATCCGCTCGAGAAGCTTCCTAGCGATGGTGGTCGTCGCCGTCTCGTACTTGGCGGTCACCTTGCGCCGCTCCTCGGCGTAGTGATCGTTGATCGCGGCCGCCAACTGCGTCCATAGCGACTTGGACGCCTTCTGGTAGTCGTCGACGTGGACGCTGCCCTTCGAGGACCCCTTCCATCTGAAGAAGGCTGTGCGTAGCCCATCCGCCAACACCACCACCCGCACCCATGTGGTCACGTGCGGAATGAGGTTGAACCCCTGCTCGCTCGCCTCCCTCGAGATCACGTCGCGCGAGAACGTCTCGATGGCCCCTCCCTGGATCGCGACCTTGCCCGGCAGCAGCCAGTCGTACAGCCGCTCGCTCAGTTCGAACAACGGCCCGTTCTGGAGATGCTCGATGTTCTTGCCGTTGAGCACGATGACGGTGGGCAGCAACTTTTGTTGCCGGCCCTTGCGGTCGATCTTGTATGTAGTGTCATAGCGGTACTTGTTGCCCACCACCTCGCCGTCCTTCCTGATGACCATAGGAACTTCGGAGAAGAACAGCTGTTGGCCGCGCTTGCCCAGCGTCGGGCTGTTGTGGAAGATCGTCAGCGACCCTCCTCCGATCTCCGTGGTGCCGTCCGTCGACCCCATCCGCGCCGTGTTGCCCTGCGTCCGCGACGGGTTGCCCGTGACACCTCCGAACGAGTACTCCGGCCCCAGCTTCAGGCAGTTCATGTTGGTCGTGCCCCGGCCGTTGAACGCCCCACGGTTGCGCGCGCCCGCCACCTCCAGCTCCGGACAGCACACCACGATCTCGCCGCGGTAGCTGACGTCCACGAACTCGGGCGTGCATCCTCGGATCCACGTGTTGGCCACACACTCGTCCTCTCGGGACCCGCGCCACCCCGGCGTGGGGCTGTAGTCGCAGTGCCACACCACCGGGCTCTGGTTCTCATCCGGTGCGTCGGGCCCCAGGCGCCCCGCGCACCCGTTCAGCTGTGTGTAATCGTCGAGGCAGTAATTCCCCTTGGCGTCCATCACCATCATGTCGGCCCTGGTGCCCCCATAGGCCACCAGCCACTCCATGGCCGATCGCGGCCGCTTGCTACCCGCGTGCGGCATGTTGGCAAAGGGATGATCGGGTGAGGACACGATCAGGGATTCTATTATCCAGCACCTCGAGCGTCCTAATGACGCAGGATCACTTCGAGCGAGCGCATCTGGTTGTAAGCCTTAAACTGGCGCACGGGGTCGGCCACGTCCAGGTAGGTCTCCTTCAGCGCCCCAAAATTCTTCTGACCTCCCTGCTGCATCGTCAGCGGCCGGTAGCAGCTGCCGATCAACTTCGAGCTGCCTCTCCACTCCCCTCCGTCCGCATCGCGCTCCGTGCTGCAGTACTCGGCCGCGATGCTCGGCGACCACCCCGGATCGAAGCTCGGCTCGATCCACCATTCATAGATGGCATTCAGCAGCGCCCGGGTCTGCCTCGGGTGCGCGGCCCATGTCACCCCCGGCTGCTTCTTCGTGCGCCGCACCGCGTTGGCGAACAGCCGCGAGTTCATGGGCAGCCCGTCTGGGAACTCGCACCCCCACACGTCCTGCAGCCGCGCGCGCCCTGCGATCGCGAACGCCTCATTGTTGGACACCCGGTGCTGGCCGTCCGCGCTCGTGGCCTCCGGGTTGCTCAGCAGGCTGCCCACGAACGTGAAGTACCGGTCCAGCACCAGCGTCGTGTTGCAGCGGCCGATCTCCAGCGCCAGCTCGTTGTTGTTGTCGGTCAAAAAGTTGTTGACCGTGTGCCAGCCGTACATGCATTGCGGCGCACTGCCCCCCGCGCCGATGTCCGGCGTCGTGAACCCCCACGTCAGCTCCTCGGGGAACACGTCGAACCGCTGGCGCCGTGTCTGGTCCACCACGTAGTGGTGTGTGACGGTCGCGTTACTCTTGGGAGTGCTCGAGATGCCGGCCGCAGGGATCGGTTGCCACGTCGGCGCTCGGATGCCCACCTGGCTCTTGTCCGAGAACGTGTACGCCAACTGCCGCTGATCGTACTCTTCCACCGATCCCCAGGTGGGATTCGTCTGTCGGAGAATCTCATTGGACCCCCATCGACCCCGGTCGAAACCGCTGGGGAACGCCCGGTCGCCGCTGTAGCTGGCCATCTCGGTGGATGCTCGGGCCGGCCCCGGCTCGCTCCCTCTCTTATCGGGGTCGCCAGACCTCCCCCGAAGACCCAACGCCTCTGGACCTCGGGGGCCAAGCCCCCGAGGTCCTCTCACTCTCCATCGCTCTCTCTCTCTCTCTTCTCCTCCTTCTCGTCCACCATGAGCACCGCCGTCTCTCCTCACCACCTGGCCGTGCCACTCTCCGAAGACAATATGACCAACAACAACAAGCGCCGCAAACCCTCCTCGCCCACCCCTGTGGACATCGTCACCCCCGTCACGGGCCCTCAGCGCCCCGTCGAGGACGCGGTCTCGGAGGCGGAGATCGTCGCCGCCGGCCAGGCCTCGCTGCTGCCCATCGTGTGGATCGAAGACCGCGACTCCCGTCTCGACACCGCCGCCATCGAGCTCCTGGTCAAGGTGCTGCGCAACCCCAAGAGCGTCCTCAGCCGCCAGAGCAGCGCCTACCCACGCTACAAGGAGGTCATCCGTACCGCCAGCGAGCTCATCCAACACCTCTATTCCACACGCTCTCCTAAGTGAAGAGGAGGCCCCTCTGCCTCACCACGCGATGGAACTCGTTGTGCGGATTCTGCCGCAATACAACCGCCTGCCACAAGGAGGCGATGACGGCCGTGCACAGATCGTCCTGCTTCCCCCCCGCCTTGCCGCTGTATACCTCCTTCGTGGTCTCGTTGTCCTTGCCCTCATTCACCTTGATGCGCCGCCGGCTGTACCTGCCCATCTCCTCCACCAACTGCGGCAACAGCTTCTCGTACACGTCGGCACCGATCAGGTCCGGCGCCACCCGCAACAGGTCGCTGGCCAGCAATGACACGGTGTGGTTCGCCCACTTTTTCTTCTCCTGCTCGTTGGTGACCACTCCGTACCACGTCGGCTCCCCCACCTGCCCACGAACGATGTAGATGCCCGGACCGCAGCTGGCCAGGATGTCTTGGCCGACCGAGTTGGCGAACGCGGGGGATCCCCCCACCTCGATCGCCACAAAGATCAGCGCCCCCGCGTAGCGCCTGTCGCGCCGGATGCTGGCAAAGTGTCGCTTGGCCATCCGGTGCTGGTCGTCCAACACCGGCGGCTTGCTCTCGTCACGGGCGCAGATGTCGAAGCCGATGATGACGTTCACGCCGTCCGAGGACCGCGTGTGACTCGCGATGGTCGCGTTCGAGGCCCCGCCGCCGCTGGGGTCCATGAAGGTGACGATGGTCTGTGTGGCGTGCTCGATGCGGTACGGCTCGCGGAGACACTGCTGGTGCCACCGCTCCAGATAGCCCTTGAACACCCGCTCCTCGTTCGACGTGGGCAACCCCTTGAGCTCCTGCTCCCCCATACCCTCGTCGTCGTAGAGGGTCGCCAGCATCGCCCCGTCGACGGACGTGAGGTGGTCGGGGACGCCCGCCATCTGGTGCTCGCACTCCTCCTCGCGCTTGCCCGCCCGCAGGCAGGCCGCGCACGCCGAGCTCACGCTGCACAGGTGAAAGATGAACTCGCCGTTGATGGGGTTGATCTTCCGCATCAGGTTGCTCACATAGTGGCTGGCGGTCTTGGGCGAAGAAATCAGAATGAGGGCCGTGTGCCTCACCTGCAAGAGGGGCCATATGATCGTCGTATAGAGCCTATCCACACAAGAATGGAATGAGTGACTGCAGCGATAGAGGCGCACAGGGAATCACGTTCCACGTACTTAGCCGGCATATGAGCTGCCTCCTCTCCGATGATCAGGGACGCGTCTATGCCCCTGAGTTCTGCACAGCAACACAGGAAGGGATGAGTTCATGGTTCAACCGGGTGTGGCCACCACCGCAGCGGACATAGAGAGAGATATCGATCTTATGTATCGACGTTAGTGTGCGTGCGCCAGCCAGTTGGCCATCTCTCGGGCGATCAGCCCGTCGATGCGGTGGATTGAGTCGTAGGTCTCGCGGAGGCTTTTTGCTTTGGAGAGGTCGACTTCGACGGCCCCGCTCGTCTTGTGGCGCTTGACCGCCGTGGCGGCCAGCACGTCGCCGAGGCGCTGGAGGGTCTTGCGGTGCGAGATCTTGTCGTGCGTGCATCGGTAAACGTGTTCGTGCATGTGCGTCCGAATGGTGGACTTCCAGAGGTAGTGAGGAGGGCGCGGCCGACCCGTCCGCTTGCACGGCTTCCTCGGAGGCAAGCACGGCCGGATGCAAAGCATGAAGATATTCTGGATCTCGTCGACGAGCTGCTCCTCGTCGTGATCGAAGAGGGGCTCGCTCATGCGCTGGACGATCATGGAGTACTCTTTGCTGAAGTTGCGCGACTCGGTGGTTCTACGGTACCTGCAGAGAAAGCACCAATGACGGTCACAAAGACGCCAGAAGAGGTCCCACGAGGTGTCCTCGTCGCGGAGAGTGTCAAAGCCGCTGCCCAGCGCCATCTTGCGCATCTCCTCGTCGAGCCCGAACGGCAGGTCGTTGAAGCGCGGCTGGAGCGCGATGTCGGGGTGTTCCAGGAGCTCGTCGAGGGTTTGCTGCCTGCCGCCCCGCCAGTCGTTGGACCGGTACTGCTGCATGCGGCGACGGCGCAGCAGCGTGGCCCGGGGGTTGTCGTGCACGTACTCGTCGTCGGAGCTGTCGTTGTCTTCGATGGAAGGGAGTGGGTCGGTCGACTTGCGACTGGCCCACCGGCCGATGTCCTCCTCCTCACGCTCGGCCTCGGCGGTGAGGACTCTCCGTGAGGTGTCGAGCTCCACGTACTCGAAGGCCTGCTCGTCTCCACCTTCTCCGCCCCAATCGGGTTCGGCGACGGGGCGATAAGGGGGAGGGGGGCGAGGTCCGGAGGGTGGAGAGGGAGAACGACGTCCCCACGACGGAGACCTGGAACGCGAGGGGTCCCTGCTCCGCTTCTTGCTGCGGTACCGATCGGTGTCGACCTCGATTAGAGACGGGCCGTAGTTGAGCACGTTCTCGCGCGCCTCTGGGTCCATCCTGCTCAGCCGGTCAAAGGCCATGGATCGGGCGGTGGGCGAAGGCATGGGGATGCGGTGGGTGGCCCGAGCGGCCGACTGTGAGAGACGGGAGGAGTACGCACAGGCCATCTCTAAGTACAGACACGCGGTGAACTGCCTGGGAAGCGGCCCCGTGGTCAAGGAGATCGAGGCCAAGATCGTGCGGCTCCAGCAACGCCAGCGGATGCAAACGACGATGCAACCTCAGCTGCAGCAGGCGTTTCAAGGGACCCCCTCTTCCCTCCAGCCGTCTCCGGTGGTGTCGACCCCACTGCCCAACGTGTCGTGGGACGACGTGGCGGGGCTGCAAGCGGTCAAGATGCAGCTGCGGGTGGCGGTGGAGTTGCCGAGGTCGCAGCCGCAGCTGTTCGCGTCGGCCAGGCCCAGGGGCATCTCGGTGTTGCTGTACGGGCCCCCAGGTACGGGCAAGGTAAGAAACGACATCTCGCCCTAGCCATTACGGATGACACTGGAGCTCAACCGTGTTTTCCCAGACTCTTCTAGCTAGAGCCATCGCCACGGCCGCGGGGTGTGCGTACTTTGCCGCCTCATCCGGTGACGTCCTCGATGTCTATCAGGGCAATTCAGAGAAGAAGCTGAGGGAGCTGTTCCAGGGCGCACGCGGGGGTGTGTTGTTCTTCGATGAGCTGGACTCGGTGGCTTCCTCCAGACAGAGCGACGAGACGCAGTCGGTGCGTAGCATCAAGGCGGAGCTGTTGACGCAGATCACGGCCATGCTGGAGGACCCGGGGTCCATCCTGCTGGGTGCGACCAACTGCCCGTGGGACCTGGACGGAGCGGTGCGCCGCCGCTTCGAGAAGCGCGTCTACATCCCGCTGCCCGACCGCGACGACCGCCGCGCGCTGCTGAGTCACGAGCTGGAAAGGCCTGGAGCGCCGGCCCACCAGTGCTCGGAGACAGACCTCGACGCCATCGCCGACGCCACGCCGTTCTACAGCGGCAGCGACATGGCGCAGCTGCTGACGGCGGCGCACTCGCTGTCGCGGCTGGACGTGGCGCGCTTCGACGCGGAGCCAAACACACTGATCAAACCACCGCTGACCGTCGAGCACCTGCGCAGAGCTATGGCCACTCAGAAGGCGAGTGTGGGCGAGAAAGAGCTGAAAGCTTACACCGAATGGACAGCGTTGTATGGTCAGGAGGGGAAGTGAGCCTCACTCTGAGGGGATAGAAACGGGCTTCTTCTCATCGAGCTGCTCCTTCCGTTTCTTTCGCTCAGCCTGTACTCGATTGGCCTCCAGGTAGGCGTGGTGCTGCTTCATCCTCGTCTCTACCGAGGGAGTGTTCGTGGGTGTTGGACCATCGTCGCAGTCACAGAGAGCGCCGCAGTGCTTGCAGGCACAGTAGGCTCCACACTCTGCACAGATACAGACGGGCTGATCCTTGTTGCAATGGACACAGTAGAATCCCTGGGGGCTGGACGGCATGGCGAAGAGAGAGAGGTGGGATGGAGAACGTTGAAGAATGAGGGGTGGGGCTTGGGGCCGATCTATGGGATGCGGTGGGCCACCATGTGCTCGCCGGCGCCGACGGCCACAAGCGTCTCGGCGTCGTAGGCCATGGCGTTGACTTCCGTGTCCGCCGGCCACGGCACCGCCGGCGGCTGCTCGAACTGCAGGAACCCCACGCCATTGCAGCGCGTACCGTACGCCACCATATCTGCTCCACACCACGCCGAGCAGCGCACCTCTCCCCCGGCCTCGTCTCGGCACATGGCATCGAGGCGGAGGTTGGCCGTGTCCCACACGCGGAAGGTGTGGTCGCGGCCGCCGGAGCAGAAGGTGGCGCCGTCGTTGAACGGGTTCCACCGCACGGTCGTCACCGTGTTGCGGTGGCCCTCGACCTTTGTGGGCGCGGCGCTTGAGCGCAGGTCCCACAGCCGCACGGTGTTGTCCTTGCCGCCGATCAGCACCAGCGGCTTGGATGGGTGCCAATCGCAACACATCAGGTCCCATCCGCCCTCGAAGGTCGCCACCTGCTTGACGGAGTCCATGTCCCAGATCTCGGCCGTGTTCCACCCGCTGCTGCAGGACACGAGGCGCTGGCCCGCCTTCTCGAAGCTGACTCCCCACACGGGCAGGTGAGAGCCCACCATCGGCCGCCCGAAAGCCCTCTCACCTCGAGGCTTGATGAGCAGCCGGTCGTCGCCACCGATGGCGAGATCACCCCCACGGCTGTCGATGCACCGGAGAGGCTCGCTGGACC
>Ga0302314_10004194_pt1 | contig 26525 bp, 18 predicted proteins | sample III_Palsa_N2_3_FD_200533 | JGI IMG/M metagenome (GOLD analysis project Ga0302314, IMG submission 200533) | Peat permafrost microbial communities from Stordalen Mire near Abisko, Sweden - III_Palsa_N2_3 | ecosystem: Environmental > Terrestrial > Soil > Palsa > Peat permafrost | place: Sweden...
CCAGCTCATGGGCACCGACGACGAGATTCCCGTCGTAAAGGCGGGCGCCTCGCTGATGGACGCGACGGTCGAGATGAGTCGCAAGCGCTATGGCAGCACCGCCGTGGTCAACGATGCGGGCGAGCTGATTGGCGCCTTCACCGACGGCGATCTGCGTCGCAGCTTCGCGACCAATCACCTCGACGAAGCGATCAGCGTCCACATGACGCCGAACCCGCTCGCCGTTGCGCCGTCGATGCTGTCATCGGATGCGTTGCGGATCATGAACGACAATGCGGTGTCGGTGCTGTTCGTCTGCGAGGACAAGCGGCTGGTGGGCGCGCTCCATATTCACGACGTGCTGCGCGCCGGAGTCGCCTGAGACTGTGGAACGTGACGCGCCGGACCTGATCGTCATCCCGGCGCGCTACGGCTCGACACGCCTGCCAGGAAAGCCGCTGATCGAGATCGCCGGACGCACGCTTTTGGAGCGCGTCGTCGCAATCGCCCGCGTTGCGGCAGTTATCGCCGGAAACGTCGAGATCGTCGTCGCTACCGATGACGCTCGGATCGAGGCGCACGCGCGGGTGCTCGGCTGCGACGTCGCCTTGACCGCTTCGGACATCTCGACGGGCTCCGGCCGCGCCTATGCCGCCGCGATGGGGCGGCGGCGGCGTCCGGCGATCGTGGCCAATCTTCAGGGCGACGCGCCGTTCGTTCCACCAGCGGCCGTCGCCGCCATACTTGCCCAGCTCCGTATGTCGGACTGCGCGGTCGCGACACCGGTCGTGCGGCTGGACTGGATAGCGCTCGATGCGCTGCGCTTGCACAAGCGCGTTGCGCCGTTCAGCGGCACGACCTGCACGCGCGACGTGGACGGCCGCGCGCTGTGGTTCTCGAAAACGATCATTCCCGCGATCCGTAACGAATCAGCGCTACGCGCGGAGCAGCCCTTGTCGCCGGTCTATCGCCATCTCGGGCTCTATGCCTACCGGCTTGAAGCACTTGAGCGATTCGAGCACACGCCGCCAACCGCCTATGAGCAGGCCGAGGGCCTGGAGCAGCTGCGGTTCCTCGAAACGGGCGCCGCCATAGCAACGATCGCGATCGATCCGCCCCGCTATGCGATCTCGGGCATCGACACGCGCGCGGACGTGGACCTCGCCGAACGGCTGATCGCCGAACTGGGCGATCCCTATCCGACATGACGCTGACGGCGATCATCATACGACACGGCAACACCTTTACGCCCGGCGAGGCGCCAAGGCGGATCGGTCGTCGCACCGACATCCCGCTGGTCGACAGCGGCCGCGCGCAGGCGCGGGCGCTGGGTGCGCTGTTCGCCAGCGATGCACGTTTCGACCGCATATTGGCGAGCCCGCTGCGCAGAACGCAGGAGACCGCCGCGCTGATCGCCGCGGCGCAATCGAGCGATATCCCGATCGAAAGCTGCGACTGGCTCGCCGAGATCGATCACGGCCCCGACGAGAACCGGATCGAGGCGCGCGTGGCGGCGCGGATCGGCACCGCCGCGCTCGCGGCATGGGATAGGGACGCGGTGGCACCCGCGGACTGGATCGTCGATGCGGACGACCGGATCGATGCCTGGCGGGCATTTCTCGAGGACGCCACGGGACGGATCGCGCTCGTCACCAGCAATGGCGCGGCACGCTTCGCATTGCATGCGGATCAGCGCCTCCGACAGCGATCGACGGGATCACCATCGATGAAACTGCGCACCGGGGCATGGGGTCAGATCACGCGGGAGAACGGCGCGCTACGCCTCGACGCCTGGGATCGACGTCCCTGAACCCTGCGCCGCCGCGCAGCTTGCGCGCGCTAATCCTATGCCGCAAAGAGTCTCCATGAACCCGGTTCGTTATCTGCTGCTGCCTTGGTGGATCGCGCAGCTGCCGACGGGCGCAAAGGCCTTTTGCGACAACCCCGTCATCGGATCGCCGACGCTCAACCGTTGGGGGCTGCATGTGGCGCGGATCAGGCTGTCTGCCAGACTGGCCCGATCCCGTCGCTATCGGCTGCGAAACCTGATCGATGCGGAGGATCGCGCAGCATTCGATCGCGACGGATTCGTGCTCAAGCCGAATTATCTGTGCGCACGAGATTTCGCCGATCTCCGCCGCGAGGTGCTCGGCTTTCGCGGGCCTGCGCGGGAAATGCTGCAAGGCGACACGATCACACGGCGAATGGCATTGGACCCCGCCGCGCTGAAGGCGATGCCAAAGGTCGCCAGGCTGCTTGCGACCTCGCGATGGCGGGGCCTGATGCGCTATATCGGCAGCTTCGACAGCGAACCCATCGCCTATATCCAGACGATCCTCGCACGCGTGAACGACGGCGTACCGGACCCGCAGACCGCACTCCACGCCGACACCTTTCACGCCACCGTCAAGGCATGGTTCTTCCTGACCGACGTCGCGGAGGACGAAGGGCCATTCGTCTATGTATCGGGCTCGCACCGCATGACACCCGAGCGGCTCGACTGGGAGAAGCAACGTAGCATCAGGGCTCGTACCGGCCTCGATAGATTGTCCTCCCGGGGCTCGCTGCGGATCGATCTCAAGGAACTCGACGCACTCGGCCTACCGACACCCAAGGCCTTTGCCGTACCGGCCAATACGCTGGTTGTCGCGGACACCTCGGGCTTCCACGCACGCGGACCTTCGCACCGCGCCTCGATGCGCATCGAAATCTTCAGCTACGGCCGACGCAACCCCTTCCTGCCGTGGACCGGGATGGACGCGCTGAGCCTGCCTGGACTGGCCGAGCGCCGCGGACCCCTAGCCTGGGCGATCCGCGATCGCTTGCGGATGCTGATCGGCCAGCCTTGGCGGGATGCCGCCTTGAAGACCCCGGACGCTGCGGCAGGCGACTGAGGCGATGCCGACCGACTCGATCGACACGCTGCCGCTCCTCCGTTCGCCGCCCTTTCTGGGCGCGGTCGCCGCCGTCTCGCAGCCCGGTATAATCGTCCCCCCCCCGCTCACGCCCGAGCGCGTCGAGACCCTCTTTGCCGCCATGCGCGAGGCGCGGGTCGGCGGATGCTTCTGGGCACCCCACGCGCCGCAAACGGGACCGGTGACGCTCATCCGAATCCGATCCGCAGTTGAGGTTCAATCCGTCCGCGCGAAGCTGAACGACGCGGAACACGGCGCGATCGTCTGGAGTCCGCTTCCTGGCAGGGACGCCCTTACACTGCGCCATGCGTTGGCCGGCGCGACGATTGTCGGCGACGTCGATCCCTGGTCGGTCCTCAACGGCGCGACACGGCTTATCGCGCACGGCGACGACGAATGGGTAGCGCTTGCCCATATCGCGGGATGTTCCGTCGACATCCTTACCCCTGGGCGTTTCGGCCAATCTGGTGCCGATGCCGCGCAGCTACGACGCCGCATTGCGGAAAACCTCGCGAAGACCCGTTATCGCGATCCCTTCACAGGCCTGGCGGCGAACGCCGAAAGCGCGATCGAGCAACTCGCCAATTGGCGCGGCATGGTGGCCGGCAATCGATCCATCGTTGCGGCATGCGGCATCGCATGGTGGAAACGGCACGAGATCGCGCGATTCTTGCGATCACCCGAGCAGGCGCCACGCTTCTTTCGGTCCGAAAGACGCGCACTCGACTATGCGGCTCGGCGGGGCGGGTCGATCGCGGTCTGGCCGTCACGCATCTCCGCCGGGATGGCAGAGGAGGCGCTCAGCAGGAACGTCGCGCTGATCAGGGTTGAGGATGGTTTCGTCCGTTCGGTGGGCCTGGGCAGCAATCTGGTGCCACCCTCCTCGATCACAGTCGATCGGCGCGGCATCCATTACGATCCGACGCGGCCAAGCGATCTCGAGACGCTGCTCGCCACCGCGGATTTCCCGCCGCCGCTCATTGCGCGGGCCGAGCGGCTCATCGGGATCATATTGCGATCGGAGATCAGCAAATACGGCGGGAACGACGAGCATGCCTTTCCGCCGCGCATGGCGGGCCGGCGGCTTGTTCTGGTGCCGGGCCAAGTCGAGGACGACATGTCGGTGCGGCTGGGCGGCGGCGGCCTGACCAGCAATCTGGATTTGCTGCGCCGCGCGCGCGCGCTCGAACCCGAAGCGGAAATCTGGTTCCGGCCACATCCCGACGTCGATGCCGGGCACCGCAAGGGTGCGGTGCGCGACGCTGACCTGCTCGAACATGCCGATCGCGTCGTTCGCGGCGGGGGAATGGCCCGGCTGCTTGAGCGTGTCGATGGAGTCCATGTTTTGACCTCGCTCACCGGCTTCGAGGCGCTACTGCGTGGACGGACGGTTACTTGCCACGGCACGCCCTTCTATGCCGGCTGGGGGCTGACCAGCGATCTCGCCCCGGTGTCCCGGCGGCGGGGGCGGAAGCTGACGCTCGACCAGCTCGTCGCGGCGGTGCTGATCCTCTATCCGCGATATCTCGATCCGGTGTCGCACCTGCCCTGCCCGCCAGAGGTGCTGATCCACCGCATGACCGACGGCGCAAGCCACAACCGGCTGGGCTGGGTGTCACGGATCCGGAAGATTCAAGGCTGGATACTGAAGCAGCGACGAAGCTGATCACCGGCCCGAACTTGGCCGTCATGCGAGCGATCAGCGACGCTTAAGCGAAATCATCGTACCGAACACCCAATCCCACAAGATCGCCGTGATCGCGTAATTGCCTTCCTGCTTGGCATGATGATGATGAATGTGATGCCGGCGCAGACGCCCCAGCACCGGCCCGCGCATCGGGAATTGGTGGCAGGCATAGTGGACGCTGTCATAGCCCACATAGCCGATCGCGAAGCCCAGGAAGAGCACCGATCCCGCCGCCCCGAGCAGCAGCACGAAAACGGCCCAGAACGGGGCGAGAATCGCCATGCTGACGGCTGGCGGCATGATGTTGCGACATTGGTCCTCGGGCGCGACATGGTGGTTGCCGTGCATGACGAAGATCAGCCGCCGGCCCCAATCCGATCGCAGCTTCAGATGGAAGATGAAGCGATGCATCACATATTCGAACAGCGTCCAGCACGACAGGCCAAGGGCTATGAAGCCGATTGCCGCGGCCACGCTCGTACTTCCCCACCCCTCAAACGAGACGAACAGGAGTACGGCGGACCAGGTCAAGGCGAAACCACGCGGCGAGACGACGGTCAGCCGCTCCATCCAATCGCTGCGGAACAACCTAATTTGGGGCGGCCGCGACCTGTCTTCGGTCATTATGAAGTCTCGCTGTTGCCGCATAGGCGCATACTCGTCGTTCCGGCGGATACAAAGCCAGGGACTATCACCAACCCTACACAGCCTCGAACATGCATCCTTACAAAAGGCCATGACGAATGCCAAGGAGCCGTCGCACCGTGCCATCAACCGACAAAACTGTTTGCGTGACAGGATGCCCGTACCGCTAAACACCTGGCTGACGAAAGACTGCGACGGTGTCGGCCAGTGTCGCCGCGCCGCCATCGTCCGCCCTTTGCAAGTTGCGCAGGATGGCGTGGTGCAGTGCGTCCGGCGAGAGATCGCGGCGGTCGTTCGCGCCGGTTTCGATCCGGCCATCGCGCGCAAAGCGCAGCATGACGTAGGGCGTATGGCGGGCATCGCCAGGCTTGGTCACACCGGGGATGCTCGGCCGGTGATCTCCGAAGAAGACCAGCAGCGCGGATTTTCCGACACCCGAGAGGCGGTCGATCAGCCCGTCCAGCATCGCATCGCTGCTGCGCAAATGGTCGAGATAGCCGTCCAGACCACCGGGTGCGCCGGTCAGCTGGTCTTTGTCCCAGGGGCCATGATTCTCCATCGTCACGGTGTAGATGAATGTGGGCTCGGTCGCCGCTTCGACGAGGTCGCCGAGTGACGCGCCAAGGGTGCGGTCGTCGATATAGCGACCGCCATCGGGGCGCCCCGGCGCGAAATTCTCTTCGCCAATCAGACGTTCGAAACCGATCGCCGGCATCAGCCGATCGCGCCGGTAGAAGCGCATATCGTGCGGGTGAACGAACAGGCAGCGATAGCCTTCGCCGCGTAGCCGGGTCGAGAGCGCATAGGACGTCTCGCCGAGCGCCGTGAGAAAAGGATCGTAACGCCGGAAGCCGAGCGCGGCCTCGCTGCGGCCGAACAGCACGCCATATTCGGTCCGCATCGTATAGGCGCCGAAGCTGCCGACGCCCAATTCGCCCCATTGCGACGCCGTCCGGCGCGCCCGCGTCAGGCCGGGAAGGGCGTCCCTAGCGTCCCCGGTCAAAGCGACCGGATCAGCGAATGATTCGCACTGCACGACCATGATGATATCCGGCAATGCGCGATCGCGCTCCGCCACCCCGACCGCCGGGCAGGGTAGAGGATCCCGCATGTCGCGCCAGCGCAGCCAATAGAGAAGGAGCGTCGCGATCAGCCCGAGGCGCGCAAGATCGGCCTCTACGTCGGGCGTTCGCGCCAACGAGTCGAACGTCGTGCCGGCGAACAGCAAGACGATCGTTGCGGATGCCGATAGCGCGAGCGCGAGGCCCGCGAGGTGCGGCGTCGGACGCGGCACGAACAGCCACGCGAGCGCGAGCGGCACCGACACCGCCCCGATCGCGAGCAGCCAACGCTGCGACGTGGACAGCGCGGTGAAATAGAAGCGGGTATGGCGCACGAGCGCCGCGATCAGCGCCAGATCGGAAAATAGCAGCGGTTCGCCGAGCATGGCGTGCTTCGCATTCGACGTGACGACGAACAGAGCCATTGCGGTCGTGGCGGCGATCGCCGCGATCGCCGCGCTGCCCGAACCGGCGAGCAACAGACCGAACAGCCCGGTCATGACGAGCAGGTGCAGCACGCATCCCCGCAGTCGCAATTCGCCGGCGCGGCGCGGCCGCACCGCACGATCGAGCACCAGCGAGACCGCCAGCATTGCGATAAAGAAGATCATGCCGTTCGCCACAATTCTACCGCTTGGTCAGCCCCGGTGTTGGTCGTTCCTGCAAGGATGCGCGGCGTGACGGCACCCCGCTATACGCAGCGAACATCGGGCTGTCACGGCGACGGGCTTGCTCCCGCCGAACAAAATATCTAGCCATCCCAGGTACGAGGCGGCGAAGCCCGACGGTGAGGATGCGCCCTATCCGCCGCGAGTAGCGTAATAGGACTGAAGGAATACTGGATGCCCGACCCGTTTGGCGACACCTCGGCTCTCGGGCCCCGTGTCGGCGACCCGCCGAGCGCAGCCCCCCTTGCCCACCGCAACATCCTGCTTCTCCAGGGACTGATGGGGCCGCTGTTCCGCCGCGTCGGTCAGGCGCTGCGGCGCGACGGCTACGGCGTCTACAAGATCAACTTCAACGGCGGCGACCGCCTGTTCTGGCGACTTCCCAACGGCATCGACTATCGGGGCACGCCGGAAGACTGGCCGAAGGCGCTGGCGCAGTCGATCCACGATCTCGCCATAACCGACGTGGTGCTGTTCGGGGACTGCCGACCGATGCACATGGCGGCGATCGCGATCTGCCGTGATCTGAAGATCCCCGTTCACGTCTTCGAGGAAGGTTATATTCGACCCGGCTGGGTGACGCTCGAGTTGGGGGGCGTCAACGGTCACTCGTCGCTGCCGCGCGACCAGGCCTGGTATCGTGCCCAAGCCTCGGCGCTTCCCCCGATACCGCCGCATCATCCCGCCCCCTCCTCCTTCCGCCGGCGCGCGTTGGAGGCGATCGCCTATAATTGCGCCGACGTGTTCACCCGCTGGCATTATTTCAACTGGGCGAACCATCGCCCCTGGCATCCGCTCGTCGAGGCCGTCGGCTGGGCGCGCAAACTGCTCCGGCGCAAGGCGGCGGCAACGCAGGCGCGGATGCTGATCGACCGGCTGGAGAAGGACGGCGCGCCCTACATGCTGTTTCCGCTACAGCTCGATTCCGATGCGCAAATCAGGCTGCACTCCTCCTTCGCCGGCATCGCCGACGCGCTGCGCCTCGTCATTTCCTCGTTTGCGGCACACGCCCCGACCCCCCTGCGACTCGTGGTCAAGGAACATCCGCTGGACAATGGCGTGCGCGACTGGCGCCTCGAGACCGCAGAACTCGCCCAGCGCCACGGCGTTGCCGATCGCGTCGATTATCTCGAAGGCGGGGACATCGCGCCTGTCGCGCGGGGGGCGAAGGGCATGGTCACGATCAACAGCACGAGCGGAACCCTGGCGCTCGCCTTCGGGGTTCCCGTAATCGCCCTCGGCCAGGCGGTCTACGATGTCGAAGGCGTCACCTTTCAGGGAACGCTCGACGCGTTTTGGAGCGATCCCGGCGTGCCGGATACCGACACCTTCGCCGCCTTCTGCCGCGTGCTTATCGATCGCTGCCTGGTGCCGGGCGGCTTTTTCTCCGAAGAGGGCCTCAGGATGGTGACCGACGGGGTCGTCTCGAGACTGGAAAGGGCGAGCCCCCTCAAGCCGGCGACAGAAATCTCGAAGTGGGAGGCCGCCCACAAGTCGCGAGCCTTGCCGCGAGACCGTCGCGGGCCGATCGCCATGCCGAAATGATGGAGACGCCAGGTTGAAGTGGAACGACACGGTCAATGCCCGCGGATGGAAAATTCCTTTCGCCGGCAAATCCCTGTTCCAGATCGGCAAGGAACTGCGCCCGAAGATCGACCGGATCATCCTGCGCGATTCGCTGATTCCCGACACCGCGCTAATCGACAAATCCCATTTCCCGTGGATCGCCGTCCTCGAGCAACGATGGCGCGAGATCCGGGAGGAGGCGATCCAGATCCGGACCGAGGACATACCCTCGCTCGGCGATATCTCTTTCGACCACGGACGGATCGCGGCAGACCGGCGCTGGAAGTCCCTCTTCCTCAAGGGCTATGGCTATCGGATGGGGAATAATTACACGCGCGCGCCGGTTACCGCGGCACTGATCGACAAGGTGCCCGGCCTCGTCACCGCCAGCTTCTCGGTGATGGAAGCGGGTGGCCATATCCCGCGCCATTGGGGGATGACCAAGGGTATGCTCACCTATCACCTTGCGCTCAAGGTCCCCGCGGAGCGCGAGAAGTGCCGCATCCATATCGAAGGCGCGGACGGACTCCACGTTGTTGCGTGGGAGGAGGGGCGATCCTTCATCTTCGACGACATGTGCAACCACGAGGTGTGGAACGATACCGACGAGGATCGCTACATCCTGCTTATCCAGATCAAGCGCCCGTGCCGGGGCACCGCGAACTGGATCCAGAATCTGTTCCTGTTCGGCGTCCGCCATTCGCGCTTCGTGCAGGATATCCGTCGCAATATCGAGCGAGACGGCCGGAAGGCACGCACCATCGATCATCGCCCGACGGCGAACGCATGATCGATCCGAGCCATATCCGTCAGGCATGCCATAGCCTGCTGGGCCGTGCGCCCGAAGGCGAAGCAGAGATCGCGCGTTATGCCGCGATGTCCGATTTGCCCGCGGCTATCGCCAGCATGATCGAGACCGAAGAATATCAGGCGCTTCATGCCGAGGGCGCACGCCAAGCCCGCGCGTTGGCGATCGATTTCGGGCACGGCGCGGCCCATCGTTCGCGACCGAAACCCGACCCGTATCTCGCCCCCGACGACCTTGAACTGAGCGACATCGGCCCGCACCGCATGCTGCTGATCGGCGCCTGCTTCATGTTCACCTGGCCGGAGATATTGGCGCAGGCCGGCGTCGATTCGGTGCATATCGACCGTATCCTGTTCGCGCATTCCATCCGCCTGCCGGCAGCGCCGCCGGCGCCGCCCGAGACCTACGACGTCCAGATCGTCCAGGTGCCGCTCCCCTCGATCGTCCCCGATCTCGATTATATGCGACTGCCCTATGACGATATCGCCGCGCACAAGGCGCTGTTCGAGCAGGCGCTGCGCCGGATGGACCTGTTTCTCGACGAGGCGCTGGCGTGGAGCGACAGGATTCCGGCCTTCGTGCTCAATTACATGACGCCGCAGCAGAATCTGCTTGGCCGACTGATGCCGCGCTTCGATATTCGCAATCCGATCCATTTCGTCGAGCGCCTCAACCAGGCGCTCGACCAGACCGTCGCGCGCCGTCGAAACGCGCGCGTGCTCGACGTCAATCATATCGGATCGGTGTTCGGGCGGCGCTTCATCCAGGAAGACATGCTGTGGCACCAGTTCCACGGGCAGATGATGGAAGGCTGCGACCGCGAGCTGGACATCGACAAGAGCCTCGACGTCTCGCAATTCTACGACACCGCGCTGCCCGATTATGTCTTTGCCGTGTGGCGCGAAATCCGCGCGGCGTTCCGCGTGCTGAAAGGCGCGGATGCCGTAAAGCTCGTCTGCGTCGACCTCGACAACACCTTGTGGCGGCATGTCATCGGCGATCTGGACGCCGTGACGCCCTATCAGATCATCGGGTGGCCGACCGGGCTGCTGGAAGTACTACTCTATCTCAAGCGGCGCGGGATCATCCTTGCGATCCTCAGCAAGAATGATGAGGCCCGGGTTCGCGCGCAATGGGACGACATCTTCGAAGGCAAGCTCCGGCTCGACGACTTCGCCGCGCTCAGGATCAACTGGCAGCCTAAGCCCGACAATCTCGCCGATATGCTGGTCGAGGTGAACATCCTCCCCAAGAACGTGCTGTTTCTCGACGACAATCCGATCGAGCGCGCGGCGATGAAGGCGGCGTTCCCCGAGGTCCGCACGATCGACACGTCGCATTATTATTGGCGGCGCATCCTCGCCGCGTCGGCCGAATTGCAGGTGGCGTCGATCACCTGCGAATCGTCGCGCCGTACAGAGATGGTCCAGGCGCAGATCGGACGCGAACGCGTGCGCGAGGCGATGTCGCGCGAGGAGTTCCTCGCCTCGCTGGATCTCCGCGTCACTATATCCGCAGTGCGGACGCCGGAAGACCCGCGCTTCGCGCGCGCGCTCGAGCTCGTCAACAAGACCAACCAGTTCAACACCACAGGTCAGCGCTGGTCGGAGCAGGAGGCGCGTTCCTTTCTGGAGATGGGCGGTACATGGTGGACGTTCGACGTCACCGATCGCTTTTCCGCCTACGGGCTGGTTGGGGTCGTCTGCGTCACCGACGCGCGGATCGCGCAATTCGTGATGAGCTGTCGCGTTGCCGGGCTCGATCTGGAATCCGCCGTCCTCGCATCGATCTGCCCGCGCTTCGCCGATGCGGATGGCATGGTCGAAGCCGTTATCCGCCCGACCGCCTATAATGCGGTGCTAGCCGACATCTACAGGCGGCTCGGCTGGACCGAGGCCGATGGCCTATGGCGCGGACCTGCGGCCCTTGACCCGTTGCCGCATGTGCGCTTCCTAGCGACAGAAATGGATAATCGAACCGGGGAGGCGGTGGATGAGCGAGCTTCGAACAGCCTCCCAGAAAGACGCGACGATCACCCCGACGCCGCAAGCGTCGATCCCGCATATCGGCGAGCCACGGGATCGGGAGAGCCGCGCTCCGGATGGCGAAAATGGTTCGGCTTCTGACGTGTCCGGCATCGCCGGGCCTTTCGGACCCGTCGCCGGTCACTGCGACGGGTATCGCAACCATGCCATCCAGGGGTGGGCCTGGTATCCCGAACATCCAGACGTGCCGGTCGAGATCGAACTGCTGATCGACGAGGTGTTCGTGGCAACGACGACCGCAGAAAATTATCGCGCCGATCTGCGCAAGGCGGGCATCGGCGAAGGGCGGCACGGCTGGCGCTTCCCCTTCTCGAAGGATTGGCTCGGAGGCCGCACGAACGTGAATTTGCTCGTGCGCGTAAGGGGTGGGGTGCCGCTGGCTGGAGGCGTCTTCGTTCATCCGCCGGTCCCCTCCGCACAGGATCGCGCGAATCCGGCGTTCACCGGCTTCATCGCGCGAGTGCTCGGGCTGCCGGACGATGGGGCCGCCGATAGGCCGATCCCGGATCCGAGCCCCCCCCGGCCGGTCAACATCTTGCTGTACGCACCCCCGATCGGCGACAGCGCGTCGCTCGGCCAATCCGGATACAGCTACGGCTTCGTCGCCAAAGCCTATCACGGGATGCTCCGAACGCTCGTCGCGTTCGATCAGGTCAGCGGGCCCGTCGAGACCATCGAAGCGCTCCACGCCGAGGCGATCGCGCGGGGCGAGGGTAGCATCGTGCTGTCCTTCTTTCCGCCTCAGCACACAGCACTCGCGTTGCGCGCCCCGCTCGTGCCGGTGATCGCGTGGGAATATCCTACATTGCCCGACGGCGGTTGGACCGACGAGTTGAGCCAGGACTGGCGTTTCGTGCTACGTCAGGCGGGTCGTGTAGTCGTCGCGTCGGAGCATAGCGCGGCGGCGATCCGCTCGGCCATGGGGTCCGCCTTTCCCGTCGCGGTAATCCCGCATCCGATATTCGATCGCGTCGTCGATCTCGGACCGGCAGCGCCACATGACGTCACCGAGATCGCGATCGACGGTTTCATATTCGACCCGGCGATAGACGGCCTGGACTGGCTGACGACGGCAGGACGCGACGACGGCACGGGTCGCTCGACGGTCAGCCTAGACGGTGTCGTGTTCGCCAGCGTGTTCGCCCCCAGGGATGGGCGCAAGGCGTGGCAGGACACGGTCACCGCCTTCGTCGACGCGCATCGCGACAATGCGGACGCGACGCTGCTGCTCAAGATGATCAGCAGCGAGGCAGCGCAATGGCGCTGGGAGCTCCACGAGATCCTGTCGCGCGAGCGCGCTTTCGCGTGCCGGATAGTGGTGCTTCACGGCTATCTTGACGATGCCGGCTACGCGCGTCTGGTCGCCGCCAGCCATTGGATCGTCAGCGCGACGCTGGCGGAGGGGCAGTGCCTGCCGTTGCTCGAATTCATGTCGGCCGGACGTCCGGCGATCACCGCGGCGCACACCGCGATGGCGGATTATGCGACGACCGAGAACGCGCTGCTGATACGCCATGACGAGGAGCCCTGCGCTTGGCCGCAAGACCCGTCAAACCGCTTCCACAGCCATCGCGCACAACTGGACTGGGGATCGCTACGCGACGCCTTCCATAGCGCGCGCAAGATGGTCGTCGACGATTGGGACGGATATGTGTTTATGGCAGATAGCGCACGGGAGACGATGCGCGGTTATTGCAGCGACGCCGTCGTCGCGGCGCGTCTCGATGCGTTTCTCGGGCTAGGGCTAAGTCGCGCCATTCCTGGCACTACGCCAATGCGACCCGGCATCTCTCTCCCCACATCGTGATCATTTTGGAGCATTCGCGATATGACGAGACGTCGATCGCCCCGAATCTCGGCGAAGCCGAATATAGCTATTGGTTCGTCCGCAAGGCGTTCCGGCTGATCCTGAGCCGGTTCGGCACGCTGGTGTCGATCGCTGATCCGACGAGCGAAGCCGATCCTCATTACCAGCGCGCCCGCGAAGCAGGCGAACAGTGCGTCCTGCTTTCGTTCAACCCGCCGCACTACCTCCCGCAATCGCTCGACTGTCCGTCCCTCCCCATATTCGCCTGGGAGTTCGACGGCATCCCCAATGAAAGTTGGGGCGGCAATCCGTTTCATGACTGGCGGGTGGCACTGACGCATGCGGGGCGCGCGGTGACGCATAGCAGCGCGGTCGTCCGCGCTGTGCGGCGCGAATTAGGGGAGACATTCCCGATCTGGAGCATTCCGGCCCCCGTGTTCGATCGTGTCGCCGCCCATCGCGGCTCCGCTCGCGGCCAAAGGACTACGTCGATCGCACTCGAGAACGCGTTTGCGATCGAGCTCGGCCGGATCGACGCCGATCTCTTCCATTCCAGCCGCGCCGACCAAGGCCGGCGCGCGCTTACGCTTCTCGATTATCATGTCGGGGAGGAAAATGGCGCCGGCCGGCGGCTCGACCTCGATGGTGTCGTCTATACCTCGATCTTCAACCCTGCCGATGGCCGCAAGAACTGGCCCGACATGATGACCGCGTTCGTCGAGGCCTTCCGCGCGGAACCCAATGCGACGCTGCTACTCAAGCTCAGCCATGCCGACATGGTGGGCGTGGTGCAGCCGGTTCTCGGCCATCTCGCGCATCTCGGCCGGTTCGCCTGCAGGATCGTGCTTATCCACGGCATGCTGTCGGATGAGGGCTATGCCGGCCTGATCGATGCGAGCAGCTTCGCCGTCAACACGTCGCACGGCGAGGGCCAGTGCCTTCCGCTGATGGAGCTGATGTCCGCCGGCCGGCCCGCGATCGCGCCCGCGCACAGCGCGATGCTCGACTATGTCCGCCCCGACAACGCCTTCGTCGTGCCGACGACGATCCGGCCCGGTCAATGGCCGCAGGACGAACGGCAGGCGACGCGGTGCTACACGCACCTGGTCCGCTTCGGTGCACTGGTAGAGCAATTCCGCGCCAGCTACCGAATCGCGGTCGGCGACCCCGAAGCCTATGCGCGCATGTCGCGAGCCGCCATCGCCGCGCAGGAGGCCTATTGTTCCGATCGGCTGGTCGCCGAACGGCTTGGCGAGTTGTTCGCGCATATCGTCGACGACGAACCGTGGGTCGCGCCGCTTCGTCTGATCGAACCGCTTCCCCCGTTCAGGAGCGACGCCAGCCCTGGCGTCGAAGATCCCTGGCTCGATGGCTATCCGATCGGCGACCGCGAGGAACCCTATTCCACCGGCGTGTACGACGCTCGCCAGAGTGGATGGTATAATGAGCGGACCCGCGAACTGGCCGGCGGCTTCGCGATCGCACCCGAGAACATCGTCGTCGACGTCGGCTGCGGAGACGGCGGACCGGTGACCTTCGCCGCGCGCATCGGCGCACACGTCACGCTGATCGACATCGATGCCGAGCGGGTGGCGCATACCGCAAAGACGCTTCGCGAGACCACGCCGGCCACGATCGACTACCATGTGAGCGACAGCACGCCGCTGCCGTTGCCCGATGCCTATGCCGACCGCATCATCTGCATGGAGGTGCTCGAGCACGTCGCGGATCCGGCCGTGGTGATGCGCGAGTTGGTCCGGATCGGTCAGCCCGGCGCGCTCTACCTTATCTCCGTGCCGGGCGCGCTGTCTGAGCATTTCCAGGAAAAGCTCGCGCCGGCCGACTATTTCGAGCCACCCAATCATATCCGTATCTTCGAGGCGGGCCAATTGGAGGCGCTCGTCGAGGGCGCCGGGCTCGAGCCGCTGGTCGTCGATGGCTATGGCTTCTTCTGGTCGTTCCTGATGGCGATCTTCTGGCAAACCGAGGTCGAACTCGGGAAGTCGCACCGCGCGTTCGAGACATTCGCGTCGCTTTGGAAGCAGGTACTCGCCGGCAAGGACGGCGCCCGCATCAAGCGCGCCTTCGACGACACGATGCCGCGGGTCCAATATATCGTCGCGCGCAAACCGAACCGACAGGAGATCATGTGAACAAGCCATTCTCGCTGCTGCGATGGATCGGAGAAAAGAGCGACAAGCCGGCGGCGGACGCCAGGGCCGCATCACGGGAGCGCGAAGCCGTATTCGCGCCGATGCCGCAAGCCGTGTCGCGCCATGCGTCCGACCAGCAGCGTGCCGTGATCCGGGCGGCGTGCGACCTGGCCGACGACACTCCCGCGGACGAAGCCCTGCTGGCGGCGATCGATGCCGAGGTCCACGCCCGACGCGCGGCAACGGCAACGCTCGCCGGCCCCGACTCCCCGCGCGCCACCGACTTGCGCGTACGCCGCCACGGGCTGCCCGATTGGTGGGAAGAGCGCGGCAACCTCTTCCTGTGCGCGCCCGACGTCCGCGACGTCCGTTTCCACCTGGCGATGATGCACCAGCCGCCGCAGAATCAGATCGTGGTCGCGGGGCTCGGATGCCTCATGCCCGAGCTCCATTTCGCGGGCACGCTCGGCCTCACCATTCTTGGCGACCATGTCGTGCTGGTATCGAGCGCCCTGACCCTCGGGCAGGATTGCACCGTGCTGATCGGGCAGAACACGACTGCGACGTGGATGTGCGGAAGCGACGTGCGCAACGGCGGCATATTTCTGGCCGGCGAGGACAATATGTGGGCGGCCGGCGTCACCTTCTATACCGATGACACGCACGCGATCCGAGACGCGAAGACAGGCGCGCGGATCAACCGGCGCGGCGGCCGTATCGTGATCGAACGGCACGTCTGGATCGGCGACAGCGCGCGCGTCATGGGCGATTCCTACATCGCGCACGATGCGGTGATCGGAATGGGATCGGTGGTAAAGAACCGCCGCCTGCCAGCCAACGCAGTATCGATCGGACGCCCTGCAGAGCCGGTCCGCCACGGTGTCACCTGGACGCGCGACGACGGTGTGTAGACGCGCGACGGCATGGCGCGCCGGTGCGGCTTATTTGATCGCGCCGGAGCTCACCAGGCCTGATTCGATCGCAACCACCGGCGAGAAGAGCTCACTGACGACCTGGATAAGCTTGGAGGGCTGATTGAAGCCCGCATTGCCGACGTAGAGCACGTCCTTGTCCGCCATGGGGAAGCGCTGGGCAAGAAACAGCGCGCCCGCGTGCATCATATTGACGTGATAGACGATCGGGACCGGTCGGCCGTCGGGGCCCGGGACAAGCCGGAAGACGAATATCGCCTTGGCGTCGCCCAAATTCGAGTTCGCACCGCCGGCGGCGGCCACCGCTTCGGCAAGCGTCATCGACGGGGCGGAGAAGGGCAGTTGATCGACCTTCCCGGCCGCGCCCATCACCGCGAAAGTGAGCGGCACGCGAATCACGTCGATCCGATCGCCGGGCCGCGCAATCATGTCTCGATCATTGCCGCTCATCACGTCGCTGAGCCTGAAATCCTGGCTCGAGCCCTGACGTTCCACTCGAAGCACCAGATCCTTCGTATCCCCCCGATAGCCGCCCGCCAGAGCGACGACATCGCCGATCGTCTCGCGATTGGTCTGCAGCGTCAGTCGGCCCGCCTTCTGGATCTCACCGCCGACGATCACGCTGTTGGTGACCGAATCGGCGATCGCGACGGTGACCTGCGGATTTTGCGACATGCCGTGCATCGCCTTGCGGATTCGCGCCTGCAGCTCCGCCAATGTCAGCCCCGACGTGTGGATCTTGCCGACGAACGGGAAGAGGATGTCGCCCTGATCGTTGACGCGTAGCGGCACCAGATTGGTGACATGCGCCGCGCTGTCGAAGCCGCCCGAGCCTGCGTTGGTGGCCAGCGGGCTCCCGGCGCCGCCCGCCGCGAACAGCGGAACCCCCGTCTCGTAGATCGCGATACTCAGCATGTCGCCGGACCCGATCAGGTCGGTCGGCGGCATCGGCGCGCTATCGACCGGCATAGGCAGGGGCGCGGCCGAGACCGGGAGATCCGAGAAATCGGTCACCTCCTGAAGACGGAAATGCATTCCCGTCTTGGGCTCGCGCTGCTCCTTGATGATCTGGTGTCCCGTCGGCCCGCTGATCGGCAGCGCCGAACATCCTCCCAGCAGCAGCGATAGCGCGGTGGAGGCTGCGACATATCGGAACGGGCGATAGGCCGGACGAAGGTGGTGGGAACGGACCGACATTCTGTGGAGATACCTGATGGGGAGATGGTGGCGGCCTTAACACCGCGGCGCCGGGCTGCGCAATCTGCCGATCTTTGATAGGATTAGCGGCTGTGCTATGCGACCGCGCATGGGATGGCCCGGACCATGACGATGCCTAGTCCCCGCCGGTCGCCGCGCGCATGATCCTTGCGATGACGAGAACCATCGCCGGGCTGCCGCACCTGCCGACATTCCTTGCGGACAACCCCGATGCGATCGCGGGTTGGGGACGCAAGCCGTCGGGGTGGCGCGCGGTGTGGTTAGCTCGGCTGTTGCGCCGGCGCTTTGCCCTGCTCGAGGATGGATTTGTCCGATCGGTCGCGCGCGATGCACCCCCGCTGTCGCTTCTCGTAGATGACGTCGGCGTCTATTACGACGCCCGGCGCCCCTCGCGCATGGAGCAAGCCATCGCGGCCGGCGTCGACGACGAACAGGCCGAACGCGCGCAAGCTCTGGCGAAGCTCTGGCGCGTCGGTCGTATCTCGAAATATAACCACGCGCCCGATTATGCCGGTATGCTGCCGAACCGCTATGTGTTGGTCGTCGATCAAACCGCCGGCGACCTGTCGATCGCCGGCGGTCTGGCCGGTCCGGAGAGTTTCACGAGCATGCTGTCGGCTGCGATCCGGGAGAATCCGGACGCCGCCATCGTGGTCAAGGTGCATCCCGACGTTTTCAGCAGGGCCAAGCGCGGCCATTTCGCGCCATCGCTGCTCGACGATCCGCGCGTGCGCGTGATCGGATCGGACTGTCATGGCGTGCGGCTGATCGAAGGCGCAGCGGCGGTCTATTGCGTCACCTCGTTGATGGGCTTCGAGGCGATGCTGTGGAACAAGCCGGTGCGCTGCTTCGGCATGCCCTTCTATGCCGGCTGGGGGCTGTCCCGGGACGAACTCGCTTCCCCTGCGCGCCGTGGCCGGGCAACGCTGGAAGCGGTCGCACACGCAGCGCTCGTGACTGTCGCACGCTATGCCGAACCGCTGGGTGGCGGCCCGTGGGAGGCCGAACAGGCAATCCACCATATCGCACGGGCGCGTGCCGCGTCGCTTCCACAGGCGCCGTCCCGGCCATGAGCCGCTCCGTTCTGCCGACGACCGACCTCTATTTCCTGAACAGCTGCGACCAATGGATCGGGCGATGGTGGCGACGGCGGCCGATCGAGCGGCTCGGCGCCAACTGCTTCCGCTGCGGCAACCGCCTGCTGCTGATCCGCCACGACGATCCGCGGCTGATGGAGCGGGCGCTGCATTGGACCGGAACGCTGGTCTATCTGATCGACGACGATATCGAGGGAGCGGCGCAGTCGCCGGGGCTTCCGGCCGCATATCGAGAACGTCTCCGCCGTTTCGCCACCGACCATCATGACCGCCTGCTGCGTCGGGCAGACCTGCTCATCACCTCGTCGGACATTCTGCGCAATCGCTTCGAGCAGGCCGAGACGGTGAGGGCCCGGATTCTCCGGCTGGATCCCGTCTGGTCGCTTCCGCTCGCGGATCTTCGTCATTTCGGGCATCGCGGAGAGGCCAGTCTCGACATCGTGCATCTCGGCACCGCCAGTCATGCCGGCGGGCTGGCGCGCACTACCCCTGCCCTGCTCGCGGTGCTAGATCGCTTCGCCCAAACCCGCTTCACCTATTTCGGGCGACCGGGATCGCATCCCGCACTGGAGGCGCATCCGCGGGTGCGCCGGCTCGATCCGATGGACTGGTCGCGTTATCGCCGGTGGCTGCCCCGGCAGCGCTTCAATCTCGCGCTGTACCCGCTCGAGCCGACGGCCTTCGATCGCGCGCGCTCGTCCAACAAGATCATCGAGCACGCGATCGCCGGCGCGGTGGGCGTCTATCCGCGCGACTGGCGGCCCGCCGCCGCGCTGGGGCAGGGCGCGATCCTGGCGCCCGGAGATCCTGCGGACTGGGCGGAGAGCCTGACGGCCGCAGTCGCGCAGCGGGACCTGCTGGCGTCCCGCGCCGCCCACGCCGCGACCGTGGTCCGCGCGCTCAACGATCCCGGGGCCCAGCGCCGCTTTTGGGCGCGCACGCTAGGCATCGAGCCGCCGCGCTAGCCCGCGTACCACGCGCCCTTGTCCACCACCGGGACGATATCCATCCGGTCCGCCGCGTAGCCCGGGTGGCTCGACGGATCCTGCTCGAGCCATGCCGACCAACGTGTCAGGAAAAGCGCGACGTCCGCCGCCGGAAGCGGCATCGCACCGCGCGACGCCTTTTCGGCATGGATGAAGCGCGCCTCGGGCGTGTAGACGATACGATAGCCGAGCGTCCGCATGCGCAGGCATAGATCGATATCGTTGAACTCGAGGCTGAACCGCTCATCGAACCCATCGATCCGGCTCATCACCGATCGCCGCGTCGCAAACACCGCGCCGGTCACCATCGACCATTCGCGCTGCGTGACAGCCCAATTCTGGTAAGTCTTGGCATCGTTCGGCATGCCGGCCCAGGCATGAACTGCGATACGCAGGCTGGGGAAGACACCCGCGTGCTGGATCGCGCCGGTTTCATAGAGAAGCCGTGCGCCGACTCCGCCGACCGAACGATCAAGCGCGAAGCCTTGCAACGCCTTGAGCCATCCCGGCCCCTCGGGGATGGCATCGTCGTTCAACAGGACGATCTGTTCGTCGTCGGCCGCCCGCCACAGCCGGTTCATCTTGGCGGCATAGTTGAACGCCTCACCTTCGGCCCTCGGCGTCGCGATGCGGCGGAGCGCGAACGGCCAGTCCCGTGTCTCCCAGCTTGCCGGCGCGTCGATGTCGTCACCGACGAGAACGGTGAGCCTGTCCATGGGCCAGTCGGTGATGGTGATCTGCGAGAGCAGGCGCTCGATGTAAGTCTGCGCCCTCCCGGGAATCCGCGATCGCCGAGTAGGAATGATGATCGTGACGCGCTCGAAATCCCCCGCCTCGAAGCGCCGGACTAGTCTGCCCTGATCGTCGCCCTCGCCGTCTTCGAGATCATAGTTTGCGTAGCGTCGGATCGCACGCAACGCCTCCCGCCGCTGCGCTCGACTCGCCGCGGTTCGGGCGCCGTCATGGCCCAACAGAACATGCGGTATACGCGAGATGCATCCTTTCTCGGAAGCGCGCAGGACGAGATCGTAGAGCGCGGCGGACCCCCGCTTGGGGTCCGGCCCCCCGAGCGCGCAGACCAGCGAAGCGCGCACTATGACCGGCGCGCCGACATAATCCTGCACCGCGATCAGCGTGGCGTCGAAATCGGGCTTGAGCCGGACGCGATCCAGCGGATGAGCACCCGTGGCGACGTCATCGGCGTAGAAGAGAACGACGTCGGGTCGTGCAACGATCGCTGCCCTGATGAGCAGAAACGCGTCGGGGGCCAACTTCGCGTCGGCGGGCGCGAAAAGATACCAGTCGTCCAGACCCGGCGCATCCGGCAGATGGGACCGCCACTGCAGATCGGGCTCCAGGCAGAGCGGAATGATGCCGTCGGTCGATTTGGCTGATGCAAAATCGATAGCATCCGACAGGTCGATATCTGGAAGGCGCGGCGGTGGCGGCGGTTCCGGAATGGCACGCAGCTTGGTACTCGGTTCCTGCATCGTCGACCGCAGGCTTGCGGAGATCGCCTCAGCGACGACGTCATAGGATAGTTTACCGACAATGGCTTCGCGCGCCGCGACGCTGATCGCCATGTTGCCGGCCTCGACGTCCCCGGCGGCATGGACCAACGCATCGGCAAGCGCCGCCTCGTCGATGCGTGCCCAATTGTGCCCGGCGAGATAATGTCCGTGGTCTTCCGCCAAGGTAAAGGGTTCGGCGCGCACGGGGTATCCGCAATCCTCGTCGAGGAAATCGCGGCTGCCCGAGAAGTCGGTCGCGACGACCGGCTTGCCGAGCGCCATCGCCTCGGCGATCGTCAGGCCGAACCCTTCCGAACAATGCGGCGAGGCATAGAGGTCGGCGGCTTCGAGCAGCGCCGACAGATCGTCCGCATCAAGCGTTGCATCGACCAGCAGGACGCCCGGCGTCGCCTTGGCTAGCGCGGCCAATTCCTCGCCGGCTTGCATGCGATCGAAGAGATGCTTGGTCTTGAGCAGCAGGCACCAGCCCTTCGTGCCCAGGCCGGACGCGGCAAAGCTGCGGATCAGCGCAGTCGGATTCTTGCGGACCAGATAGCTCGCGCCATCGAATATGTAGAGGACGACCCGCTTTCCCGGATCGACGCCGAATCCGCCGAGAACCGCATCCCGATCCTTGCGTCGTGGTTTCGGAATAGGCACGGGGTGCGGCACAACATCGACCGGAACGGCGATCGCTCCCGCGAAGATATCGGCACAATATCGGCTCGGCGCCCACACGCGGTCGATCGACTGCAGATCGGTTTGCCAAGCTGGCGGTATCGTGTCCGTCTCCCATACCCAATAGCCGACGCGGCGTTTGGCGGATCGGATCATGTCGCGCTGCTCGGGGGTCAACAGATGCCATGAGTCGGGGTTGAGATGAACGATGGCGACGTCAGGGCGCCCGGCGAAATCGGTCGTCGCGACTGCGGGGCTCAACAGGCGATGAATGTGGAAGGGCTTGCTGATCGGATGAATGTTCAGCAGGTGCCCCGTGCGACGCAGCGCGCCGAGCAGTTCACGACTGGCTTGGCCCAGCCCGTTGTCATAGTTCCACGGGCCGAAATAGGCGACGTGCAACGGTCTGTCGGAAGATCGGTCGTCGGATCGTTCGGGCTGGGCCAGCAACCCCTTGGCGGCGCCCGCCGGCGCGCTCATTTCGGAAGCTCGGATTGCCTGCCGGATCATCGCAATGTCGAAACCGGCATCCCGCAGACAGGCTTCCCAATGGTCGATATTGACCTGCGGAAACTGGCCCCGGAGAAGCAGCAGCTTCACGAACGGGAACCCCTTATCGATGAGCTCGCGCCATCCGAACAGCGTCGGGTTCGTCGCGAACGGGCTTTCGAAAAGCGTCGCGACCTTCAGACCGGCAGCCTGCATGCGCGAGGCGAAAGGCACCTCATAGGCCTGGATGACATCGTCCTTGCCATCGAGGAGCTTGATGTCGCGAACGAAGAATTGGAATGTCCACGAGCGCAGCGCCGCAGCCTTCACCGCGAAGAAATAGCTTTGGACGTGCCAGCCATATTCCTGGCTTGCGGTCAGACCGACGATGTCGGCGTCGTTCGCTTGAACGCGCGCGAGCAAGGCGTCGAACCGTACCGCATCGGACGAGGGAATAATGCTGTCATTGGTGATGTAGAGCGTTTCCGCAGCCCAGATTTCGGGACAAAGCTGGATGCCGTGCGCCCAGGCGGCAAAGTCGTAACCAACATTTTCGCGCACAATGATGCCCGCGGCCGCATCGCGCTCGGCTGCCAGTAAATCGACCGGCCGATCGGTGACGACCACCAGCAGCACGGCGATACCGCTGCCGGCGAAGCGTTCGATATAGGGCAGGACATGTGGCTTCAGCCGACCCAATGGCGCATGCGCGATCAGCAGCGCCGCTTCGCCGCCCGCCGCCAAGTCGAACGGCTTGACGACCTCGTATCGGACCGCCTCGCGGGGGGGGTGATACAACCGTTGAACCGGCACGCGGCCTTCGGCCTCGCCGCCACGAAGATAATGGAGCAACGGGTTTACTGCGCTCTCGGCAACATCGGGGTAGGTCGCCAGATAAAAGGCGGATTCGAATTCGGGGCCGGGGTTGCGGTTCTCCCATGCGCCGTGCCGGATATAATGGAGGACCGGATCGACACCCTCGGTCCGCACGTCGGGATAGGTCCTTAGATACCAGTCGGCATCGAAAAGCCCCTTGGCCTTGTTTTGCCGGTTCTGGACGAAAGCCCGTAATTCCGCGTCCTGCCGTTGTTTGAGGCGCCTGCGCGCGCGCGCCTGTCCGGTCACGAAACTGTAGATCTTCCTCGCCGTCCGGTTCATTTATTATCGCCGATTTCTACAGTCAGACCCGCCTTGATAGATAGATGATGCAAAAGCCGAAAGGCTGTTCGTTGCGGCGAAGCGCCGGCTGTTGTCATCGGCTCCGCGGGCCCATAAGGGTCCGCCCTGCAATGTGGGCAGTCCGAAACATGTCTGGGCGATGGGATGCGGTGGAACTCGCTGCTCGGGAGAGGCCGCGGACACGACCGGTTCATCTTGCAAGCCGCATTGCAGACCGCGGAAGCGTAGGCCGCATGCGCTGGCGCCAGCAGAATTAGATCCCTCGCATGAACTTCTTCGTTGCCTTCTGGGATGTCCTCCGCTCGCAGCCGAGCCGAGCGCTCGCCGCACTCTATTGGCACGTCACGGGCCGGAAGGTCCGTGCCCGCAACCGGCTGCGCGTCGGCCTCGCCAAGAGCCTCGATGTCTACAAACATTGGGTCGCCCTGGTCGAACGCGGCAACGTCACGGCTGCGGACGCCGAGACGACCATGGCCGCCTGGCCCTATCGCCCCGTTTTCTCGATTCTGGTGCATCAAGGCGCCGATTTGGACCAGATCGCGCTCAAGACGCTGATGCAGGCGTTGCACGCGCAATGGTATCCGCGGTGGGAGCTCATCATCGTCCCTTCACCCGAAGGGCCTCCCCTTGCGCCGGACCACGCCGAGCGCATCTGCATCGCGGGCCCGGCGAGCGCGGACGGCGGCGAAGCGCTGCGTATCGCCAGCCTCTGTGCAAGCGGGGACCATCTGCTACCGCTACCGCGCGGCGCGGCGCTGCCACCCACCGCGCTTTTCCGTTACGCCGAAGCGCTCCAGCCGGAGCCCATGGCCGATCTTCTGTTCGGCGACCATGACGAGGTCGATCGTTTCGGCATCCGGCACCGGCCGTGGTTCAAGCCGCAATGGAATGCCGAGCTCGCGCTCGCCCAGGATTATCTGAGCCAGGCGGCCGTCGTCTCGGCGCGGGCCGCCCGGCGTGCGCTGGACGAGGTCCCCACCGGCGATCGGGCGGCGCCTTATGCCCTGGCGCTCGCCATCGCATCCCGCGACGACGCCGTGGTGCGGCACGTCGGCCATATCCAAGCGCATCTCGACGCGGCGACGGCCTTGTCCAGTACCGCCGAGCGGACCGCGGTGGTGCGCCATCACCTGCGGCAGGGCGGCGTCGAGGATGTCCATGTGTCGGAAGGCGCGCACGGCACGGTCCGCGTCGATTGGCCGCTTCCCATTCCGCGCCCGTTGGTCAGCATCATCATCCCCACGCGCGACAAGATCGAATTGCTGCGCGCCTGCCTCGGCGGCCTCTTTTCGCTGACGACCTATCGGCCGTTCGAGATCCTGATCATCGACAATGGCAGCGTGCGTGCCGACAGCCTCGCCTATCTCGACGAATGCGCACGCCGGGACGATGTCTCCGTGATCCGCGACTCGCGCCCGTATAATTTCTCCCAGCTCAACAATCTGGCGGTCGCATCGGCGCGCGGCGACTATCTCTGCCTGCTCAACAACGACACAGAGGTGATCGACGGCGACTGGCTTACCGCCATGATGCGGCAGGCCGTCCGCCCGCAGGTCGGTGCGGTCGGCGCGCGTCTCTTGTACGACGACGGGTCGATCCAGCATGCCGGCGTGACGATCGGACTGGGCGAAGCCGCCGGGCATTCGCATCGGTTCCAGAAACCCGATGCATTGGGATATTTCGCTCGCGCCGCCACAGCACATTATGTCAGCGCGGTGACGGCGGCGTGCCTGGTGGTGGAGAAGCGCAAGTTTCTGGCGGTGGGTGGCCTCGACGAAGAGGGTTTTGCGATCGCCTTCAACGACGTCGATCTGTGCCTCAAGCTACAGCGCGCGGGGTGGCGCAACCTCTACACACCCCATGCGACCTTGCTGCACCATGAGTCCAAGTCGCGGGGCAAGGATTTCTCGCCGCGGCATATCGAGCGCTATATGCGCGAATTGCACACGCTGCAGGACCGCTGGGGAACGCGCGACTATGCCGACCCGCTGCATCACCCCCGGCTGGACCGCTCGCAGGAAGAATATCTTCTCCGACTCGAGGATCTTTAGGATGAGCCGCCGATGAGCCTGACATCCGAATTGCTGCCCGGCGTCCCGTTCGTCGAATCGCCGCTGTTCGAGCAGTCGATCGACGAGATGGAGCTGACCGAACAGGAACGCGCGATCGCGCGATCGCTGCACGAGCGCGGCTATGCCGTCATCGACTTCCCGGATGCCGATATCGACGCGCGGATCGAACGGATCAGGAGCCGCCTCGCGCCGCGCTTCTCGATCGACCTCGCCGATCCCACCAGCATCAAAACCCAAGGCGACAACCGCATCCAGGATGCCTGGCAGTTCGATCCCGACGTCAAGGCGATCGCTATCAACCCGGCCATGCTGTCATTGCTCGGCCGGCTTTACGGTCGCCGCGCGATCCCCTTTCAGACGCTCAATTTCCCGGTCGGCACGCAGCAGCATCTCCACAGCGACTCGATTCACTTTTCGAGCGTGCCCGAGCGCTTCATGTGCGGCGTCTGGCTCGCGATGGAGGATATCCACGCCGATGCCGGGCCGCTCGAATATTGCCCCGGGTCGCACAAATGGCCGATCGTCAGCAACGTCGCGATCGGGCACGACCGCTGGAACGATCGTTCAGCCGGCGCGCAGACTCCCTACGAGCCGCTGTGGCGCGAACTCGTCGCCGCGTCTGGGTTCGGCATCGAAAGCTTCGCGCCGCGCAAGGGGCAAGCCTTGATCTGGGCTGCCAATCTTTTGCATGGCGGCAGCCGTCAAGCGGATCCGACCCGAACGCGTTGGTCCCAAGTCTCGCATTATTATTTCGCCGACTGTATCTATTACACACCCGCTTATTCGGACGAGACGGTCGGACGCCTCGATACGCGGTCGATCGTCAATATCGCATCCGGCGAGCCCGAGCCCGACCGCCATCGGGGTGCGCTCCCCTCCATCGCCGCGGCGAAACACGGCCGCCGGGGTTCGTTGATCGGGCGGCTCGGCAAGGCATTCCGCGCCCGCAAAACCCGGCCGCACGACGACGATATGCCTGTCGAATGACGTCATGCCGCGGCGGCGCGGTTTGACAAAGGACCGGGCCTC